>Ga0182738_1002524_pt1 | contig 21677 bp, 16 predicted proteins | sample eDN5th30CBELigMG_FD_128876 | JGI IMG/M metagenome (GOLD analysis project Ga0182738, IMG submission 128876) | Enriched Miracle-Growth compost microbial communities from Emeryville, California, USA - eDNA 5th pass 30_C BE-Lig MG (version 2)... ...
AGCGACTCCGAGATGAACGCCTCAGATCCCGCGTCGAGCGCACTCGTCGCCTCGTCGAGGATGAGCAGCCGCGGCCCGTGGTACAGCGCGCGGGCGAGGCCGAGGCGCTGGATCTGCCCGCCGCTCAGGGCATTGCCCTGCTTACCGACCGACGTCGCCGTCCCCTCGGGCAGGGAGGCGATGAACTCCTCGAGGTGCGCCGCCTGGACGACCTCCGCGATGCGGGTGTGATCGATCTCCTCGGGGTCGATTCCGAGGGCGATGTTCTCCGCGATCGATCCGGAGACGAGACCGGGTCGCTGCGGGACATAGGCGATCAGGCCGGGCACGGCGGTGCGCAGCTGTCGCGGCTCCAGGCCCCCGATGCGCACACTCCCCGTCTGCGGCTCGGTGAGTCCGAGCAGCAGGTCGACGAGCGTCGTCTTGCCGGCGCCGGACGGGCCGATGAAGGCCACGTGCGTCCCCGCGTCGATCCTCAGAGAGACGTCCTGGAGCGTGGGTTCTTCCTTGCCGGGGTGGGTGAAGACGAGTCCGTCGACGACGACGTCGAGCGGGCGGGTTCGGATCTCCTCCGCCTCCTGCAAGGGAGCCGGCTCGCGGATCGCCGCGGGGGTCGGGCCGTAGGTCGCGCGCCGTTCGCGCAGCAGGGAGATCGACATCTTCGCGTGCTCACTGCTCGACTTGATGAGGGCGAGCGCGTTCTGCAGCGGGAGCAGCGAGCCCATGATGCGCACGCCGCCGGTGAGGAACACGCCGAGCGTCGCCAGGCCGCTCGCGATCGATCCGGTGAGGAAAAGCCATCCGACGAAGACGACGACGCCGAGCATCAGCGCGGTCTCGACGATGTAGCGAGGCACGCCGCCGAGGAAGGACAGCATGCCCGTCGACCTGGCCAGGCGTCGGCGCATGCTCCCGAACCGGTCGAGGAAGTGGTCCTGCTTGTCGAGGACGGAGATCTCGCGGAACGTGTCGAGGCTGTCGTTGATAATCGCGGCGCTGCCGATGCTGCCGATCGCGTTCTCCGACCCGGAGCGCTTCAGACGGTTGCTGATGACGAAATGGATCAGCCCGACGACGAGCCCGAAGTAGGCCATCACGACGATCGCGATGATCGGGTCGACGACGACGAACGTGCCCGCGACGAGGACGAGGAGCACGCCCTCGGAGATGATCGTCGCGAACGAGTTCAGGATGTTGGTGAACGCGTGGCCCGCCGAGGTCGTCGTGGCGTACTGCACCTCCGCCTTCGAATGCCGATGGGCGAGGGAGAGCGTCCCGCGGAGGAAGAACTCGGCGATCAGGATCGCGTTCTGCGCCTCGATCCTGGCCGCGAACAGTGCGATGGCCCGGGAGAGCACGAGGCCGATGATCGCCTTGACGACGAACACGGCGAGCACGATGAGCACGAGCACAAGCAGCTCGCCCTCGGAGAACGACGGCAGCGTGAAGCCGAACAGCACGACCGGCTCGCTCGAGGGGCCGGCGAACTGGCTCGCGCCGATCCCGGCGAGGAAGCCGACGAGGACGACGCCGACGATGTCCAGGAGACCGGCGAGGGCGCGGGCCGCGACGAGGGTGAAGTAGATTGCTCGCTGGCGACCGGACATGAACTCCAGCGCGGCGCGGACCGACGACAGCACCGACTCAGCCTACCTGGCTAGAGACGTACGACCTGGGAGCCCTCGAAGCGCCCGGTCGCGTCGAGGACGGGCGTCGCCGGGCCCGAGAGCTGCGCCGCGGCCTCGAGGTACTCGCGGTGCGGCTGCACGACGACGACGACATCCGAGGTTGCGAGGGCCTCAGCGACGGTCGCCACGCGGGGCACCGCGAGGCCGTCGACGTCCCAGTCCTCGACCCGCGGGTCGTGGTAGGCCAGTTCGCCGCCGAGTTCGCGCAGGCGAGCGGCGAGGGGGACGGCCGGGGACTCCCGCCGGTCGGAGATGTCGGGTTTGTACGTGACGCCGAGCAGCGTGACGCGCGACCCGCGCAGCGGGAGGCCGTGGTCGTTGAGCAGGTCCTGGACTCGACGGGCGACGTAGCCCGGCATGGCGCCGTTGATCTCCTCGGCCAGCTCGACGAATCGGAAGGGTCGGTCGAGCACGGCGCGGACCTTGTAGGCGAGGTAGTTCGGGTCGATCGGGATGCAGTGCCCACCGACGCCGGCGCCCGGGGAGAACGACTGGAACCCGAACGGCTTCGTCCTGGCGAGCCGCACGACCTCCCAGATGTCGATCCCCATCTGGTGCGAGAACTGCGCCATCTCGTTGACTAGGGCGATGTTGATGTGGCGATAGGTGTTCTCGAGGAGCTTGGCGGTCTCCGCCTCGCGCGTGCCAGAGGCCGGCACGACCTCATCCACGAAGCGGGCGTAGAACGCGGAGGCGCGGACCGTCGAGGCCGGGTCGATGCCGCCCACCACCTTCGGGGTGTTCGTGATCGTGTACGTCCGGTTGCCCGGGTCGACGCGCTCGGGCGAGAACGCGAGATGGAAGTCGATGCCGGCGCGCAGGCCCCCGCGCTCGAGGATCGGCTGCACGACCTCCTCCGTCGTCCCCGGATAGGTCGTCGACTCGAGGATGACCGTCGTGCCCGGCTGGAGATTCGCCGCGATGGTCTCCGTCGCGCCGAGGACCGCGCGCAGGTCGGGTCCGCCGGTCTCGTCGAGCGGCGTCGGGACGCAGATCACGATGTACTCGGCGCCGGCGAGCGCTGCGGGGTCGCTCGTCGCGCGGAAGCCGGACTCGAGCATGCGCGCGACCTCGGCGTCGGAGATGTCGTCCACGTGGCTGCGTCCGGCGTTGAGCGCCGCGACGACCCGCTCGTTGGTGTCGAATCCCACGACCTCGATGCCGGCGGCCGCCGCCGCCTGCGCCAATGGCAGGCCCACGTATCCGAGTCCGACGATGACCGACGACATTCCGCCCCTAGGATCGTGACCGGCGCCGACCCGATCGGCCGGGCGTCCAACCATCAAGACTACCGGGCATGGGGATGACAGATGCGTGAGACGCCGGTGCTCCTGCTGGCGTACAACCGGGCCGACAAGGTTCGGGATCTGATCGATCGTCTGCGTCCGCAGGCGCCGCGCACGGTACTCGTCGCCGTCGACGGCCCGAAGTCCGGTCAACCCGCCGATGCTGCCCGCGTCGAGGCCGTGCACCGGGAGCTCGAGCGGATCGACTGGACCGACCGCGTCGACACGCTGCTCCGGCCCGAGAACCTGGGGCTCCGCCGTGCGGTCGCCGGCGCCGTGACCTGGGCAATCGATGCCTACGGGCAGGCGATCGTCATCGAGGAGGACGTGCTGCCGGGCCGCGACTGGATTCCGTACGCGACCCGGATGCTCGAGCGGCACCGCCAGAACGACCGGATCGCGCATATCTCCGGGTACAGCGTCGTCCCGCCGGCACATCTCCGGCGGGAGGACGGCAGCCGGCTCACCCGTTACCCGGAGTCGATCGCCTGGGCGACCTGGGATCGCGCCTGGACGGCGTACGACCCCGACATGACCTGGGCGCGCCAGGCATCGGTCGCCGAGCTGGCCGAACTCACCGGCAGCCGGCTGGCCGGTCTGCGCTGGCGACAGCTCTTCGCAGATGCGGCCGCCGAGCGCGTCCAGACCTGGGCGTATCGATGGATCGCGAGCATGTGGTCCCGTGGTTGGTTCACGCTCTCACCGAATCGGTCGCTCGTCGCGTACGCGGGCTACGACGAGGGCACCCACACGGCCACGCGCCGGGCGAGCTGGGACGAGCAGCCGCTCTGGGAAGGCGGCCTCGACGAGGTCGTCGACGGCGTGACGACGGAACTCGATCCGGGTGCCGAGGCCTACCAGCGACGCGTGGTGTTCGGCGGTACGGTGCAAGGCCTCGCGCGCGGCGCGGCGTCCTCGGCGGTGCTCGGACTTCGTCGACGGGTCAGGCTCGCGCGAGCCCGTCGCGGATCCGGGCGGTGAGTGAGCGCGGGTCATCGATGTCGGCCCAGATGGTGTCGGTGAGGCCGCGAAGGTAACCAACCAGGAGGGCCTGCTCCTCCTCGGCGCTCGGCGGCCGCGCGGGCCAGAGCGGCGAGTCGGCGAGATTCTCCCGCCGCGCGAGGAGGACGTCGCGGAACAGGCGCCGCGCGAACGCGGGGAACCGGCGCGCTCTGAGCGCGCGACGCTCGATGACGAGCGGCCCGAACTGCAGCACGACGTAGACCATGGCCTTCCAGACCGCCAGGCGCAGGCCCGGACGCGTCGGGCGGATCGCCATGGGTCGGGACGACATCGACTCGGACAGGTCGACGGCGAGCCGTCCGAACAGGAAGGCGAGCCACCGGAACGCGCGCCGCGAGTGGTCGAGCGACCAACCGGCCGCGAGCGCCTCGCCGATCTTCGCCTCGTACTCAGCGATGCTGTGGCCGATGAGGTTGATCTCGTCGGGATAGGTGAAGAACTCGGCGTTGGCCGGGATGACGACCGGCGTGCCGAAGGACGCGAACTCCACGCCGACGGACGTTCGGAAGCCGAGCGTCACGTCGACGATCTGCATGAGGTCGTAGAGGCTGACGTCATCGTCTGGCACGTTGAGCACCACGTTCTCCGGTACCGTCTGGAGCTTCGCGAGGATGAGGTCGGCAGCGGGCGAGCGGACGGAGTCGCGCTTGTTCGGGAAGAGCCGCGGGTGGACGCGGATGATGAAGGTCAGCTCCGGCTGCCGCTTCGCGAACTCGAGCAGGAAGTCGATCCACTCGAACTGGCCGGGGAAGAGCGAGATCTCGTTCGTCGGCTGCGGCGCGCCGTCGGCGAGCCGCAGCGCGTTGAGCTCGTCCTCGCTCGACATCGCGACGAGGAGCACCGGAGAGCCGTCGCGGACGCCGAACTTGGCCCGCACGTCCGCCGGCTGCTGCGACTCGAGTCCGCTCGAGTAGGCGAAGGCGCTCGTGCCGGTGAGCAGGCCGCCGATGTGCTCCGCGACGAGGTCGACGGATGCCGCGTCGAGCGGGACCTCCGCCTCCTGGCGCCACGCCGGACTCCTGAGCGCTTCCGCGACACTGCTCGTCCCGCGGTACATCGTCATGGTCTCGCCGCGGCGCACGACGTGTCCGCCGCCCTGCAGGGTGTATGCGTCGATGCCGCCGCGTTCCGCGACGGCGACGAACGTGTGGTGCGCCGAGTACAGCCGATTCGAGACGACGACCCGGTCGGGCTGCTCCTGCGCGATCAGCCGTTCGGCGGCGAAGAGCACGAGCAGGCTCTGGCGGAGCTGATCGAGGTACCCGGCCCATCGCTCGGGCGGGATATGGGTGCCGAGCAGCTTGTGGTTCAACAGGTACTCGTACGCGGCGTAACGTCCGATGGGAATACCGCCGACGTCGATGCCGGGCCAGTTCTCCGGCGTCGCCGTCGCGACGATCTGGCGGGCTCTCGCCTCGTCGTCCGCCGAGAGCAGATCATCCAGGATGAGCGAGCGATAGGGCATCTCGCCGTCGAGTAGATCGCGGCGTCGGATGCACGCGCGACAGATCTGCGCGCGACGCGCCGGGCTGAGGTCCGTCGCTCCGGAGGTCGCCGCGGACATCGCCACGCAGTACGACTCGAGCATGCGGCCGCACCGCACGACCGTGACCTGGTCGCCCTGCTGCACCAGTCCCTCGGCTATGAGCGCTTCGGGGAACGAGTGCGCCCAGATGTTCGCGTACGGCGAGTAGAAGAGCACCTTCACGATGCATCGACGCTACCACCGCATCACGATCACGCCGCGTAGCCTGGGGCCGTGCAGGACCCTGTGGTAACCATCGTCCCGGCGTCCCACGAGGACTCCCCGTTCCTGCTCGCCTGGCGCAACGACCCGGTGAGCATCGCCGCCTCGATCACGCCTTCGCGGGTCGAGCCCGCCGATCACGACGCGTGGTTTGCGCGTGTCCTGGCGGATATCGACCGGCGCATCCTCATCGCACGCGACCGATCGGGTGCGCGCCTCGGCATGGTTCGATTCGACCGGTCGGACGGGATCGCGACGGTCAGCATCAATCTCGCGCCGGAGACCCGCGGGCGGCGGCTCTCGGTTCCGGTCCTCCAGGCCGGCATCGAAGCGATCATCGGCGAGTGGGGGCGCCCCCTTCGGCTCGTCGCGGAGATCCGGGAGGAGAACGCGGCGAGCATCGCACTCTTCGAGCGCGTCGGGTTCATCCTGATCGGCACCGGGAACGGCGTGCGACGGTACGCGCTGGACGGCTGATCAGTCGAGCAGGTCCCAGGACAGTGGCGTCCCCGGCGCCGCGTCGACGACGAATCGGCGGCCGAGGGCCCGGTCGATCGCAGCAGGGGGCAGGCCGCCAGATGGTCGGACCGATCGGACGTTCTCCGGGGTCACGACGTCACCTGCTCGCACCTCGGTCGCGACGTAGAGCGACGGCCGCAGCCGTAGCGACTCCTCCTCGGCCCCGGTCGACCAGGTGTCCGCGGAGCCGAGCGAGCGTGCCGCCGCATCGGAGGCGGTGACGAGCTCGGCGAGCTCCTCGGGCTCGAGGGAGAAGGCGGCATCGACACCGCCGTCCGCGCGGCGCAGCGTGACGTGCTTCTCGATGACCGTGGCGCCGAGGGCCGCGGCGGCGACCGACACTCCGATCCCGGAGGTGTGATCCGACAGCCCGACCTTCGTGCCGAAGAGCTCCCGCAGCCGCGGCATCTTCAGCAGGTTCGCATCGTCCGGCGAGGCGGGGTAGGAGCTCGTGCAGGCGAGCAGCGTGAGGTCGACGTCCTGGCCGCCGCCCGCTCGTGCCGCGTCGACGGCTGCCGCGACCTCCTCGAGTGTCGCGGTGCCGATCGAGACGAGCAGCGGCTTGCCCGTGGCCGACATCTTCCGGATGAGCGGGAGATCGATGATCTCGAGCGACGCGTTCTTGTACATCGGGACGCCGAGATCCTCGAGGAAGTCGACCGCGGTCTCGTCGAACGGGGTCGAGAACGCCACGATGCCGAGGTCACGGGCGAGCTCGAAGATCGGCTCGTGCCACTCCCACGGCGTATAAGCCTCCGTGTACAGGTCGTAGAGCGTCCGACTGCCCCACAGTGCGTGGCCGTCCGTAATCCGGAACGCGGGCGAGTCGACGTCGAGCGTGATCGTGTCGGCCGTGTAGGTCTGGATCTTGACGGCGTGCGCGCCGGCGTCCGCGACGGCACGCACGATGTCGAGGGCCCTGACGAGCGACCCGTTGTGATTCCCGGACATCTCGGCAACGATCATCGGCCCCGTCATCGCAGGGCCTCCCGGACCACCTCGATGACGCGGTCCTGATTCGCGGGGGTCAGGCCCGCGTACATCGGCAGCGAGATCTCCTCGCGGTAGAACTGCTCCGCATTCGGGCACATGCCCCGACGGTAGCCGAGGTCCTCGAAAACGGGGTGCCAATAGACCGGGATGTAGTTCACCTGGACGAGGACGCCGCGCTCGCGCAGGTAGTCGAAGACGGCCCGCCGCCGCTCCGCCGGGACGCGCACCGGGTAGAGGTGCCACATCGGGTCGACGTAGTCGCGCTTCGCCGGCAGCCGGAGGCCATCGACATCCGCGAGCCCCGCCGCATAGCGGTCGAAGACGGCGGTCCGGCGCGCCTTGAACTCCACGATCCTGGCGAGCTGGCTCTCGCCGAGTGCGCAGAGGATGTCCGGGAGCCGGTAGTTGAGGCCGAAGCGCTGGACCTCGTAGTACCACGCACCCTCATCCTGTGCCCGGAGCTCGTGCGCCTGCCGTGCCGTGCCGTGCCGACCGAAGCGCCGCGCTCGCTCGACGACGGTGGCGTCCGGCGACACCACGGCGCCGCCCTCGCCCGAGGTCAGGTTCTTGGTCGGGAAGAACGAGAACGTCGTGAGGTCCGCGATCGATCCGACCGGTCGTCCACGGTAGGTCGATGCGATCGAATGCGCGGCGTCCTCGACGAGCACGGCGCCCGCCTTGCGCGCGACGCCGAGCAGTTCGTCGAGATCCGCGGGATGACCGCCGAAGTCGACGGCCGCGATCGCCCGCGTGCGCTCGGTGACCGCGGCCCGTGCGGCCTCGGGGTCCAGATTGGCGGTGTCCTCCTGGACATCGGCGAAGACGATCCTCGCGCCCTCCGCGACGGCGGACGCCGCGGTCGCCATGAACGTCATCGGCGAGACGATCACGTCATCCCCGGGCCGCACGCCGATCGCGGCGTAGGCGCAATGGAGTGCGGCCGTGCCGTTGGAAACGACCGTCGCGTCCGGGGTACCCGCCGTCTCGGCGATCGCGCGCTCAAACGAAGCGACCTTGGGCCCCGTCGTCAGCCAGTCGCCGTGCAGGACTTCGACGACCGCTTCGATGTCGGTCGGATCGATCGACTGGCGCCCGTATGGGATCGACATCAATCGAGCGTTTCGAATGTCCGCTGGATGTCGGCGGCGCTGAGCCAGAGATCGTTCGTGTTGGAGCGGTACGCGAACCCGTCGGGCACCGGCTCGCCGCCCTCCGGCGCTCGCCAGCCGCTCCACTCGGCGACCGTGGGCAGGACGACGTAGCGGTCGTCGAGCCGGACCGTTCGGCGGCTGTCGTCCTCGGAGATCATCTCCTCGTGCAGCTTCTCACCGGGGCGGATCCCGATAGTCGTCGTCTCGGCGCCGGTGCTGATGGCTTCCACGAGGTCGAGGATCTTCATGGAGGGGATCCGGGGCACATAGAGCTCGCCGCCGACCATGAGGTCGAACGAGTCGACGACGAAGGCGACGGCTTGGGGGAGCGTGATCCAGAACCGCGTCATGCGCGGGTCCGTGATCGGCAGCGGCTTGCCCTCCTCGACGAGCTTGCGGAAGAACGGGATGACGGATCCGCGGGAGCCCATGACGTTGCCGTAGCGAACCACGGCGAATCGCGTCTCGTAGCCGGAGGCGTAGTGGTTGGCGGACTGGAAGAGCTTGTCGGCCGCGAGCTTGGTCGCGCCGTAGAGGTTGAGCGGACTCGAAGCCTTGTCGGTCGAGAGCGCGACGACCTTCTTGACCCCGGTGTCGATCGCGGCCTCGATGACGTTCTGCGAGCCGATGATGTTCGTCTGGACGAACTCGAACGGGTTGTACTCCGCTGTGTCGACCTGCTTCAGGGCCGCAGCGTGGACCACGTAGTCGACGCCGTGCATGGCGCGCGTCAGACGGTGGCGGTCGCGGATGTCGCCGATGAAGAAGCGCAGGCGCGGGTCGTCGGCAAAGAGCTGCCGAGTCTCGTACTGCTTCAGCTCATCGCGGGAGAAGATGACGATTCGGCTCGGATTGAGATGATCGAGCGCGTTCTTGATGAACGCCTTGCCGAAGGAACCAGTGCCCCCGGTCACCAAGATCGACTGACCTTCCAGGATAGACACGGGACTCCTTCACTCGAGCATTCGAATCGCGTACCAGGATAGACGTATGCGAGTCGTGCTCCGGGCTGACGCGGGGGTCGCACAGGGCACCGGCCACGTGATGCGGTGTCTCACCCTAGCCGAGGCGCTCCTGACCGCCGGGCACGAGGCCCTACTGGCGACCAACCTGCCGGAGATCCCGTGGCTGCGCGCCGCCGTCGATGCGGCGGGTGTGCGCGTCGTGCCCGCCACGCCGGACCGCATCGAGCTTGAGGAGCTCGCCGCGGCGGCTCCGGATCGGATCGTCGTCGACTCGTATCGCATCCCGGCGGCGGACGTCGCCTCCGCTCGGACGGTGGCCCCGGTGCTCGCCGTCGTCGACGGCTCGCTTCGCGGGATCGTCGCGGACTGGTACCTCGAGCAGAACCTCGGCTCGGAGGAGGTCGAGTGGCGCCTCCCCGCCGAATCCACGATGCTGGCCGGCACCCGGTACGCACTGGTCCGCGACGCGATCCTGCGTGCCCGCAGGCCGACACCGTGGAGAACCCGGGGCAGCCTGCCCCGAGTCCTCGCCTTCCTGGGCGGGAGTGACCCGAGGGGTCTCGTCCTGCCGCTCGCTCGCTCGCTCGCGGCCCTAGAGGTCGAGCTCGCCGTGATTGCGAGACCGGAGCACGGTGAGGCGCTCGAGGGTGTCGGCACGATCATCGCGCCCACCCCGGAGCTGCCGATGCTGCTCGGGCAGGCCGACCTGGTCGTGTCCGCCGCCGGCACGAGCGCATGGGATCTCTGCGCGCTCGGCGTCCCATCGGTGCTGCTCGCGACCGTCGACAATCAGAGGGTCTCCCTGCACCGCGCCGTCGCCGATGGCCTCGCGCTCGGCATCGACCTCGTGGCGGAGGGTGATGCCGCGATCGATCGCGCAGCCGGACTCGTGGCCGGGCTTCTCGCCGACGAATCGGCTCGACGGGAGATCTCGCAGCGTGCGAGCGCCGCGGTGGACGGCAATGGCAAGATCCGGGTCGTGCGTGCGATCGAGGCGGCGCCGTGACGCGGGCGTCCAGGCCGATGGCGCGGCGATCTCCTAGTGTGGTCACCGACATGAAGAATGGCATGGCGGAGACGAGACGATGATCGCGGACGAGATCCGGACCGCACGCCTCTCGCTGCGCTCGATGGCCGAGTCGGACGTCACCGACGTCTATCTCGGGTGGATGACCGATCCGGAGGTGAACCGGTACCTCGAGACCCGCTTCATGGCGCCGTCAGCCGAAGGCCTGCGTGAGTACGTCCGCGAGATGCGCGGCTCCGCCAACTCCTGGTTCTTCGGCATCTTCCTGGCCGATGACGGTCGTCACGTCGGCAACATCAAGCTCGGCCCGGTCTCCTCGGTGCACGACTCGGCGCCGATCGGTCTCGTCATCGGGGACCGGAGCGTGTGGGGCCAGGGCGTGGCCACCGAAGCCATCGGTGCGATCGCCGAGTGGGCGTTCTCCGAGCTCGGGCTCGCGAAGGTGTACGCAGGCAGCTACGCCGTCAATCGGGGCTCGGTCAATGCGTTCCTCCGGAACGGATTCGAGATCGAGGGTGTGCAGCGCCGCCACGTCCGCCTCGACACCGGTGAGCGGGACGACGTCGTCCTGCTCGGACGAATCCGGCCGTGACATCGCTCGTCCTCGGCACCGCGCAGTTCGGCGCCGGATACGGCGTGACAAACCAGGTCGGGCGCCTCGATGACCGCGCGGTCCGCGAGATCGTCGCGGCCGCGCTCGACGGGGGCATCGGGGTCTTCGACACCGCCCCCGACTACGGCGACGCGCAGGAGCGACTGGGGGCGCTGGTCCCGGAATCGGGGCGTCCGGGCTATGTGAGCAAGTTCGGCCTCGGTGCCGCCGCGCCGGATGCGGATCTGTACGAGCATTCGATGCGCCAGCTCCGAGTCGGACAGCTGCACGGGCTCCTCTATCATCGGGTGTCGGACCTTCGAGACCCCCGTGTCGGGGCCTCGTGGGAAGTGCTCCGGAGGGCCAAGGACGCCGGGCTGATCCGACGGATCGGCGCGAGCGTGTATGACGTACGGGACCTGGAGATCGCGCTCGACGTGCTGCCCGGGCTCGACCTGCTGCAGATCCCGGGCAACGTCCTCGATCGTCGCCTGCTCGACCATTCGGAGGTCCTCGCGCTGCACGCGCGCAGTGGGGAGGTCCACGTGCGCAGCGCCTACCTGCAGGGACTGCTGCTCGCGGACCCCGTCTCCGTGCCGCCCCACCTCGCGCCGATCGCCGAGGCGGGGACGGTGGTCGCGGGTCTGGCGTCGGCGGCCGGGGCGAGTCCCCAGAGCGCGCTGCTCGGGTACCTGAAGCATCATCCCGCCGTCGACGCGGTCGTGATCGGCGCACTCTCGGCGGGCGAGCTCGCGACCTCGATCGCTGCGTGGGACGGCGCGGCCCCGATCGACCTCCCGGAGTTCGACATCGCGCCCGAGCTGCTGGACCCGCGGACCTGGGCGGAGGGCGGCGCGCAATGATCCTCGCAGTACTCCAGGCGCGCACGAGTTCGAGCCGATTCCCCGGCAAGGTGCTCGCGCCGCTGCTCGGCGCACCGATGATCCTGCGGCAGATCGAACGCGTGCGGCGCAGTCGGCGGATCGACGCGCTCGTCGTGGCGACTTCGGTGGATCCATCGGATGACGAGCTCGTGCAGGTCCTGCAAGAGGCTGGGGTCGAGGTCCGGAGGGGGGCGCTCGACGATGTCGTCGCGCGATTCACTGCTGTCGTCGAGGAGTTCGCCCCCGCGCATATCGTCCGGCTTACCGCCGACTGTCCGCTCACCGATCCCGCGGTCATCGATCGCGTCGTGGACGAGCACATGGACCGCGGCAGCGACTACACGTCGAATGTGCTGTCTCCTACCTATCCCGACGGGCTCGATGTCGAGGTGCTGTCCGCGTCCGCGTTCGCACGTCTCATCGGTCGGGAGCTGACCACGCGTGAGCGGGAGCACGTCACACTCGGCCTCTACAGCCACCCGGAGCTGTTCACGACGGACAATGTCGAGCAGTCCCCCAGCCGGGCCGAGCTCCGCTGGACCGTCGACGTGCCGCAGGACCTCGAGTTCGTCCAGGCTGTCTACGACCGGCTTTACCATAATGATCCCGCGTTCGACCAGGACGCCATCCTCGCGCTCCTCGAGCGGGAGCCGGCGCTCAGCCGGACGGAGTCCGACCTGGCCCGCAATGCCGGGCTGCAGAAGGAGTAGCACGATGACCGCGAGCCGATACGAGAAGTCGCTGCGCCAGCTCGAACGTGCCGAGCGCGTGATCCCGCTCGGCACGCAGACGTTCAGCAAGTCTCGCAAGACGCTGGTCCCCGGGCTCGCCCCCCTCTACGCCGACCGCGCCAGCGGCGGACGGATCTGGGACATCGACGGCAACGAGTACGTCGATCTGATGAGCGCGCTTGCCGCCGTCAACCTCGGCTATGCGGACCCGGAAATCAACGAGGCAGTTGCTGCCCAGCTCGCACGCGGCACCACGATCTCACTGACGCATCCGATCGAGACGGACGTGGCCGAGCTGCTCATCGAGCTCGTGCCGAGCGCCGAGAAGGTCAAGTTCGGGAAGAATGGCAGTGATGCCACGACCGCGGCGATCCGAGTCGCTCGGGCGCATACTGGACGCGATCATGTGGTGACGTGCGGCTACCACGGGTGGCAGGATTGGTTCATCGGGACCATGCCGACTCGGGCGCTCGGCGTACCGGAGGCTTATGCGGATCTGGTCCATCCCATCGGCTACAACGATCTTGCCGCTCTGGAGCGCGAGCTCGAGGCGAACCCGATCGGGGCGGTGGTTCTCGAGCCGATGACGACGACCTGGCCCGCTGACGGCTACCTGGAGGGAGTCCGCGATCTCACGCATCGGTACGGCGCGCTCCTCGTCTTCGATGAGATGGTTACGGGCTTCCGATTCGCGAGAGGCGGCGCGCAGGAGTACTTCGGGGTGACGCCGGATCTTTCGACATTCGGCAAAGGCGTCGCGAACGGCTATCCGCTATCGGTGATCACCGGTCGGGCTGATCTCATCGATATTCTCGAAACCGCCTTCATCTCCGGGACGTTCGGCGGAGAGCTTCTCTCGCTGGCTGCCTCGAAGGTCGTTCTCGAACGGATTCGCTCGACCGACGTCATCGCACAGCTCGCGATGAAGGGGGCCGAGCTCAAGGAGCGCGTTGAGGCGGAGATCGCCGACGCCGGTCTTGAGGGCCTGCTCAGCCTGCGTGGGCACCCGGCATGGGTCTTCACGATCTGGAATGCTGAGAACGAGCAGATCGAAGCACTCAAGTATTTGTTCATGCAGGAGATGAGCCGCAACGGGGTACTTATGATCGCCTCGCACAATGTGAGTGCCGCCCACACGGCCGAGGATCTCGACATGGTTGTCAACGCCTACCGAGCGACTCTGGCCGTCCTCAGACTGGCTGTCGACGGGGGCGACGCGGCAGACCGTCTCGACGCCGACATCTCCGATGTCGGATTGCGAGTCCGTTGACGCGAGTCAGTTCTTCCAACGCCGCTGTCGACGGAAATCGAGGATAGAGCGGATAGCCTCGCGTCGACTAGGCGCACCGCCGCTCGCGAGCGCGGCGGCGTAGCGCACGGCCCTGGGGGGATTCTCGAGATCCCAAGGAGTCCAGTCCTGCATCGATGTGGAGAGGGGCTCATCACGCAGCACGAGCGTTGCGACAAAGCGGCGAGCGCCACTCGGATCGACTTCCCAGGTCGCGACCGGTCGTTGTGCGAGGTCCTCGGCTGAGAGCACCTCATGGATGTCCGCCACGAGTCCGTATCGCGTCGCGCCGGTCGATATGACGGGGATGCCTCTGGCGCTCGCCTCAAGGCCGATCGTGGAGCCCCAGGTGACGACGAGGTCACTTGCTTCGATCAGCTGGTATGAGTTCGCCGAATCATTGTGCCAGAACACGAGGAGGTCGGGGTGTCGTGCAGCGAAGGCTTTGATCGCTGCGTGTTCCCGGAGGAAATTCTCATGCCGCTTCGTCGCGAGGTTCGGATGCACGCGAAGGTAGGCAGTCCAGCCCGCAGTCTCGAGTGGGCGCAGGACCGCCTCGAATGCCTCGAACTGGTCGGCCCAGGAATGCAGCTGCCACTCCGGACCCAAGTAGGCGAATTCATCCTGTGATGAGGTGAAGATTCCGACGACGCGGTTGCTGTTCTGGATCCGATCATTGAGTGCAGCGGGTAACTCCCTGTTCCACAACTCGGCGAACTCGTTCGATGAGTCGGCTGCCGGTGCGCGGCGATCCAGCCACGCCTGTGCGATTCGGTCGACATCGTCGACCGAGAGGCCGGCAAGGCGCTTCGCGACTTCCTCCTGGTTCGCGATTCGATCGTGAGGAGAATACGGCTGGAGGAACGCAGTGTCCGGGGTCTCCCCACGTTCGTAGTGCATGGCCAGCAAGCCCGCGTCTTTCGTCGCTGCGGCCGCCATCTGCTGTGCGGGGAATCGCCCGTTCGGCAGGAAAACCGATTCGATTCCGTCGCCGAGCTCCGAGAATCGCGCTCGGACGAACCGGTATGACTGCCGGCCCTCGCGCCGGAGAGCCTTCCAAAGACGGCCCTGAGCACCAGTATGAACCAGACGATCGGTGCGGAAGAACGTCGCCATTGCGGACCGTGCGGAGATCGATAGCAGGTCCTCGTTCGCTTCGTTGAGAAGCGCGTCATCGCCGGCGTTCAAGGCGTCGGCCGCGAGGTATTCGGCTCCGGCAGCAACGAGCCGTCGGCGTGCGTCGTGTCCGGGCTGACGGAGCCCGGCGAGGCGAAGCATGGCGGGGTCGTAGCTGTAGTGCAGCGTCGCGGAAATCCCGGTGATGTCGAGCACCAAGACCCGCATTCCTCGCGAGATCTCCCGACGCACCAGATGCTCGACGATACGCAGATAGGCCGGTTCGTATGAGTTCAATAATACGATCGCAGTCCGAGGCATAGCGGAATCACTGTAACCCGTCGCCCCGCCGTCCTGGGGCTCGGCGTGACATCGGGCCGCCCTGCGCGAGTTTAGAGTTGAGGTTGAGAGTTGCGTGCGATACTTGGCCAATGAGGCTTCGCTCTGGCGGGTGGTTCACTCGTGCCATCGCGCTGATGGTCAGCGGCCTGGTGGGCTTTGCGCTCGCGGTGACACCCGCCGTGATCGCACAGCCAGCAGCCGCGGCGAGCGGCTCCGATTTCCATGCGGGAAATATCATCTCGGACGCCGAGTTCTACGCGAGCGGCACGCTCGCGGCCGACCAGATCCAAGGCTTCCTCAACTCGAAAGTGCCGGTCTGCCGTTCGGGGTACACCTGCCTTAAGGACTACACACTGACAATCCCGGGCCGTGGCACCGATCAGTACTGCGCCAAACACGTCCCCGCCGGTACATACACGGCGGCGCAGATGATCTCCCTGGTATCCAGCGCCTGCAACATCAGCGAGAAGGTGCTCATTGTCACGCTCCAGAAGGAGCAGGGGCTCATCACCGACACCTGGCCGCTCGATTCGCAGTACCGGGTGGCGATGGGATACGGCTGTCCGGATACGGCACCCTGCGACGAATACTTTTTCGGGTTCTTCAACCAGATCTACTCGGCCGCACGGCAGTTTCAGGCGTACCGGATCTACCCGTACTCCTATAACTTCCGCGCGGGGCAGCTGGCGACGATCCAGTGGAACCCGAACGGGGCCTGCGGCAGCTCGCAGGTTTACCTGGAGAACGCGGCGACCGCGGGGCTCTATAACTACACGCCGTACCGTCCGAACCAGGCGGCGCTCGACAATCTGTACGGCTACGGCGACGCCTGCTCGGCGTATGGCAACCGGAACTTCTGGGCGTACTACTCCGACTGGTTCGGGTTCGATGCTCCGCCACCGACCGTCGAGCCGACGCCCAGCATCGGCGAGCCGGGGCTGTACGCGTTCACCACCTCGACCGATGGTGCCGCACGCGTCTACCAGGCGACCGGTGTCGGTGGATGGCAAAGCTCCGCCGCGGCCGGCACCGGATGGAACGACGCGACGAAGCTCACGTCGACGGGCGACTTCGACGGAGACGGCATCCCGGACCTCATCGCGCTCGACTGGCAGGGCCGACTTTGGATGTATCCCCGTGACGGGGCCGGCGGCTGGAAGGCGACCGTCCGGATCGGCACCGGATGGCAGATCTTCGACATGATCGTCGGCGTCGGCGACTTCGACGGCGACGACATCAACGACCTGCTGGCGCGCCGGCCCGATGGCACGCTGCACTTGTACGTCGGCACTGGTCGAGGCGGATTCGCCTCGACGCGCGTCGTGGGCACGGGATGGCACGTGTTCGACGCGATCCTCGGCGTGAGAGACTTCGACGGCGACGGCCATGCCGATGTGCTCGCTCGGCAGGGGGACCTGCTACGCCTCTATCGAGGTACGGGCTCCGGCGGGTTCCTGTCGCAGCGTCTCCTCGGCGATGGCTGGTCGGGCTACAGCCTGCTCGTCGCTTCACGGGACTTCGACGGTGACGGGCACGAGGACGTCATCGCTCGTGACGAGGCGGGCGGTCTCTGGCTCTACCCGGGCGACGGGGCGGGCGCCCTGCGCGATCGGGTCCGGATCGGTAGCGGCTGGGAGGACGCGCGGACCATCACGCTGCTCGGCACTTCGGCCGTCCCGGAACCCGGCGCGGGGGCACCGAGTGCGGAGCCGGCACCCGCTCCCGCCACGAACGTCACGATGGGCGAGCCGAGCCTCTACGCGCTGACGACGGGCGGTTCCGGTACGCAACGCCTCTATCTCGCGACCCGGGAGGGCGGCTGGGCCTCACAGGGTGTCGTCGGCGCCAACTGGCGGCCGACGGACCTGCAGATCGGCCCCGGCGACTTCGACGGCGACGGCTATCCCGACCTCCTGGTGCGCAACGCCGCCGGTGAGCTCTGGTTGTACCCGCGCGACGGCATCGGAGGTTGGAAGGCATCCAAGCGGATCGCGACGGGCTGGAACGCCTACGGCATGATCATCGCCGCGGGCGACTTCGATGGCGACGGTCGCATGGACCTGCTGGCCCGCCCTTCCGACGGCTCGCTGCTGCTATTCCCCGGGACCGGCTCCGGAGGACTCGGGTCGAGCGTGCGCGTAGGCGCAGGTTGGGACATCTTCGACATCGTCACAGGGGTTGGCGACTTCGATGGCGACGGCACCGACGACATCATCGCGCGGCGGGCTTCGGACGGGACGCTGTGGCTGTATCGGACCGACGGGCGCGGAGGCTGGATCGGCGCCGAACAGATCGGCAGTGGCTGGGGCGCGTTCAACGCCGTGCTCGGAGCCGGGGACTTCGACGGCGACCGCCGCCCGGATATCCTCGCCCGCACGTCGAGCGGCGTGCTGTCGCTGTACTCGAACAACGGTGCGAGCGGCCTCCGCAGCGCCCAGACCGTCGGGACGGGCTGGAACGGGTTCTCCCGGATCGTCATGATGGGCGTCTGGGCCGCCCGAACCCCGCCGTCGGCGGTGCCCACGCCGGTCGCGACAACCTCGGTCGGAACGCCTTCGCTTTATGCGCTGGCGCTCAACCGCAACGGCGGGATGTCGTTGTACCCGGCCACCGGCGCGGGAGGCTGGGTGACGAGCGCGGAGGCCGGCACCGGCTGGCCGGCGCACTGGGACGTCGCCGCGGGCGGCGATCTGAACGGCGACGGCATCCCGGACCTCATCGCGCGGGATGCGGCAGGAGTGCTCTGGCTCTATCCGCGGCTCGCCGCCGGGGCCTGGGGCGCTCGGGTCCAGATCGGGACCGGGTGGTCCGAGTACAACCGCTTCCTCGGCGTTGGCGATCTGAATGGGGACCGGATCGACGACGTCATCGCGCGCGACGTCTCGGGACGGCTCTGGCTGTATCGAGGCACGTCCGGCGGAGTGCTGCAGGCTCGCCAGCAGATCGGCTCGGGGTGGGGGATCTTCGACATCATTACCGCGGTCGGGGACTTCGATGCAGACGGTGCCAATGATGTCATCGCTCGGCGGACCGACGGCTCGATCTGGCTCTACTCGGGTAGCGGCGCTGGCGGCTGGGCCTCGGCGCGACAGATCGGCAGCGGCTGGGGCGAGTATGCATCGATCCTCGGCGCGGGCGACTTCGACGGTCGGGGCCGGCAGGACCTGATAGCCAGGGGGCAGGACGGACGCCTCTGGATGTACTCGAACGTCAACGGTGGATTCGAGAGCAGGGTGCTTGTGGGCACCGGCTGGGACGTGTTCTCCACCGTCGTCATGATCGGTGTGTTCGCCCCGTCGACTCCGACCCCCACGCCGACTCCGACCCCCACGCCGACTCCGACCCCGACCCCCACGCCGACGCCGACGCCGACACCTGGCGTCGCGCCTCGCGGGGACTACGACGGCGACGGGCTCACCGATATCGTCGCCCTCGACGCGACGAACCGGATCGTCCTGCGGCCCGGCACCGGTACCGGCACGCTCGGCGAGCTTCGCGTCATGGGAACGGGCTGGACCGGCTTCGACTGGCTGCTCACCGCGGGCGACTTCGACGGCGACGGCAAGCAGGACGTCATCGCACGCCGCACCGACGGGACGCTCTGGCTGTACCAGGGGACGGGCGCCGGCGGCTGGGCCGCCACGCGCCAGATCGGGTCGGGCTGGCAGATCTTCGACATCATCCTCGCGCCGGGCGATCTCGACGGCGACGGCCGGCCTGACATCATTGCCCGTCAACCCGACGGCGCGCTCTGGCTTTACACCACGAACGGCCTTGGCGCCTTCTCGACGCAGCGACAGATAGGGACGGGGTGGCAGGGCTTCACGCGGATCGCGCCGGCCGGTGACTTCGATCAGGACGGGAAGCTCGATGTCTTCGCGCTGACCGCGGATGGCACGCTGCGTGTCTACTACGGCACGGGCGCGGGCGGCTGGCGTGCGACGGATGTCGTCGCCACCGGGTTGACCGGGGTGACAGGTCTCAGCGGCGGCACCGACCTCACGGGTGACGGCATCGTGGACATCACCGTGCGCGACGCCGCAGGCAGGCTCTGGCTCCACCAGAAGTCGGGCGCGTCGGTGGGGTCGCCCGCGCTCATCGAGGAGAACTGGCTCGGTCTCTCCTGGTTCGGCTGATCAACACGGTGCCACCCGGAGAGCCGGATAGGCTGGCTCCCGGCAATGGCCAGACTTTCCAGGGGAGCGGATGACAGAGCCGAAATCGAACGTCGAACGGCTCGAGCGCGAGTGGCGCGGAGGCCTCGGCGACGCGTACGTCGAGCGGAATATTGACTCGGCCAACTACGCCAGACGGGGAGCGTTCTGGCAGTCGATCATCGATCGGACCTCGCCGGCGAAGGTGCTGGAGGTGGGCTGTAACGTTGGCGGCAACCTCCGCTGGTTCATCGACCGAGTGCCCGGAGGGGTGCACGGCGTTGACATCAACCCCCGGTCGATCGATGTGCTCAGGGAGCTCGTCCCGGAGGTGCAGGCGGCCGTCGGGTCGGCGAGGCGGCTCGACTTCCCGGACGAGTCCTTCGACCTCGTCTTCACCGTCGCCGTGCTCATCCATGTCCCGGACGAGGGCCTCGCCGAGGCGATCGATGAGCTGGTGCGGACGAGTTCCCGGTGGATTCTCATCGCGGAGTACTTCGCGCCCGAGCCGATCGTCGCGGACTACCGCGGCGTGCCGAACTCGATCTTCAAGCGCGACTACGGCGCGATCATGCTCGAAGCTCATCCCGAGCTCGAACTGGTTGACCGTGGCCTGCTGACCGCCGATGACGGACTGGATGAAGTCCACTGGTGGCTCATCCGGCGCCCCTAGGCGCGGTGCCGGAGTCAGGTCGACCTCCACATGCTCCTGCCGATCGAGAACGCACCTCGCGACTACGCGTGGGGCCGCCGGGGTGCCATCAGCGCCCTCCTCGGCCGCCCGGCGACCGACGCCGTTGAGGCGGAGTTGTGGCTCGGTGTCCATCCCGGATCGCCAGCGCGCGTCGCGGGGGAGGACCGCTCCCTCTCGGATGTCGTTTCCCGCCTACCGTTCCTGCTGAAGGTGCTCGCGGCGGGCTCGCCGCTCTCCCTCCAGGCGCATCCCGACGCGGACCAGGCGCGTGAGGGGTTCGAACGGGAGAACGAGATCGGCATCGCGGTCGATGCCGGGGAGCGCAACTACAAGGACCCGTTCCCGAAGCCCGAGCTCATGGTCGCGGTGACGCGGTTCGAGGCGCTCAGCGGGTTCCGGCCGGCGACCGAGGCGTCGGCCGCCATCGCGAGCCTCGCGGCGGCGCTCGGGGCAGGCGATGTCGTCCTGCCGCTGCTCGGCCGGCTCATCGACGATGCGACGGTCGGAGACGCCCTCGTCTGGCTGCTCGAGGGCGGTGCCGAGGTGGATGCGATCGTCGAGACGATCGCGCGGGGCCTTCGCGAGCGACCCGACGATCTCGACTATCTGGCCCGCATCGCCGACCGCTACCCCGGCGACCCCGGCATCGCGGGCGCGCTGCTGCTGCATCACGTGGTGCTCGCGCCGGGCGAGGCACTCTACCTTCCCGCCGGGAATGTGCACGCCTATCTCGACGGCGTGGGCATCGAGCTGATGACCCCATCGGACAACGTGCTCCGCGGCGGCCTCACCGCGAAGCACGTCGACGTGCCGGAGCTCGCCCGCGTCCTCGACCGCGCCGCGAGGCCCGTTCCGACGCTCGAGGCGGTCCCGATGGACGGGGGCGGTCTCCTCTACGCGCCCGACGATCCGCAGGTCGCGTTCTCCCTCGCGCGCATCGGCTCGCGGGCCTCGCTCCCGCTCTCCGGCCCCGCGATCGCGTTGTGCACGGACGGCGCCTTCTCGGTCCGGGGCGCCGTCTCCGCGATCGAGGTCGCGCGCGGTGACGCGATCCTCGCGACGACGGAGGAGGGCGTGCTGGAGATCTCCGGCGCCGGCGCCCTGTATCTTGCTCGCTGATCAGCGCCGCATTCGCCGCGCACGGCGTGTCGGAACCCGCAAGTAACACATGAGACGGGTATAGCCCGACGACTTGACGACGGAGAACTACAGCGGTGTAATTATCGGCAACTTAACTTTCCATGCGGGGAAGCGATGAAGGAGTCGACATGATGAGCAGCATCCGGGGCCAGGTGCCCGGCGACTGGTTCGTCGACCCCGTCCGACTCGGCGTCCCCGGCGTGCGGCGCGCGTCCGACCTCGACGACGACAGCCCGCTCGCCTGGCAGGTCGACGCGCTCTGCGCCCAGACCGACCCCGAGGCGTTCTTCCCGGAGAAGGGCGGCTCGACCCGCGACGCGAAGCGCATCTGCACGAC
>Ga0182738_1002525_pt1 | contig 21662 bp, 6 predicted proteins | sample eDN5th30CBELigMG_FD_128876 | JGI IMG/M metagenome (GOLD analysis project Ga0182738, IMG submission 128876) | Enriched Miracle-Growth compost microbial communities from Emeryville, California, USA - eDNA 5th pass 30_C BE-Lig MG (version 2)... ...
GGATATTTATTCTCCACTAGTGTTGTATCATTTCCTGCAAGTAATTCTATAGGAACGGCCATGGCAAGATTTATACGACTCATCGATCTCTCGACAAACATCAATCGGTAAAGCTTTGAGTTCAGATCACTTATCGCATTTCTTGCTTGAATGCAACTCACACTGACAAAAACCATCACAACTGCAAGAGCGATCATGAAATGAACTATGTACAAGGCGTACTTTAATATCAAACCTCGATCTTCCCCTTTTCCATTCTGACTATTCAAGCTTTCAATTCTTAGATTCCCATCTTTAGTGTAGGAGCTTTCATCAACGCTTTGAATTGGCTTTAATTCCTCTTCATTTTCGATAGTAGTCATGAATGCTGTCAGTTTAGACTCGAGATTTTTCACTCTTTTGGGGTTTAACTTGGTAAAGGCTACGAGATTCTGCTTTTCTCTTTGATATTGCTTCGCAATCATTCCAGAGTATAAGACAGCCAAACAAGTCATACCGACAAGAGTCGCAATCCAATTGCTATCAAGTTGTGAGAAAGCTTTGCTTTTATTTGAATCAGAGGAATTTAAAATCGCATCAATCCTTTCTTGATTTTTCACCAAAAAGTCATTCAGAGAATTCCTCATAATTAGATTAAAATCTGTAAGAGCATCACTGAGTGTAACCTTGGCAAGACCGACAGCCTTAGATTCGAGTTCCAGCATTTTTTGGATGGCTTCAATAATTGTAAATCGTGTAAAGGTCTCATCAGAGTCACCAAAACTGTTATAAAAGATCTTCACATCTTTGATGAAAAGTCTTTCTCTATTTGAAGCATCCAATGTTTCCATATCCTTCAAGAAATTTTGATTGAATTCAGACATTTCTGAGATATCTGAGCTCAATAAACTCAGCAAACTAGGAGTCTTAAACTCAGCATTATAATCATTTTCATCTTGCTCTCCGCTAATATATCCTGACAAAATCTGAATATATCTTTGAGCGTCAATCACCAATACGTTTTCCATTTCCAGATTGATCATCAAGTCCTTTCTTCCTTGTAACAAATCAAGATCGGAATTCAAAGTCTGACTCAATACAACCAGACTCACCAGCATCCCCAAAAATACCGAATAAACCAAAGCCAAAAGACATTTATAAATATTTGAGTAATACTTGGTCCCAACAGCTTGCTCAAATGTTTTAGAAATCTTTTCTTGCATATCAAACTTCGATTTGCTTGCCACAGAAGACTCATTCTCTTTCACAACAACGACGACGTCCTCTGTAATAGTTCCAGTCTCTTCCTCTTCCTCCTCTTTTAACACAATCCCAAGAACATTGGATCTTCTTTTTGACGCAATACTATGGCGAATTGTTAATGCTTCCCTTGGAGACCCAATCAAATTTCTTTCTGTTGAAGCAAATAAACCGCCATCTTCGCTGATTCCTAGTAAATTCAGTGGCCTTTCGCTTCCTCCTGCTGGACTTGATAACACATCAAAATTCACCCAGCCACCTTCTTTTTCTTCTTCAGTTGTAAATTGACTATCACTCTCACTTTCACTTTCATCGCTTTCAATCTTTTTGAAAAATGTCTTTGTTGCTCTAAATTGCCCTATACTCTCTTTTCTTTTCTCTAAATTCTCTTTACTTGGCTCTGCCTCTGTAAACTTCACTTCCTTTTTTCTGCTAGAAATATCATCAGAATCAACATCCATTGATTTGATCTCTTCCAAAATCAACATCCTTCCTTCTTGAACTTCAAAGTTACTAATCTTACAATGATAAATCAATCCTCCCTGCTGAAATCTTGTGCTTCTCACACCACCTTTCGCCAACGGGAAGAACGTAATCTCTTTCCCGTCTTCTGTATAATCGTGAAAAATCGCTTTTGCTCTTGCCATCTCTAGCTTTGATTTGTCTTTCATCATTGAAAGCCCATTTTTTGAAGAGAATGAATTGGAGAAACCTCGAAATCTCGACAAAAAATTATTGAGATTTCTTGTGCTCTTATTTCCGAGTCCTTTAGGCGTTTGAGGTGTTGACCCTCCTGTTTTCCCTGAGTCTAAATCATTATTCTTATGGTTCAAGACGGAATTAAGAGCATTATTCACGACTTCAAGTTCTGGGCAAATTTGACTGATTCTTAGTTTAGAATTTGAGGCGTTATTTAAAGGAAGCCCGAGTTTTTCAGCAATAGGTCGACTGTAATTCTCGATATCACCATCATTTGTTATCAAAATATAGTCCTTAGTTTCTTTGCTCTTTCTGCTTAGCAAATAGAAATTCAAGCCTTCTGTCAAGAAAGGACTGATATTGATATGATTGCTGACTTGAAACAAAAATTGATTTTTGTCAACACAGATTTTAAACTCTGTCTTGCCAAAATGAGCATTATCCTTTGAATTCAAACATTCTTGAATAAAATTCTCATAGTACGGTCTCATCAATCCAGGTAAAATCATTACTAAATTTTGACCAGCAATCCCTTCTCCATATATCTTATCAATAGTCTTTGAGCAATATTTTATTATTCCCATGTCTTTCTTCAAGCCAGAAATCACCATAAATCCAGTCGTTTCATGAAACATATTCTCTTGAGCGAGCTCATCGTTTGAAAATGCTTTATTATATTTCAGAGATCTTGAATTGAAACTCTTGAAATAAGACAAATATTTTGACAAGGAGTTGTTCATAATGAGATTATATTGAGCATATAATAATAATGGCTGCGTGTAATATTCAACGAGATGCTCTTCAATTTTATTCCACAGCTTTTGTATTTTTCTTCTGTATATTGAAATCTTGCGGGCATCCAATAAAATTCTGGCAAGATTTGTAGCCTTCAGGCTTTGTTTGCAAATTCCAATTTGAAGTTTAGCTTGTTTGACCATGTTTAACTTGAGTTTAGAAGTCTTTGAAAGGCAATAATTATACAAAGATAAGTCCAACGTGTTGCTCTCAGCATTGTGGTAGCTTGTTTTCACAATAGTTTGGATATAATTTATCAACAGCAAAGCATTATATTTGATTTTAAATGAAGAACTAACTCTCAGCTCATTCAGAATTCTCATACTATTTCCATATAACTTGGCTTTCTTGGCATAAAAGTAAGCAGCGTAAAGCTTTGCAAATTCGCTCTTGGGAAATTCAGCTAAAATTTCCTCTAAATACATGACAAATTGTTGATTTTGTTGCTCTTTATTATAGGTTAAACTCTCTGCTGCTGTTGTTGCTTCCTTTTTATCCCAAAATACTTTATCAAATTTTTTCATCACGACTGTACTGAACAAAAATAACTGCTCACTATGAATTGTCTGCTCAGTTGGCACTTGATTTTGCTTCAGAACTTGTCTCACAATTAACAACTTATTTATTCTCGATTCCACAGTTCCCTTCTCATATTTCGTCATACAATCCAATACAATCTTATTCAAGTACATCATTGCGAGCTTTGTTGTTAACAAAGACAGTATGATCCAAGTCACAATGATAAAAGTCGTATTCTCTTCATTACTCTCTGCTGATTTCACAATACATCTCATAAAACAGCTTACATGCAAAGAGAAAGTCACTGTTAACAAGGCTCCCTTCACAAACAGAGTTTGTAATTTATAAGGAGGTAGCAGCACGAAATAGTTATAAATTCGAATTATGCTCAAAACCAAATTAATTGTTGCGCTAATCCAGATGCACGCCTCAGGATTATTGCCAAATATTACAAGGATCATCTGAGTAACAAATTTCTGAATCAGCGTCATCACAGCGACCTTAGTTGATTTAGCAGCAAAGATGCTCTTTCTGGGGATAATACATTCAAAATAAACTGAAAGTATCAAAGAAAATATAAATTCTGTAACAACCACAACTGTAGAAAATATTCCCAAAATCAAATTTTCCACATCTGTAAATCCAGTGGTCCCTCCTCTTGCAGCAAAAGCAGCCGAAGTCCATATTGACGCCACGAATAAATACATCACTCTTCCTTGACAAGCAAAAATCCATCTCCAAATATTTACAAGGATTCTCGACCCTTCCCTTTTCTTTCTTGCCAGTATCAAACAATAAATCAAAAGCATATATCTCAAGAACAAGAGAACTGTCAGAGAGGTTAGCACAACAGAAGCCGTAGTTTTCCAGTTATTTAGCGATGTGACAAAATGTCCAGGGGCCAAGGGCTCGAAAGGAGGGATTACAATATTGTGCAAGAGACTACTGCTCTCGTTCGTGGCTTTAAGAATAATGCAATTCGTCAATAAGCCTTGGGCAAGTACTTGGGCGTGTTCAAGAACCAAAAGAAGAGAATCCAGAGAGCGAGAGTTTTGAAATGACAAGAGAGCAAATCTGCATAGAAAAGGGACAGTTTCTTGAAAGACAACTTTAGAAGCTTCGAGCGGAGTTTGTGATTTACCCTTCGATGTCATCAATTTACTTTAATAAATTAATTATTGTTTCAGTTGTCAGCTAGCAATTCAGCAATTCGTTGTCTTGCATGAAAAATTATGAAATTTAATTAATTAAAGTTTCAAGTGTGGTAACGTTGGGAAAAAACTTTTTGACAATTTTCAAAAATTTTTATGGAAAAGTCAGCATCTGCTAGAAGAAGTTATCTTCGAGAAAGCTTAAAGCCTCATTTTGGCCTCTTCCTATCTCAAAAGAAAACCCTGTAGCTTCTCGCTTTTTGAATTCAAGGCAAAAATTAACTATAAATAGTTTAATTGAGATTGAGCGACTTCTATTAAAAGGTTCGAGATAGCCGAGAAAGATTTAGTTCCTTGCAACTCGAGCCTGCTCTAGTTTAAGCTTTTCTGTCACATATCAGCTGGTTTAGAGGAATTTCTCTCGCGAATGTTTTGAAGAAAGGTGAAACCACAGACTAATTGCCTGAATTAATTCGATTCGTCCAACAGTTTTCTAATTATTAGTGATCAAAAGACTGTGGACGAATTAAAACCTGGTAAAATTGCTTATGTTCAAGCTTTTTAAAAGGGTCAAAACAAATTAATTAATCCACAAAAGCATTTGTCTCTTTTCGAAATTCATTTAAAATTTAAATACAGACCATAAAACCCCAAAACTAATGTGTAATGGAAAATAAAAGATCCAACGAAGTTCAAGTATGAGAGGCTTTACCATTTTATAGCGAAATGGAGAACCAAAGATTCCCATATTCTTCAGGTTTAAATCCATAAAACTAATAAAAATCCGAAAAATCTTGAATTTTTAAACTTTGCTGGTTTGTTTTCTAAGCTTATCATTGAAACTTTGCAACTGTTACAATAAAGAGAGATGATCTCAAGACAGTGATTTTATATGCCATAAAAACAAGTTCAAGATCAGCTTTTGAATTTTTTCTGAGTCAGCTAATTTCAAAAACCATTCATACAAAATTTAAAAAGCACTTGCCTGTCCTGATCACCAAAATCAAGTTGATTGGTCCGGTCTTGGCTAGCTTATGATTGTTTGAGGTTTCTTTGGCTCAAAAAGTTTAATTACCCCATTCTTGGACTCAAATATGAGTCACTTACTCCTGAATGGCTCTCTATTTTTTTCGAAAAATTGGATTTATTAAAATTGAAGCAGATACCAAAATGAAAAAGTTAGTAGCTTTTTATTCTCTAGCTTCACAAAGAATAAATTTCTCTTGTTTGAATTTGGACTTTCCCATGGATTAATTGTCCTATTAATGAAACGAAAAATTTAAAAGAAATAACGAATGTAACTTGAAAATCTGATGTTTTATTCTTCACTCTCAGAATTGAAAGTTTTACTCTTCATTAGTTCCAATCATTTCAGTATTCTGAATAAAAGACTTCCTATTAACATTTCAAAGGCTCCTTCTTCATTAAATCAACTTTCAATTGTTACTTTTTGATTTCCATTTCGAAATAAAGTCATCTTTTCAAATATGCTGTATATCTCTTCCTGGAAAGCTTTCCAATAATCGCTTTTTGATTGAAATCGGCTTCATTAAAATAAAAATTGAAAAAGAATTTAGATGAAAATTTCATCAAAAATATTTAATCGAAAAATCATAAATCTAGAAATAATGAAGCATCCAAATTTGAAGAGAAAAAATTAAACAGATTTTTTTTCTTGAATTTCCTTTCAATTTTTGTCTTCGGATTCTTTTCCCCAAAACTTACTGAAAATTGAAGTTGAAATCAAATCTCAAAAAAAAATTTTTTTCCAGGAAAAAATTCAAACGAAGAAATTCTCCAAAAAAATTTTCTCGTCATCTTTTCGAAAGATTTTCTCCCAAAAAAAAAATTTTTTCAAAGCAAAATCTTGCCAAAATAATTTTCTTGAAAAAATATTTTCGAGACAATGAGCTTTCAAAATTGAACAACGCAAAACAAAAATTTCTTCAAGGAGTTGTTTCTAGATTTTTGAGTTTCATTCAAAATCTCTCCCACTTTTTTAGGACAAAAAGAAATCAAGAATGATGGAGCTTTCTGAAACTGAGAATCCTTTTTTTAAAAAAATCATCAATCCCAATACGATTTCCAAATCCCTTTCAGAATTTTTCCAAATCAAAGCTCTTCAACACTACATTAGGATTAATTTATTAATAAGAGTCTGCGAAAAGATCTATTCAATTTTCAAATAAAAACTTCCAGCATTTATCGATATGGAATCCTCTGTCTTCAATTTCCACAGCACCCTCGACAACTCAACGACTGACAATTTCAAAGTTTTGGCGAAAATCTTGGACAAGCTGACTGAAACAGCTCAAAGATTGCTCCCTTTTTTCAAAGATGAGAAATCTGCTCCATATGTTGATGTCAATGAGATTATAGAAACGAGCAAGACTGTCAAGAAAGATTTTCTAAAGGCCGCAAAACATTCTGATCATCAAATCAATGTATTGAAGCTTGAATTATCAAATCAGGAACAGAAGATGAAGGAGTATGAGAAGAGGAATGATGATCTCAATGTTCAAGTAGAGAAATATAAGAAAGTTTTGAAGAGCTCTCTTGATCAGGACAAACAACTGCGTGCTCAGATTGCTCTTCTACAAAATGAAAAAGAAAATTTACAAAAGATAAATCAACAATTTGAAGCGAGAATAAAAGATGTTGAAGAAAAAGGGATGAAGAATATCATCCTGGAGGAGGTCATAAGAATAAAAGATGACAAAATAAAGCAAAAGCTTAATCAAATGGAAAAGCAAAATGAGAAAGTAGATCCACAAGAGGGTCTTAATCAAGAGTCACGAAAAGAACTGGACTTACAGAGAAAGCTGATTGAAAAGATAGAGACAATAAAAGTGGAAAAACAAATTCAATAGAATCAAGAAAATAAAAATGACCAACTCAAGAGTATAGATAACTCAAGTTCAAGCCTCATTTTGAGTTGAAGAATTTTTTCTAGAATTCTTTTGTTAAAAAGCGTCTGAAAAATTTTTCTTGATTGTATTTCAATATATTTAAATCTTTATTGATCTTTATCTACTTTTTGGAAATTTGGGACAAATTTAACTCTTGTTGTTGTTTCTTAATTCGACTCCTTTTCAGTAACTATTCATTACCATTGACAGAATTTTTCTTTCTTGAAAAAGATTTATCATAAGTCCATTTCAGAAAATGCGAGAAGATGGGAGAGAATGAGAGCTCGGGTGCGAAAAAAATTTATTTGGAACAAAAACATTTTTTAACTCTTGAATTTTACCATTTTGACAATCCTCAAATCAAAACCATTTTGATTTGACAAAAAAAGAGAGGTTCCTTGACGATCCAAAAAAAAAGTTTTGAATGAAATTCTGAAATCTAACAAAAATCCCTGTTTTATGAAATTCTTATTGAGAATTAACAAATTCGAAATATTCAACAAACTTCACAAGCCATGGTCTTCAGGCCATTGTTCTCATTTCAACTAACCATAAAATCTATAGATTTCTAAGATTCTAAGCATTCAGAAAACTGACAGAAAATTACGAGACGAAAATCTTGAATTTTTCAAAAGTCCAAAAAGTCTTTTCCATCAATTTTTCTCACCAAGTCAATAATCGAAAAACTGAACTCTTTGTTGATTCTAGGGGGGAAAAAAAGACGGGAAACTCATTTAAGGGTGAAAAATGAGATTTACATGGTCGAGCCTTTTGATAATTGAGAACTGGAAGCTGTGAATAAAAATTAAAGAGAGATAGAAATCTTGGCTCTTGTGATTCCTTTCAATTTCGTGAAGGGACCAAAAACCCCAGCAAACTAGGGCCGTATGAGGCATCATCGAGCTGTTTCGAAACTCCTCCATCTTTCTTACGTCATTGGTGAAATCGGGAAAAGAGTAAATTTTCATCAGAAATTTTTTTCAAGGTATACCTTCTGAAACTTGAAAGAATTTCACTTTTAAATAAATGTTCAGATTTTCAACAAAATCTCTGAAACAAATCCTCAAACTGAGCCCTCAATTAGGATCCCTCAATTTCTGTCAATTAAACAAAACACTCAGAATTGAGAAAATTCAAAATGAACGAAACTCATATACAAAAACTCACAAAAGGGACGTTTCTTATCAGAATTCGACATCTGGGAGCGTCATCAAAAGACAGAATGTGATTAGGTGAATACAAAAAGGGGGTTTGGGTTGGGGGTTTTCGCTTCGAAAACCCACTTTCAGGGTCCCTCGAACCGGCTGTTCGCCCAAAATGAAGGTTCTCCTCAGAATTGGACACAAGAGGCTGTGATTAAAGGGTTTTTAGTCTCAAAATTCAGGTGAAATAAAATCTTTGCAAAACAGTTTTGAGATAAGAAAAAGAAGGCGAAAACAATTCAGACTTGACTTCTGTTTCTCTTGAGCCTTTTGAAGTAACACCGCTTCAGACCTTTTCTGAGGAAATAGCTCTCTCAATCCATTTAGGAAAAGAAAATTCATGTTCGAAAAACTCCTCAAAGTAAAATCGCTTAATTTCTCTCGCTCTGACTTCTGAGTAATTAAACCCTGACGAACCGAAAAATGATAGAAGAAAACCCTTATTTAAAGAAAACTGCCCTTGATGAAGTAAAAGTCTCTCAGGCTCCATTTCTAAACAAACTGAGCCTCACACATCCATTCTTGACATTCTTTGAACAAGATGACTCAATCAGCCAGTCAACCTTTCGATTAAAAACTCAAAAATTTTTATTCACTTTCGATTCAACAAAAATAATCAAGTCCCGCTTGATTTAGGCATTTGTGTATTAAGCCAACTAAAAAAAAAAATTTCAAGGCTCAGAAAAGGAAAGATATTTTGTTCATTCTCAATTATTTTCAGCTTGAAATTCTGGTAAAAAGGTTCCCCCATCGAAGAGCTCTCAGTCCTATCTCCGAGTCCAATTGAAATCTGGCCTATTTCAGCTTATTTTTGAGCTTTCAAAAACGCTGGATTTTTAATTTTAAAGGCAAAATTCTTGTTAAAAATTTTATTAATGGTAACTAAAATGTTGAGTTAAAACGTTTAAAGTCACAAATTGAAACCTCAATTTCGAAACACCTTTTAGTTTTAATTCAAGGTAACAACCTTAAATCCACAGTTAAACAGCTTTGGATTCAACATCTCACTCTCTCCTGCTCAAACTCATAGATCCTCTTTGTGGAGCTGAAAATTTCCTCCAAGAAAGAAAGGGCAAAGGGAAAGACAACTGACTTTGTTTCCATCAGGAAATCTTTGTTGAGGATTAAGGTGAATCAAATAAAAGGGTGAAAGTTCTCTTGAGCACACACATATCACATGGATCAATTTCTTAAGGGTTTTAGTCCTCTGAGCAGTGAGGATTGACCATAATCTTACTCTTAGATGTTATTTTATCTTGCGAACTCACCAAAAATGGCATCTTGAGGAGTCTTTCTCCACTCCCACATTTTCCTAATCCCAGTCTGTACCTTTCAATCTCTCTGAATTGATTATTCAAATTTCAAGTCAAAATATTTTCAAAATACAGGGGGAGAAAACCCTTAACCCTCAAACAGAAGATTTCGCTGTTCCAACAAGAGACTCCCCACATGAGGTCATGCCAAATCTCATAGAAAGTTGAGGGGAGTTGAAAGGTGGAGAAATGTCTCCAACCGAGAGCTTATTTCTCTCAATTTTAATTTTTAAAAATTCAAGCCTTCGAGAATTCAACCCTTTCTTTCAATCTTCCATAATCTAATTATAGTTACAAAATAAAAAATCTCACAACCTTCAGCCTTTTTTGTCTTCAGTCTAACTCACAACCAACATGTCTAAGGATCAAAAGAAGAACCTTTTCTTAGTCTCACTCATAAACCCCCCTTCATAAGGAATTTTTAATTCATACAATCAGACAAATTCACATTCCAATTGATTTTTCTAACGAACTTTTTTCTTTGTTGAGGTAAAAACTGGCTCAACCTCTGATATTAAGGAGAAAGTCTTCTCATCTGTATGATATTTAAAGGATTAAAGGTCATACATTTTTGAAACAAAAGGTATTTTTATCGATTCTGGAGGTTCTATAATTTCTCAACTTTAATTAATTCCTAATGAGAGAGGGATAATTAGAAGGTTCGAAAAGTCTCTCATTCAAACATTAATTCACTACTGGCTCTTGACAAAAACCCATCAAATAAGATTTTTTTAATAAATCATTTTTAAAAAGAAGTTTTTCTTCAATGAAAAAACCTGATCCAAACTCATTGAAAACAAATTTTCTAAGCTCAATTATTGAAGACACAACCTCTATTCGAGGTCGTGTTGCCACCCTTTCCTTTCAAAATCAAACCTCTTCCAGCGTTGTTGATTGGATCATTTTGGCCATCGACCACTGCCAGTGCATAACTTTGTTTATTTTGGCAAACTTCAAAATCTATGGAGATCAAGGAAAAGATAAAGTCCACATTATACGCCCTCTGCTTTCACTTTGCAAACTTTTTAGCCCAGCCAATCTTTTAACCTTCGACCATAAATCTCTCCACGCAGTCATTGTTGTTATCACGATTTTGCTTGCAACCATCGTCTTGAGAATAATTATCTTGATCTATGTAATAGCAATCGCATATAAAGGAAAAAACCCCAACAAAACTATCCTTTTAATTTGGCAATGGATTTTTAAAACACAGGCAAGAGTTATTTATTTTTGCATGGCTTCCACTTGGGTGAACATCCTCGAGGCTGCTATCAAAGATAATATGAAATTAGATCAAAGTAGCAACAAAATCTTAATCATCCTCTCTTCTGTGATGTTTGTCCTTGAATTCATCTTTTCTTTTATATTACAGACCCAATTTCCCAACGTTATCCCTTCAAAAAGCTGCCTTTCTGCCAAAGATTGCACCGTTGAAACTTTGACTCTTGTGCAAAAATTTTCAAATCAACTTATTCGAAGAGTTCTCAGCAGCTATCCCAAAACTTTAGTCTGGATCTATACCATCATTGCCTTATTATTCAGCCTCATCAAGCTCAGACACATCCTCAAATATTTACCAGCGTATAATTTGAATGGCCTTTTATATCAATTACTTGGCACAATCGTTGTTTTATGCTTGAATTTGGCTTGTTTTTGCCAGCCCATCTTACAAAAATACCCTGCCAATATGGACTTCGTTATTTTTCTCTGGATTATTCTGTCTTTTCTTTTTTGCAGATTTGCGGCAAATCATCTCCAGCAAAGATATCTCAGCTTAATTTTTAATGATAAAGGTGAAACTCCAGAAGCTCTTGTCCATAAAATAATTTTAATCAAACATATTTTGAAAAAGACCCACCTCCCTACGGACCTTGCTGAAAAGAATAAATGGGAACTCTTGGCTTCTTCAACACTCTACCAAAATCTCTCAAAAGCTTTCGGTTGTCTTGATAATTCAGCCTTTGAAAACTTATCAGCTCTTGATGATCAAAAAGCAAGAAATCGTCTTTTTGTAAGGTACCTACAAAGACTTCTTGTTCTTTATCCAAAAAATCATTATCTTCATCTTTACACAGCTTGGTTTTACGCCAGTAAACCAAAATTATACGGGCTCTGCCTCAAAATCATTACTGAACTCAAGCATGTGACATCATGGGAAATCAAAGTCGGCACAACGATACTTTTGTCTGGAGCCAAAAATAAACTAATCCATGATTACCAAACCAAAACCTTTATGTTTAATCTTTCAGAATATGTCCAGAGTACGTCCTGGCTTGCCAGGTTGAAGCTGAAAATTGCAGAACAAGTGCAATTCCAGATTGATGTTTGTCAAGAAATGAACCAACCTTCTGTTGATTTGAATAAAATTTCACAACTTGGAGGAAAAATTATCAAGACAAAGGCTCAAGTTGAAGTTTATCGAAGGAGGTTATCAGAAGTAACTCCAGATTATTTTACTGAGCCATTGGTAGTTCTCGCTCAATATTATCTTGTTGTCCACCATTCATTCGAAACATACCTGCGTTATTGGAATAATTACATCAATAAAACCCAAAAATACGAAAAGATCTGGGCTTCAGGGACTTTCTGTGAAGAAAATCTTTACAACCAAGACACTGCCCTTCTTGTGTTTTCCGCAGATGAAGAGGGAGCTGGAAAGATCGTGTATGCTGGAGGTAGTGCTGAGAAAATCTTTGGAAAGGATGTCAAAGGGCAACACATAAGCGCTATTGTACCCCCAATTTTGCAACCCAAATCAGGCGCTTTCGTTAAAATGTTACTAAGTGACGGAGATGTTCCCTTTGTAAACAGCCTTATCAATCGCTATTTCTACAATATCAACGGCTATATGACCAGAGTAATATGTTACTTGAACCTGAACCCCTATGCAGCCCACAGTCTAACTTATTACGTGATTGTCCAACCAATAAAAACACCTCAAGAAACTATTTTGATAAATGAAGATGGAGGCATAGAATGTTTCACAAAAAATATTGGCAAAGAGCTCAGCCTATATTCTGTTTCTAAAGGAGGAAACTGGATCAGTATGATTTGTTCGGAACTCGTCAAAATCAATCATGCCTTTAATATGGTTCTTGATCCTCACAACTTTGCCTCGGCTCCAAATGGTCAGAGTGAGAAAAAACAATCTCCGTTGAATTCACAGAGTATAAAATTCAAAAAAGAATCCCTCTATTCTCAACCAGGGAATCACCTCACTATGGAAGAAGCTCAAGAACTTTACCAGTTATATAGTGGAGAAGGTCGTACGCTCATTCTCCAACCAATTGATGATCCTGATCAATATCTTTATAAATGCACGGTCGCAGGCATTGTATCTAATTCTCATGTTATCAAATTTATCTATCTTGATAAAATCTTCAATGAGAATGAAAGCTCACCAGCAAAGAGGAAATATTCTCAGGAAGAAGAAGTAACATTTTCAGAAATTTCTGAAACATACCGATTTCAAGACGAAAAAGACCAGGGATGGATTGATCTGGCGAAATTCGCCTCTGATCCTGATCCTCCTCCAACAACGACATATCCAACTCTTATCTCTCCTCTTCCTGAATCTACAGCAAGAGGCCTTCTCTCATTAAGAACTACCCATCAAGACGAAAGACACACTCAAAATTATGAAAGCCGGACCAAGAAGCCAGAAAACAATTATACTCTCTCTAATAATGAAGATTTGCAGACCTATTCAAAAGCTCTAAGTCATAATAAATTGAAGCAAGATTTCAAAATCGAAGGACTGACTGCTTTAAGAATCACCAGAGCCAAAAGATTTGAAAAAGCCATAAACTCTCCATATTATCCCTTCATCTACAGAGTGACTATTTTAATGCTTTATGTCCTCACTATCTTACTTTTCGCGTTGGAATTAGCGTTGAGTATTAAAATTAGACTCGGATACCGTAATCTGGAGCTAGCAAAAGAAGTTCTTCTTCATGCAGAAGCGAGAAATAATTTTGCTATGGATATGAATGTTGATATGACGCTTTTCTTGGGTCAAGCAACCGGCCTCTTTACTTTTTCTGAATTGGCTTATGGCTTAACCACAGAATATCTCCAAGCTTATGTGAAGACTAATTTAGGATACGTCCAAAATGCTAATCTTCGCCTTCTTGCAACAACAGATTCTCTTGATAAAATTGAAAGCTCCCTCCTCTTTGAAAAAGATATCCAAGTTTCAGAGCTCGATTTTAACAACAATCTTACAGTTGGCACAAATCTGACCACATTCCAAGCAACAAATCGCATTATTCAAACTGTTCTTAAAGCTCTTGATCTTGTTGGAACCGACCCTTCTGCTGCCATTGTCCCATTGAGATTTTGTGTTCGTAACATCATGAATGATTTCCTAATAAAAGGCCAAGCAATTGCTGATAGCTTCCAACAATCCTTTCAAGAGAAAAAAAATGATTTAATAAGAGCGGTAAGCTATTATATTGGAGGAGTTCTCCTCTATATTGGAATTTTTCTTCTGGGATTTTCTCATGTGATATATAAACAATATCAAAATGAAGTGAAAAATCTCATGGCTTTCAGTAAAATCAGCAAAGTTGCCATCAGAACTACACAAAGCAAATTGACTGATTTCCAAGGTCTTTTATATCAAAGTGCCAACTTTGAAAGTATTATCCTCCAGAAAAATAATTTCGAGCCTGTTAAAACCCAGGTCGCTTACCCTCTTAAAAGTCGTCATTTTTCTCAGCAAAATTCCACTGCAAATAATACAGAATCACAAAGACAATCTTTGATTTATAGAAACTTGAAAAAAGGATATTACTTGACTTTATTGCAGTCTTCAATCCTTGGGCTGCTAGTAATAGGAATGGCAATCGGATACCGGGAATTTTTCGCTAAAAGTTTTCGATCATTAGGGGCTCAAGTGGACCAGCTTTATTTTATAGAAAGATTGAATGCAAGAATCTCTTTAACAAGAAACAGTTTATTTGAGCTGGTTGCCTTGAACAATACCTTCAAAGTCCTCAATGAAGAAACAACCACAGCCATCGTACATGAAATTAATAAAATCGAAACTATGCAGAACATATTGCCTGATATTTTTCCAATGGATGAACTTCCAGCTAATAGTCTAGTTAGCCAGATTTTATACAAAGATGCCTGTGGATCCCTGAAAGACGACACTTTGGCTTGGTCATACTGCGCAAAATTAAGCAAAGATCAAGAAAATGTTGGCCTTATGAATATGATCAGCAACCTTGAGGCTTTGTTTAATGATTTATATATGAAATATGAATCATCTGACCTCTCTGTAAGTTCCTTGCACACATTGCAAATCGATTGCTTCCAAAATATACTAGCCCCTGTTGCTTCTTCAGTTCAGCCGCTTTTTTCGGCCTTGTCAAGTAGTTTGAATGATTTGTTTGTGTCTACAAGTGACAAAGGAAAAACGATGAATCATCTCTTTATTAGCGTGAATTTGTTTGTGATTGTGATGGTGTGCTTTGTTTTGCATTATTTTGTGATTAGCAAGCTGACAAGAAAGGAAAATGATTTTAAACAGATTTTGGGGATCTTTCCTGCGAATATTGTGCTCAGTAACTTTATCCTCAAGTCTTACTTAATGAAAACTTCGAAAGAAAATTTTGATTCCATTCATGATGATATGATGCAATAAATAAATAAAATTTTTGTAAGGATGTATTCTTATAGTATGATATTTATCTAATGAAAAAGTTGTATTTTAAAAAGTCTGTCCCAATAGAGAATCTTAAATCCCTCCTTGAGGGATTTTTCCTTTTATTGATTCAGAAATCATCAAGGCATTAAAGAATTTTTGTAAAAGAGAAAACAATCAATCAGTGTTCCTTTTTCATATCTGGTCAGGTCTGGAAAGAAATGAAAACTACTTCACTGATTATATTTTCAGATTTTCATGGTCCTAGTCAGTTTCAACAAAGTTTTTCAGAATAAATCAGATCTTGTGAACAAATTTTCTGGGGGTTGAATCATCAGTAAAATAAATTCTCTTTATGTATTTCGCGCCATATTTTCTATAATCCTCCCCAGCTAATTCCCGCCATCAGAATTCTTCTTTCTCACAAAAAAAACTTCTTTTTCACTTTCTTCAAAAAACTTTCTTCTTCACATTCGCGATCTCATCACTCTGGCCCAAAAAAATGGTTTTCATCCCTTCGCACCCCATAGTTTTATTCAAACATCCTTATTTATTCCTCTATTTTCTTCAAAACCTGTAAATACGACTACAAACAGAATCAAGAGGGCCAAAGGCTAAATTCATTTTTTTGAACTTTCTGGAAAGAAGAGATCCATATTTTTTATTGCTGAATGAATTCTGATTGGCTTATTGAGATTTGTATTCCAAGCGAGAAAACTGAGCATAGATTTATAATTAAATTTTTTATTTCACAAGACAAAGTAATTTCCAGAAATGAGCGTTTATGACGAAGTTGAAATTGAAGACATGGATTTCGATCCTGAAACCCAAACTTTCTATTACCCTTGCCCTTGTGGAGACAAGTTCCAGATCACCTTGGTAATTTTGAATAAAGTTCTTTTTGGAATAACGTTTATTAGAAGGAATTAAAGGAAGGAGAAGAAATTGCCACATGCCCAAGCTGCTCCTTGACTCTTCGTGTCATCTCTGATGAGGTAAGAATCATTCGAATATTCAGAATAGTTTGCGAGAATTAGATTTCAATTTTTCTTTGTTGACTTTACGAATTATGGTACTAAATCTTCATTAGGAAAGTTATAAGCCATTTGAAGAACAACTTGAAACTATTGAAGTTGCATAAATGGAAAGAAAGATATGAGAACACCATTGTTTATATTGAGTGAGATTCGGACTTCTCTTTCCTGAATCTATAATCTTGGATGTATTTCGATAAAATGTTTATTTTTCGGATATTTGAAGAAGATGCTCATTTTTGTATAATTACATGTATGCTGTGCAAGTCATATTGCCTTTTTATCTGATCAAAGAAATGGTTTTTTTCCATTTTGAGAAACCCTCTCTCTCTCGTTTGATTATACTTATTGATCTATTGTTGGTCACTATATGGATTGCATATAGTCTAACCAGGAAACTCAAGGAACATTTTTTTTCTCAACAAACAGGTCCTTTTAATGAAAATGAATCTTGAAATTACTTTGAATCAATTAATAAATATGAACCAGATTCATTCTTTATGGATAATGCATATGAATATAAAGATAAAAGATAATGCAAAATTAGGGTATTATAACAACTCCTGCGCCTACTTCTTCTTTTTCTTCTTCTTTTTAGCGGCTTCACCATCTTTTGGAGTACCATCAGCAGCAGCCTTTTCATCTTTAGCTTCTTCTGCTGCCTTTTCTTTCTTTAATAAATTCTGGATTTCATATGTATGTTCCCATTGGATATCATCCAATTTCTTTTCCAAAGCCTTCTTTTCTTCCATCAATTTCTCGATTTCCTCTCTCAACTTATCCTCTTTTTCATTATTAGCCTTCACCAAATCCTCCATCTTTTGATTCATTTCGGCCTTTGACTTCTTTTCAGATTGAACGAGCTTTTCTTTCAACTCCATAATCATCTTTTCCAATTGTTGATAGGCAGGATCATTTTCTCTTTCTTTTCTTCTATCTCTTCTTGATTCTGTTGTCTTCACAGAATCTCTTTCTGAATTTCTTGGTGTAGCATTTTCTGATGCGTCAAATTTCATTGCACTCAAACTATTATAATGAACTCTTTGTTTGGGGTCATAACTTATTGAAACAACATCTCCACCTTTTGGTGTCTTGAAACTCATACTCCAATTTTGCTTCTTCAATTTCTTCTTATTACTATTTTTGCTTGTCTGGCTTCCTCTTTCTGGCGATCTCAATATTCCTCTTGAAACGTTTGACAAAGAATCATCACCAACTTCAGGAGAATCTAATCTTTCCATGACAGATCCAGTTTCTTTCATAAACTCTCTGTCTTCATAAATCGTCACTGGAGTTCTCTCATCATGAATGTTATTTCCTGCATCAGTTCCAGGCTTCTCAAACACGTCATCGCCGTGTCTTTCAGTGATCCATTCCTTCATTTGATCCACATCGAACTTTAAAGCGACGATATGTTCATCCTTCTTCACCATTTCTTGGTTCATCTCTTCCATTCTTTGGCCATATCCTGCCTCTAATTCTTCAATCCTTCTTTGTAAGGCATCCCTATCCTCTTGGACTTTCTTCAATTCTAATTCAACCTTTGCGGTCTCGTCATTTGCAATCACGACCAAATCTTCTTCATCTTCAACCTGGATTTCTAAATTGGGCTTTCCGGCTCTCTTTGGTAATTCTTCTTCAGGTAATGGTCTTCTTGCTCCTCTCATCTTTCTCTCTTCCCTTGGTTGCTCTTCAGTTGTAATAACTTCAGTCACGACTTCTCTGGTGGAGATCCATTTCTCTTGTTCTTCTTGTAATTTTTGAGTCAATCTATTGATTTCTTCTTGTAAAGAAACAGATTTCTCAGCCTCTTTCTCGAGTCTTTGTAACTCAGATCTTGCGCCATGTAAATCATTTTCAAGACTTTGAATATGATTAATCAATCTTTCACGGTCATCGTCAGCTTTATTTTCTCCTTGACTTTGGCTTTGAGACAATAATCTTCTCTCAAGATCAAGATTCACCTTTTCAAGTTGTTCAATTTTCTCATTAAATTCCTTCTTGATATCTTCAATCTCCTTCTTATGCTTTTGATCGATTTCCTTTGAAGCAAGAACTTGGCTTTCAGCTCTTTCCAATTTTCTTCTAATAGTGACATCCTTTTCTTTTTCTTGGTTGAATTTATCATCAACTTCTTGTAATTTAATCTTCACTTGAGTCAATAAAGCAGTCAAAGCTTTAGGAGAAGAACTTAAATTCTTGACGTTCATATTCAAATTCTCAGACATTTCTCTCAAAATCTTTCTCAAACTTTCAAAATCTTTGGCTTCTCTTTCAGCTTCTTCAACCTTTTCTGTCATCAATCCCATTCTAACCTTCAAGCCACTGATGATCTTCTCCTTTTCTTCAACTTCTCTTCTCAATTCTTCCACACTATCGTTCTTCTTCTTCACTTCTCCTTCTAATCTTTCAAACTCTTTTTCCTTCTTCTCTCCTTCCTTTTGTAACTTCTCCAATTCTTCGGTCAATTTATTTGCTTCTCCTCCTTGTTGGCCAGCAGAAGCCTTGGCAGCTTCTAATTCTTGAATTCTAGCGGCCATTTCTTGCTTTTCTTGTTGTAACTTCTCAAGCTTGCTATTAGCTTCATTTAAAGCTCTTTCGTGCTCTTCCTTTGCTCCCTTTACTCTAGCCAATTCTTCTTCTAATTTAGCAATTTTTGCTAGTGTTTCTTCCTTCTCTTGCTTTTCAGCATCAGCCTTGGAATTAGCTTCAGCTAAAGCTTTCTCATTCTGCTCAGCGGCTTTTCTATATTGTTCGACTAAATCTTCCAATTCTTTCAATTTTTCTCCAACTTCTTGTTCTCTTCCACTGCTTCTTCTTGTCTCATGAGATAATTTTTGTCTAGATTCTTCTTCGGATTTCTTTGATTTCTCCAAACTCTTTTCTAATTCTGAAATCTTCTTATCTGAGCCTTCAACCTTTTCAGCCAAAGCTTCTTTATTTCTGTTAGCTTCAGCCAAATCCTTTTCAAGCTCTTGTTCCTTTTGAGCGTATTTCTCAACAAGACCTTCTAAATCTTTCAATTTTGCCAAAACGTCAGCTTTGTGAGCTTGTTCGCTCTTTAAAGTCTTTTGATGCTCTTCTTGTAATTTCTTGTACTTTTCTTCTTCGTTCTTCAATTTCTCTTCAAATTCTCCAATAGATTCTCTCAATCTTTCTAGTTCTAATTGTGTTTCCTCCCTTTCGAATTCCTTTTCAGACAAAGCTTCCTTATTTGCTGATGCTGAAGCTCTTATACTCTTAACTTCTCTTTCTAATTTCTCAGCTTCTTTTTCTTTCACACTGACTGTCTTTTTAAGTCCTTCGATCTCTTTCTTCAATCCCTCAATTTCTTCCTTTAAACTAACAGTCTCATTTCTCAATGTCTCGGCAATTTCTCTTTGGGTATTTGCTTCTTGCTTTAAATTCTGGGCTTCCTTTCTTAATTTCTCAGCTTCAGCTGTTAACTCCTTAACATTTTCTTGTGATTCTTTCTTCAATTTCTCAAGAGTTTCTTCTAATTCTTTAATTCTATTTTCATATCTTTCAACTCTTTCAGCTTCACTATTTCTAAAATCTTCAATTATCTTCTTTCTTTCAGCCTCTGCTTCTCTGATCTGAACCTTCAAAGCTTCAATTTCTTCCTTTTGTTCGCTATTGTCAGTCACTTCTTTCTCCTTTTGAGACAATTTAACTTGATTCTGTCTCAATTCTTCCTTTAATCTCAAGATTTCATCCATAATTCCTCCTTGACTTCCTCCTTCTTCACGTCCTAAAGTTTCTCATTAAACATTTTATTCTCAATGATGGATTCTTTACTGGCTGCTGCTCTTTTCACTTCTCCTCTGGTATTATTGATAAAACTACCTCCTTCTATACTACTTTCAGTGACTTGAACTTCAAAAGTTCTTTCTTCGCCTCCTCTGTGCTTTTCTTGAGAGATGTTTCTCACCATTTCATCACATAATTTCTTAAATCTGTCAAGATCCACAGCATGTTCTTGTTCCTTCTTTTCTAATTCTTGGACTTTTTCTTGAATGACTTCCCTTAATTCTTCATTTAATTGGATCAAACGATTGGATTCTTCTTTCAAAGCATCTCTTTGGAACTTCAAATCTTCCTTTTCATAATTTGATCTCGACCATTTCAATCGACTATCTTCATCAAATTGCTCCAATTTGGCTTGTAAAACATCCAAGCCGACATGACCTCCTTTTGCGTAAAATTGTAATTCCCCAAGAAGATCAAACACAGAGTATCCTCCTGTAGATCCTCGAGATTGATCTTAGAAAAAGGTTAAATTAACAAGAAATTCAAAGGAAAATACCTCTTTGAGAGCCTCTGTTTGATTGACCAGAGGGACTGGGGTGAATAGATTGAACCCTGCTACTGTATACGGCGGAGTACATGAATGTGTTGGTTGAACGTATAATGGATACCTAGATATTCTTCAAAGGGTTTTGCTGTTTTAAAATGAAAAAACAAACAAAAAGTGATTAAAATTTTAATTGAAGCTCTTTTTGATTTTGATCGCGACGATATAATTTTTTCTTATTTTTATTCATAAGGGTTTTTCATATCAGCGCATTGCGTGAGATGATAAACAAATCTTTTATGAAATCTTTTTTTGGAAATTTTTTTTAATTCAAAATTTTATTTTACTAACCCAAAAAAATTTATGAAAAAAATCCTTTTCATCAATCTTTTCCTTCATTTTCAAAATCTTGCTTTTGTAATTTTTACTTGGAAAAGACTCGAAAAATCATTCCTTTAAAATGTCTGAGGCTTCTTTTTTTTGTTGACAAGATCAATGAATCCACTCAAGATAAATTATTTTTGCTAATTTTAGTAAATGAACCATCCAGATTGAGTCATTAATTTTCTTCAATAAAGACCTTTGCTGACAGACTTCACTCCCCTTAGATCCAAAATAAACTTTGGTACTTGAAATAACTTGAGCCTTTAACAACATAACGAGACGAATATAAAGAGGATTTGTATTAAAAGGTTGTCGAGAAAATAATCCATTTAATACCTTTAGAGAGACAATTCCAGTCCTTTTGAGGTTGAATTGAGCTGTATAAATTCATAATATCATCGGTTTATTTTAAGATTAGATCTTATGAAAATAAGGAATAAGGCTAATATCAATCACTAATAACGCTGTTTAAA
>Ga0182738_1002526_pt1 | contig 21660 bp, 23 predicted proteins | sample eDN5th30CBELigMG_FD_128876 | JGI IMG/M metagenome (GOLD analysis project Ga0182738, IMG submission 128876) | Enriched Miracle-Growth compost microbial communities from Emeryville, California, USA - eDNA 5th pass 30_C BE-Lig MG (version 2)... ...
CCACCGAGACCAAGAACATGTCGCGGATGACGATCGTGGTCTCGGTGGAGGACACCCCGCTGGAGCAGATCACCAAGCAGCTCAACAAGCTGATCAACGTCATCAAGATCGTCGAGCAGGAGGAGGACAACTCCGTCTCCCGCGAGATCGCGCTGATCAAAGTCCGTGCTGATGCCAGTACGCGCGGACAGATCGTCGAGGCGGTGAACCTGTTCCGCGCCAGGGTGATCGATGTCTCTCCGGAGTCGTTGATCATCGAGGCCACCGGCACGCCGGCCAAGTTCGAAGCGCTACTGCGGGTGCTGGAGCCCTACGGCATCCGCGAAATCGTCCAATCGGGTCTCGTATCGTTGTCTCGCGGCCCCCGCGGCATCGGCACGACCAAATAGTTTCCCAACGAAGAGATAGTAAGGAAGAAAACCAGTGGCAGTTGAGATGTTCTACGACGACGACGCCGACCTGTCGATCATCCAGGGCCGCAAGGTCGGCGTGATCGGCTACGGCAGCCAGGGTCACGCGCACTCGCTGAGCCTGCGCGACTCCGGTGTGCAGGTGAAGGTGGGCCTCAAGGAAGGGTCGAAGTCGCGCGCCAAGGTCGCCGAGCAGGGCCTTGAGGTCGATACCCCCGCCGAGGTGGCCAAGTGGGCGGACGTGATCATGCTGCTGGCCCCCGACACGGCCCAGGCTGAGATCTTTACCAACGACATCGAGCCGAACCTGGTGGCGGGCAACGCGCTGTTCTTCGGCCACGGCCTCAACATCCACTTCGGCCTGATCAAACCGGCCGCCGACATCACCGTCGGGATGGTCGCGCCTAAGGGCCCCGGCCACCTGGTGCGCCGGCAGTTCGTCGACGGCAAGGGTGTGCCCTCGCTGATCGCGGTCGCGCAGGACCCCAACGGCGAGGGCGAGGCGCTGGCGCTGTCGTACGCCAAGGGCATCGGTGGCACTCGGGCCGGCGTCATCAAGACCACCTTCAAGGAAGAGACCGAGACTGACCTGTTCGGTGAGCAGGCCGTGTTGTGCGGTGGCACCGAAGAACTGGTCAAGGCTGGCTTCGAGGTCATGGTCGAGGCGGGTTACGCCCCGGAGATGGCCTACTTCGAGGTGCTGCACGAGCTCAAGCTGATCGTCGACCTGATGTATGAGGGTGGCATCGCCCGGATGAACTACTCGGTGAGCGACACCGCGGAGTTCGGCGGCTACCTGTCCGGTCCGCGGGTGATCGACGCCGACACCAAGCAGCGGATGCGCGACATCCTGTCCGACATTCAGGACGGCACCTTCGTCAAGCGCCTGGTGGCCAACGTCGAGGGCGGTAACAAGGAGCTCGAAGGTCTGCGCAAGGAGAACGCCGAGCACCCCATCGAGGTCACTGGCAAGAAGCTGCGCGACCTGATGAGCTGGGTGGACCGGCCCATCACCGAAACCGCCTGAGCGCGCTGAGGCGAAGACGATTCACAACGACGAGTGGCCCCTTCCGAGGAAGGGGCCACTCGCCATTTGTCACCGGTTCGACGGGACACGGGGGTCAGGGCGCCAGGCTCGGCAGCCGGTCGATCCCGAACTCGCGTCGCAGCAGGGTGCGCGCGGCGTAATAGCCGGCCATTCCGTGCACTCCGGCACCCGGCGGTGTGGCTGCTGAGCACAGATATACCCCGGGAATCGCTGTGGCCCAAGGATTTAGCCGCGGCGTTGGCCCGGCCAGCGCCCGCCACGCGCTGTTGCCTCCGGCGGAGATATCGCCGCCGACGTAGTTGGCATTGTGGTTTGCCAGCTGGGCTGCGGGCACGGACCGAACCGCGACCACGATGTCGCGGAAGCCAGGGGCGAATCGCTCGATGCCTGCGGTCACGGTCTCGGCCTGGTCGACGGTCGAGCCGGCCGGAACGTGCGCATATGCCCACATCGGACGTCGGCCGGCGGCGTCGATGCGGGACGGGTCGACCAGATGAGGTAGCGCCGCCAAGATCATCGGCCGCGGTGCATGCCGGCCGGCGGCGATCTCGGCTTCGGCCTGGGCCATCTGTTTGCGGTCACCCCCAAGATGCAGCGTGGGCGCCTGCGCCAGCCGCGGATCGCGCCACGGCACCTCATCGGAGAGCACGAAGTCGACCTTCGCGGCCGCCGAGCCGAACCGGTAACGGCGCAGTGCCTTCGCATACCGGGCCGGTAGCGCGTCCCCGTAGACAGACAGCAGTTCGGTTGGGGCAGTGTCGAACAGCACGACGCGGCCGGGCGGCTTTCGCACCGGGTTATCGGCGGCCAACTGTCCGCCGTGCGCGGTCAGATCGGCGATGAGTGCATCGGAGATCGCCTGACTGCCACCGACCGGGATGGGCCAGCCGACCGAGTGGCCAAGCGTCGCCAGCATCATGCCCGCGCCGGCCGAGGTCACCGACGGCAGCCGCGAGATCGTGTGCGCGGCCACCCCGGTATAGAGGGCGCGGGCATCGTCGCCGGACAGCGTCGCGTTCCAGGCCGGGCCGGCCTGCTCGGCCATCCGCAGCCCCAACCGGACGACCGTTGCGATCCCGGATGGCACGGACCGTTTGTCGCCCAGCAGAAACTTCACCACGGCTTGGCTGTCGGCGACCAGTGGGCCGAGCAGCCGGCGCCACGAGGAACCGTGCTCCAACTCCGCGCAGGTGCGGTCCAGGTCGCGGTAGGCGATGGCCGCGGGCCGGTCATCCAGCGGATTGCCATAGGAGATCGCAGGCGCCGTCAGCTGCACCCCCCGGGCGGCCAGATCGAACTCGCTGAAGAACGGCGATGCCAACCCGAGCGGATGCACCGCCGAACAGATGTCATGGGCGACGTCACCGAACTCCGGGTCGGCGGCAGTGCGTGCGCCGCCGCCGAACGTGGGCTGGGCTTCCAGAACCTGAACCGACAGTCCGGCGCGGGCACAGATAACGGCGGCAGCCAGGCCGTTGGGTCCACTGCCTACGACGGTGACGTCCATCCGTCGATAGTAGGGAGCGGCTCGCGCTACGCGGCCAGATCGGGGTGCACTCCCAATACCGGCTGCCGCACGCCGCCGTTGTCGAATTCGGGACACCACGGCCGGTGTCCGCGCTCGTCCGGCCACACCAGCTGCAACGCCCGCACACCGCGGCCGTAGAACGCGATTGCCACGTTCATGTGCGCGTCCGGATGCTCCACCGCAACCACCGCGAGCAGCTGACCGTCCGGTCCCTCGATCCATTCGCCGGGTACCGGCCGTCCGCCCCTCAGCAGATAGCCGGCCACGCCGTTGAGTAACCGGGCCGTCCGCTGCGGCGGCAGACCCGTCACCAGTAGCTCGGGCAGGCCGTGTTCATGCAGGCCGACCGTGTACGCGTACGGCGCGCGGTCGCTCTCCACGTATTGCACCGCCCAACCGTGTCTGTCGACCGTGGCGCGAACGGCGTCCAGCCACTCCTCGACGGTGCTGTCCGGGTGATCGCATTTCCAGCACATAGGTGTTCCCCTTCCCTCGGGTCGAATTGACCCCAGGGTCCGCCGGGGGTCTGACAAGAAGCGGGCCCCGCGTCGTCAGATTGAACTCAGGCAGGTGAGATCGGTGCGGCGTCTGCCTCAGTGCGATCTCGGGACGGGCGATGCCCGGCTTCGCCGCGCTGGCGACCATCGTTAGGCTGTCCGGGTGACTCTGCCCGTGGTTTTGATCGCTGACAAACTCGCCCAATCCACCGTCGCCGCCCTCGGCGACCAGGTCGAGGTTCGCTGGGTGGACGGCCCGGACCGGGAGAAGCTGCTGGCCGCGGTACCGGACGCCGACGCGCTGCTGGTGCGCTCGGCCACCACCGTCGACGCCGAGGTGCTTGCGGCCGGCACGAAGCTCAAGATCGTGGCGCGCGCCGGGGTCGGCCTGGACAACGTCGACGTGGAGGCTGCCACCGCCCGAGGTGTGCTGGTGGTCAACGCCCCGACCTCGAACATTCACAGCGCCGCCGAGCACGCGATCGCACTGATGCTTGCCGCCGCCCGGGAGATCCCCGCGGCTGACGCCTCGCTGCACGGCAAACAGTGGAAGCGGTCGTCGTTCTCCGGCACCGAGATCTACGACCACACCGTCGGCGTGGTCGGCCTGGGCCGCATCGGGCAGTTGGTCGCCCAGCGGCTGGCCGCGTTCGGTGCCCACATCGTCGCCTACGATCCGTACGTGTCGGCGGCCCGCGCCGCCCAGCTCGGCATCGAGCTGCTCAGCCTCGACGAGCTGCTCGGCCGCGCCGATTTCATCTCGGTGCACCTGCCGAAGACGCCCGAGACCGCGGGTCTGATCGGCAAAGAAAACCTCGCCAAGACCAAGCCCGGGGTGATCATCGTCAACGCGGCCCGCGGCGGGCTGATCGACGAGGCGGCACTGGCCGAGGCGATCACCAGCGGTCATGTCCGGGCCGCCGGCCTGGACGTGTTCGCCACCGAACCGTGCACCGACTCGCCGCTGTTCGACCTGCCGCAGGTGGTGGTGACCCCGCACCTGGGCGCATCGACCGCCGAAGCTCAGGACCGGGCTGGCACCGACGTCGCCAAGAGCGTGAAGCTGGCGCTGGCCGGGGAATTCGTTCCCGACGCGGTGAACGTCGGCGGTGGCGCGGTCAGCGAGGAAGTCGCGCTCTGGCTGGACCTGGTGCGCAAGCTCGGCCTGCTGGCGGGTGCGCTCTCCGACGGGCTGCCCGTCTCGCTGTCGGTGCAGGTCCGCGGCGAGCTGGCCTCCGAAGACGTTGGAGTGCTGCGCTTGTCGGCGTTGCGCGGCCTGTTCTCGGCGGTCATCGAAGACCCGGTGACCTTCGTCAACGCGCCGGCCCTGGCCGCCGAACGCGGTGTCGACGCCGAGATCGGGACCGCCACCGAAAGCCCCAACCACCGCAGCGTCGTCGAGCTCAAGGCGGTCACCGCCGACGGCTCCACCGTCACGGTTGCCGGCACGCTGTCCGGCACCCAGCAGGTGGAGAAGATCGTCGAGATCAACGGCCGGCACTTCGACCTGCGGGCCCAGGGCGTCAACCTGATCATCAACTACTCCGACCAGCCCGGCGCGCTCGGCAAGATCGGCACTCTGCTGGGCTCGGCGGACATCAATATCCAGGCCGCGCAGCTGTCCGAAGACGCCGAAGGCCCCGCGGCGACCGTCCTGCTGCGGGTCGACCGCCAGGTGCCCGCCGACGTGCAGTCGGCGATCACTGCTGCGGTCGGCGCCAACAAGATTGAAGAGGTAGACCTGACATGAGCCTCAAGCTTGCTGTCATTCCCGGCGACGGGATCGGCCCGGAGGTCATCGCCGAGGCCGTCAAGGTGCTCGACGCGGTGCTCCCGGGCACCGAGAAGACCCAATATGACTTGGGCGCCAAGCGCTATCACGCCACCGGCGAAGTCCTGCCGGACTCGGTACTAGAAGAGATCCGCGGCCACGACGTGATCCTGCTCGGCGCGATCGGTGACCCGTCGGTGCCGTCCGGCGTCCTCGAGCGCGGCCTGCTGCTCAAAGCACGCTTCGCGCTGGACCACCACGTCAACCTGCGACCTGCCCGGTTGTATCCAGGAGTCAGCAGCCCGCTCGCCGGCGACCCACAGATCGACCTGGTGGTGGTGCGCGAAGGCACCGAGGGGCCCTACGCCGGCACCGGTGGTTTCCTGCGACGCGGCACCCCGCACGAGATCGCTTCGGAAGTCAGCGTCAATACCGCATACGGGGTGCGCCGCGTGGTGCACGATGCGTTCGGTCGGGCCCAGCGCCGACGCAAACACCTGACGTTGTTGCACAAGACCAACGTGCTCAACTTCGCCGGTGATCTGTGGTGGCGCACCGTGCAGGAGATCGCGGCCGAATATCCCGATGTCGAGATCGCCTACTGTCACACTGACGCCGCGACCATCTACCTGGTCACCGACCCGGGCCGGTTCGATGTGATCGTCACCGACAACCTGTTCGGCGACATCGTCACCGACCTGGCTGCCGCGGTGTGCGGCGGTATCGGATTGGCAGCCAGCGGCAACATCGATGCCACCCGCACCAACCCGTCGATGTTCGAGCCGGTACACGGCAGTGCGCCCGACATCGCCGGGCAGGGCATTGCGGACCCGACAGCCGCGATCATGTCGGTCGCGTTGCTGTTGGCGCACGTCGGCGAGGATGCCGCAGCCGCAAAGGTTGACGAGGCGGTCGCGCAGCACCTGGCGACCCGCGGTGAGCAGAAGCTGTCGACCGTCGCTACCGGTGACCGGATTCTGAGCCTGCTCTGACGTGGCTACCGATGCCCAGTCGGAATGTGACGACGTGGCACAGGCGTGTCGCGTCGTGAAATTCCAACTCGCGATCAGTGCTCTAGTGGGCTAGCTGAAACTGACGGGCAACCTGGCCGCGAGATCAGCGACGGTGGTGCCGAAGGTTTCGCGTGCCCGGATCGTTCCGGTAGCCGTGTCGATGTCGATGATGGCGTGTTCGGTATAGACCCTGCTGACGCAACGCAGACCGGTCAGCGGGTAGGTGCACGACGGAACCAGTTTGGCGGCACCATCCTTGGTGAACAGATCCATCATCACGACGACCTTCTTGGCACCGATCGCCAAATCCATTGCTCCTCCGACGGCCGGGATCGCGTCCAGTTCCCCGGTATGCCAGTTGGCCAGGTCGCCGTTCTGGCTGACCTGTAACGCTCCCAGCACGCACACGTCGAGGTGTCCGCCCCGCATCATCGCGAAGGAGTCGGCGTGATGGAAGTAGCAGGCCCCGGGCATCTCAGTCACCGCAATCTTGCCTGCGTTAGTGAGGTCGGGATCGACGTCGTCTCCCCGGGCGGCGGGCCCCATGCCCAGCATGCCGTTTTCGGTGTGCAGTACCACCGCGTCGTCGGGTGACAGGTGATCGGCGACCAGCGTGGGCTGGCCGATGCCGAGATTGACATAGGAACCCGCCGGGATATCCCGGGCGATGACGGCGGCGAGTTCGTCGCGGGTCAGCGGACCGCGATCAACATGCTCGACGGGAAGAGCAGGCGTCCGCGTCACGAGCTCGTCTCCAGGATCCGATCGACGTAGATACCCGGCGTGACAATCGCTTCGGGATCGAGCTGGCCGTTGTCGACGACACGGGATACTTCAGCGACCGTCAGCGCGGCAGCGGTAGCCATCACCGGACCGAAGTTGCGGGCGGTCTTGCGATACACGAGATTTCCCGAGCGATCCCCGACGTAGGCGCGGATCAATGCGACATCCGCATGGATGGGGTATTCCAGCGCGTAGTCCCGCCCGTTGATGTTCCGAATCTCCTTGCCCTCGGTGAGCAGCGTGCCCACGCCGGTGGGGCAGTAGAACGCTCCGATACCCGCACCGGCAGCGCGGATGCGTTCGGCGAGATTGCCCTGCGGCACGAGTTCCAGCTCGATCTTGCCGGCGCGATACAGGCCGTCGAACACATAGGAATCGGACTGGCGCGGAAACGAACAGATCAGTTTGCGGACCCGCCCGGCGGCCAACAGTGCTGCCAGCCCGGTGTCAGCAGTGCCCGCATTGTTGCTGACGATGGTCAGATCGTGAGCTCCCTGGGCGATCAGTGCATCGATTAGCACGGTGGGCAGGCCGGCCAAGCCGAATCCGCCGACCAAAACCGTTGCGCCGTCGGCGACTCCGGATACCGCTTCGGCGGCAGTGCCACAGACCACGGCACGGCTCACCGTTCGCCCTCCGAGCTGTCGTGGTCGGCCAGCACCTGCGCGGCGATGCGGAACGCGGTATTGGCATCGGGTACACCGCAATAGATGGCGGTCTGCAACAGCACCTCTTTGATCTCGTCGTTGGACAGGCCGTTGCGGCGCGCCGCGCGCAGATGCATGGCCAGCTCCTCATGGTGGCCCCGCGCCACCAGGGCCGTCAGGGTGACGATCGAGCGACTGCGTCGGTCGAGGCCGTCTCGGGTCCAGATGTTGCCCCACGCGTAACGGGTGATCAGGTCTTGAAAGTCGGCGGTGAACTCGGTGGTGCGTGCGATCGTGCGGTCGACGTGTTCGTCGCCCAGGACCTGTCGGCGCACCGACATACCCGCGGTGTAGACCGGATCGCGCACCATCAGATGGGCGAGAATGAGGTTGACCGTCGCCTTGGGGGCCTCGACAGGTGCAAGGTGGCCGACGTCGTCGAGCACCACCAGGCGGCCGTGTTGGACACCGGAAGCGATGCGCCCCAGCAACTCCGGGGGAGTAGCGCCATCATGGGAACCGGCAATGGCCAACACCGGTGCAGCGATCTGACCGAGTCGTGCGGTGACATCGAAGTCGGCCAGTGCCTCGCAGGCTTGGGCATACGATTCGTCGTCGGTACCGCGCAGCGCATCCACCAGTGCCGCGACCAGCCCCGGCGCTCGATCGATGAAACCGGGTGCGAACCAGCGCTGCAGGGAAGCCTCGACCACCGCGCCCGTGCCCGATGTGCGCACGGCGTCCGCACGTGTGGCCCAGTCCTCGGCTCGGCCGATGGTGGCGCCAGTGCATTGCAGCGTGGCACTCAACACCCGCTCGGGGGCATCGAGCAGCAACTGCAAGCCGACCGCGCCACCGATCGAATTGCCGGCGTAATGGAACGCCGCGCGCGGCGCGATCTCGTCCACCACCGCCAGCACGCCTGCCGCCAGGTCTGGCATCCGGAAGGGAGCTGCCGGACTACGGCCGTGGCCGGGAAGGTCCCACGCGACGACGCGCAGCCGCTCGGCCAGCTGTTCAGCGGCTAAGCCCCACAGGGCGGTTGCCGAAGTCCCGAGCGATGGCCCGAGCAGGAGCAGGTCCGCGTTCGGCGGGCCGCCGAAGTCGGTACCGACCAGCCGCGGCACGCTCATGTTGCCTCCAAGTGGTGGCTCGCGCGCTGCAGGACGGCATCGATGAGATGACTTGCGGCCCCGGTGTAGTCAACCCGAGTGGTTTTCCCGGACAGTTCGGTCATCGCCCGCTGCTCCCCGAGCAGGTCGCCGGCGGCGGCGAGGTTCGTCGCTGCGTGATCGGTGTCGATGACCAGTCCGGCCAGCAGATCTGTTGTCTGCGCGGCAGCTACGACGGTATTGCGGGACAAGGTCCGCAGGGCCGCCCATTCGGCGTGCCAGCCGCCGTCGGAACGCTCATCGATGCTGCCTGCCGACGCGGCGTGCAAGCTGGCGGCCAGCGGCGGTGCCACCAAGGCAGCACGGCGGATCAGTACGGATAACACCGGATTGTTCTTGTGTGGCATCGTCGACGAACCGCCGCCGCGGCCCTCGGCCAATTCACCGACCTCGGGCCTGCTGCTCGTCGCGACGTCATTGGCGATGTGGGACCAGGCGTCGCAACATGTCACCAGCGCGTCGCCGGCACGGGTGATGGCTGAGCGAGTGGTGTGCCACGGCGGGCCATCGGCAAGACCAAGGGCTGCGGCCAATCGTCCGGACAGGCTCATGGCATCGGTGGGTGAACCGGCTAACTCGCTGGCAGCGGCCATAGTTCCCGCGGCGCCGCCGGCCTGCACCGAAAGCTGCGGCAGTGCGGCGACACAGTCGGCGGCGTCCAAAAGTCCGGTCAACCAGTTGGCAAACTTCATGCCGAATGTGGTCGGCAACGCGGGTTGCGTCAAGGTGCGGGCAAGCATGGGGCTGTCACGGTAGGTGGCGACCAGCGCGGCCAGGGTGCGTACTTGGGCGCTGAGCTCGCGGCGAACTCGATCCAATGCGTCTCGCAGGCAGAGCATCAGCGCGGTGTCGACGACGTCCTGGCTGGTCAGGCCCCGGTGCAGCCAGCGTGCCGGTTCGCCGCCGGTGCGTTCGCGGAGTAAATCGAGCAGGCCCGGCACCGGGTTGCCGGCCGTCTCGGCAGCTACCGCCACCGCTTCGACGTCCGCTGCCGAGACCGCCGCCGTCAGGTTTGCGCGTGCCGACGCCGGCGCGATCTCGGCGTCGACAAGCGCATCGAGCCAGGCACTTTCGACCCGCAGCATGGCAGCCAGGTACGCCGCATCGCTGAAGATCGGCCCGGCCCGGTGGTCGCCGGGCCACAACAAGTCGGTCATGGTTGCCCCCGATAGCGCAGGAATACCGTCTCGTCGGCGCCCTGCAGCCTGATGTCGAACCGAAAGCCATCCTCGTCGGGCACTGCGATGAGGGTATGTCGACGGTCAGCCGGCACGGAATTCAGCCAGCAATCTGCATGGAGGTGATCGCCGGGCAGATAGGCACGGGTGAACAACCGGTTCAGCAGGCCCCGCGCAAACACGGCGACGGTGATGAATGGCGTCGACTGATGGCGCGCACCAGGTTTCACCGTCGTGAAGCTGTAGTGGCCGTTGGGATCTGTCGCGGCGCGTCCCCACCCGCTGAAGGTGTCGCCGTCGCGGCGAAGCGAACTGGACGTTGGCACACCGCCGTCCGCATCGGCCTGCCAGATCTCCAACAGCGCGTCGGGAACGGGCGCCCCGGCGCCGTCGGTGACGGTGCCGTGTAGGCCGATGGCACCGGCCGAGCCGGGGCGTACGAGCTCATTGCCGCGTTCGAACGGCAACGCATAGCCGAAGAACGGGCCGATGGTCTGGCCCGGCGTGGCCATCAGCTCAGTCATCGTGATCCTCGAACGGCGTCGCGGCTGGGCCGGTGAGCACGATGTCCCACCGGTAGCCGGTGGCCCATTCATGGCTGGTGACATCGTGGTCGTAGACCGCGACGAGCCGATCACGAGCCTTCTGGTCGGTGATCGATTGATAGATCGGGTCCAAAGGGCACAGCGGGTCGCCCGGAAAGTACATCTGAGTGATCATCCGCTGGGTGAAAGCAGTTCCGAACAAGGAGAAATGGATATGCGCGGGCCGCCAGGCGTTGTGGTGGTTGCGCCAGGGGTACGGGCCGGGCTTGATCGTCGTGAACCGGTAGAACCCGTTGTCGTCGGAGAGGCACCGCCCCGCCCCGGTGAAATTGGGGTCCAACGGTGCGGGATGCTGATCCCCCTGATGGATGTAGCGCCCGCTGGCGTTGGCCTGCCAGATCTCGACGAGTTGGCGGCGCACCGGCCTGCCGTTGCCGTCGACGATCCGCCCGGTCACCACGGTGCGCTCACCGATTGGCGTGCCCTCGTGCTGGGTCGTCAGATCGGCGTCGAGCAGGGTGACGTCGTCTCGGCCGAAACAGGGCGCCTGCAGTTCGGCGGCCTCTGAGTCTGCCAGGAGTAGAGCGTTGTTGGGATGCCGAAGCACGCTGCTGCGGTATGGCGGATAGTCGAGCCTGGGCTGGCTTTCCTCGAGGCCCGCACGTTGGTAATCGGCCTGGATCGCCCCGATTTCGGCGCTGATCTCGGCCTGGCCAGTCATCGCTGCTCCAGCCGGGCCAGTTCATGACGCCAGGCGGCGTCCGCGGTGAACGCGGGGCCGAGGTCGGGCAGATCTGCCCAATCTGCCTCGTCGATCGGCTTGCAGGTGCCGCCTGCGCGGCGGATCCGCAGTGACATCGAAGCCAATTGGTCCAGGCTGATCGCCTGCAGGACGGCCTGGGCAGCCGTGGCTGCTGCACTGGTGATTCCATGGCCGCGACAGATCACCACCGGCTTGCCCGCCATGGCGGCAACCATCTCCTTGCCGAGTTCCGCGGTGCGGATTAGCACGGCCCGCGGGTACACCGGGACGCCGCGGCGCGCGAGCCATGCGCCAGGGATGTCGAAGGCCCCGTAGATGGGTTCGATCGTGATGCCCGCCAGGTCGGCGGCCACGACGGCCGGAGGATGCAGGTGGGCCACTGCCCGGTGTTCGGGATGGGCCAGCAGGGTTTCGACGTGGATCGGCAGCTCGTTGGGCACCCGATATCCGTCCAGTTCGCCTGGCATGCCCGGTGTTCCGTCAAAGCGGATGAGCCGAATGTCGTCGGGACGAGTGAACGCCACGCCGTCGTCGGAGTCGCTGCGACAGCGCACGAGTAGGTGTTGTTCGTCGACTCGGGCACTGATATGTCCGAGAATGCCGTCCACCAGACCCCGGGCGGCAGCGACTCGGCAGGCCTGCGCAACCTCGAGTCGCAGCGGCGCCAGATCGTCGACGGTCACGCGGTGCCCCCGGTAGTCATTCCGAATCCACCGTCGGGATGTGTGGTCCCGGCTGTTATACCGCGGGACCGGTCTGATGCCAGGAAGACGTAGCTCCAGGCGTGGTCCTGCGGTGTGAGCGCCACATTGAGGGGGGTGCGTGCCGCGAGATCGCGCGCCCGGTCGGGGGTGTCGTCCAGCCGGATATGGTCGAGCGACAGGTTCTGCAAACCGCGCAGGTCGGTGTTCAACGTTCCGCCCGGCGCAACGCCGTTGACCCGGATGTGCGGGGCGAGTTCGTAGGCGAGAGTGCTGACCAGGCCGCGCACGGCGAACTTCGACGCAACGTAAAGCACGCCGCCCCGGCCCGGATAGAACGACGACGCGGACTCGGTGAGGATGATCGACGACCGCTCCTGGGATTGAAGGGCCGGGACAGCGGCTTTCACCGACTGCAGCTGACTCAGCACGTTCGTCTTGAACATCTCGTCGAACGCCGGCTCCAGCTCTTCGGTCGAGATATCGGTGATTCCCTTGTAGAAGTCGAAGATCCCAACGCAGTTGACCAGCGTGTCCAGGCCACCGAACGCCGCCACGGCGGCAGCGACAGCGCGCTCGTTTGCCTCGGAAGTCGTTGCATCGCCCTGTGTCACCGGAACTCCCGGCAACTGAGTTGCCAACGCAGCGCATTTCGACCGATCGCGTTCCAACACCGCGACCTGGGCTCCCTCGTCGAGATAGGCGTCGACGACTGCTCGGCCGATGCCCGAGCCGGCGCCGACGACGAGCGCCCGCTTACCCTCCAGCCATCGCGTCACGGCAGGTCACTGTCGTCCAAGAGGAGCGGTTGATGCATGTTGCCGACCATCGCCGCCAGAGTGTAGGCGTTCTGCCAGGTCAATGCTTCAAGTTCCAGTGCGTCGAGACTGATCCATTGCCCCGACTTCGGCGAGGTGATCAGCAGCCGGGACCCGTTGCGGGTGTCGACCCGGTGCAGCGTCACTTCGGTGAATTCGTTGGCGATGGTTATGGCGTCACCGACCGCATTGGCCATGAGGTCGTCGAGTGCGCTCACAGGAAGACCGCCAGGTTCTGCATACGCAAGACCGACTCATCGACATAGATGGTGCGCCGCGCCAACTTCCATTGATCATCTGTGCGCCGCAGCAGGTCTTCACGGCCGCAGGAGACGAACGCCGCCTCGTTCACGTCGCCGCGGCTGCGGAACAGCAGCTCGGCTGACTCGACGATCAGGTGCTGGTCGTCGTCGCAGGCAAAGGTGCGAACGTTGGTGATGTGATGGCGCAGCCGTGACGGCGGATCTTCGGTCCAGGCGTGCTCGGTCGCAAAGCGCGCGACGCGCCGGTTCAGCGAGTATTTGTTCTCGTCGAAATGGGCCATGCCGGGCGACGTGTCGAATCCAGCGCCCGAGGCGGTGGTCACCCGGACGGGCATGAAGTAATGGATGTCCTCGGTGAGGGTGTCGAGCCATTCGGTGTACTGCTGTGCGTCGAGCAGATAGGCCTCGTCGACCAGGAACTGATGCGCCTGCAGGTGTCGGGCGTCGTTGAACGGCAAGGGCTTACCGGTACGGACCTTCTTGGGTGCCTGGTCGCCCAGCACTGCCAGTTCCCACGGGCTGCCGGCATTTTTTGGTCGGGCAAACCCTGGCCACTGACTTTTCTCGGCGGATGTCATACCCGGGCCTCCTCGCACGCTGACGTGCCATTGGTCTGCACGAGGGGGGTGATTCCGTCGCGCTGCGTGCCCATCGCCGCGGTGTCCGTCGCTACCGGAGGCATCTGGAGGTGATCGGCCCACATCCGAAGGATCGCCCGCTGATTGTTCTCGTTGTAGCCGACTTGAGCGCTGCCTGGGCCATGGAACAGTTCCGGCGGTAACGCGTTGACCACCGGGGTGTCGTCGGCGAGCAGGCCCATCCGTCCGTTGAGCAACAGTTGACGCGCCATGGAGCCGGCAGCGGTGTTGGTCAGCGACACCCAGTTCTCCACGTCATCCTGTTCGAACATGCCCGTGGAGCCGAAGCACATCAGGTAGGCCTTGTAGGAGTCCTTCTTGAACTGCTCGGGGGCGGCCGCGTCGACCGCGAACCACGAGTACACCTCGGTTTCGTTCTCACTGATCGGCTGCCAGGTGCGAATCGATATGAACGGCAACACATCTTCGCTGTCTTGAATCTTCGGCCAGTTGTGAACCAGGCTCATGTTGGGAAAGCACGATGCTGCCGAGATCATGAAGCCGTCGTCGGCGACCATGCGTTGGTGGTCGGCGGACCACACGTCCTTGATTCGTCTCACCATCTCGTCGGGGTAGCCGACGTAGCGCATCCGTGCCTCGAAGCTGCCGGGCGGCAGCTTGTAGGTCGTACCGCCGCCGCAGGTCGCCCAGTACGTCGCACCGTCTTTGCGCTTCTGCGCCTTCGGTTCACGAAACAGCCCGATATCGACGACAGAGGCGTGGGTATGCGGGGTGTGATACATGTCCCCGGCGAAGTTCTCGACGCCGATCTTCCAGTTCGCTTTGATGCGCCACCGTTGCGGGCCGCGCACCTCGACGCCGTTGCGGCTCTGCTTGGTGTAGAAGTCGAGATAGAACTTGAAGTCGCCGAGAAACTCTTCGAGCGGGGGAGCCTGCGGGTCAAGGCTGATGAAGATCAGCCCGTTGTAGCTGGCGAGGCTCGGTGCCGGCAGCAGAGTCTGGCCTCGCTTAGAAAAGCCGGCCTCGCCGCCATAGGCCTCTTGGTGGAAGGGCAGGCCGGTGATGCGCCCGTCGTTGCGATACGACCAGCCGTGGTAGGGGCAGCGGAAATTGGAGGCATTGCCCATCTCGGCGCGACAGATCTGCATCCCGCGATGCAGGCACATGTTGAACATGGCCCGCACGTCGCCCTTGGAGTCGCGCGCAATGATGAAGGAGTCGTTGAGCACGCGTCGCACGACGTAGTCGCCGTCTTGGGGGATCTCCGACTCGTGCGCCACGAACATCCAGGCGCGGCGGAAGAGCCGCTCCTTCTCGAGTTCGAAGATCTCGGCGTCGTTGTAGATGTGCGCTGGGATCATTCCCCGCCTGACCTCATCGAGGACATGCCGGTGATCACTCATCGATGCGTCTCCAGTCTGGAAGGCCCGAGATGTCTGGTATACAGAGAACATCCGTGGGCTGTGGAGAGAACTTTGCCAGGGTAACCGCTTAAAGGTCAACGACGCTGAGTAGTGTCTCTGGTATGCAGAACATCGAGCCTGTCTGGCCGCCCGGCGACGCGGCCCCGGACCGGGGTGTGCCGCAGTATCCGATCGGATCGGTGGATAGGGCGCTGAAGCTTCTGCTGTTGCTGGGGGAGCAGCCGCAGATCCGTTTGACCGACGCGGCCAATCACTTGGGCGTCGCATCCTCCACCGCTCACCGCCTGTTGGCGATGCTGCAGTACCGGGGCTTCGTACGCCAGGATCCGGAGTCCAAGACGTATCACCCCGGGCCGGCGCTGATGAGCGTGGCGTTTTCGGTGTTCAATCGCATCGATATCGAGGGTGCGGCAAAGCCGGTACTGCTGCACCTCAGTGACCGCCTCAACGAGTCGGTGCATCTGGGCGTACTTGAGGGCGCCAACGTTCGCTTCATCGCAGCCGCCGAGGGGCAGGCCGCGGTGCGGGTCGCCTCACGGCTGGGACGCACCATGCCTGCGCACTGCACCTCGACCGGCAAGGCGCTATTGGCGCGCCTGTCTGATGCCGACATCGCCCGCTTGTATCCCGACGAAGAGCTGCAGCGGGTGACGAAACATTCGGTGAGCACCCGGACGGAGCTGCAACGCGAGCTCGGTCGGATCCGACAGCAGGGCTACGCGGTGAACCGGGAGGGCAGTGAGGACGGTGTCGCCTCGGTCGCGGTGCCGATTCCCACGCGTGCACCGGGTGTGCTGCTGGCGCTCAATGCCGCCGCGCCCGTTCACCGGCTGAGCAGTTCGCAGTACCGAGGGGTGGCAGCTGTGCTGGTCGAGGCGGCCAACGAGATAGGCGCGCAGATCGGCTAGGCGCTAGGACGGGGCCAAGAGCAGCTGCGCCCGCCGCGCCAACAGGCGACGCACCGCATCGTCCATGTGCTCATCGATCAGTCGGATCGCCAGGTCTTCGTCTCCGGCACCGATCGCCTTGCGCAGCACGACATGTTCGGTGACCTGTTCGCGCAGGTCGGGGTAGGCCTCTTCGAGTTCGCCGAGCAGGATGCGAGTTTCCGAAAGCAGGGTCCGCATCGCGCGGTGCAGTCGTGGACTGCCGGCGCACTCGACCAGCACCTCATGGAACGCCTGGTCGGCGTCGGCCGCCGCGGTGCCGTCGCCTTGGGCGGCGGCCACCCGCAGGGCCTCCACGGGGCCGCGCAATCGCGCCGCCGCGCCGCGAGGGTCGCCGCGGAGCACTTCGGTCACCGCGGCGCGTTCGATGGCCTTGCGGGCCTGATACACGTCGCGGACGTCGTCATCGGTGAGTTCGACGACGAAGATGCCCCGGTTGCGTTCGCTACGCAGCAACCCTTCGGCAACTAGCCGCTGCATCGCCTCACGTACCGGCCCACGCGACACCGCAAACTGCGCGGCCAGACTCGCCTCGCCGAGTTGCTGACCCGGCGACAGCCGGCCGCGGGTGATCGCCTCCCGCAGTCGTTCGGCGATCAGCTCGGCTGTCGAGGCCCGGCTCAGTGGCTCGAACCCGGCATCGTGTGAGATTGTCATCGCCCGTCCTCGAACAACGTGCCCAGCCCGGTGGTCTGCCGGGTTATCCCGGCGATGCGCAAACCTTCCCACACCGTCACCGCATTGGCTGTCAGTACCGGCTTGCCGAGCAGTTGCTCGAGTTCGTCGACCTGGTCGACGGTGTGCATGGCGGTGTCGGGAATCAACAGTGCGTCTGCCCGGGGAGAATCATTGCGCAGGGCCAACTCCCGGACCTGACTCGGCGTCAGCCGGCCCACCTGTGCGGCGGTGGGGATGCCGGCATCGCCCATGGCTTCGACGGTGATGCCGTGGGCGGCAACGAAGTTCACGAACAGCTCAGCGATGTCGCGCGGATAGCTGGCCGCGACCGCGACGTGGCGGCAACCGAGCGCGGCCAGCGCATGCACGAACGCGAACGAGGTGCTCGAGGCGGGCACACCCGCTTCCGCTGCCAGCTGCTCGACCTGCTCGGCCGCGCCGGTAGGCCCGAACACGAAGCTGCCCGAGGTGCACGCCCAGACCACCGCGGCGGGCCGCTGCGGCGCCAGCAATGCCGCCCCGCGGGCGAGTTTGTCTGGGCTGCCGAGATCCATCAGCTCCGGTACAGCGTGCAGGTCGGTGCCGTAGATGTGCACCACGGGCAGGTGCACGTCCAGCAGACGGGCGGCGCGCGGGTAGTCGGACTCGGCGGCGTGGTCGGGATAGATGAACCCGAGGGTGGGTTGCGCGGCGGTCATTGCGGGGCTCCGGTGAAGACGTCGCGGAGCCACCGGCCCGGGCCCATCATCGGCAGATCCATCCGGCCCAGGCACGCCCACATCGTGAGTTGGTTGGCCGTGAGGATCGGCTTGCCCAGCATCTGCTCCAGCGGCGCGATGATGTCGTAGGTACGCAGGTTGGTGCAGCTGACGAAGATGGCCTGCGACTCTGGGCGATCCGCAGCCAGGATCCTTTCGGCCACGGTGCGGTAGTTGACTTTCCAGATCCCCCCGCCCAGTCCCAGGTGATCCGAGTGCAGCACGGACACCCCGAGCTGGTTCAAGAACACGCGCAGCAGGTCGGTCAGCTCCTCGTCGTAGGGGGTCAGCACGCTGATCCGCGAGATATCCAGCGCGATAATCGCTTCGGCCAGTGCTCCCGACGTGGTGACCGCCGTCTTGGCGCCGGCGGCTTCGATCGCAGAGACCAACGTCTTCTCATACTCGACACCGTGGATGAAGCTGCCCGACGAGCACAGATAGGCAACCACCTCCGGTTCGACGTGTAGAACGTCTCGGGTCGCCGCCTGTAGGTGGTTGGTGTCAGACACCAGCTCGGCCATGGCCCGGCTGACCGGGACCGGTTCGTAGTGAGTACGGGCCAGGTGCAGCGTCACCTCGGCAGGGATCCAGCGCCACAGTTCGCGTTCGATAGCCAGATCGAACGGCGCGATGATGCCGACACCGCGCTGATCGACCGGCCCGTCGAAGTCCGGCAACTCCGGAAACTGGGACAGATCCATGGGTTTCCCCATACCGACGTTCCACCCCCAGGCCAGCCCTGGATTGTTGACAATCATACGATCTGTTTCTACGGTGTCAATGTGGACGCGCGGCCGGTGGTGACCGTCCAGCACGGTGAGTCGGTTCCCGCCCAACTCGATTCGATCAGCGCAGACGCGGAGCTGCGTATTGTTCCGTCGTCGCGGCTGGCCGACGGGATTGTCGGCGCCGACGTGCTGTTCTTATATGATTTCTCTTCTTCTGCACTGGAATCGGTGTGGTCTTCCGCCGAGTCGTTGCGCTGGGTCCAAGTCGCCGCGATCGGCGTGGACGCCGTGCTGTTCGACGGGCTGATCGACAGTGATGTCGTGGTCACCAATTCGCGCGGCATCTTCGAGGAACCTATTGCCGAGTACGTGCTGGGGCAGATCCTGGCCTTCGCCAAGGGCTTCCGGCGCTCCGGGGAAGCTCAGCGTGCCCACCGGTGGGAGCACTTCGACAGCGAGCCGATTGCCGGTGCCTCGGTCACGATCGTCGGGCCGGGGCCTGTCGGGCGGGCCATCGCCCGGTTGCTGCGGGCCGTTGGCATGTCGGTACACGGCGTCGGTCGCTGCGCCCGCGAAGATCCCGACTTCGGCTCGATCACCACCGACGTGCTCGCCGCAGTCGCCGACGCCGACTATGTGGTGCTGGCTGCGCCATTGACACCGCAGACCCGGGGTATGGTCGATGGCGGCGTTCTTGACGCGATGCGGCCGACGGCGCGACTGATCAACGTGGGGCGCGGCGAGCTGGTGGACACCGGCACTCTGGTGGCGGCGCTGCAGGCCGGCGTCATTGCCGGCGCGGCCCTCGATGTCGTCGACCCAGAGCCGCTCCCGGCCGATCATCCGCTGTGGAGTGCGCCCAACGTCAGCCTGACGCCGCATAACAGCGGCGACATCCGGGGCTGGCGGAATCTGTTGCAGCAACAGTTCATCGCCAACTTCAGGCGATATGTCGCTGGGCAGCCACTGCACAACGTCGTCGACAAGCAGATGACCCGGTACGCGTCCAGTGGAACCGGCTGAGGGGGCTGAGATGACCGAGCCGACCGAACTGACCGCCCTGCAACTGGTTGCCGCCTATACCTCCGGCGAGCTTTCCCCGGTGGAAGCCACCGCGGCCGCCATCGCGGCCATCAATGAACGCGACGGCGAGGTCAACGCCTTCTGTCTGGTCGACGAAGAGGGTGCGCTGTCGGAGGCCCGTAAGTCCGAGGTCCGCTGGGGCGGCAACTACACCAAGGGCCTGCTCGATGGGGTGCCGATCGCGATCAAAGATGTCTTTCATACGGCCGGTTGGCCGACTTTGCGGGGATCGCTGCTGGCAGACGCGGCGGGGCCATGGCCCGATGACAGCCCAGCGGTGGACAAGATCCGCAGTGACGGCATGGTTCTGCTGGGCAAGACGACCACCCCGGAACTGGCGTGGAAAGGCGTCACCGACAGCCCGCGCACCGGCATCACCCGCAACCCCGCCGACACCACTCGCACCGCGGGTGGCTCCTCGGGCGGCAGCGCCGCCGCGGTCGCCGCCGGAATGGCGCCCTTGGCTATCGGCACCGACGGTGGCGGAAGTATCCGGATTCCCGCGAGCTTCTGCGGTGTGGTCGGCTTCAAGCCCACTCATGGACGAGTGCCGATGTATCCGATCAGTCCATTCGGGCCGCTGGCGCACGCGGGCCCGATAACCCGGACCGTCGAGGACGCCGCGGTGCTGATGGACATCATCGCGCTGCCGGACTTTCGCGATCCCACGTCGTTGCCGGCGACTTTGACGACCTACCGCGGTGAAGTCCGGCGCGACGTGGTCGGGCTCGACGTCGCGTATTCGCCGACTCTGGGATATGTCGACGTCGACCCGCAGATCGAGTCCGCGGTGGCCGAGGCGGTTCGGGCGCTGGCCGACGCGGGATTGAACGTCCTGGCGGCTGATCCCGGCTTCGCCGATCCGATCGACGCGTTCGAGGTGCTGTGGGCAACGGGAGCAGCGGGCAGCCTGCGTGGCCGGGAAAGCGACCGCGGGCTGGTCGACCCCGGGCTGGCTGACATGTGGGATCGGGGGACGGCGGTTTCCGGCGTCGACTATCTGGCCGCCCGCCAGGTCAGTGTGGATCTGGGAGTGACAATGGGACGCTTCCACGAACGGCACAACCTGCTGATCACGCCGACCCTTCCGATTGCGGCCTTCACCGCCGGCTACGACGTGCCGGTCGAATCCGATCTGCGGTGGTGGGCGCAGTGGACGCCTTTCACCTACCCGTTCAACATGACTCAACAGCCGGCGTTGAGCATCCCGATCGGCACCACATCGGAGGGGCTGCCGATCGGGATGCAGATCGTCGGGCCCCGACACAGTGACGATCTGGTGTTGGCGGCCGGTCTGTTCGCCGAGCGGGTCTTGGCCTGACCGGTCAGTTACGCCCTTGCTAGCCCCGTGCTAAGCCCTTTCGAAGGCCAACTGTTCGCCGACCGCGCCGGCCATCCACAAGTCGTTGCATGCGGCGGCCATCTCGGTCAGCCCGTCCTCGATCGTGGCGAAGACATTGCCGGGCACCCACCCGACATCTCCGTTGATCAGCAGGTTGTTGCGGCCGTAGAAGATCGCCAAGTCGGTGGCGCCCAGCGGCGAATTCGCTTGGCCGTCCTTGTCATAACCGTAGGCGGGGTTGCCGATGTCACCGGCGTCGAAGTCGAAGAAGCAGACGTCGCCGGGGATCGGCGTGACCGTGGTGTTCTCTCGGCCCGGAGTGCCCAGCGGGGGCAACAGCGTGTAGACCTCGTTGCGGGCGTACTTGCCGTGAAAGGCCTGTCCGGCGACGGGTAACGCTTCCCAGACCACGGCGCAGGTCAGGGGCGCCTGCTCGTCGAGCAGTCGCGCCCGACAAGACACCCCCCGTCCGGTCAACGTGATGGACAGGAAACGTGCCACAGCAGTCCCTTTCCTCCCCGGCCGGGTCTAGACCGGGTCGAAGACGCGGCTGGCGATGAATGTCGGTCGCGGAACGGCAGCGCCGAACGGCTCCACCAGGGCGTTGTCCACGCTGTTGTAGACAATGAAAACGTTCGAGCGCGCATACGGCGTGATGTTGCTGCTCGAGCCGTGCATGCAGTTGCTGTCGAAGAACACCGCCGACCCTGCCGGGCCGGTGATCTGACGAATCCCGTGCTGATCGGCCAACCAGGTCAGGCTCGCATCGTCGGGCGTGCCGATCTCCTGCTGCTTGAGCGACGAGCGGTAGTGATCCGGCGGGGTCTGGCCCGGGCACGACACGAACCAACGGTGCGAGCCGGGCATGATCATCAGCGATCCGTTGCTGTCCAGGTTCTCGGTGAGGGCTACCGAGACGCTGACCGCCCGAGGGCTGGGCATGCCGTCTTCAGCGTGCCAG
>Ga0182738_1002527_pt1 | contig 21659 bp, 15 predicted proteins | sample eDN5th30CBELigMG_FD_128876 | JGI IMG/M metagenome (GOLD analysis project Ga0182738, IMG submission 128876) | Enriched Miracle-Growth compost microbial communities from Emeryville, California, USA - eDNA 5th pass 30_C BE-Lig MG (version 2)... ...
CCTGCTGCACGATCGTTGGTTGATGCGGATTCAGCGGATTCGGCGTAAAATAAAACCCCAGCACCACCAGCCCCGCCGCACATACGCCCACCAGGCGGCGCCCACAAAACGCCCGCACGCCCAACACCCGCACCGCCACCACGCCCCAGATAATCAGGCTGAGTATCGTCGCGCCCGAAGACCCCACAGACCACGTCACTACCATCGCCGCAAACGCCAGCAGGATTCCCAGCAACAACACCCAGGAGCGCCAGTCTACCGTCAGAGCTCGACCGCCCACCGCGTCGGCGCCGCTCGCAGTCGCACTTGCCGGCACGCTGGCCCCGCGCCGCAACAAAAACTGCAGCAACAGCCACGGCAGGAACATCCCCACCATCCCCGCAATATGACCACTGTTCCCCAGCCCCGCCGAAAGGTTGCCACGCCAGTCCGGCAGCCGCGCCACAATGCTGCGCTCACCGCCCATAAAATCATCATAAAGCACCCACGCCGCCGTCCCCATCGCCGCCAGCGCCCCCGCCTGAAAAAACCCACGCACCGCCGCCAGCGACAACGGTGCCCGACCAAACAGCCAGCACAAAATCGCAAACGCCGCAAAATAGACGGTGCCGTCCACCCCCAGCGGCTTCGACTCGCTCCAGAACACCGACAGCGCCTGCCACACCGCCAGCACCATCAAAAGCCACGCCGCGCCAAACCGTCGCAACCCCGCCGCAACCGAACCCGCCCGCGCCAGCACCGCCACCGCGATAACCACCATCATCACCAGCAATAACGCAAACTTCGGTGTATTAAACGAATCCTCGAGCGCCCGCGACCGATACAGCGGCAAAAACACCAGCAAAATCGCCAGCAGCGCCGATGCCCCATCCCGCCGCAGAGCCCCCAGCGGCGTCAGCCCGTCCGGCCTCCCGGCAAGCGCATCTGCCAGGCCCTCCCGCAGACCGTCCGGCTCCGCACTGGCCACCTTTTGCCCATCGTCCTGTTCCTGCTGACAATCCATGAAGTGGTTTCAAACCACCCGCCTCACACCTGCAAGATTAAAGCAAACCGCCGCGCACGGATCAGCAACAATCGCGATGAATAAAGCCATTCGCCCCCGTTAAAATCGAAATGCTTCAGGCAAAAGCCGGCACACGCCGGCAGACGCAAAGAAACGGCAGATGCCCCGAAACGGCAACCGCCCCAAAACCGCGTCCAGGGCCGACAGCATTCCCGAGAGTCGGGGTGTAGCGCAGGTGGTAGCGCGCACCGTTCGGGACGGTGAGGCCGCAGGTTCGAGTCCTGCCACCCCGACCAGTTTCTCTCTTTTAAAGTTAACACTTTACGCGATTTTCAAAAGCTCACTGTCACAAATCTGTCACAAGTTTTGTTACAGTGCGGTTTACATAGCTTAAACGGCTGCACTCTGTGACTCGAACACAACATCAACCACGTGCTTGCGCATCTTGTGGATTTTTTCTTGGCTGCGGTAATTCTGATCGATGATGTGTTTGCTGGCATGGCCAACATAATCCTGCAACCACCGGTGGTTCACATCAAATTCATCAGCAATGTTCATAAACGATTTTCGCATGTCTTTTGGAGCGATCTTGGATAACTGATGACACTTTGTGATTTCCACCGGTGATAGGCTCAGAGGAATGAGCACATGTTACTTTATATAAGAGTAACGGCCATGAAAAAAGAATGCAGCATGGAAAGATTGTTACGATTCTCTCCATGCTGCTGATTCCGTTGCAAAACAATAATGATGGTTAGATCATTGAAAATGCTTGTGATATGGGGTGGAATTGGGGCGTTGGGTATGAGAAGGAATGCAGAAGTAGTTTATTAAGCGATCAGCAAGGGTGATCTTGATCGTAATGTTTCTTCAGGTTACTTGCCATTTTCCCCAATGCTTGCTCTTGATCTAAATTGTTTGCGGTAAAATTCGCACCGCATGTTCCACAAGTTGCAGATACAGTACGATTCTCCGGATCATAGTCTACCACATTGCTTGTATTACAAATGGTAAGATACTGTGTGCTCATGGTTTCCTTCTTTCATTGTTGTGATTGGTGTCTGATTTTGCAGGAAAATCCGGATGAACGATCTTCCAAAGTTCAGGGTGCTTTTCTTTGTAATGCATATTTAACTGTTGTTTCAACTGGTAAATAGCTTGTTCTTCACTCACGTCGGATAGCTCTTGGAGTTCACATCCATACATGCATCTTGAAACCGCACGCCAATTTGTGCAATTATAGTGAACGGTGCCTACCTGATGTTCCTTCAGCAGAACAACAACGGTTTTACTCACGCTTCATATTCTCCTGTGCTAAGCCAATCCATGCTTTTGCTTCAGCTCTTGGATTTTCTTCGATCTAGCTTCCGATTTCCGCTGCTCTTCACGTTTGGTGGTTTTGATCCACTCGGAACCACGCATTACGCTACCAAGTGAAATGGCTGGATGATTTGATAAGAGTATTCTTGAATGCACGTCGTTCAGGAAACTTCTATAGTCTTCAGGAAAATCAATCGGTCCTTCTTCTAAGGCTTTCCACTTTCCATCAAAGATTTCGCGAACTGTTTTATCGATGTTCTCCCAGTTGAATGATTCATCATTGCATTCTTCACTTTGATCAAGCTCCACTTGGAAAAAATCATGCGCTTTGTACAAATCCTGTTCAAGCTCCAGCAAGCGTGCCACAAATCTTTGGCTGTTACTGTTTTCGGATTCAAACTGGCTGATCTTTTTTACGTCTTGCTCATATGCAAACTTACGCAATTCAAGATCATGACTGGCATTGTGCGTTTTCCACTGCCAGAACAAGCTGGCAACGCTGCCAAGAAACCCCAATATACCAGGCCAATCAGCCAACCGCATTGCGCTTCCTCCTAATCAATCCAAGAAATTTCATACGCTTGGGCCATGCACTCATACTTCGTCTTGGTGTACTTCTCTTCTACAGCCATTCGCGAACACCGCCATTTTTGCGATCATGGTGGCCACCGTTGGCATCTAGCCCGCCCGGATGTGATACCGCAATGTTACATAGCGTTATAATGCCAATGGCCATTAGAAGATGTTTCATGAATCCTCAGTCCGAAAAATGTTCGGATACTACTTTGCCGGGAGCTAGGGGAATAGCAAGCCCAATTTTACGAAAACCGTCGAATCGTAACGAATCACTCTCAAATTTTTGTCACAAATCTGTCACAAGTAATGGTGTTTTAAAGCCGCTTTAAAGCTGTTGTAAAATTGTGGTTCAAACAGGAAACCCTTGTGGGACATGGATTTGCGCCAAGTCCCACAAGGGCCATTTTTTAATCAGAGTCGGGGTGGCAGGACTCGAATCAACCAGTTTCCTGTTTCCCTTAAAACCGCCGTCAAAGTCTTGCTGTCCCAGTTTTGATTGTACCGTCCTCTAAGACCTTCTGACGCCGTCTTCGGGTGCAGGACGGGCTTGGTTGCCCGCCCTGCGGATTTATGCTAACGCACCAGCCACAGATCTACCTCAGAGCCCGCCATTGCAGGGGGCCCAACTGCTTTTGTTTTTCTGTTATTGCCCGTGCGCGGCTGCGGGGGCGTGTGTTGGAGCTTCTTCTCTCAGTTGTTTTGCTGCCGCCACCAGGTTTGCCAGCGCCGGGCGCACTTCGCTCCATTGGCGGGTTTTCAGGCCGCAGTCGGGGTTCACCCACAGCCGCTCCGCCGGGATGCGGTCGGCTGCTTTCTTCATCAGGTCAATGATAGATTCCGTGCTGGGGATGTTTGGCGAATGGATATCATAAACACCCGGCCCGATCTCGTTGGGATAGTGAAAGCTGTCAAAGACATCCAGCAGCTCCATATCTGAACGCGAAGTTTCGATGGTGATCGCGTCAGTATCCAGCGCGGCGATGGAGGCGATGATGTCGTTGAACTCCGAATAGCACATGTGGGTGTGAATCTGTGTTTCATCGCTAACGCCGTTGGCTGCAATTCGGAAACTCTCCACGGCCCAGTCCAGGTAATCCTGCCACTGGGTTTTGCGCAGAGGCAGTCCTTCGCGCAGTGCCGCCTCGTCAATCTGGATGATGCGAATGCCGGCGCGTTCCAGATCCAGCACCTCTTCACGGATCGCCAGCGCAATCTGCCGGCAGGTGACCGAACGCGGTTGGTCATCGCGCACAAACGACCAGTTAAGGATCGTCACCGGCCCCGTCAGCATGCCCTTCATGGGTTTGCCGGTCAGGGATTGCGCATAAGTGATCCAGTCGACAGTCATGGGTTTAGGCCGGCTGATATCCCCAAAGAGGATGGGCGGCTTCACACAGCGGGAACCGTAAGACTGTACCCACCCGAACTGGCTGAAGGCGTAGCCGTCCAGTTGTTCACCGAAATATTCCACCATGTCATTGCGTTCGGCTTCGCCATGAACCAGCACGTCGAGGTCCAGCGTCTCCTGCTCCGCGACGCAACGCTTGATCTCGTCGCGCATGATCTGTTCATAGGCCTCCCGCTCGATCTTGCCCGTCTTAAACTGGCTACGCGCCTGACGGATTTCCGGTGTCTGAGGAAAGGAGCCGATGGTCGTCGTGGGGAACTTCGGCAGGTTCAGCAGCGGCGCCTGCTTCTTTGCGCGTTCGGGGTAGGGGCTTTTGCGATCGCCATGTTCTGGTGTGATCTGCGACAGTGCTGCCTGCACCGCCGGATTATGCACGCGCACTGATTCCCGACGTGATTTGATGGCGGCCGCATTCGCCGCCAGCTCATCAGCAACGGCTCCGCGTCCCTGGTTCAGCGCCGTGGCCAACACCTGCACCTCACCCAGCTTCTGCTTTGCGAAAGCCAGCCAAGATTTGATCTCCGGATCCAGCTTTTCTTCACTATCGAGATCCACCGGCACATGAAGCAGCGAGCATGACGGCGCGATCCACAGCCGATCGCCCAGCGCCTGCGCCAGTGGTTCCAGCCAGGCAAGCGCCTCCGCCAAATCCGTTTTCCAGATATTGCGCCCATTCACCACGCCCACGGAAAGCACGGCGTGGTTCGGAAGCGCGCTCACGAGCGGCGCCACATCGTCGCGACCGTTGATGGCGTCCACATGATAGCCCGCCACCGGCAGTTCCGCCAGGAGCTGGCGATTCTCGGCCAGTTCTCCAAAGTAGGTGGCCAGCAGGATCTTCACGCCTGAATCTTCCAAAAACCGGTACGCTGTGCGGAGCGCCTCCTGCCAGGACGCATCCAGCTCGGTCACGAGAATCGGCTCATCAATCTGCACCCACTCCACACCGCGCTGCGCCAGCAAGGCCAGCAGTTCCTTGTACACCGGCAACAGGCGCGGCAGCAGCGCGAGTTTGTCTGAATCGTCCTTCGCTTTTCCCAGGGCCAGATAAGTCACCGGCCCCACCAGAACCGGTTTTGGTTTTACGCCGAGCGCCTGCGCCTCCTCGAGCTGTTGCAGGAGCGAATCGGGGTGCAGCGCAAACTGGGTTTCCGCCGTAAACTCCGGCACAATATAATGATAATTCGTATCAAACCACTTGGTCATTTCTCCGGCCGCCACGCCGTGGGCGCAACCCGCGTGGTGCTCATGAGTCGCCGATCGCCCTCGCGCCACGCGGAAATAATTGTCCAGTGCATCTCCCTCAAAATCCTGCACCCGCTCCGGCAGGTTCCCCAGCAGAAACGTCATATCCAGCACGTGATCATAAAACGAGAAATCGCCCACCGGAACCAGGTCCAGCGCTGACTGTTCCTGCCAGTGGTGCCGCCGCAGCTCGGTTGCCGTGGTCTTCAGATCATCTCGCGAGCTCTTTCCCTTCCAGTAAGATTCCAGCGCGAATTTCAGTTCGCGTTTTGCGCCGATCCGGGGAAAACCGAGGTTATGCGTGAGTGCCATTTTGTGCATCCTTTGTGATGGTGATGCTTTGACATACTCCGTCACCCCGATGAATGATTATTGGTCAATTCTCATACATCCATGAACTTTGCTCATGGACGTCTTTTCTTGCCCGTAATCGAACGCATTCACCTGGAAATCCTGCAGGCCGTCGAGCGTCATGGCTCGCTCACGGCAGCCAGCAGAAACCTCCACGTTACCCAGTCTGCTCTCAGCCACTCCATCCGCAAACTGGAAGAACAGCTTGGAATGCAGGTGTGGCGGCGCGACGGCAAACAGTTGATCCCGACGCAAGCAGGGCGTTATCTTCTGAAGATCGCCAATCGCGTTTTGCCGCAACTGGAAAATGCCGAACAGCGCCTGCAGCAGTTTGCCCAGGGAGAACGCGGCACTCTGCGCATTGGTATGGAATGCCACCCGTGCTACCGTTGGCTGCTGCGCTATGTTGCGCAATACCTGGTCGCCTGGCCAGCCGTCGATCTCGATGTGAAACAACGCTTTCAGTTTGGCGGCATCGGTGCGCTCTACAATTATGAAATCGACCTTCTCGTCACGCCGGATCCGTTGTTTAAACCCGAACTCCTCTTCACGCCCGTATTTGATTACGAGCAAGTGCTGGTCGTTGGTCCGGATCACTCGCTGCGTGGGCGTGATTACGCCATGCCGGAAGATCTGGCAGCGGAAACGCTGTTTACCTATCCCGTCAGCATCGACCGGCTCGACGTCTACACCGGCTTCCTCACCCCCGCCGGCATTAGCCCGCGCGTGCATAAGGAGGTGGAAGCGACCGACATCATGCTACAACTGGTCGCCAGCGGCCGCGGCGTTGCGGCGCTGCCGCGCTGGCTGGTGGAAGAAAACGCCAGCAAGTTTGCCATAGCGCCTGTGCGCCTGGGACCAGACGGCGTCCACAAACAGATATACCTGGGCATTCGCGAATCCGATACAGACCTCGATTATCTGATGGCCTTCCTGGAGCTTGCGCGTACCGAGGCTGTTTAAACCTGTTAGAGCAGTTTCCCCTGCAGTATAAAAGCAGCTATCGAGAAATAAATGACCAGCCCCGTCACATCCACCAGCGTTGCCACGAAAGGCGCGGAAGACGTGGCCGGGTCAAAGCCGAGCCGCCGAAGCACAAAAGGCAGCATCGACCCGGAGAGAGTGCCCCACAATACCACACCGATCAGCGAGACGCCGACAGTTAGCGCGATAAAAAACCAGTGAGGTCCGTAAATAGACGAAAACGCAGACCACACGGTCACGCGCAGAAACCCAATGCTGCCCAGAATCGTCCCCAGCGCCAGACCCGATGCGATTTCTCTGCGCATAACGCGCCACCAGTCAGCAATTCGAACCTCACCAATAGCCATGGCGCGGATAACCAGAGTTGCCGCCTGGCTGCCCGAGTTTCCACCGCTCGAAATGATCAGCGGCACAAACAGCGCAAGCACCACCGCCTTGGCGATCTCCTCTTCGAAATGCGCCATCGCCGTCGCCGTCAGCATTTCACCCAGAAACAGGATCACAAGCCATCCGGCCCGTTTCTTTACCATCCGGCGAAATGCGATTTGCAGATAGGGCTCGTCCAGCGCCTCCGACCCGCCCATTTTATGAATGTCTTCCGTGGCTTCCTCTTCCGCCACATCCATAATGTCATCCGACGTGACGATACCCACGAGCACATTTTCGCTGTCTGTGACTGGCAACGCCTCGCGCCGGTCGCTTCGCAGAAAAGCCGCCACCGCGGCTTCCTGGTCATCGGTGGCTTTAAGAGAAACAAACGTATGATCCAGCAGCGAATCCACGGGGCGGCTGTCTTCTGCCATGAGCACGTCAGCAATACGCACATCATCCACCAGCTTCCCCGCCGGATCAATCACGTAAAGCACACCAAGCGTCTCGCTGTGCGACGCATGCTTGCGCGCATACGCAAGCACCTGGCCCACGTTCCAGTGTTGCTGCACCGCAACATAGTTGGGCGTCATGCGACGCCCGACACTGTCTTCCGGGTAGCCGAGCAATCGCTGCGCAATCTGCAGCTGATCAGTCGAAAGCATTTCCAGCAGGCGCTTTGTCGCCTCTGCCGGCAATTCCTCCAGCAGGCGCGTACGATCATCCGGCGACATCGCATTCAGGATCTGGGCAGTTTCCACGTCGCCCAGGGCGCGCAGTATTTCTTCCTGCGCCCAGTGAGGTAGAAACTCAAAAACCGCAGCAGCAGTCGGGCGCGGCAAGACTCGAAAGATTATCGCGCTGCGCTCCGGCGGAAGATCTTCCAGCGCATCAGCAAGTTCGGCAGGGGAGAGGTCTTCGAGAGCAAAGCGCAGTGAACGCAAATCTCCCGATCGGATAATTTCTTCAATTTCCGGTCTCAGGAGATGGCCAAGCATAAGATCTGCTCACTTTCGACAGCGATAAGTTGCATACAGTTTGCTCGTTCTAAACTATGGATGATATTGCGGCGACCAGGCTGAATTCCGCAAGAACTTAACTGTTTTGCGCCCCATGAAGCCAAAGCACCACGTGCGGTTGATGGCCATCCTCGGAGCACTTGCAGCGCTGGGGCCGTTTGCCATAGATATGTATCTACCCGGGTTTAAGGCCATAGCACGCGATTTCCAGACAGATGTTGCCCATGTTGGCTTATCCCTTACCAGCTATTTTACCGGCATCTGTATTGGACAGATTTTCTGCGGACCCATTATCGATCGCTATGGGCGGCGCATGCCGATGATTATCGGGCTGATTGCATTCACAATAGCCGCGGCAGGCTGCGGGCTGGCGCCGGGGCTCTACTGGCTTGTATGGCTGCGGCTTCTGCTTGCGCTCGGCGGCTGTGTCGGAATGGTTGCCAGCCGCGCCATAGTGCGCGACCTCTATCCGCCAGAGGAGATGCCAAAGGTTTTTTCAACTCTCATGCTGATCATGGGCGCCGCCCCCATTCTGGCACCCACTGCAGGCAGTCTGATTGTTGAACACGCCGGCTGGCGCGGGATCTTTGTCGTCTTGACAAGCTTCAGCGCACTGCTGCTCGTGGCGGTCGCACTGTTCCTGCCAGAAAGCCGCCCTCCGGATCCATCCGTCAGCCTTAGCCCCTCTGCAATGCTGCGCGACTACCGAATCGTATTGCGCACTCGCGAATTCATCATTTACGGCATCGCCGGCGGGCTCAGCATGGCAGCGCTATTTTCCTATATCAGCGGCGCACCCCTGCTGTTCCTGAACATCCTGCAAATGGATCCAACCCATTTTGCATGGCTTTTTGGACTCAACGCACTGGGCTTTATTGCCTGCGCACAGCTTAACCGCGTCATACTCAACTACATAAAGCCCCACCGCCTCATCGTCTATCTCAGCGCGGTTGCGACGCTCATGGCCGCAATCATTACCATCGCCGCATTCACCCACACACATCACATCTGGATGTACGCCGGGCTGATCTTCACAGTCATGGCGTGCCTGGGCCCCGTCGTCCCAAACACCACAGCACTGGCGCTGAGACCCTTCAGCAAATTTGCCGGCAGTGCCTCCGCCCTCATCGGAAGTCTCCAGATGCTTTTCGCAGCCATGGCCTCCGGCGCAGTCAGCGCCATAGCTGATGGCACGGCCGTACCCATGGGAATTGCCATGCTGGTCTGCACAGGCGGTTCCCTTGTGGTCGTGCTTTTCCACCGCGAAACGGCTGCTGCCGCGGATGCCATCGAAGCCTGAATCCCAACGGCCCTGGCCGATTCCGACCCACCGGCCCGGTATAAATCTCGCTGCCTTTCTCCTTGTCTGGGAGGACTCGATTTATGCCAACTCTCGAAACACATTATCATGAACTGACCGGTGCAGACACAGATTATGATGCCATCTTTGATGCCATCGGCGATGCCCAATACGTTTTAATCGGCGAGGCAAGCCACGGTACACACGAATTTTACCGCGAACGCGCTCGCATTACCCGGCGTTTGATTGAACAGTGTGGCTTTCACGGGGTTGCCGCCGAAGCGGACTGGCCAGACGCCTACCGGGTCAATACGTTTGTCAAAGGCCTGGGAGCCGACACGAGCGCCGATGCAGCGCTGAGCGATTTCGCCAGGTTCCCGCAGTGGATGTGGCGCAACACCGATGTGCTGCAGTTTGTTACCTGGCTGCGCGCCCACAATCAGCAAAAAGAATTTATTGCCATGCGCGCTGGCTTTTACGGAATTGATCTGTACAGTCTCTACGCGTCCATGGAAGCGGTGGTCGGATATCTTGAAACAGTAGATCCGCCGGCCGCGCGGCAGGCCCGCGAACGCTATTCCTGCTTTGACCACTTCAGCAGAGATGCCCAGCAGTATGGGATGTTGAGCAGCCTCGGCCTGAAACCAGATTGTCAGGAATCAGCAATCGCGCAACTGGTCGCACTCCAGCAAGCAGCGTCCGACAAGCTGGTACACGCCGGCCTTGCTCAGTCTGATGCACACTTCTACGCGGAACAGAATGCCCTGGTCGTCACAAACGCAGAACGCTACTACCGCACCATGTTTACCGGCGAAGAAAACACCTGGAACCTGCGCGACAAACATATGGCGCAGACCCTCTCAAATCTCATGAATCACTTGTCAAAGCAGGTCGCGCGGCCCCGCGTCGTTGTATGGGCACATAACTCCCATCTCGGCGATGCACGCGCGACGGATCAGTCATTCCGCGGTGAACTCAATTTGGGGCAACTGGTGCGAGAAATGAACCCCGTCGATAACGTAGTGACGATTGGCTTCAGCACGTATGATGGCACCGTAACTGCGGCCCACAACTGGGACGAACCAGCGCAACACAAACGCGTTCGACCCGGATTGCGTGGCAGTTATGAAGAACTCCTGCACGAGGTTGGGCTCCCAGCATTTTACATGCGAACCGATGCAGCCGAACTGCGCAAATCCCGCCTGCAACGCGCCATCGGCGTAATATACCGACCGGAAACCGAGCGTCAGAGCCACTATTACATGGCCGATTTGCCCCGGGAATTCGACTGGATGATCCACATTGACCGCACCCAGGCAGTCGAACCGCTCGAAAAAGGCGAAGCCTGGCATCCAGAACTGGATCCTGAAGTGCCCGAGGCATTCCCGAGCGGGCTGTAGACGGCATCAAAGCATACCGCGACAGTTTGGCAGGCAAAGCGCGTACTGTTATGGGCAGGACCGCACCACCCATTTTTAATCTCAAAGCAAAGATGGACCTGAGGGTAGCATGGGCTTCCAGCCCATGAAGTATAAAGCTCGGGCTTGGGAGACCGTTCTATCTCGCCCGCGCGTTCACGAGACTCTCCGCGATAACCTCCTGCACCTTCTCCGCCGGCATGCGATCCTGCTGCATGGTGTCACGATTGCGCAGCGTCACCTGCCCATCTTCCAGGGAATCCATGTCCACCGTCACACAAAACGGCGTACCGATCTCGTCCTGCCGCCGATAGAGCTTTCCGATGGCAGCAGTGTCGTCATAAACCGTATAGAAGTGCGGCTTCAGATCCCGCGCCAGACCGCGCGCTTTTTCCACCAGCTCCGGCTTGTTCTTCAACAGCGGGAACACCGCGCATTTAATCGGTGCCAGGTCATAGTGCAGAGACAGGAACTTGCGCGCTTCCTTGCCTTCCACTTCCTCTTCCCGGTAGGCGTCGCATAGAAAAGCCAGCAGCGAACGATTCGCGCCCGCCGAGGGTTCAATAACATACGGCACATAGCGCTCATTACGCGCCTGGTCAAAATAGCTGAGGTCTTTGCCGCTGTATTGAATGTGCTGCTTCAGATCATAATCCGTGCGGTTCGCGATTCCTTCCAGCTCGCTCCAGCCGATCGGGAATTCGTATTCCACATCAACACAGCCCTTGGCATAATGCGCCAGTTCATCCGCGGCATGATCGCGCATCCGCAACTTTTCGGCACGGATACCGTACCGTTTATACCAGTTGAAGCGCTCCTCTTTCCAGTGCTCCCACCATTCCATATCCGTGCGTTCGCCCGGCTGACATTTATCGGCAGGTTTGCAGAAAAACTCCAGTTCCATCTGTTCAAATTCGCGGGTACGGAAAACGAAGTTTCCGGGCGTAATCTCATTGCGAAAGCTTTTGCCAATCTGCGCGATTCCAAACGGCAGCTTGCGACGCATTGTCGTCAGCACGTTATCAAAATTGACGAAAATACCCTGCGCGGTTTCAGGCCGCAAATAAGTCACCGATGCGCTGTCTTTCACCGGTCCAAGATGAGTCTCGAACATCAGGTTAAACTGACGCGGCTCGGTCAGCTCACCGCCGCATTCCGGACAGAACGGCCGCACCGGCACAGTTTCTTCCGCCACTGTCCAGTACCCCTTCGGCTTGGAGCTCCATTCCCTGCCCTGGCGCACCTTGCTGATCATCTGCTCCACGCTGTCTCCCATGGCCGGCACAACCAGCTCTTCCCGTGGCTCGCCGTCGTGCACCAGCTTAATGCCCGCATAGGCCGGCAAATGATCCTCGCGAAACCGGCGCTTGCAACTTTTGCAATCCACCAGCGGATCACTGAAATTCGACACGTGCCCGCTCGCCACCCAGGTCTGCGGGTGCATCAGAATCGCCGCATCCAGGCCTTCAATATCATCGCGCTCATAGACCATGGAACGCCACCAGGCATCCATCACATTGCGCTTCAGTTCCACACCCAGCGGGCCATAATCCCACGTGCTACCCAGACCACCGTAAATCTCGCTCGACTGAAAAATAATGCCGCGGCGTTTGCAGAGAGAGACAATGTTGTCCATTGTGAGAGCCATAATTGTGGAACCCTGACCTTATAATATGAAAACAAAATCCCAGCCGCAACTGGCTGGGTACCGCTTGCCTACAGGAATTGGCCGATTTTGTTTCACTTTGTCAAGGGATGCAGGGCAGATGTGCACAAGGATTCACTACCGGATCATCCGACGCTTCGATCGATTAACTGTTCCCCACATTATGCCCCAGCACCTTTGGTGCATCCTGCGCATCGGCAGCAGCAACCCTTAAGCTGAAATAAAAATGCGAACCCTGCCCCGCCTGGCTCACCACCCGAATATCACCGCCCAGTTGCTGGATGATGTGTTTAACAATCGCCAGCCCCAGACCACTGCCACGCGCATTGCCAGTCAGCGCGCTGCGGGTGCGGTAAAACCGCTCAAAAACACGTCCCAGCTCTTCCGGCGCGATTCCCGGCCCATGGTCCTTCACATGCGTCCATACAACATCACCTTTGCGTTCCGTCCACACTTCCACGCTTCCGCTGGGGTCCGAGTACTTGATGGCGTTATCCAGCAGGTTCACGAGAATGCGTTCCATGTGTTCGCCGTTTGCAAGCACATGGATGTGCTCCTCACCCGGTGCAAACTTCAACGCCACGTTTTTCATGCGCGCCAGCGGCATCACCGCATCAATGGCATCCTGCACATGTTCAGCCAGGCTGATAGGGGAGAGCTCGATATGGGTGTTCGGATTTTCCAGCCGGCTGAGACTCAGCAGGTCCAGCATCAGGTTATGCAGGCGTTCCGTATGCTCAAAAATCACTGGAAGGAACTGCTTTACCCGCTCCAGCGTTAAAAACTGCGGATCCAGCAACGTCTCGATATAGCCCTTCACCGCCGTCAGAGGTGTTCGCAGTTCATGCGACACATTAGCAATAAAGTCCTTCCGCATCTGCTCCACGCGGCGAACCTCGGTGACATCCCGCAGACAAATCACTAAAACATCTTTTCTGCCCGAGACCGGCGTAAAAAACAGACACCGATCCACCGGGAGCGCCGCACCGCCCGACGGTTGGCACCCAGCCTGGTTCACACCCGGCGACGCCTGGATGGTTCCTCCGCTATCCCTCGCCTGCTCCAGGCGCTCCATCAACTCCGCCGGATCAAAGCCGAATTCCCCCAGGTCCGCCAGCCGATTCACCTGCGCCAGGGAATCCTGCCAGCGGGCATTGGGAATGATTACGTCCGGACCCACGAGGTACAGAGCAACCGGTTCTGGAATTGCCTGGATGACATCCGTGGCAAAAGATAAAGCGCTGTCGACAGCGGTTTCCATGATCATTTTAAACTAGCACGGCGCCGCTGAAAAATGCGCTGATGTCAACTGACGTCGCCATCTTCAGGCGTTTCACCGCTCCCGGCCGAGCTCCACCGGTAACCCACCCCGCGCACCGTCTCCAGGCACTCCGCCGAGCTGCCAAGCTTCTGACGCAGCCGCTTGACATGCGTATCTACCGTGCGCTCTGTCACATTGGGCATATAGCCCCAGGAATCCTGCAACAGTTGCCCCCGAGAAAACACTGTGCCTTCATGTTTGACCAGCGTTGTCAGCAGGCGCATTTCTGTGGCCGACACCTCCACCGGCTCGCCGTCCACCAAAACGCTGAACCGCCGCTCATCAATCGTAACCGGCCCGGAAATCAGGGTTTCCGATGACGCCACACGAGGCACGCGGGAATGAATGAGGCGTTGCACACGAAGCATCAGTTCCCGCGGAGAAAACGGTTTGGCCAGGTAATCGTCCGCCCCCAGCTCAAAACCCCGAATGCGATCAATCTCCTCAGCGCGAGCCGTCAGAAGAATAATCGGAATGTGCAGCGTCCTGTCATCGCGGCGCAACGTCGATAAAACATCCAAGCCATCAACATCGGGCAACATGAGGTCAAGAATGACCAGCGCTGGCACCCGCGAACGGGTAAACTCCAGCGCCTGCCGTCCGCTGGCGGTGACAAATGGCGTAAACCCCGTCTGCTCAAGATGAAACGCCACCAGGTTACTGATCGCCTCTTCATCCTCCACCACAAGCACAACCGGTTTAGTTGACATTGCGAAGCTCAGGCAGTCGCGGCAGAACCGCCGCTGGGTGAGAAGAATTATTTCTTATTATACCGATGATATCAGCCATACCGGAAACGAACTCCTCTCTGGTCTACAGCCAAATTCCATCTATGATCGACCGACAGCACAGGAAAGATTTCGAAAGAGCTGCAACTTTTCCGCGAATGATATAGAGCCGCGGTTTTGATTAGCTATGCCCCACGTTCTGGAGTGAATTGACTGTCCGTTGAGTATTATCCCTGCTGAAGTCATTGCAGAATGGAAGCAAAAATTTGCGGCACAAGAATTGCACAATAAACTTGCCATGCAAAATTTAGGATAATGACGCTAGATGCCCACTAAGAAAACATCCGATGCAGATTCATCAGCAGGCGAACCCCGTGACGCAGCGGAGGCTGTGAAGAAGCCGACGACGAGAACCAGAAGACCGGCTTCAGCACCCGAAGGGGCGGAGGCGGACGCGAAAGCACCACGGAAAACAAAGTCAACCGCCCGCAAAGTTGCTGAGGCTGTCACTGAAACCGTCAAGGAAATCGCCGAAAAAGTCACCGGAAAATCAACCCGTGCCAAAGCGCCTGCCAAGCCGCGCGCTACTGCATCTGCCCGCGCTAAAACTGCGTCAGCCGAAGCTGACGAGGCTGTGCAGGAAGCATCCACAAAACCGGCATCCAGGGCAGCGGCAGCAAAGTCCACGACAACCCGCAAATCTTCAGCCCCACTTTCCCGCAAAGCCGCATCTGCGGACAGCCCGGACGAACCAAAGTCCCGCGCTAAAAGCCCAGCCAAAACTGCATCCAAAACAACCCGCGTCGGGGCTCTTTCTGACGACATAACATCTGAAGACGTCCGCGCCTCTGTGGATGCCGGTCTCAGTTCCGGCGACGTTCCAGCGGAATCCGCTGAAAAATCAGCAGCCGCCACTGACGTGCGGGAACACTATTTTGAGGATCAGCACGTTCATCAGGGCCCGCCGCCCCCCGAGCGCCCGCGCGATCTGCCAGACGAGTATGGTGATACCAGGATTGTCCTGCTGGTGCGCGACCCCGAGTGGGTTTATGCCTACTGGGAAGTCAACGATGCACGGCGCAACGAGCTTGGCCTCTCCCGCAATGGCGACGGAAACTACCGCCTCGTTTTGCGCATCTATAAAATCACGGGGACAAACTGGCCAGAGCAGGCCGCCCACTACTTCTTTGACGTGGAAGTGCCGCGGGATTCCCGCAACTGGTACATACACCTGCCGGAAAGCGACCAGCAGTGGTGCGCCGAGCTTGGTATGTTTGATCAGCACGACAACTACATCCCCGTCTGCCGCTCCAACACCGTCGTTACTCCGCGCAACACCATCAGCGACCGGATCGACAGCGACTGGATGACCGTCGAAGAGTCTTTTGAAAAGATTACGCGCCTTTCCCGCGAAACCATCGAAGCCCAACTGCGCGGATCCGCCGGAGTCGCTGGCAGTGAAGCCATCCTCCGCACCATAAACCGCCAGCTGACCGCAGTCCTCCATGGCGAGCGCGCTGCCCTCAGCAGCGGAATCTTTTCCAGCGAGTCGCCCGTGCCCTCCGCAAAAGGCAAAGGCTTCTGGCTCCAGGTTCACACCGAGCTGATTCTGTACGGTGCGACAGAGCCCGATGCGAAGGTAACCGTGCAGGGTCGGCCAGTTGATCTGAATCCCGACGGGACATTTTCCATACGCTACGCCCTGCCCGACGGCGAACAGATCCTCGACGTCCACGCTGTCAATGCCGACGGCGACCTCGAAGAGGAAATTACGCCCGTGGTCAACCGGTCGACCCGATAAACCGCTGCCGCGACAGCCGCTAATCCGGCCGAAGTCAATAATCCCGTTACACTCCGGTTATAGCCCCAGACAATCTATTATCGGAGGCTTTGATTAGTGTTATTTGGAACAAACCCGCGCAGACTGTACGGCATCGCAACTGCATTTCTGCTGGCGGCTGCGCCTGTCCATGCCCAGACGACCACTTCGGCCTCACAAGTTGACCAGAAAGCGGCAGACAAAACCATGAATGCTCCGGAATTGCCCAACTTGAAAGTTAAACTGGGCGACGAAGTTCTGTTTGAGAACCCCAAATACACCGACCTCATCCGCGACAAGCGAGTCGGTTTAATCACAAATCCCACGGGAATGGACAGCCACTTCGTCTCCACCATCGACAAGCTGGCCTTTGGCGGCGTCTGCAAATTGACCGCGTTGTTCGGACCCGAACACGGCATTCGCGGCGACGCCGATGCCGGCGAACACGTCAAGAACAGTGTCGACGAAAAAACCAGCGTTCCGGTCCATAGCCTCTACGGCAAATACCCCGATGGCACTCCCCGCGCCATTCCAAATGCAGAAACCCTGGCCAGCCTGGACGTGATGATCTACGATCTCCAGGATATCGGCAACCGCAGCTACACCTATGTCACCACCATGCGCAACTGCATGAAAGCCGCCGCCGAAAACGGCAAAACTTTCATCGTTCTCGACCGCCCAAATCCCATGAGCGGAAACTTTGTCGACGGCAACGTCCTCGATCCCAAATTCATCAGCACAGTCGGCTGGGCGCCAGTCGCATATCTCTATGGAATGACCTGCGGCGAGACCGCTCTCTGGCTGAAGGACTCCCTCAAGCTGGATAAACTGGATCTGCATGTTGTGCCCATGGAAGGATGGGAGCGCAACATGACCTGGATGGATACCGGTCTGCCCTGGATTCCCACAAGCACACACATGCCCCACCCGGAAACCTGCTGGCATATCGCCCTCACTGGCACGTTCGGGGAACTGCACAAACTCAATGAAGGCGTCGGATACACCGCCCCATTCGAATACATCGGCGCTCCGTATATCAAAAGCCGGGATTTCGCCGACGCCCTGAACAGCTATCATCTGCCCGGCGTCTTTTTCCGTCCCGTTTATTACAAACCCTATTACGGCACGCACAAAGGTGAAATGTGCGGCGGCGTGCAGGTCATGATTACCGATTACAGCAAGGTCCGCCCGGTAGAAGCCGGCATTTACGTGCTGGAAGCGGTCATGAAACTATACCCAGACGCCGACGTGCTCTATGCCAAAGACCCGAAAAACGACCGCGTCAGCATGTTTAACAAAGTCATGGGCACAGACCAGGTCAGAACAGACCTCCTCGCTGGAAAATCCGCCAAAAGCATTGTAGATGGCTGGACAAAAGCTCGCGAAGACTTTGCAAAACAGCGGGAGAAATACTTCCTGTATAAGTAACCCAACAGCGCAAGTGCAGGGGTTTTGAATCATCCTGAAATTATTTCTGGTTTTCTGTTGATTGTCCAGCTTCAGAAATGGTTTTTCCTCTGCACTTGCTGCCGTTGCGCGCCCGGCTCCACTTTTTGCGGAGCCCGGCGCATTGCGGCTGCGACTTTCCCGCAGAAAGGAAACTTCTTTGTCAGCCTCACCCTCTCTTTCCCGCCGCGACTTTTTCCGGAAAGCTGCCGGCGCAGGGACCATGCAGGCGTCGGAGAAACTCATCGCCAACACCCCGCGCGATGTTGCCCCCGCACCCTCCCTGGCAGCCCACGTCGCCAATCGCCTCACCTTTGGTCCGCGACCGGGCGATGTCGCTGCCATTGATGCCCAGGGTGTAGATGCCTGGGTAAATGCCCAGTTAAACCCTACCAGCAGCGATACGCCCGAACTGGCATCGGCACTTGCCGCCCTGCCGACAAACACGTTCGCGGAAAACACCCAAACCCTCTATGACCGTCGCATTGAATACTGGATGAGCGTCGAACCCGTCAACCAGGTGCGCCACGCCACGATGGCACGAATGCTTCATAGCAAGTGGCAGCTTCGCGAGCTCATGGTCGAGTTCTGGCGCGACCACTTCAATGTCTACGGCTACGACAGCCCGGTCAGTTGCCTCTATCCAGAGTGGGACCGCCTCCTGCGCCAGCATTGTTTCGGGAATTTTCGCGCCTTTGTCGAAGCCACATCAAAGCATCCGGCCATGCTCTATTTCCTGGATAATTATCTAAGCACCAATGCCGGACCCAACGAGAACTTTGCACGCGAACTGTGCGAATTGCACACCCTGGGCGCCATCAACTATAACGTGACCGGCGGCTACATCGACGACGACGTCTACGAAGCCAGCCGCTGTTTTACCGGCTGGACGTATGAAAGGGACGGCAAGTCACCGGACCGCGGCAAATTTAAATACGTCCGCGACAACCACGACCGCTTTCAGAAAGTCATATTTGGCACGGATATCCCCCGTGATCAGGCCGATCTCGCCGACGGACTCAAGGTCCTGGACCTGGTTTGCTATCATCCGGGAACTGCACGCCATCTTGCCACAAAGCTGCTCCACCGCTTTGTCTCAGAAAATCCATCAGAAGCCCTGATCAACAGCACCGCCGATGTGTTCTATCAGAATCGTACAGACCCGAACCAGATTCGTCTGACCCTTCAACACATCTTCAGTTCCGCAGAGTTTCGCAGCACCTCCAATCGCATGGTCCTCTTCAAGCGTCCCTACGACTGGATTGTGTCCACCATGCGCGCCTTGAACATCCCGTACATTTACCGGGACAACGACGACGATAACGATATGGACATGACCTGGATGATCAACCAGGTCGGCTACCAGTTGTTTGCCTGGCGATCACCCAAAGGCCCGACTTTCGACCGCTATACGTGGTGCAGTGCAAACGGTATGTTGCGGCGGTATAATTTCATATTCCGCATTGATGCAGGCTGGTGGGATAACAAAGGCCTGGTCTACCCGTCAGTCAGCATACTGCCATCCAGCCTGAAGACAACCCGGGAGATCTGCACCTGGTGGGTCAATCGCGTCATTCAGAGAACAGTGTCCAACACCACGTTCGAAAATCTGATGACTTTCGTCTCCAATGGCCGCAATGTTGATCTCGCGCTATCCACTTCCCAGATCGAAGACAAGGTGCCGCGCCTGGCCGCGCTGTGTACCGTCACCCCCGAGTTTATGTGGCGGTAACCGCTTCCGGTTGCATGCCCTCTGAAAGAGATTCCAGAATGAAAATTCCACGACGCCAATTTTTGCAGGGTTGCTGTGCTGGCATTACCGCTATGGCCGGCGCCCGGCTCACCAATGTGACATTTGCCCAAACCCCGGCCAGCAGCCGCGATATTCTCGTCACCGTGTTTCTGCGTGGCGGAATGGATGCGCTCAGCCTCGTTGCGCCCTACGCAGATTCAGAATACCATAATGCACGCCCGGAGCTCGGCCTCGAATCGAGCAACGTCGTCGATCTGAATGGCTATTTCGGGCTGAACAATGCGGCATCCGGCCTAGCTGCCCTCTACGCAGCCGGACACCTGGCCCTGATTCCCGCCTGCGGTTTTCCCGAGGCTAACCGCAGCCACTTTGACGCCCAGGATATCTTTGATCGCGGCCTCACCGGAAACGCAGCCCGCAACGGCGACGGCTGGCTGTCGCGGCATCTTTCCCCGTCCAATCCCATGGACAGCGTTTTCCGGGCTGTATCGCTGGCCTCCGAACCCTCCGTCTCCCTGGAAGGCTTTTCCCACAGCCTCGCCATGACCGGTGCAGATGATTTCTCGCTCAACGGCCAATGGAACAATGTCAATGCTCTGCGGCTGGCCCTGCGAAATATGTACGCTGCCGATCCGTTAATTGGCGGCGTTGCCCTGCAAACCCTTGATGCCGCCGACATCGTTGAAGCCGCCCCGGATGAAGACTACGTCCCGAAAAACGGCGCTGTCTACCCCAACACAGATTTCGCCAAAAAAACCAGGTCTGTTGCCCAGCTCATACGCATGGAACTTGGCATGGAAGCAGCCACTATTGACCTCGGCGGCTGGGACACCCACGAAAACCAGTCCAACGGAAACAGCAATCCCAGCCAGGGCTACTTTGCCAACATGGCCAAACAGCTCGCAGATGGCCTGCTGGCATTCTGGACTGACCTTCAGGACTACCACGGCCGGATCACTGTCGTGGTTATGAGCGAATTTGGTCGGCGGTTGCGCGAAAATAACAGCCGCGGCACAGACCACGGCCACGGCGGATTAATGATGGTGCTAAGCGCCAATGTTCGCGAAAAGAAAGTTTACGGCCGCTGGCCGGGCCTGGCCCAGGAACAGCTCTTCGAGTCCGTTGATGTCGATGCCACCACCGATTTCCGAGCTGTACTGGCGGAAATCCTGCGCGCGCGGCGCGGCGTCGGACTTCAGGAAATTGCCCAGCTTTTTCCCGGATTTAATTACGATAAAAACGTCGGCTTCTTCCTCCCCGAAGGAGCCTCCACCGCCGCAAAAGACTGGAACCTGTTTGAGTAGGCTTCAGCCCGCACAGCTTCATTATCACCATTTGGGGGGAGACGTCTGGTGACTTTCCAGCGCCAGAGTCTCCCTCTCATCACAGCGCTGCTGCTCGTTGTTGCCGTGCTGGCGGTCTATTATCCAACGCTCCAGTACGACTTCGTCTGGGATGACCAACTTTTTGTCGTCCGAAACACAGCAGTCCAAAACTGGGCAAAAGCTACGGAAGCGTTCACTTCACCGCAAACTACCTGGAGCGGCAATCCACAATATAATATTTCCGAGTGGCGGCCCCTGCGGAATATCAGTTATCTCATTGATTTCAGCCTCTACGGCCTCCGGCCCATGGGGTGGCATCTGACTAATATTCTGCTGCACGCGCTGACAGCAGTTCTGGTCCTGTTCTTACTGCGACGGCTGATGTGGTTGCTGACTCGCGCAAGCGCGGCACCCGGTCCGCAGGACGCCGAAAACCCTAAATCTGCGAATCCGCTTTCGATAGCCGCAGAGCTTAGCTGCTTCTTTGCAACATTGATGTGGGCGCTTCACCCAGTGCAAACCGAAGTTGTTGCCTGGGTAAAATCTCGCGACGATCTGCTCGCAACACCCTTAATGATCAGCGCCCTGCTGGTATTGCTGCCCCGCGA
>Ga0182738_1002529_pt1 | contig 21644 bp, 15 predicted proteins | sample eDN5th30CBELigMG_FD_128876 | JGI IMG/M metagenome (GOLD analysis project Ga0182738, IMG submission 128876) | Enriched Miracle-Growth compost microbial communities from Emeryville, California, USA - eDNA 5th pass 30_C BE-Lig MG (version 2)... ...
AACGTTTCCGTGGAAATCCCCCGCAATAAGATCACGGTGATTACCGGTTTGAGCGGCAGCGGAAAAAGTTCCCTGGCTTTCGACACGATTTTCGCCGAGGGGCAAAGACGTTTCGTGGAAAGTCTTTCCACCTACGCGCGCAATTTCATGGAGCAAATGAAAAAGCCCGAGGTGGACAGCATCACCGGCCTTTCCCCGGCCATCGCCATCGATCAGAAATCCATCAGTTCCAATCCGCGCTCGACGGTCGGAACGGTGACCGAAGTTTACGATTTTTTGCGTTTGTTGTACGCGCGCATCGGCGTTCCTCTTTGCCCCTATCATAAAATCGAATTGAAAAGTCAGTTGCCGGCGCAAATCGTCGAGAGCATTTTGGCGCGCAAAAAGGGCGAGAAGTTTTTGCTTTTTTCTCCCGTGGCGCGCGGGAAAAAGGGTGAGTTCCTCAATGAATTTCAAAAGTGGCAAAAGCGCGGATTCACCCGCGCCTGGGTGGACGGAGCTTGGTTGGATCTCGCGGAGCCGAAGAAGCTGAATAAAAACAAAGCCCACGACATCGATCTGTTGGTGGATCGGCTGATCGTGGATGCGAAAATGGAGAGTCGGCTGAAAGAAAGTATCAATCTGGCGCTGACGCTTTCCGACGGCTTGGTGCGCATCGAAACCGTGGACGGCAAGGATTCGGTTTTGTACTCGATCCACCGCAGTTGTCCTGAGTGCGGCTTCACCACGCCCGATCTGGAGCCGCGCCTATTCAGTTTTAACAGTCCCAAAGGGGCTTGTCCGACCTGTAACGGGATCGGAAATTTGGATTTTCAAGAAGAGACCACCGAGCAAGTGCGCTCGACGCCGGAGGGTTTTCGCCGCGTCTCCGAAGTGAGGGTGTCTTATAGAAATAAAAAAGCGGACGCGGCCGGCGATGAGGAAGATGACGACGTCATCGACGAATACGATCTGCATCTGTGTCCGGATTGCGAAGGAACGCGCTTGAATCCTTCGGCCCGAAACGTTTTGGTGGGTGGACGCAACATCGCGGAAATTTCAGAGGATTCCACCACGGCCTTGAAGTTATGGATTCAAGGTCTGGATTTGAACGAAAAAGAGCGGACCATTGGTGAAAAAATCATTCAGCAGGTGAGCTCTCGTTTGGAATATCTGGAGCGGGTGGGCGCCGGCTACTTAAGCATGAGCCGCACCACGCGGACTTTGTCGGGCGGCGAAGCGCAGCGCATTCGTTTGGCTTCTCAGGTGGGATCGGGTTTGGTCGGCGTTCTTTATGTTTTGGACGAACCCAGCATCGGCCTTCATCCGCGCGATCATCACCGCCTGCTGGAAATGATCGAAGAGATCCGGGATCGCGGCAACACCGTGTTGATGGTGGAGCATGATGAAGAAACCATTCGCACCGCCGATCATTTGATCGACGTCGGTCCGCGGGCGGGCAAGCTCGGCGGTCAGATCATGGCTGAGGGCTCTCCCGAAGAATTATTGAGAAATCCGGAAAGTCTAACGGGGCAGTACCTCTCGCGCAAAAGGATGGTGCCTTTGCCTAAGGAAAGACGCCAAGGGGATGGGCGCTTTTTAAAACTGCGCGGTGCTCACGGCAACAATTTGAAAGACGTGGACCTTGAAATTCCTTTGGGACTTTTGGTGGGAGTGACGGGCGTTTCCGGCAGCGGAAAAAGTACTTTGATCATCGACACGCTTTACCGTTATTTGGCCAAGGAACTCAATGGGGCCTCCATTCATCCGGCGCCTTTTAAATCTTTTGAAGGCATCGAGAACATCGACAAGGTCATCGAGATCAACCAAAAGCCCATCGGGCGCACGCCGCGCTCGGTGCCGGCCACCTATGTGGGGCTGTTTCCCTTGATCCGGGATTTGTACTCAAGACTTCCGGAATCCAAAATCCGCGGCTTCAAGCCCGGGCATTTCAGCTTCAACGTCAAAGGCGGGCGCTGCGAAACCTGCCAAGGCGCGGGACAGATCAAAATCGAAATGCATTTTCTTTCCAATGTGTTCGTTCCCTGTGAAAGCTGTCAGACCAAGCGTTACAACCGCGAAGTGCTCAACGTGAAGTTTCGCGGAAAATCCATCGCCGACGTGCTTGAGATGACCGTGGCGGAGGCCTTGGAATTTTTTGAAAACCACCGTCTGATCCGGCGCAAACTGGAGACCCTTCATCAGGTGGGATTGGACTACATCACTCTGGGACAGAGTTCGACCACGCTCTCCGGCGGCGAAGCGCAGAGGGTGAAACTTTCAAAGGAGCTGTCGAAAAAAGGCACGGGAAAAACGCTCTACATTCTGGATGAGCCGACCACCGGTCTTCATTTTGAAGACGTCCGAAAATTGGTGGAACTCCTTCAGGAGTTGAGTCTGCAAGGCAACACCGTGGTGGTGATCGAACACCACATGGACGTGATCAAGGCCTGCGACTTCGTCGTGGACCTAGGTCCGGAGGGCGGCACGGGAGGAGGATTTCTTGTGGCGCAGGGAACACCCGAGGACGTGGCGCGCTCGAAGAAGAGTGTGACCGCGGAATTCTTGAAGCCTTATCTGTCTTAAATTGAGACGGTCTTACGTTTTTCGCTTTTGATCCAAGAAAATTGTCCGATAAGAAATTATGGCATGGGACGATATACCCAACTGGGCGCTGGACGAGGCAAAAAAGTTACTTGATCAAGTCAGGCAAGTGGATGAACACACCTTCAAACACTGTTGTAGGGTCGGAAGAGGCTCGCGCCGTCTCGCCAAAGCGATGGGCTTGAACGAATTCGAACAAGCCGTTCTGGAATTCTCAGGCCTGTTTCACGACATCGGCAAAGCGAAAATTCCCGTTGAGATTTTGACCAAACCCGCGCGCTTGGACCGTGCGGAAATCGAAGTGATGAAATCCCATCCCGTTTTGAGCGCGGAAATGATCGCTCCTTATGAGCATGAAGCCTTCTTTCGCTTTTTGCTTCCGGGCATCCGTTACCATCATGAAAAAGTCGACGGCACCGGTTATCCCTATGGATTGAAGGGGGATGAAATTCCCTTGTTCGCCCGTTTGGTGACGATCGTGGACACCTTCGATGCCATGACTCAACAGCGCGTGTACCGCAAGGCCTTGTCACGCGATAAAGCCATCTCTGAACTTTTGGATTTTTCAGGCCGCCAATTCGACCCGCAATTGGTGCGCATCTTCGTCGATCTGCTTCCCCATTGGGAAAACGAAAGCAAGAAAGCCGAAAAAGAAGAACTCGTCGTCGCCACCATCCTGCGCGCCGCCTAAAAAGTGCGCCGCTTAGGCGAGCCAGCGCAGGGCGTCCGGGGTGTGATAGCTGAAAATGATTTTGGCGCCGGCGCGTTTGATGGACGTCAGTTTTTCCATCGTGACGGTGCGCTCATCCAACCAACCCATTTTCGCGGAAGCCTTGATCATGCTGTACTCGCCGCTGACGTTGTAGGCCGCCACGGGCAGCGCCGTGGAAGTGCTCAACCCGTGAATCACATCCAAATAGGAAAGTGCCGGTTTGACCATCAGGATGTCCGCGCCTTCGTCTTCATCCAAGGCGGCTTCCCGCAAGGCCTCTTTGAAATTTCCCGGGCTCATTTGATAGGTTTTTTTATCTCCGAACTGGGGGGCGGAGTCGAGGGCGTCCCGGAAGGGGCCGTAAAATCCCGAGGCGTATTTGGCCGCATAGGAAAGAATACCCACGTCTTGAAAGCCCTCGCCGTCCAAAACACTGCGGATGTAGGCCACGCGCCCGTCCATCATGTCCGAAGGGGCGACGAAATCCGCGCCGTGCGCCGCCTGCATGAGCGCTTGCTTTCCCAAAATTTCCAAAGACTCGTCGTTCAGGATTTTCCCATCGCGCACCAGCCCGTCGTGACCGTCCGAAGAGTAAGGATCCAAAGCCACGTCGGAAAACAAAGTCAGATCGGGAAAATGTTTTTTGATTTCCTTGAGAGCCTTGGGAAGGAATCCGTTTTCGTTGTAGGCTTCTTCACAGGCGCGCGTTTTCTTTTCTTCGGGGATGCAGGGGAAAAGCGCGAGCGCGCTCAAGCCGAGGGGCAAAAGTTCTTCAAGCTCCCGGTAAAGTTGATCCAGGCTTTGGCGAAAACAACCCGGCATGGAGGAGATTTCATTTTTCACCGCGCCCTCTTGTTCCAGAAGAAAAACCGGCCACACCAGATCGCCGGAGCCTAAAGTCGTTTCTTCCACCAGACGGCGGATCTCGGCGGATTTCCGCAGGCGGCGGGGGCGATAAAGAGGAAGAGGGTGGCTCATAAAGCGTCCTTTCTGAATTCAAAGGGGCTGCGTCCAAAATGTTTGAACCCCTTCACGAGATCGATCAAAGACAAGCCTTGAATGGCGCTTGGGTCCGAGCACTCGATGGAATCGGCCAGAAGCAGTCCGGCCCTCTCCATCTTGTAGCTGCCGGCGCAATCAAACGGATGATCCACGTGCAGGTAGGCGTCGATTTCCTCATGGGTGAGGGATTGAAGTTTGACCACCGTGGTTCTCAAGGTGCTGAAAGTTTTTTTATTGGGAGCGATCAAGGTCAGGGAGGTGTGCAGAAAATGACGGCGCCCGGAAAGAACGCTGAGCTGTTCGTGGGCCTTTTTTAATCCCCCGGGCTTTCCAAGAATTTTATGGTCGATCTCAATCAATTGATCGCTGCCGATGATGAAATTACCGGGCTTGATCTGGTGAACGGACAAGGCTTTTTGAAGAGAGAGTTCTTGGCAAAGATCTTTGGGCGAGAGTTTTTGGTGAGTGTCGCGGAATTTTTCCTCCTCGAAAGGCGGAGGGAAAACCTGGAAGGTCAATCCCGCCTGTTCAAGCAGGGCGCGTCGGTAGGGGGATTGAGAAGCTAAAATAAGATTCATACTGAAAGAAGTGATACCGACAAGAGAGGGGCTGTGTCAAAGCGGGAAGGGTCAAAAGCTCTTTGACTCAGGGTGGGTTTTTTAGAGACTCTTAAGCCATGTCTTACGTACACACACTCGATCCTTTCGCCCTGCAAATTTATCATAATTTCGGAATCCGTTGGTACGGCTTGGCCTATCTGGCGGGATTTATCTGCGGTTATTTCGTGATTTATTATCTGGCCAAAAAAAGAGTGACCCCCATGATTCCCGATCAGGTGGGGGATTTCATCACTTGGGTGGCCATTGGAACCTTGGTCGGCGGCCGTCTGGGGTATTGCCTGTTTTACTCTCCGGATTTGTTCACCAGTTTTAACGGGGCATTTCCCTATTGGGGCGTTTTGCGGGTGAATGAAGGGGGCATGGCCAGTCACGGCGGCATGATCGGTGTGGCCCTGGCCTGTTATCTTTACGGGCGCAAACACCATATTCCGGTGTTGCATGAATTGGACATGGTGGTTTTCGGCGGGAGTTTGGGAATTTTCTTCGGACGCATCGCCAATTACATCAACGGAGAGCTCTACGGGCGTCCGGCACCTGATGGTTTCTTTTGGATCGTGAAGTTTCCTCAAGAAATGTACACCTGGGGCATTCATTCCCTGGAACGTCTGCGCCAACTGGTGGCGGCGGTGGGACATTTGAAACCTCCGGTTTCCGAGGACACCTGGCTTGGGTGGATTCAAAATTACGGCGTGGATCAAAGTGCGCGCGCGGCGGTTGAAAATACGGTCAACCAGTTGGTCTTGGCCACTCAAAGCGGCAATGAGGCCGTGATCCAGGCGCTTTCCTTGGTACTGACCCCTCGTTATCCTTCGCAGCTGTTTCAGGCGGTGATGGAAGGTTTGATGGTGTTTTTGATTTTGGTGTGGATCTGGAGAAAGCCGCAAAAGATCGGCGTGATTTCCGGTTGGTTCGGCGTGCTTTACAGCATCGCCCGCATCATCGGAGAGCAATTTCGTTTGCCCGACATTCAGATCGGTTATCAGTTGTGGGGACTCACCCGGGGACAATGGCTCAGCATCGCTTTGTTGATCGTGGCCATCGTTTACTTGGTTTACGCCTACCGGCGCCCTTCACCCAAAGTGGGCGGTTGGAAGACCGGTCTGCCTTTGGAAGGCGACGTTCACTGATTTTACCGGCCACTGAATTTACCAGCCACTGAATCTACCGGCAGCTCTCCCCCAGCCACTGAACGTCTTTTTTCTGAACGTTTCCGTTGGCACTTAGATTCATGCTGATATGAAATTCGGCGCCGCAGGAGCGGCCTTCTTGGTCGCGGTAAGTGACTTGAAAATCCCCCGAAGTCAGCCAAGAGCGGTTGTTGCAACTCACGAAAAGACTGCGAGACAAAGAGAGGGGAGTGGCGGAAAGATTTTGGGAACGGACGGCGGACACCGCCGTCAAAGAGATGTTGCGGCTGTTCAGGGCGGACGTGATCATCATATTTTCCATGGAAACAGCATCATCACCGCAGGCCAGGGCGCCGTAGGCACTCATGGCAAAGCCGGAGTAGATCAATAAAAGAAAAAGCCATTTCATAAAAGTCTCCTCAAGGGGCCAAAGCCCAGACCTTAATTGCAGCAAAGCCGACGCCAGTGCCGGATTCACCAGGGTGAAGGCTTTGTGTAGAAGCTACAGGAGAGAGCCCAAGAAGGGCTTGGAGGGGAGTTCTAAAATGAAGCGGGCGCCCTCACCGGGAGCACTCTCCACATGGATTTTCCCACCGTGGGCGGTGATGATTTTGCGGACGATATAAAGGCCAAGCCCCAAGCCCTTGATGGTGGGGGAAGTTGTGGCGCGCTCATAGCGCTGGAAAATCGTTTCATGTTTTTCCCGGGGGATCCCGGGGCCGTCGTCTTCGATCACCACCCGCACGGATTCCATTTGGTCTTGGAGAAGGATTCTGATTTCCCCGGGGCTTGCGTACTTGACGGCATTGGTGAGGAGGTTCGTAAAAACTTGTTCCAAACGCACGCGGTCCCAAATGCCTGTGGGAAGGCTGCCTGGCGGTTGCGTGCGCAGGGAGACGACGGATTTCGCCCGTTCAAAAAGCGGCTGCAGGCGGTGGATCACGTCCTCCGCCAAGGCGCAAAGATTGATTTTTGACCATTCCAATTTGTAGGGAGTGTGATCGAGCGCACTGGCGTCGGTCAGGGTTCCGATCAAACTCATGATGCGGTCCAAGTGGGATTCATAGGTTTCCAAAAGCTTTAAAACTCTTGAGCGGTCGAATTCCTTGCCTTCCAAGAGACATTCCTTTTCATAAGAAGTCCGCATTTTCATGGTGGCGAGGGGGGAATGGAGTTCGTGGGAGGCGATCAAAAGAACTTCAAGCAAGGGGTGGATGTTTTCCATCTTCAATCTCCTTCGGATCAAACCCCATCCCCTATAAACTGATTGCGTTATATCGTCTGCCGCGAAAGAGTGCAACCGTGCTGAAAACCGGCGATAATTGTTTCCCGGTCGCTTAAAAGATCGATGATTTATTAAACTTTCGGAATTTCAAAAGGGTGGAAAGCCCCCGCAAATAAACGAGGGCTTTCAAGTCCGTGGATAAAATCAGAAAGATTCGTCGAAGGAAACGGAGCCGGTCACGCCGATTTGGTAGGCGGAGACCCGTCTCTCGAAAAAGTTGGCCAATTCCTGAGTGTCCTGAAGGGCCATGAAGTCGAAAGGATTTTTGGTGCCGAATTGCTGGGGAATTCCCAAGCGCTCCAACCGCTGATCCGCGATGTATTCCAAATAAGACTTCATGTCTTTCATGCTGAGGCCGGCCACGCCGTGATCCAGAATGTCCTGGGCAAAGACCAATTCGCACTCGATGGCTTCACGAAACATGGCCACCACCATGTCCTTCATGCGGTCGTCCATGAGTTCCGGCTCTTCTTCCAAAGCGGTTTTGATCACCTCGAAAGCGAAGTCGATGTGGGCGCTCTCATCCCGAAAAACCCAGTTGGTTCCCGTGGCCAGACCGTTCAAAAGTCCTTTGGAGCGCAGGAAGTAAACGTAAGCGAAGGCGGCAAAGAAAAACAGCCCTTCGATGGTTCCCGCGAAACAAATCATGTTCATCAAAAACTTGCGCCGGTCTTCTTTGGACTGGATGCGGTCGAGGTTGTTGATCGAGTCCATCCATTTGAAACTGAATTCCGCTTTCTTGCGGATGGATTCGATGTTGTGGATGGCCGCGAAAGCTTGTTCCCTTTCGGCGTGATCCGGAATGTAGGTGTCGAGCAGGGTCAGATAAAACTGAACGTGCAGGGCTTCCTCATAAAGTTGACGGGACAGGTACAGCCGCGCTTCCGGAGCGTTGACGTGTTTGTACAGGTTCAAGACCAGGTTGTTGCCCACGATGGAATCGCCGGTGGCAAAGAAAGCCACCAGACGTTGGATCAAAAAGCGCTCCGGTCCCGTGAGCTTCTTTTGCAAGTCCACGATGTCCGAGCTGAAGTCCACTTCATCCACGGTCCACGTGTTCTTAATGGCGTTTTTATACATTTCATAAAACACCGGGTATTTCATGGGTCTCAACGTGAGGTCAAAACCGGCATCTAATAACATTCTCTTCCTCCTTGAAAGAAATTACTGACAAGCTTCGCAAACTTCGGGGTTTTCCAGGGAACACACGAGCGCCTCTTGATCCGTGTAGGTCTTCTTCGGCGTCGAACTGTTCACGGTCGTGACTTTGGCGATTTTGGTCGCCGGTCTCGAGCGCAGATAATAAGTCGTTTTTACTCCCGACTTCCACGCGTACATGTACATGCTTGAAAGCTTGCCGATGTTGGGGCTTTCGATGAACAGGTTCAAAGACTGACTTTGATCGATGTAAGCGCCCCGCGCCGCCGCCAGGTCGATCAGGCTTTTTTGCGGCACTTCCCAGACGGTTCTGAAAAGCAGGCGCAAATCTTCGGGAATCTCTTCGATGTCCTGGATGGAGCCTTCGGCCATTTTAATTTTGCTGCGGATCTCTTCGGTCCAAAGACCGCGGGTTTTCAGATTCTCCACCAGATAGCGGTTCACCTGAATGAATTCCCCGGAAAGGGTTTCTCTTTTGAAGAGGTTTGAAATTTGCGGTTCAATGGCTTCGTAGCATCCGCAGATGGAGGCGATGGTCGCCGTCGGCGCGATGGCGATCAGAAGAGAGTTTCTGAGGCCGATCGTTTTGATCTTACGACGCAATTTCTCCCATCTTTCCATGTCTTCGGGAACGACGCCCCAAAGGTCGAATTGAAGGTTCCCTTCCGCCGCTCTCGTTTCTTTAAACGACGGATGAGGACCGTTCTTTTCCGCCAAGGCGCAAGACGTCTTCAAAGCGTGGTAATAAATTTCTTCCTGGATTTTGGTGGAAAGTTCCAAGGCTTCTTTGCTGTCAAAGGGCATTCCCAGTTTGAAGAAAGCGTCTTGAAGCCCCATCGCTCCCAGTCCCACCGGTCTCCAACGGGAGTTGGAAGAGCCCGAAGAGGGAATCGGATAGAAGTTGATGTCCACCACGCGGTCCAGATATTTCACGGCGACTTCCACGGTGTGAGCGAGTTTTTCGAAATCGAATTTACCGCCCACGACGTGGTTGCCCAGATTCACCGATCCCAAGTTGCACACGGCGGTTTCCTGAGAGCTTGTGACTTCAAGAATTTCCGTGCACAGGTTGGAGAGATGGATCACGTTTTCAGGCTGGCCTGTTTGGTTGGACTTCATGTTGCAAGAGTCTTTGAAGGTCATCCAGCCGTTTCCGGTTTGCGCCAGGGTCTTCATCATGCGCGCGTAAAGATCGCGGGCCTTGATCTGACGGGTGTAGCGCTCTTCCAGTTCCGCTTGCACGTAAACTTTTTCGAACGCCTCCCCGAAGAGGTCGTTGAGTTCCGGCAATTCCTTGGGATCGAACAAAGACCACAGGGCATCTTCTTCCACGCGCTTCATGAAAAGATCGGGAATCCAGTTGGCCAAGTTCAAATTGTGCGTGCGTTGGGCTTCGTCACCGGTGTTGTCCCGAAGTTCCAAAAATTCTTCGATGTCGGAGTGCCAGGTCTCCAGATAAATACAGGCGGCGCCTTTGCGACGTCCTCCCTGATTCACGGCGGCCACGGAAGAATCCAAGGTTTTCAACCAGGGGACGAGTCCGTTGGAATGTCCGTTGGTGCCTTTGATCAAAGACCCACGGGAGCGCACGCGGCTGAAGGACACGCCGATGCCTCCGGCGAATTTGGAGAGAAGGGCGATGTCTTTGTATTTTTCGTAAATGGAGGCCAGATCGTCTTGGGGAGAATCCAAAAGATAACAAGAGGAAAGTTGCGGACGGTTGGTCGCCGCATTAAAGAGAGTCGGGGAGCTGGTCATGTAATCCAGGCTGGAAATCAGTTCGTAAAATTCTTTGGCTTCCTGAAAGGTCTTTGCCAAACCGCAGGCCACGCGCAAAAAGAAGTATTGAGGAGTTTCCACCACCTGACGGGTGTCGGGGTGTTTCAAAAGATAGCGGTCATAAACGGTTTTCAGGCCGAAGTATTCAAAGCGCTGGGTGCGGGTGTCGTCCACGATGATGTTCAAGGCCTCTTTGTGTTCCTTGACGAATTCGTATTTTTCCTTGGACACCAAGCCGCATTCGAAAGCGGCGCTGACGGAGTCGTGAAAATTCCGGATGTTTTGATTGTCGACTTCCTCGCCGATGAAGCGCGCAAGCAGACGGGCCGCCAGTTTGGAGTACTGGGGCTCCTCGCCGATCAGAAGGGCCGCGGTATGGATGCACAGCTGATCGAGTTCCTTGGTGGTGGCGCCGTCATAAAGTCCGCTGATGACTTTGGCGGCCACGCGCATGGGATCGACGTCCTTGAGTCCGGAAGAGCAAGCCAAGGCCACGTTCACGATCTTATTGACGTTGACGGCTTCCAAACGTCCGTCGCGTTTTTTCACGTGCATCACGATGGGGCCTTCGCCCTCCTCGGAAAGAGCGGGCGCGGAATCCATTGAAGCTTGCGTGAGAGAAGTTTTTTTAAGTGTTTCCGTTTTTTCGAGTTCGTTTGGTGTTTGCATCCTGCCCCCCTTGTTGTTTTTTGAGTCAAAGATTCCCGCCGTTTTCTTCAGAGTGAGGTCCAAAGAAAAAACGGCCCGGCATCTTTGATTCATGCCCTCTCTCTTCCCATCCAAGTTCCCCTTGATCTTGAAAGAGGAAGAAAGTTTGTATTCTTCTTTCGTGTGAATCGTCTATCGAGACGTTATGTCTTTCCTGACAGAAAGGTTTGGCGTCCGTCTCAAACGCTAACCCCGCTGATTTTTCCCTGTCAAATTTCTTTAAAAAGTTTTTTTCAAAAGCCGTTAAAATGCACTCTCTTTCGACAAAAAAATGAGAGGCTGCGGCATATCCGATTTGTTTTTTTTGATCGTGTTGACAGCTCATCCAGCTCAAATTCTAGGCAGATTCTTTGCGCTCCCGCAAGAGGAAGCGCTTGTTTTTTCCGTTCTTCGTGAAACAATCGACCGACAGTCACCAAGCTGACGGGGAAAGCGTCAAAGCGCTGACGACGGGTCCTTGTCATCGTCAAAGCTTTTACACATAATTGACGGCATGAGAGCTGTGCGTTCTAAAATTTTTCGCAGCGACGTGCTAAAAAATCAGGAAGTGGTGTTGGAAAAACTGGCGCGCCACGCGGATATTTCCGTTTTGGAACGCGTGGAAACGGCGAAGAATTCCTTTCCCATTTATCAAGTGGTTCTCGGCTCCAAGGAGCCCTCGGCGCCGGCATTGGCCTTTGTCGGCGGCGTGCATGGTTTGGAGCGCATCGGCTCCGAAGTGATGCTCTCTTGGCTGCACACATTAGGAGAACTTCTTTCTTGGGACGATTCTTTTAAAGAGCGCCTGCGTTCTTCTCGTTTGGTTTTCATTCCGGCTCTCAATCCTTTCGGCATCGCCCATTTCACCCGCTCCAACGCCCACGGCGTGGATCTGATGCGCAACGGACGAGTAGAGGGAAATCCTCCCGGCGGACCTCTTTATCGGGGACACCGCATGAGTCCGCGTCTTCCCTGGTTTCGCGGCCAAGAGGGAGTTTACGAAAAAGAAACGCTGGCGCTGTTTAAAATGGTGAGGGAGCAACTTTATCCTTCGTCTTTTTCCATGGCCTTGGACGTTCATTCAGGCTTCGGTGCCAAGGACCGCTTGTGGTTTCCCTTCGGACACAGCCACGAACCTTTTCCCCATGTGGCCGAAGCCTACCGGTTGAAACTTCTTTTGGATCAGACTTATCCTCACCACTTTTACGTGGTGGAACCGGTTTCGCGCCAATACACCATCCACGGTGATTTGTGGGACGAGCTTTATTTGAATTCCTTAAAGGAGACACCGGGCAATTTCCTTCCTTGGACTTTGGAAATGGGATCGTGGAATTGGCTCAAAAAAAATCCTTTGCAGATTTTTTCGAAATCCGGCGTGTTTCATCCGATGAAACCTCATCGGCGGTTGCGCATTCTCCGCAGACACTTGACCTTGTTTGATTTCCTGCACCGCAGTCTTTTGGCCCATGAAAAATGGCGGCCGAAAAACGCCGGGGAAAAAGATTTGTTGGCGAAAGAAGCGAAAAAAATTTGGTTTTAAGGGGTTTAAAACATGGCCGTTAAAAATTTGGTGATGCTCCGGGGATTGATGCGGGAAAAAGGACATTGGGGGGATTTTCCCCAGCGCGTGCAAGAAATTCTTCCCGGCGTGAACGTGCTTTTGGTGGATCTTCCCGGAGTGGGGGAACACGCCCGCAAGAGGCCGCCCTTTCGTCTTTTTTCCATGGCCCAGGAAATCCATGAAGAGGTGAAGGCTCAAACGGGCGGGGAAGGTCCGACGGCGCTTTTGGGTCTTTCTTTGGGTGGAATGGTGGCTTTGGAAATGATGGGAGTGTTCGAAGGCTTTTACGAAAAGGTCATGGTGGTCAACACCAGTTCGCGTTTGAGTCCTTCCACGAAAAGACTTCGGCGGCAGGTATGGCCGTCTTTTTTAAAATTGGTGACGCAACTTCAAGGAACGAAAAGAGAAGAGCTTTTGGTGCCGCACATGGTGAACTCCCCGGAGGGCCGCGAACAAGCTCTGCATGTTTGGATGCGAGTGGCGAAGGATCAAAAGTTTCATCCCTTGGCGCCCGTGGCTCAGTTGAAAGCGGCGGCTTCTTTTTTGCCTCCGTCCTCCTTGAAAGATTCGGAGAGGGTCTTGTTGATTTCCAGTCTGGGAGACCTTTTCGTCGATCCTTCGTGCAGTGAGTTACTGCACAAAAAGTACGGGTGGAAGCATCACGTTCACCCTTGGGGAGGCCATGATTTGATCTGGGACGACCCCCAGTGGCTTCTCCAGGAGATCCGTTCATTTTTTTCTTGATGAGCTCCCTAGCCCTTGGGACAGTTGTTTCTGGGGGGCACGATCTTTTTGTTTCGGTTTTATTTCTTACTTCTTTTTATTGGAGGCGGGATCTCAGCGGCCCGCGCTCAAGTCTTTGAGGGCTCCACCCGCGGCGCTTCTTTGGGGCTTGAAGAACCCGCTCTGAAAGAATCCCGCCAGATCCTGGATCTTCATTATGAATCCTACACCTCCGCGGCGCGGCCCGCTTACGCCGGGGAGTTTTACCGTCAGAACGTTCTTTTAAACGGGCGGGTGAAGGAAGCCGGAACTTGGGGCCGTCACTGGAATTACCGCGCGCAAGGGGATTTGAGTTTTTCCTCCGGGGAAGAATGGTTTTATCCGAAGATGAAGGATTTTTACGTCGAGCATGGGGCCGTCAAGGTCGGACTCGTGAGTCAGAGCTGGGACGACTTCGAAGAGGAGTGGCGTCTGGGGCTTTTTCGTCCCCGGTTTTTGGACAATAAATTGTCGGAGGGCCAAGGGGGATTGGTTGGGATTTTTTTCCGCGAAGGCGGATTTACTCTAGGACTCTTGCCGGTGAACATTCCCGAATTCGGCCCCCATTATGAAGAACAAAACGGGGATTTGGTTTCCAAAAATCCTTGGTTTGGGAAAAAGCCCACGCAGTTAAGATACAACGGCACCGTGGCTCCCATCCGTTATTCGGTACGGATGCCGCCGCTGAAGGATTTGGTTTTGAAACCGGGCGCGGTGGCCGGTTATGAAACACGGCGCTTCGGGATTTATCGTTCCCGTTGGAGCGCGGCTTACAAGCCCATGCCGCAGGTTCTTTTGAATTTTCCGGCGGATCGAAAAATGATTCTGGATGACGAGGGCCAGTATTTTTCGGCGGAGATCGCGCCCGTGGTGGCTTATCACGCTCTTTTTTCGACGGACCAAAAATTCCAAATCAATGAACGCACCCATTTCAGGATTTCCGCTTTGCGTGAAGTCCCCGTCATTGAAAAACGCCCAAGCAGTTGGGTCACTCAGGAATTGGGGCCGGCCACTTATCTTTCCTCCCGTTTGGATTTCGAATTGGATCCTTACTCCGCGAAAACTTTTTATCTTTCCCAGTTGAAGGTGTGGGGCGGGGACCGTCCCGACCAGGGCCGTTATGCGGGTTCCGAAACTTTTTTCGAAAAACATCAATTCTACCGTGAAGCTTACGGAATGGGTTTCGAAACGAAATGGTTTTTTAAAAAACCTCTCTTCAGTTCCGTGGGCGTGATTTATGACGTGGCTCAAGAGGGGGGCGTCTTCGTGACCCGCCATGAGGTTCTTTTAAAGAAGGATCTGCGTTTGTCCGCCGAAGTGGAGCTCTTGGGCCTTACCAGCGAAAGAAATCCTCTTCCCGATGGTTTCTTAAGCACTTACCGCGCCAATGACCGCGCCGCTCTTGGGGTGAGTTATGTTTTTTAAACGCGCTCTTTTAGGGGTCTTCGGTTTGTGCGTGGCCTTTGCGTTGGGAGCCTGCTCGGGGGAAAATGAACCTCAAGGCGCTCTGGTGGACGTGCATCTGAAAGACGGCGCCGGCCTGTGCTTGAACAGCATCGACGAGAAAATTTCTCTTTATCTGAATGGGACGATGAGCGATGCGGAAGTTTCCGAGCTGTGGGCTTGCGTGGACGGAGCGCTTGATGATTTTGTCAGCATCACGGCGCCCCGCCATCCGGACGGTTATCCGCCGAAAGCTCTCGCGCGCTTTTTTGAAAACTTCTTCGTGAAAAGGGACATTCCCCTGCCGCTGGCCCAAGCCTTGATGAACGTCAAAAGGATTTTTGTCGGCGGACAAAGGGAGTTTTTAACCACGGAGGAAATCACCCGGCTGCGTTTGTTCATTCAAAAAGCGCGGAGCTGGTCGTTGAGATTAAATCCCCACATGCGCACTTTGTTTTTAATGAATCCGGAAACCTTGCGCCTGGAGGATTTGGAAAGCGCCCACCGCGAGCTGAGCGCCGTCGCCCACGAGTTGGGTCTGTGGATGGAAGGTCAAAATCAGATCTATACCAAACAGGAAGTGCGGGAGTTACTGGAGTCGTTGAATCAATGGCTCAAGCCCACGCCGCGCACACAGGCGCTCGGTCTTTTTATCGAATCCTTGCCGGTATTTTTCCATTTGAAGGCGCTTTTGATCGGCGGCACGGAAGGGGAAATCCGCCCCGGTGAATGGCCGCTCTTTTTGCAAAAAGCCTGCTCCGTGGTCAGTCTCACGCAAGAGTATCAGTTGAAGTCCCTCAGGCACAGTATCTCCGCTTTGGCTTCCGATAGAAGTCTTGCCAATTTCCTTTCCGATCTTTCGGGATTGTTTCTGGGAGTGCACGCGCCCTTTTCGGATTTTTCCGCTTTGATCACCGAAGCGTCTTCTTTGAGTTGGTGGCCCGAAAGTCTTTCCGCCACGGGTTTGAGCGAGGGACTTCAGTATCTGTTCCAAAAATTCTTGGAAATCGATCCGGGGCGTCCGGTGATGATCGATGAGCGCGTCGGCCAGGCCTTGGGTGATTTGCGCGAAGATTTTTTGAGTGCGCTGGAGCCCGGAAAGAACAAGGAATTTGAAGTTTTCTTTCAAAGCATGGGAGATCTCACCTCCAATGAACGCGGATTGATCGTGTTCGGTCGGGACGGAAAAACAACGTTCGGAGAAAAGATCAAACGCAACCAGTTGGCCGTGATCCATACGGTTTTAAAACGGATCATGAAAGCCTACGGCGCGCGCCATGCGGTGGGGAGAGAGCGGTTTCATGAAGCCTTCGCCGAAGTGTTGCACCGTCTGCAGGCGATCGGTCTCCTCGAGAGCGTGGAAGAGGGCTACGCCGATCGTTTGTTTCGTGAGATGAACGTTTTCATGAAGGCCTCTGACGGAAACGCGGTGGTTTCGGAAAGTGAAATCGGAATGTACGCCTGGTTGGTGCTTTCCGCTTACTCCCAACAGGAATGGATTCAATCCGAAATGCCGACCGCGTGCCGGGAAGAGGCGTCTTGCGCCCGGGAATTTCTTTCGACCCACATCGAACGCTATTTGGAAAATTATCCGGGCCTTAAAACCTATCTTTTGTCTCTTTCCGAGCAAGGAAGACAGGAGTTCTTTCAGCTGGCCACTCAGGCGAGCGGCTCGGAAAGTTTTCTTCAGAATTTCGTGATTTTCGGTTATCTGGAATTTTTCATGGCGCGTTTCGATCACGACCGCGATGAATTTTTGGGGATCGACGAAGTGCTTTCGGCCTTTGAAATTTTCGGTCCCACGCTCCAGGAACTGCTCTCCGGGCTGGTTCCCCCCGACGACGTTCAGGCCTTTTTTACCTTTCTTTTCCACTATGGCTACATGCCCGGGGACGCGGGCCATCCTGGGTCTTTGCTGAGATACCTCCATTGGAAGCTCTTTCCCAAGAGCTGGAGCTCTCATGCGGACCGCATGAGACTGCTTCAGATTCTCTCTGACTTGAATCAGCTCACTTAGGGCCTATAAAAATTTCCAAAATCAAGCCTTTTTTAGATTTCCCAGAGGGCTTTTTGGTACTCTCGAGGGGGCCTATGGGCCTTGGATATGAAAACAGAGAGGGATTTTTGCGACATTTCCTAAAGACTTCCATCCTGGCGGCGCTCTTCTGCGCTTCGGCGGGCCAGGCTCAAACATCTTCTTCACCGATGAAAGGTTCCAGCTCTCTGGAACTTCCGGGACGTCTTTTGCGCCAAAAGCCTAAAAGATTCAGCGGCTCTTTGACTTTGACCGGCACTCACTACCTGACGGAAAAACGCACCCCTTCGGAATCGGAAAATTACGGATTTCTTTCGGGAGAGCTTCGTTACAAAAACAAAAAGGGCGGATTCGACTGGGCCGCCGATGCGGTGGCCGAGGTTTCCGCGGACCAGGCGCGCGAGGCCTACTACGGCGTGCCCGAATTGTTCGCCCGTTTGACCGATGACGACAGCGGCGTGCGGGTCACCGTGGGACGTCAGAAAAGATCCTGGAGTGAGTTGGATCAAAAATTTCATCTGGGGATTTGGCAGCCGCAACTGCGTTGGGATTATTTGAATCCCATTCAGCAGGGTTTGACCGGAGTTTTTTTGGACACGGATTTTCAGCCTCTGCACGTGACCTTGTTCGCATCCCCGGTTTTCATTCCCGATCAAGGCCCGCAGTTTCGTATGGAAGACGGGCGCTTTGTTTCGGAGAACCGCTGGTTTTGGAAACCTCAGACCCACTTAAGGCTCGGCGAGGAAAGTTCCAATTTGTTTTACGAGATGAACACTCCGCGCGTGGAAGACATCGTCATGAATCCCAGCCTGGGCGGAATGATGAGGGTCGATCCGGAAGGACCTTTGGCGCTTCAACTCGCTTACGCTTACAAACCGATGAATCAGTTTTTCATCGGTTACGAATGCAGTCAGTGCGTGGATCTGGCCACTCTGGACGGCACCGCCCGCATCCATCCGATGGTGGTCAACCACCACGTGTTCACCTCGGAAGTCAGTTGGACGCGGACGCAGGACCGCTTTCTTTTTTCGTGGACGGTGGATCGTCCCAATGACCCGAAAATCCCCCAGGATTGGGGCGGCTCGGATTTAAGACCCGTTTACATTCCGGGGGTTTCTTACGAAAGAAAAGGCGAAATCCTTTATCGCCCCGTGCGCTTTGGAGTGGGGTATTTCCAGGAAATCAAGGGCAGTCGGATCGTGACCGGGGAACTCGGAGGCGAAGTGGAATCCTCGGCGGATCGTTATTCCTTTCAGGATCTCTTGGGATTTTCCGGACAGGTGAATTTTTATTCCTCTCTTTTGCGCTCTTTCGATTTGTCGACCCGCTACGCCTATTCCTTCAAAGAGGACGGCGGTTGGTTGAATGTGAAATTGGTTTACCGGGTCGGATCTTTGGAAACTTCCTTTGGATTTGATCTTTTGGGATCGCGCACCGATCCTCTGTCCGCCAACGCCGGGCTTTTCAGCCGGTACCGTTCCAATGACCGGGTTTACGCAGGGGTGGGCTTTGTTTTTTAAACGTCTTTTTCTTTTTACTTTTTGTTTCACTTTGACCGCCTGTGGTTTGAAGGTGGGAGAGAGTCCCGCGCCCGAGGGGGAGGTTCCGCTGGGAGGTTACTCCTGCGTCAACCAGATCTCCGAGAAGGCCAGTCTTTATTTCGAAGGCCGTCTTGAGGATGCGGAAATCGCTTCCTTCATGGACTGTCTGAAGAAATCCGTCAGCGATTTTCCGAAGCGGATGCGGGCGGACAATGGATTTTACGCGCCGGAAGCCCTGATGGATTTCATCAACCGCATCGCCAAGGGGCGGCAATTGACGCCGGCTTTGCTGGAGCAGTTCATGAAGATCAAGCAGACCTTCGTGGGTGGACGGGTGGACCGGATTTCCCGCTCGGATCTGGCGGCGGCCTTGGGCTTGATCGACGATCTCAAGCAGGCGGCTTTGATTCTGCGTCCCCACATGAAAGTGTTCAATCCAAAGTTGGGCGCGCAGATTCCTCCGGAAAAGATCGCTCTTGAATTGGACCAGGCTTCCGAGGCTTTGACGGAAGCCTCGCGGATCTTTTTGGTTTCCTTGAGAAAAACCGAGCGGCCTTATTCCCTGAAGGATTTTGAAAAATTCCTGACGGAGTTCAGAAGTTTCATCAACTGGAACGACGTTTTTCCCTCGGCCCGCTCTCCCAAGGACTGGGTGGAGTTGATCGCTTCGGCCAAGGAAATTTCCACCGGCGGCGATCGCTATGAAATTCAAAAGGGCGAGTGGGAGGCCTTTTTGTCGCTCAGCCGTTCCGCCTACATCGCCTTTCTCAAGGTGAAATACGGAGTGGTCGGTCAGAACCTTTGGGCCGACGTGGGCCTGAAAAATTTGGTGCATGTGGTGGATCAGGTCCGTGACGAAGTGATCCGCGTGATCTCCTCACGGAAAAACCGTCTTCTTCCTAAAGAGGAAGTGACCAGACTTTTGCAGTCCATCGAAGGCCTGGGATGGATGCCTTTCGGATTGAGCGCCAAGACCGCTTCCGATGCCTTGGAACTGATCGCCACAAAAATTTTGGACGGCGGTTTTCAGGGAACTTTTCCGGGCTTTCGCGTGCAGCACGTTTTGAAAGCCGCGGATGAATTCGAGTCCTGGGCCAGCACGCAAAATTACATCTCCAAGCAGGTGGTGGCGCCGAAAGACGATAAAAAAGCCCCGCAGGTTTTTATTTCCTCCATCACCGACCAAAGCGTGAGCTCTCCCAAGGAAGAGGAATTCGTGCCCGTGGGATGGGTGGAATTCAGAAAATTTTTGTCTTCCCGCAGGCCTTTGTTTTTGCCGAATTCCTATTTGGTGAATCTGGATTACGCGGGCAATCTGAATAAAAACGGCGTGGAATTCGATCTGCACAACCTTTCCGCCACGCATTTGTTTTACCGCGTGCTCAAGTTGGTGTTCGAGTCTTACGGCAGAAGGGATGAGGCGGGGGATTTCCGTCTCAGCGGTCCCGCTTTGCAGCAGTTTTACACGGACTTCTTTTCCTTGGGCGTGGCCTTGGGGTGGCTGGACTCGCGTTCGACCACGGCGGGCTCGCGCAGCTACGTGGAAGGAAATCTTTTTACCTATGACTCCGACGGGATCGGGAATCAGGAATACGGCATGAATCTCTCCGAAGGAGTGGATTTGATCGCCTATCTTTTGACCGCGGGAAAGATCACCGACCGCCTTTATGAGGGTTTTTCCTCTTGTCAAAAAGGGCCGGTGGATTTCCGCGGGGACGCCAAGGTTTTGCGCTCCTGCGTGGAAGGGGAGTTGGTGCCTCAGTTGGAAAAGGTTCTGACGATGGCTCCAGCCTTAAAAGCGTGGGTGAAGACTTTGAATTCCGAAGAGGCGAAAAAATACAGCCATTTGCTTTTGCAGTCCGCGTTTTCTCAGGCCCATTCCGATGAGAAGTGGGTGGAAAAATCCGAGCTGAGCACTTTGGCGGTGGTGGTCCTTTATTCGGAGAGCGTCATGACCCGTTATGACGGCAACCATGACGGCACTCTTTCCGATGAGGAAGTGGATCAGGCCTTTCCGATCTTTCGGGACTTTATCAATTCGTTGGCGTTGAGAACGGTGCAAAACAGTTGGGTCGCCAGTTATTTACTCATGAGCGGGGATCAGTTGACCGATGATGCCCTTCATTCGATTTTTGAGTTTATTTTGTTCTTTAAACGCGCGCCGCAGTCGAGCTCCGACTTGATGTCGGTGTATTGGAACGCCCGTCCCGAACCCGGCTGGGTGATCAATTCCGACCGCATGGATCTGACGGAAGCTTTTTCGGTGATCATTAACGGGCTTTTAAACCCGCAAACGGCTCCGGAGTGACACCTCCCTGAAAACGGAAAACTGGTTGCCATTCCTTTAAAGTTTTGATGCCATAGAAAAACTTTTAAGGAGGTAACAACTGTGACTCGAATTTTACTCGGCCTATTGATGGCATTTTCCTTTTCCCAAGTCAGCTTCGCGAAACCCGAAAAATATAAAATCGATCCCGACCACGCTTCCGTCGTTTTTTGGATCACGCATTTGGGCTTTAGCCATGTTTACGGAATGTTCGAGGACGTTTCCGGGGACATCACTTTGGATGAAGCGAAACCGGAAAATTCAACGATGAAAGTGGTGATCAAAGCGACTTCGGTCAACACCCACGTGGACAAAAGGGACGATCATTTAAGAAGTCCCGATTTTTTCAACGTGAAACAATACCCCGAGATCACTTTCACCAGCGACTCCTTCAAGAAAGTTTCCGGAAACAAATATCAAGTGAGCGGAACTTTCGACATGCACGGAGTGAAGAAAAAAATCACCATTCCTTTCGAACGCACCAAAACCGGAAAAGATCCTTGGGGAAAAATCCGCACCGGCGCCAATGCTGAATTGGTGTTGAAACGCTCCGATTACGGAATGAAATTCATGCTTGGACCCGATCAAGTGGGTGACGACGTTCACATCACTCTCAGTGTCGAAGCCGTTAAAGATTAAGGCATTATGATCATTGAAATGTTCCTCACAAGCTCTCTTTTGCCGGCCCTGTGCGCGGGGCTTTTGGCCCTGGCTTTAAGCTTTTTGGGCGGGTGGAAGAGGGATTTGATTCAAGGGGCTCTCTTCGCGGGAGCCTTTTTTTTCGGCTTCTACCGGATTCAAGGAGGAGTGGGGAACTTTCAAAGCGCCGGCATGGAGGCCTTGGTGGTTTTGCCGGTGCTGCTTTGGTTGAGTTTGTTTTTCCTTCGGCGTCCGGGCTTTGATTCTTTGTGGCGTCTGGTTTTGAGCGTCGGTTTCGTCGTTCTTCTGGCGTGGCCGCTCTTAAAGGGAGTGTCCAGCTTCCTTTCCCTGCAAACGCTTCAGGGACGTATCTTGATCTCTTTC
>Ga0182738_1002530_pt1 | contig 21640 bp, 22 predicted proteins | sample eDN5th30CBELigMG_FD_128876 | JGI IMG/M metagenome (GOLD analysis project Ga0182738, IMG submission 128876) | Enriched Miracle-Growth compost microbial communities from Emeryville, California, USA - eDNA 5th pass 30_C BE-Lig MG (version 2)... ...
ATGCCGGAATTCGGTTCGTCGCCGCCCACGCGGGGCGGGGCCAAGCCATGCCGCCGCAGCCAGCGCTGAATGGTCCGACCGGAAGGGATTTCGGCGCCCGGAGCGATCCGGTTCAACTCGACCCGGATGCGGACGGCTCCCCAACGGGGATGGCGGCGACGAAGGTCCAAGACATCCTCCAACAGAGGCGGGGACGGCCGCGCGCGTCGCCCGCGGGGCCGTAGCGGGGGGCCATCCCGGTCGGGAGGCGCTCCTCGGGCGGGACGTGGGCCGCGCGTCGCGCCAGGTCTCGCGCCGTGCTCACCGGCAAGTCGAGTCGTCGGGCGATTTCGGGAGGGCCGGCTCCCGGGCTGACCATCTCGGCGATGGTCAGCCGCAACGAGAGTTCCGGGGCGCGTGGCATCGATGGCGACTCCTCGGACCGGGAATGAATAAGAGTTATTTGATTATATGAAAGGCGATCAATGCACGAAACTTTCGTGTCCGAATTTCGCACGGAACTATGTGTCCGGTGACAGGCTCCCGCCGAGCTCCACGCATGGTGCCGGCTCGGCGGGAGCCCGAATCCAGGTCGTGACCGGCCCCTCGTCAACTAGATTTTTGTCCCACAACGAGAGCAATCGGAAACGTGAAATGAATCGCGCCGTCCACCAATCGGGCATTCACGCCGAGGCGGTCAACGCCGATGTCTTCGCGGAAGATCCGTCGCACCTCGTCGCCGGCCCCTTCATTCGGGAAAGAAGTGGCCAGCAACTCGTCCAGCTTGACGTCGAGGCCATGAAAGTAGGTCGCCACATCCTTCAACCCGGCCCGATCGAATAACCCGGCGAACTCATCGAGCCCCAGCGCCCGGACGTGCGAGGGGTCGCGGAGCTTCTCCACGTGATCGTAGGCGGCCCCCTGCTCGGGGTTTCGGGAGTACACGTCGACCACGGCGACCCGTCCCCCGGGGCGACAAACCCGGGCCATCTCGCCGAGCGCCCGAGCGGGGTCCAACAGGTGGTGAAACGAGAACCGAGTGAAGACGATCGAGAAGGCCGAATCGGCGAACGGCAGGTTGGAGACATCGCCGACTCGCCATTCCAGGTTCGTCAGCCCCTTCTCGGCTTGCAACCTCCGGGCCTGCTCGATCATGGCGGGCGTGAGGTCGATCCCCGCGACCCGAGCGGCGTGCTCGGCGAAGTCGCAGGCGACCAGCCCCGGCCCGCAGGCGACATCGAGCGCTTCGTCGTCCGGCCCAAGCCCGACGGCCTCGCGAACGAGCCGCATGGCGTCCGCCTGGGAGTGGGCCTTGAACTTCGCGAACGGCTCGGCCTGGGCCGAAAACTGCTCGACGATCAACTCGTTTTGTCGCTCGGCGTCCATCGTTCCGTTCCACCTCGCTAAAACTCAAACAACCGCGAAACCTCCGGGTGTCCCTCCCGCGAGTGGAGCCCAGACCCGCAACCCGCCGCCGAGGTTCGCGAATGGCCGCGCAAGGCGAGGGCTCAACCGTGCTTCGCCTTGGAAATCGGGGCGGTCCTCGCCTTCACGCTTCGGATGTAGTCGGCGGGCGCGAGAAGCAGTTGCAGCCCCCGGATTCCCGCGGAGACGGAAATCTGGTCGAACAGCTCGGCCGTCTCGTCGAGATACACTGGATAGGCTTTCTTGCAGGCCAGGGCGGTGACGCCCCCTCGGATGTAGCCGGTCAGCGGCTCGACCTCCTTCAGCGGGACGGTGTCGACCTTCTTGTCTCCCGTCGCCCTGGCCAAAGCCTTCAGGTCGAGCTCGCAATCGGCCGGGACCACGGCGAGGCAGACGCCGTGCTTGTCGCCTCGCGCCACAAGGGTCTTGAAGACCTGCTCGGGAGGCATGCCGACCTTGCGCGCGACGGACTCGGCGACCAGGTCGTCGGGGTCCACCTCGTATTCCCTCAGTTCAAAAGGCGCTCCGAGCCGCTCCATCAGCCGCACGGCGTTGGTTTTGGCGATCCCCACGGCGCTTTTCTCCCCTCGCTTGATTGTGGACCGTTCCATTGTAGCCGACGCCGCGGAGCCGGCGCGACGCCCTTCGGCTCGGGATTTCGAAAACAATTTTGGCACGCCGCCGGCGCGGACGCCCATCGAAGGGGAGAAGAAAGTAAGTTCCACGCGATCGGGAGGACGAGACATGGAAGCCGTGTTGTCGTGCGCGCCGATGGTCGCCTTGCTGCTGTCGCTCGGGCTTCAGGTTGCGACCGCGTCGGGCTGGGACGGGCCGTCCGCCTTCCGTTCCCAATCGTTTTTGACGCTGGCGCTGGGGGCCCTGTTTCTCGCCCTGGGGTCGGCGATCGCCCGCGAAGCGCCCGGCGAGTGGGGCTTCCGGCTCTTCTACGCGACGCTCAGCCTCGCCAGCCTCGCCGCCTCCAACTGGTTCGTCTTGGCGGAGACGCGAAGAGCTTCGTGAGAGGACGCAACTCACGGGCGGGGCGTCCACGTCCAGGGCTCCTCGGCGATGGTCTCGAACCGGAAGCGCTCGATACAGTCGCTCGGCCGGGACGGGACCGGCTCGCTCGACCAACCGCACGACTGGACAAGTTCGCCGATAAGGGCTTGAGGGTCGACGCCTTGCTCGCGGAGCGTCGCCAGCTTGATGGAGCCGTCGCGCTTGGCGAGGCGGCGGCCGTCGGCACCGATCACGAGGCCGACGTGGCCGAACCGAGGGACCGTCCAGCCGAGCGCCCGGTACAAGAGGATTTGCCGGGGCGTGCTGGGGGTAAGGTCGGCGCCGCGGACAACCTGGGAAACACCCATGAGCGCGTCGTCGACCACGACCGCGAGCTGGTACGATGGCCCCACCGTGTTGCGGGCGACCACGAAGTCGCCGCCGAGCCGCGCGGGGGCCAGTTCCCGACGGCCGAGGAACAGGTCGTCCCAGGCGACCGCGCCGGCGGGCGTCCGAAACCGCCAGGCGAACGGCCGATCGCCCAAAGCGCGGGCGTCGGACGCCGCGCGATGGGCGCAGGTTCCGGGGTATACGGGGCCTTCGTCCTCGGGATGAGGCGCCGAAGCGGCCCGCTCGATGTCGGCCCGCGTGCAGACGCAGGGGTAAACCAGCTCGGCCGATTTAAGGCGATCGAGCGCCTCGTCGTAAAGCGCCAGGCGCTCGCTCTGCAAATGCGGCCCCTCGTCCCAGTCGAGCCCCAGCCAGCGGAGGTCGTCCACGGCGGCGGAGCGGGCCTCGTCTCGAACGCGGCCGGCGTCGATGTCCTCGATCCGCAACACGACCCGTCCCCCGGCGCTCCGGGCGGCCAGCCAGGCGATCAGGAACGTCCGGGCGTGGCCGACGTGCAGTTTCCCCGTCGGCGAAGGAGCCAATCGACCGACGACGGGCCTGGGGTTTGGTTCGGAAATCATGGTCGCGATGTCGAGAATCCGCCCCGAGCCCGGCGCGAGGCGGGAATGGTCTGGTTGCCGCTCGGGCGATCGGTTTAAATGGGTCCATTGAGAATTTCAAAGGCCGCCGGGGCGTCGAGCGAGACGAGTTCGGCCCGCGCGGCACTCCAGTATTATTGCAAAGAGGTGGTTCGCCGTGGATGCCGAGTTGAAGCGATCGGCCAAGGCCGTGATCGATCGAATCCTCCATTTACGAGACTCTCTTTGACTTCGGCGAAAAACTTTCCCGCCGCGACGAGCTCCAGCGCGAGATGGAGGGGCCGTCGTTCTGGAACGATCAAGAGAAGGCCAAGGGCATCATCGCCGAGCTGAAGACGCTCAACGGCGTCCTCAAGCCGTTTGAGGAGCTTGTCTCCGAAGCCGACGACCTGGCCGCCTCGATCGAACTGGCCGAAGAGGCCGAGACCGACGAGTTCGACGCCGACGTCAAGGCCGCGATGGAGAAGGCCGACAAGGACTTCCAGGCGTTCGAGCTCCAATCGATGCTCAGCGGTCCCAACGACCACTGCAACGCCTTCGTGACCGTCCACGCCGGCGCCGGCGGCACCGAGGCCTGCGACTGGGCCGAAATGCTCATGCGCATGTACCTGATGTGGGCCGAGGAGCGCGGCTTCTCGGCGACGATCACCGACCGCGAGGAAGGAGGCTCGGCGGGCATCGCCGAGGCGACCATCCACATCAAGGGGCCCTACGTCTACGGCAACCTTAAAGGCGAAACCGGCGTCCACCGGCTCGTCCGGATCAGCCCGTACGACTCGGCCGCGCGTCGGCACACCTCGTTCACCTCGGTCGACGTTCTCCCCGAGATCGACGACACGATCGATGTCGTGTTGAAGGACGACGAGCTGAAGCGCGACACGTTCCGATCAGGGGGCCCCGGCGGTCAGCACCAGAACAAGACCGAGTCGGGGGTGCGGTACACCCACCTTCCCACGGGCGTCGCCGCCGAGTCTCGCAGCGAACGCTCCCAGCACAAAAACGACGCCAACGCCCTGGCGATGCTCAAGGCCAAGCTGATCCGCATGGAGGAGGAGAAGCGCGAGTCCGAGTACGCCAAGAAGTACGACGAGAAGGGCGACGTCAGCTTCGGCAACCAGATCCGCTCCTACGTCCTCCAGCCTTACCAGTTGGTCAAGGACACGCGGACGGGTTTCGAGGTGGGCAACCCCCGCTCGGTGCTCGACGGCGGCATCGACGGTTTCATCGAGTCGTACCTCCGCATGAAGTTGTCCAAGGGAGGTTAGCCGGCGCGCGCGAGTCGGCTTATTGTAGCCGGGGTCTGTGACCCCGGCGCGTGAGCCGACGACCCCACGCCGATCCCGGCCTCACGGAGGCCGGCTACAAAGAAGCGCAAGATCGGCCCCGACAAGCATCATCTGACACGGTACTAGCGAGTCTCGGCCATGACCGGCGCTGACTGGAAGTGCGAGGAAACCGACGACCGGGTGGAAATCCACGGCCCCGACTGGCGGATCTCCGTCCGCCGTCGGGGGGATCGATGGCTCCACGGCCTCTCGTTCGGCGACTTCGATCCCGAGGAGCTCGAGCGGTGGCCCTTGATCTCCTCCGTGGAGAGCGATCGCCACGGCGACGACCCCACGCGAGTCGCCAGCCCCGTCTACCAGGAGCTGCACCGACACTCCGCGCCCGACTCCGACGCGCGGGGTGTTCAACTGCTTTTGACCGGGAAACACTTCCACCACTACTTCTCGGCCGTCCTCACGGTCGCGCCCGATCCCGACGATCCGGGGGCGGTCGTGGCCGATTTCGACATCGCCGACCGCTGCCGGGGCGAGGTCTCCAGCCTCGCGGCGACCTACCTGATCCGCCTCGACTCCAGCGCCCTGCAAACCGCCGACTCGGAGTCGATCGTCTGGACCGGCGGCCCCCTCGGCGCCGGCTCGCTGGCGTTCCGGGTCGGCTCGGGAGCTTCCCCCGCGCTGGCCGAGGCCGGTCGACACTCCACGCGGGTTCAGGCGATCGCCGGGCTTGAGGCCGGCTCGTTCACCCACCAACTCCGCTATCAATGGCGATGGGCGACCGCCTCGGGGCGAACCCGGTAGACCGCGTAGGCCCCTTCGACATGCAAGGGTTCGAGCGGAGCGGCCGAACCGCCGGCGTCCGCCGCGGGGCGTCGGGCGATCACGTAATCGGCCCCCTGACGACGAGCCAACGCCGCGCGGGCCTCGTCGGTCATGCCGTCGTAACGGGCCTCCAATCGATGCCGGCCTTCGAGGTAGGCGCGGACGAACTCGGCGGGCGTCCCCTGAAAAGCGACATGGTCGGCGAACCGCTCGTACCAGTCATTAAGCGCCCTGGCGTTGTACGGGCTCCCCGCGCGGTTGAACGCGAGGCTCCGACGCGACCAGAGCCGAAACTCCTTCGGCCCCGGCGGTCCAATAAACCGGGCCGACTCGGGCGTGTTCTCCCGACACCAAACCGCCAGGGCCTCCATGTCGTTGATCGGCGAGGCCCCGAACCGACAACGCTCCACCAACCCCCGAACGATGGCGGCGCGGCTCAGGGTGTGATCGCTCGGGATCAGCCCCGCGACGAGCCCGCCCAACGGAACCGCCCAGGCCGCCGCCATCGCCCACCGCAGCCGCCGGGGCGTCCAGGTGAATGACCAAGGCCGCCCCGATCGCCGACGAGCCAGGATCGCCGACGCCACCAGCCAAACCACGACGACCGCCAAAAGCGGGTGATTGCCGCGCTCGGTGTCGTGCCTGGACATATACAGACAACCGCATCCCAACATGCCGAGGTAGGCGGCCTGATGGAAGCTCGGAAACGCCCGATGGGCGACGAGCCGAAACCGTGTGCCGACTCGCTCGATGAGAACCGCGCCAAATTCGGCGGCCACGACGACGACGAACAGCCAATCCCCCGTCAGCCCCAGGGGGATCAAGGCCGCCCGAAGCCAATTCAGCCAACCGCCCCGCTCCCAGAGCGAGACGACATGGCCCCCCGCGAGGATCAAAACCAGGCCCCGGGCGAAGGTCGCCATGCGGAACGGCTGAAAGACCGTCGCGCCAACGTGTCTTAACCACTCCACGGCGACCCAGGAACAGGCGAGCCAAACCAACGAAACGGCCAGCATCAACACCAGGCGCGATCGAGCCCCGTCCCCAGGCGGACCCGCGTCCGCGTCGCCCCGCCGCCTCGAATCCCAAAGAACGACGACCGCGAGCGCCAGATAAGCCCCCGCCGCCAGCCATTGGGGCATCCTCCAAAGATGGGGCAGCATGTGCTGGGGGCTTTGAAGCTCGACGGTCAAGAGCCAAAACTTCTCGGGAGACAGCCCCTCTCGAATCGAGGTGAACGGCCAGAGATTCAAAATTAAAGCGGGGACGACCGCCAGGCAGCCAGACGCCCCCGCCACGATCGCCAACCGCCATGAAGTCGCCGTTCGACCGCTCCAAAGAGCCCAGGCGACCCAGCCTCCCGCGAAGATCAGGGCGAGCTGCAAGCCGATCGACGGATGAACCACCGCGGCGAGCCCCAATGCGAGGGCCGCGAACCTCCACCCCGCTCGCGGGTTTTCGACCACCGACGCCGCGGCGAGCCAACCCAGCGCCAGGGCCATCAGCCGATCCAGAAGCATCGACGCGAACAGGTGGTTCGTGCCGATGTTGCCCGCCTTGGCGATGAGAAACAGTCCGATGGCCGCCAACCCGGCCCGCCGGGCGCGCTCGGGCCAAACCGCTTCGGCCAGCCGACCGGCCCCTCGGATCGTCGCGGCGAACGTCAGGACGAAGAGGATCGCCAGAGCCGCCGACAGTCCGACCACCCGGGTCAAGCCGCCGATCAGCCAAAACGCCCCCCGATGGGGGTTGAAGGCGTCGAACGATCGCACGAAGGGGTCATTCGCGTAAAGCGTCGGATCAAGCTGGCGCAAGAGGGGGGGAAGCCGATAAGCCTGGTCGCCGTCGAGGCTGTGATACCCCTTGGCGGTCAGGTAAACGCCTAGAATCAGGCAGCCGACCACCCACGGGGAGAACCTTCCCGCCGCGCTCTCGTCGATCCCGACTCGATCCTCCATGAAGCCGGCCCCGTCCTGATCCACGAGTTGAAGTCGCAAAAGCCACCGATGAGGAGTCTAGCGGGCGTTCCAGGGGGGTCAACGCCACTCCTCCCGGTATAATTGGGGCGCAGCCGCGCCACCGACTGGAAAGAGAAGGCCCCGAGATACCCCCATGAATCGACCGAATGTCGCGATGACGATGGGCGATGTCGCCGGAATCGGCCCCGAGGTCATCGCCCGAGCCTGGACCGATCCCGAGCTTCACGCGCTTTGCCGCCCCCTGGTGATCGGCTCGCCCGAAGTCCTCCGCCGCGCCGTGGAACTCGTCGGGAGCCCGATCGAGGTCCAGCCGATCGAGGGCCCCGAGGTGGCCGAGTCCTCCCCCAGGCTCATTCCCTGCATCGAGCCGGCGGGCGCGGCACTCGTTGAGGAGGTTGCTCCCGGCCGGGTCGACGCGAGGGCGGGACGAGCGGCCCATGATTATCTGATCCACGCGATCGATTTGGCGCTCGAAAGGCGGATCGACGCCATCACGACCCTGCCGTTGAACAAGGAGGCGCTGAGCCTCGCGGGCATCAGGCACCCGGGGCACACCGAGATTCTGGCCGAGCGCTGTGGGACTCCCGATCACGCGATGATGTTGTATCTCGCGGCCGAGCGCAACCCCGGCGCGACGCCGAGGCGCCCCGGCCTGGGGGTGGTTCACGTCACCTTGCACGTCGCCTTGAGGCGGGTATTCGACCTGCTCAACGTCGATTCGGTCGCGGCCAAGATTCGCCTGGCCGATCGGGCGATGCGACCGCTCACCGAGGGCCGTCGGCCGAAGATCGCCGTCTCGTCGCTCAACCCCCACGCGGGCGAAAACGGCCTCTTCGGCGACGAGGAAATCACCATCATCGGTCCCGCCGTCGAGCGAACGCGGGGTGAAGGCCTTGATGTCTCGGGCCCCCACCCCAACGACACCTTGTATCACCGGGCCCTTGGCGGCGAGTTCGACGTGGTGGTGGCGATGTACCACGACCAGGGGCACATCGCCTTGAAGACCGCCGGGTTTCGACGGGGCGTCAACATCACCCTCGGCCTGCCGATCACCCGAACGAGCGTCGCCCACGGCACGGCCTTCGACATCGCCTGGAAGGGCCTCGCCGACCCGTCGAGCCTGATCGAGGCAACCCGCGCGGCGGGGCGGATCGTCGCCGGAAACCGTGAGTTGGGGACGGCTTAAACCGCGCTCGGATTGGGATCGAGAGTTTTCCTTTAGCCCGGGAGCGTAAACGCCCCCGGAGGACAGGCATTCTTGCCTGTCCGTCGCCGAGTTCGGACAGGCGGGAATGCCTACTCTGAAATACGCCCGTTCAGTTGCCTAAAAGTGCCGTCCTCGGGGGGCGGACATTCCCGTCTGCCCTAATCCTGTATGTTGGTCTCTGGGCAGACAGGAATGTCCGCCCCCCGAAGACAATTGCCTCGTCGCCTTCAGCCTGCCCATTTTCATGGGCTCGGCTGTGGGAGCCCGACATGAGGACTGCCCTCCGGGTTGAAACTCCCCCCCCGGAAAACTGAACCACTTCCAACCGCGGCTTAAAGGCTAGTCCGGGGGCGCTTCGGAGCCGGCGGGGGGGCGGGCTCGTCCGCGTCGGTGGGAGAATCCGGGACGAGATCGGGAACCAAAAGCTCGTTGGGCGCCGCGCCGGGCATCTCTTCGATGATCGTGGGGCGCCGCAACTGCGCGCCGCCGTCGAAGTCGGCGCCCAGGAGGTCGCGAAGGTCCTCGACGCCGTCCTGGATGTCGTGAATGTCTCGGTGGAGATGATCGATTTCGGCCCAGACCTGCTCGATCGGGTCGGTGGAGCCCTCGCGGTCGGTGATGACCAGGAGGTTGTCTTCGGGAACAAGCCGGTAGGTCAGATCAAGTTGGTCCAGAAGCAGCTCCAAGCCGGTTTTGAGCCGGGCGCCCCGAAGCTCCAGTTCAACCGTGTCGCCCCGACTCACGCCCAGACGTTCCAGAGCCGCCAGGTCGAGCACGACGGCCCCGCCCAAGTCGTCGGTTAGCCGCGAGGCGACCTCGCCCAGCGGGGTCGGACGGTTGAACGCGAAGGCATAAGGCCGAAGAAGCGCCTCTTGCAGCGAGACCTTGCCCGAGGCTCCCGGGGCGGGCGCCGCGGCGGGCGGATCACCGGCCGGTTTTTGAGCGTGCAGCGGCGAAAGCGTCGCCCCGATCAGGCCAAGCGCCAGGCCCGCGAGGACGTGGGAGAGGTTCCGGGTCGTCATGGGGTCGATCCTTCGAGTCGGATGCGGACGTATCGCCAACGCCGGCCATTCTATCCCGCCGCCCCAAATCCGACCAGCGAAGCCCGGCGCGCCGGCTCACGCGACGATTCCCCGGCGGATTGCCTCGTCGATCTCGTCTTCCGCTGGAAACCCGAACTCCTCGCGATCCAGCACCAAGCCCGCTGCGGCCGAGGCTCGCGTCATGGCGGTCTTCATCGCCTCGTCGTCCACGACGCCCGAGGAGGGATCCCAATCGAGACCGGCCAGCGTCGCGATCAGCCAGGAGGCGAACGCCTCGCCCGCCCGGTTCGTGTCGCGGGGGGGCCGGGCGCGGGGAAAGGCCGGAACTCGGATGCGCCGGCACTCGCCCCAAGGCTCGGTGTACCGGGCGAAGCTTCCCGAAGGGCCGTCGGTGACGACCAGGATCGAGATCCGGGCGGCGACCTCCTCGCGATTCTCAAGCGACTCCCACTCCAGGCGGTTGCAACAGAGGATGTCGACATGGGCGGCCATCTCCAAAACGGAAGGCTCGCGCTCGATCATGTTCCGCATGGCCGGGGCGAAGACCCGAAGCCGAGCGCCCGGCGCCCGCAAAACCTCGGCCGCGAGACGGTTGGGCAGTCCCGCAACGACCCGACAGTCACAAGGGTCGGCCAAAAACGGCGCGAGGGCTCCGGGCTCGAGCGCGGCGTGGCAGCCTCGAAAGCCGACGGCGAGCTTGTCGCCATGCCCGCCGCTGGTGACCAGAAGCGTCCAGTCGGCCGGGCGAGCGTCGACGCGCGGCCCCTCGCGCTCGATCCCGTGCTTGTCGAGCATCGACGCGATCAACCGGCTCATCGGATCGGTTTCCGAGCTCAGGGCGCTAACAAGCGTTCCCCCGAGCGCCGAGGCGAACCCCGCGCCCATCCCTCCCAGATCGTCGAGCCAGCCCAGGGCTTCGACGCGGCGGATTGCCCGAGACGAGTCAAAGATTTCGTGATCGAGATCGATGACCCCAAAAGGGCCGGGCCAGCCCGCGGGCGGATCGATGTCGATCGCCCCGCCGCTCGGGTCCATCAGCGTCAATCCCTCGCCCTCTCCGGGCTTTGGAACACTCTCTCTTTGAGCGTATCGGCCGCCTCGCTGGGTGGCCCGGGTTCGAGGGCGAACCCGGGGCACCCAGCCGTTGGAATCGGAGAGAGGTTGCTCCAATCGCCCGTCGACGCTTCGATCGAGGGGCGGCGCGGCGTCGGAGGCGAGTAGGCGGCGGTCGACTCGAACGACGCGGTCCAGATAGGCGGGGCCGTAGACCCTCGCGCGGCCGATCATGGCGCGGCTCCCTCTCGAATTCGCGATTCTCGGAACGGACGGTGCAAGCCTCGGTATTCAGGCGGATCCGTTCTCGATTATAGTGTGGGGGGAATCCCACCTTTTTAAATTTGCGAGACGACGCGCCGGAGACGAGAGAGTGTCGGTGGATATTGAATCGGAAGTGGAATCGCTCGACCACCCCGTGGACAACGCGCCCGCGCGCTCGTTGTCGCACGGTGGAATCACGATCGAGGGCTATTCGCGGGCCGCGGTGCAAACCTACTGGCGGGTTCCCGAATTGAAGTTGGGGTTCGACCTGGGAGGCCAGCCCTGGTCGTTCATGACCACCCCAAACTGGTTCGTCTCGCACGCCCATCTCGACCACATCGCGGCGCTTCCGGTCCTGGTCGCCCGGCGCCGGATGATGAAGATGGAGCCGCCGACCATCTACCTGCCGACCGACGCCGTCGACGCCGTCCACCAGCTCCTCCGGGCCGTCCAACGGCTCGACCGGGGACGGCTGCCGGCGAACCTCGTCGGAGTCGAGCCCGGCGACGAGATCAACCTCTCGCGCGAGCTGGTCGTCCAGGCCTTCCCGACGAAGCACACCATCCCGTCGCTCGGCTTCCTTGTCTGGGAGCGCCGGAAGAAGCTCAAGCCCGAATTCCACAACATGACCGGCGAGCAGATCCGCGACATCAGGCTCTCGGGCGTCGAGGTCTCGGCCGAGATCCGAATCCCCAAAATCGCCTACACCGGCGACACCGCCCCCGCGGGGCTCGACGCCCTGCCCGCGCTCTTCCAGGCGCAAATCCTGATCGTCGAGATGACCTTCGTCGCCCCAGGCGAGCGAGCCTCGGTCATTCATAAGTTCGGGCACACCCACCTGGACGACCTGATTGCCCGAGCCGATCGCTTCGAAAACGAGGTCATCATCGCCTCGCACTACAGCACCCGTCTCCACCCCGACCAAATTCAGCGCATCATCGAGCGACGCCTGCCCGAGTCCCTGCGCGGTCGGCTCAAGGTCTGGTTGTAAAAAAGTTGCAACTGATTAGGCGTCCCACTTGCCCACGGCGTCGCCCGCTTTTACCCTGTCGTTCATGACCGAGGCCGACCGGGGCTCGCGGGCGGCCGAGGCGTGGACGCGAGGCGCGCCGACGCCGCGCCGGATCACAAAAGGATGCAACGCCATGATGACCTCACGACGCCAGTTTTGCGCCGCCCTTGGGGCCGCGGGCCTTTCCGCGGCCGCTCTTCCCGTCTTCGGCGCCGACGGAAAGCCGCCCTCGCTTCGGGTCATTGCGTACAACGTCTACGCCTGCAAGGGCTGGCCCGATGATCGACCGCGGGCGAAGAAGGCGGTTCAGAAGGGCCAGATGGCGGAACGGCTGGCGATGGAACTGGCGCTTTACGAGCCGGACGTCGTCAACTTTTCCGAGTCTCCGTCCGAAGCGATCGCCAAGGAAGTGGCCGAGCTTCTGGGAATGAATCATGTCCGCTTTCCCAGCGGCGGCAACTGGCCGGGCACGCTGCTCAGCCGGTACGAGATTACCGACTCGGAGAACGTCCCACTCGGGCGCGAGCGACCGAAGGAACTCTTCACCCGGCACTGGGGCAAGGGCACAATCAAACTGCCCGACGGCGAGTCTCTGATCATTCACTCGGCTCACCTGTTCCCGGTCGCCGATCCAACGATTCGTCTGAAAGAGATCAAGGCGATGCTGGCCGCGATGAGGGACGATCTCAAATCGGGCCGCTCGATGTTGCTGATGGGCGACCTGAACCACGGCCCGGATACCGAAGAATACAAGCTTTGGATTGACGCCGGCTGGACGGACTCCTTCGCCAAGGTTGGCAAGGACGAGGGGCTGACGATCAGGGCGGACAATCCCCGAAAACGCATCGATTACGTTATGGCGGCCGGCCCAATCGCGAGCCGGATCATCGAGTCGAGGCCGCTGTTCGAGGGAGCATTTCGCCTGAACCTCGCCGATGAGAACGCGTTCGCGCTCAGCGATCACGTCCCGCAGATGGCCGTCTTCGGTGGAAAATAGGTGAGATGGGCTCCCTCGGAGCCCCCTCGCTCGCCTACAAGAAGGCCCAAACGCCCCCATCGTCGACCTTCGTCCCGTACCGATGCGCGTCGTGACCCCGAACGGTCATGCAGCGGCCGTCGCGGAGGCGGAACCGCCAGCGGTGGAGCGGGCAGACGACCTCGCCGTCCTCGATCCAACCGGAACCGAGCGATCCCCCCGCGTGCGGACAGAGATCGGAAACGACCGCCACGTCGTCGCCCTCGCGAAGCACGGCCACCCGCGCGCCCGCCGCTTCGATGGTTCGGCCGCGTCCCTCGGGAACCTCGTCAATCCGGCACAAGTAAACCCAACCCGCCATCAGTCGTTCCTTATCAAACAGGAGAATCAAGGGAGGCTCGCCCCGGACCGCTTGGGCGCGGTTGGGATCGAGGGCTCGTACTTTTCTCGTTTGACGTTACAATACACGGTTGAAGAAGCCGCGACTCGACGAGAATGGTTCCACCCCATGCGCGACATCTACGATCCACCGCCGGTTCCCGAGATTGATTGGGAGCGTCCCAGGCCCGAGCCCTTTTTCTTCTCAAAGGGCGACAAGCTTTGCCTGGCGACGCTCTGCCTGCTGCTGCTCGTCGCGGCGGTGGCCATCTGGCCGACCGAGCCGATGCTGGCGGTGATCGCCGCGGGCGCGGGGGCGCTCATCGTGATGGAGAGTTGGCTCACGGCGCTGGGGTCGCTCCACCGATGTCCGCCGATGACCCTCAAGGCCCGTTGGACGATCTTTCTGGCCGCCCTGCTCCCCTGGATCGTCGGCGTAAGCTCGGCGGTGATTTTCATGCTCTGCCTCTTCTGGGCGTCGGACCACCTTATTTAAATCCCACCTCCTCCCCACCAACCATCAAACGAGGTTCGAGGCCCTTCTCCATGAATAGCTGGTGGATCACGAGTCCGACCGTCTTCTACGGCCTTAGCGCGCTGCTCGTTGCCTATGTCCTCTACATGATGATCATGAAGCGCAAGGGCGAACGCCCCGAGCACGTCGGCCGCGACTCGGTCCTTTAACCCTCGCCTAAGAACCGTCGGACGCGCCCCCCTCGGGATCGCCGATCTCCGGATCGGCATCCGGGCCAACGCGCGTTGGCGCAAAGAGCCGATCAGGAGATCGGCGTTCCCGGAGGGGCGGATTTGTCGTTGTCGTTGTCGCCTTCGCCGTTCGGGTCATCTCGGGAGGAATTGGCGGCGGCCAGGTGAAGGGCCTGCTCGACGGCCTCCATGATCCGGTCGGATCGGAAGGGCTTGTAGAGGACGGTTTGCAGGCCCTCCTGGCGGGCCTTGACGATCGAGTGGGTGGGGTCGTAGCCGAACCCGGTCATCAAGATGACCGGCGCTTCGGGCCGGATCTCGCGAAGCCGCTTGTAGGTCTCGTAGCCGTCGAGGTCGGGGAGGCGGATGTCGGTTAGGGCCACGGCGTAGGGGTTTCGCCGCATCAAGGCGATGGCCTCTTGCGCGTCTCGGGCCGTCTCGACGGTGGCGCCCTGCATGCCCAGCAGGTGATGGGCCGAGCGCCGGATTGCCTCGTCGGCGTCGACCACCAGAATTCGGACCCCGGCGAGCTTCGCCGCGGGGGGCGGCGGGGCGTGGATGGGCGCGGGCGCGATGGCCGCCCCAACTTTCTGGATGATGGCCCGGATCTCGCGGGCTCGGTAGAGAAGATGGTGGAGCCGCGCGACGATGTCTTCGTCGTGGCCGGCGTAGCGGTCAAGGACCGTGGTGGCGTCGGTGATCACGTCGTCCAACGGCAAGGCGACCTCGCGGCTGATCGCCTGAACCGAGGCGCTGGCGGTGCTCGCCTTCTCGGCCTGAAGCAGTTCGAGCGTGTTGAGCGCCGAGGCGACGTTGCGGCCGTAGATCTCCAAGAACTGCCGGTCGCGGTCGTCGAACGAGTCGGCCCGGGGGCTCTCCACGTTCAGCGTCCCGATCACGTTGCCGTGGTGAGTCAACGGGACGGTCAGCGAGCTTCGGGCGTTGGCCGCCCCCTCGATGTAGATCGGGTCGCTGGTGGTGTCGTGGCAGAGGTAGCTTTGTCCCGTGGCGGCGACCAGCCCCGTGACCCCCTGCCCCTCGGCGCGGGCCAAAAGCTCTCGCCCCGCGGCCAGGGGCGTCATGCCCACGGTCAAAAGCGGAATCAGTCTCCCGGTGGAGCGCTCCAGGAGACGAATCTCCATGAAGTCGAGCCCCATTAGATCCTTCATGTGCCGGGTGATGTTGTACTTCAGCAGGTCGGTTCGCTCTTCGACCCCCATCTCCGAGAGTTCCTCGGGGGTCAGGTCGGCCAGCTCGTCGCCCGCCTGGGCGATGGCGTTGACTTTGGACTGCTGATGCGTCTCGTCGGTGATCTCGCGAGCCAGGGCGATCAGATGCGTGAGCGTCCGCTTCGAGTCGAACACCGGCGTCACCGTGACGCGAAGGTAGCGATTGCCCTTGATCTTCAAGACCGTGTTCGACGCCGCGCCCGAGGCGACCGACGTGGTGAACGGACAGGGCTCGGGGCCAAGGATCTCGGACTCGCCCAGGGCCTGGTAGAACCGCTGGCCGACGACGTCGGCCTCGGATTCGGCGAACGAGGAGAACTGGGGGTTCGCCCAGATGACGCGGAGGTCGGGATCGACCACGGCCACGCCGTCGGCGATGGCGTCGAGAATCTCCTCGGCCTGAAGGACCATGCCCGCCCATCGCGCCGCGGCGAGTTGCGAGGCGTCGACGTACACTCCGTCGAACCGAGAGTCGCGGAGCATCGCGATCGCCTTGGAGACGGATTGAACGACCACGGTTTCGGACAAGCCGCCAAGCCCGTCGACGATCGCGTCCCCTGCTGGCGACGCGTCCCGTCCAATCACTAGAACGCGAGGCTTCTCGGCCACGAGGATTACCCAGTCCAATGCAAGTCGTTTAAATCGTGTTGGTCGCGACGGCGGGGAGTGGCGCGGGGCCTTTTCCATGCGGGCGATCCCAGAGCATCGTAATCCCACCTTCTCCCCCAGGCAAGGAGCAGTCGGTATACTGGAGACCGGGAACGCGAAGGGCGGCTGGGCGAACCAAGGCGACGGCCCGTGCCGGCCGTCGCCGAGGAGAGAAGGCCAAAACATGAGAGCGACCCAACGACTCACCGCCCTCCACGGCGGTTTGCTGGTGATCGACGCCCAAGATAAGCTGCTCGCCGCGATCCCCGAGGGCGAGCGGGTCGTCGCCAACTCCGTGCGGTTGATCGAGGGCGCCCGGACGTTGAACGTCCCCATCTGGGCCACCGAGCAATACCCGAAGGGCCTCGGCCCCGTCGTCCCGAAGATCGCCGAGCTGATCCCCGAGCGCCCCGCCAAGCTCGCCTTCCACTGCTGCTCGATCCCGCGGGTCCTGGAGCAGCTTTACGGCCATCACGTCCGCCACGTCACCCTGGCGGGAATCGAGGCCCACGTCTGCGTCGCCCAGACCGCGCTTGAGCTGCTCGACCTCGGCTTCCGCGTTCAGGTCGCCGCCGACGCGGTCGCCTCGCGGAGCCGGATGGACTGGGAGTTCGCCCTCCGCCGCCTCGAAAACGCCGGCGCGACGATCTCGACCACCGAGGCCGTCCTCTTCGAATGGTGCGAAACCGCCGACCGCCCCGAGTTCAAGGCGATCAGCAACCTGATCAAGGCGGGCGCGCAACCGGCGACGCCGGCGGGGTCGAAAACCTCTTAAAGCGCGTCGGAGCCCCGTCCACGGGGCTTCTGGATGTCGAGGATCATCCGGCCCCGCTTGAAGATGGAGACGGTTCCCGTCGATTGCGAGACGCACACCGAAATCGCGTCGGTCGTTACGGTGATCGCCGCGCCGGCCTCGTGGCGGGTTCCCAGCCCCTGAGGGAGCGCCTCGGCGAGCTTGCCCCGGGGCGCCAGGTAACGCGCGGCGCTGAGCACCACGCCGTCGCCCCGGATGACGAACGAGCCATCAATGGCCGAGTATTCCTTGATCGTCTCTTCAAGCCGAACGTCGAGGATGTTGCGAAGCTCCTCCGGGTAGCCCTGAAACGGGTTGAAGACAAGCTGGCGGCTCTGGCCCAAAACCCGCTCGCAATCGCCGATGACGAACAGGGCGCCGACCGGGCGCCCTTCGCGTCCCTCCACCCCCAGGTCGCTGGCGATGTTGAGGATCCGCTCGAAGACCGCCGGGCTGACGTCCGGGGGCAAGGGGTCGGCCGTCCCCGCCGAAAAAAGTTCGATCTCGGTCCCCATGTCCAAAACCATGATCGTGTCGAGCATCCCCGAGCGATCCACGCCCGTGAGACAGAGGATCCGATCGCCCGAGCCGATCAGCCTCTCGGCCGCGGCGATCAGGGTGGCCACCTTGATCTGACCGGCTCGGGTCATGGCGATGTCGGGAAGCCGGACGACCTTGCAAACGTCCCGCAGCTCTTCCGGGGGCTGGAAGTCGCACCGCCGCGAAACAAGAACGATGCGGAAATCGACGTCCTCGATCAGGGCCTTGAGGTCCGAGTCCTCCTCGACCACGTCGGCGTGGAGCAACACGACGCGGGCGCCGGCCTCGCGGGCGATCGCGTGAGCGTGTCGGACCAGGCTGCGCGTGAGCAAATTCATGGCGGATGCGTCATGTGTTGCGTCAGGGGCTGGAAGCTTGGGCGCGATCGGGACCTTGCAAATCCGCGGCCGAACCGGCGAACTCGACGGCGACGCCGAGGATGCCCAGATCATCGTACCACGTGGGATTGTTTTCCACCCCCGTCTGGACGAGCCGGAATCGGTTCTCCCCCGCGACGAGCGCGCCGTTGGGGATCGGAATCCGGATTCGCGCGGGGGTTTCGTTCGTGTCGACGACATGCCGATTCAAATAGTCGACCCGCTTCCCATTCACCTCAACGTAAGTCTTCAACTCGCCCCGACGAATGAACTCCGAGAACGGCAAACCGGGGGCCTCGCCCACAACCTGGATCACGTCGAGCGAGAGGAACGCCGGACCCGTTGGGACTTCCGGCAGATTGATCGACCGCTCCAGAACGCCTCCCTCGGGAAGCGGAGGATCCAGCAGGGGCGGCGTGACCGAGATTTCGTCTCCCAGGTGGTGGGCGGTCGGGTCGATCACCAACCGCAGGCCGGGCTCGAAGACCCGGAGCCGGATCAGGCGATCGCGGGGAATGGTCAAGGTTCCCAGATAGGGCGTCGCCAGGGTGAGCGAGGCGTCGGAAAGCTCCTGGACGGCCCCCTCGGCGAAGTCGGCCGCCCGCGCGGGGTCGTCGTCTCCCGACCTCCACCAGACGCGGGCCAAGACGCCTTGAACCGGAGCGCCCGGCGCGGGGGTTCGCGCGAAGTAGAGCCCCGCGAGGTCCTCCCACCGAACCGAGATCGGCCGATCATCGACGGTCATCTCGACTCGGTCGCGATCGCCCCGGCGGATCGCCCCGAAAAGCTGATCGCCGACAACCAGGCGGGCCTCGTCGCGCGAGGGATCAACCTCAAGGCTGGACGGCGTGGGCGTGAACCGGAAGACCTGAACCTCGCCGATGGTTCCGCCTGGTCCGTCCTCCGACTTCTCCTTCCCGCCCGCGGTCGCGACGCGAATCGACTCCAACGGCCCCGACGGCCCCCGGCCGTGGGCCAGCTCCTTGCCGTCGACGGAAACCTCGGTTCGCTCGGCGCCGAACCGGATCGTCAGGCGGCGCCAGCCCTCGGTCCTCGCCAGGCGCTGCACGGCCAGGGCCGGGCCGTCGGGAGATTCGACCGCTAGACTCTCCTCCTCCCAGCCCAGCAGGATCCGCGCCTCCACCGGGCCCGACGGCCCCCGAAAGATCAGGGCGAGCGTCCAACGCCGCCCGGCGCGGACGTTGCCGTCGTCCAGAAACGTCAGGTCAATCCGGCCGGCTCCGATCGGCTCGTCAAACCGGCGCTCGATCGACGCCCCCTCCCGCGGCAAAAGCAGCGCCCCCGCGTCGGCCGGGTCGGCGACGATCCGGGGCTTTCCCGCGGTCGTCCAGACCGACGAGTCGAGCGTCTCGAAGGCGTCGACCAGCGCCCGGGCCTCCCCAAATCGCTGGACCACCGATTGAACGCCGGGCCGAAGCGCCTCGACCTACCCCGATTGCCAGGGGACCGAGAGAATCACCTTTTGCTCCGACAGGCTCCTGAGCGTCCCCGAGATTCGGGCGGTCTGTCCAACATCAACCCGAAACAAAGGGGGGACCGAGGCCGAAGGAGCCGCCGGCGGGGCGAATTCAACCTCTTCGCCGGGCTCCACGGCCCGGTCCCGCCCCTCGTCCGCCCCGGCCTCCAAAAATCGAAGGCCCGAGCGCGCGTCGAACAGCAGGCGTCCCTCGGCGCGAGCGCCGCCGGGGCGCTCCAAATAAGCGCGAGCCCCCGAATCGTCGGCGATCGCCCCGGAGGCCGCCCAAAGCGCCGCCAGCGAGACGATGACGGGGCGGAACGTCGCGAAAACGGAGGTGAATCGTGGCTCGGTTTTGCTTCTCATACCGGGATTGTACGGCCTGGATTTCGACCGCGACAAGCATTCGCCGCCAGCCTGGCCACCAGGGGGCTCGGGACTGGTACGCTGGTTGAGACGACGGCCGACGCCAAAACCCCCGGGCGGGCCTCCCGAGCCGTCGCGGGCTGGCCCCTTCGCCTCGCGAATCGAACCGAAAAGGAGCCTCGTTGATGTACCCCTCTTCCGGCGGTCGCTGGCCGCTCGCCCTGCCAATCGCCTTGTCGACGCTGCTGTTCTTGGGGGCTTCGGCCCCGTCGGCCCGGGGCGCGGACGACTCGAACGAGTCCCCGAAAACCTACCGAGTGATCGTCTTCGGCGCCCATCCCGACGACTGCGAGCTGTCCACCGGAGGAACGGCCGCGCGCTGGGCGAAGTTGGGCTTCGCCGTCAAGTTCGTCAGCGTGACCAACGGCGACATCGGCCACCACGAGATGGCCGGGGGCCCCCTGGCCCGCCGCCGAACGGCCGAGGTCCAGGAAAGCGACAAGATCCTGGGCGTGAAGGAAACCCAGGTCCTCGACAACCATGACGGAGAGCTGCTGCCGACCCTGGAGAACCGCAAGACCATCACCAAGCTGATCCGCGAGTGGAAGGCCGACGTCGTGATCGCCCCCAGGCCCAACGACTACCACCCCGACCACCGCTACACCGGCGTCTTGATCCAGGATTCGGCCTTCATGGTGACCGTGCCCAACTTCTGCCCCGATATCCCGGCCCTCAAGCACAACCCGATCTTCCTTTACACCCAGGATCGATTCCAAAAGCCGAACCCCTTCGTTCCCGACGTCGTCGTCCCCATCGACCCGGTCTTCGACCAGAAGGTCGACGCGGTCAACGCGATGCCCTCGCAGTTCCATGAGTGGAACCCCTGGCTCGGCGGCTACGCAAACGAAGTCCCCAAAGAACCCGCCGCCCGCAAAGACTGGCTCAGGAAGAACCTTGAGGCGCGCTACGGCGGATCCGCCGACCGATTCCGAGACAAGCTCGTGGAACTGCTCGGCCCCGAGAAGGGCAAGGCCGTCAAGGTCGCCGAAGCCTTCGAGGTTTGCGAGTACGGCAAGCAACCCAGCAAGGAGGAGCTTCTGAAAATTTTCCCGTTCTTCGGAGAGTCCGAAGGGAAGTGATCGACCCGGACAGCCCGCTTCGTGTTGCAAAGACCGCCGGGACCGCCGATCGGCAGATCGGCGGTCCCGGCGAACCGAAAATTCCAATTTCCGCGCGGGGATTTCCAGAATCATGAAATCGGGAGCCCTCCGCCGCTGATCATACTGAAGCGGGATGATCTTGCTTTCCCTCGCTCTTTGTCAATCCGAAAATCACGAGACGCGCCGCGAATCGCGCAATTCTGGCCGAACGAACCCAATCTCCGCGCCCCGGCTGAACGGCGAATCGCGCAATTCTGGCCGAACGAACCCAATCTCCGCGCCGGGTGCCCCGGGTTCGCCCCGAACCCGGGACGGTAAGCCGAGACCCGCGAACCCGGGTTCGGGGCGAACCCGGGGCACCCCGAGAGTAGGGCGATTCACCGGAAAGAACTTGCTGGAAATTGGCCGAACGAACCCAATCTCCGCGGGACCGTCCCAAATCCGTGATCCGCGGATTGACAGTTGGCTCCTTCCGTGAGCGCCGATAATTCGGCGTATCGCTTGCCGCCAGGCGGGTTTTTGAAAACCGAGATTCCCCGTGGCGCGGGCGGCTCGCCCGCGGGCCAACCCGCTTCGGACGTGGCGTTCGCCCGCAATCCACCGCCGATCCGCGGGCGGGCCGCCCGCGCCACAAAGTCCCATGCCGCAAGCGCGCGCCAATTGTCAACCTGCTCGGGGCCGAAATTAGCTCTCTCGGGACGGTCCCATCTCCGCGCCGCGGCCGAACGACGCAAATGCCTTCTGATTTTGGGATTTACATCCAAACCCATTCGCCAAACCGCCGCGCCGAACGAATCGTCATGTCCCCATTTAGGGACGCCCGGCCCCATGAAAAGGGGGGCGGGGGCCACGCACCCCGTTCGATGGTCTTGGTTTGCGGCACAGTCCGCGGGATAGTCGTTGCACGCGGCGCGGAGCCAAGACGTTTCTATTTTC
>Ga0182738_1002531_pt1 | contig 21628 bp, 19 predicted proteins | sample eDN5th30CBELigMG_FD_128876 | JGI IMG/M metagenome (GOLD analysis project Ga0182738, IMG submission 128876) | Enriched Miracle-Growth compost microbial communities from Emeryville, California, USA - eDNA 5th pass 30_C BE-Lig MG (version 2)... ...
ACGCCATGGGGCCGCTCAAGATGTTGGCCTGTAGCGGCGGCATCACCGGCGCGCCCTCATCGCTGGCCGATGCGGCGCCGGAGACGCTGTCCCGCGTGATCGACGTCAATCTCGTCGGCGCGATGCTGTGCGCGCGCGAGGCGGTACGGCGCATGTCGACCCAGCATGGTGGTGCGGGCGGCGCCATCGTCTTCCTCTCCTCGCGCGCCACGGCTTATGGCTCGCCCAACGAGCATGTCTGGTATGCGGCCTCCAAGGGCGGCATCGACGCGCTGACGCTGGGACTGGCGCGCGAAGTGGGTGCACAGGGCATTCGCGTCAATGCCGTCTCGCCGGGCCCGATCGATACGGAGATGCTGAGCGATGAGAAGCGCGCCCGCGCTGCCGCGCTCTCGCCGGTGCAGCGCATCGGCACGCCGCAGGAGGCCGCCGCGGCCGTGATGTTCCTGGCCTCGGATGCGGCCTCTTTCGTCACTGGCGCCAATCTGTCGGTCTCGGGCGGACGCTGACCGCAAAGCCTTGCGGTTCGGCGGCTGTTGCTGCAATTCCCGGGCGGAAGAGCCGTCATATCGACGAATCGTCGCCGATGAGGTGCGCATGACGTGGCGCCATAGTCTGATCGTTCTTGGCGCCCTGATCCTCGCGGCTTTGGCCTTCTTCCTGCTTTATCCGCGGGACAAGGCCGTCCAACTCATCACGGTGGAGCGTGCCGAGGCCGTGCGGACATTGGCCGTCAACGGGCGCATCCGTCCGCGCCAGTCGGTCGAGGTGAAGGCGCGGGTCGCCGGTACTGTCGTCGCGCTGCCTTATGATGTGGGGGATGCCGTGGCGGCCGGAACGATCCTCGCGCGCATCGACGATGGGCCGCAACGCACCGCCATTGCCCAGGCCGAGGCCGCCGTGCGTGCGCAGGAGGCGGTGGTGGCGCAAGCGCGGCGGGATCTGGCGCGGTTCGAGGCGCTCGGCGAGTTCGCCACGCGCCAGCGCGTGGAAGAGGCCCGCCTAGCCGCCGAGCAGGGCGCGCGCGATCTCCAGCGGCTGCGCGCCGCTGCCGCGGAAGCGCGCGAGGTGCGCGACCGGCTGGTCGTCCGCGCGCCCTTCGCCGGCATCATCCTGGAGCGGCCCGTCGATCGCGGCCAGACAGTCGGCACCGACAGCATTCTTTATCGCCTCGCCAATCTCGAAGCGCCGGAGATCACGGCGGAAGTGGACGAACTCTATGCCGCCGCGCTGCGTCCCGGCACGCTGGGCTTCGTGCAACTGGCCGGACAGAGCGCAGCTCAGCGCGCGCGGATCGTGCATATCGAACCGCGCGTGGACGAGGCGTCGGGCGGCCGGGATGTGCGCCTGCGCTTCGACAAGGCACCGGGCACCGCTCCCGCCGGCGAGACGGTGACCGTCAATTTCCTGGTCGAGCGCCGCCCCGGGGCGATCAGCGTGCCGCGCAGCCTCATTCTCGATCCGGCGAGCCGGCCGCGCGTGCGCGCCGTCGATGCGGCGGACCGTGTGCGGGAGATTCCGATCCGGTTCGAGGACTGGCCCGCGGACCAGGTGATCGTCACCAGCGGGCTCGAACCGGGGATGCGCCTTCTGGCCGATCCCGATGTCGCCGCGCCGGGCGAGCGGGTCAAGGCGACACGCTAGGCCATGCGCTATGCGCTCAAGATTGCGCTGCGCCATCTGGCCGCGACGCCGGGGCAGAGCGCGCTGCTGATGCTGGGCGTGGCGATGGGCGTGAGCGTGTTCATCTTCATGAGCGCGCTGATCGGCGGCCTTGCCACGCTGCTCACTGCCCGCACCGTGGGCAATATTCCCCATATCGTCTTTGAGATGCGCGAGCGCGATCCCCGGCCGCTGGTGGCGGGCGCGCAGGTGCAGATGGCCGTTCAGAAGGATTTGAGCCGTCGCGCGCAGATCCGCGTCTGGGAGCCGGCGGTGCGCCTGATCGATGCCACGCCCGGCATCACGGCGGTTTCGCCGCAGATCCGGGGCGGCGCCTTTCTCCAGCGCGGCCAGGCGATCGTGTCGGTAGGCGTGGTCGGCACGCAGCCGGACAAGCTCTCCGCGATTGCCGATGTGGGCCGTGCGATCGTCGCGGGCCAAGCCGCTCTGCCGCCGGACGGCGTGCTGGTCGGGCAGACATTGGCGGACGATCTAGGCCTGCGCATCGGCCAGATCGTGCGTATGCGCTCCGAGCGTGGCCGGGACCGTAATGTCCGCATTGGCGGGATATTCTCGTTGGGCATGGCTAATGTGGATCGGCAGGTTGTCTATATGAATTTCCATGCCGCCCGCGCGCTGTTCGATCTGCCGAGCGGCATTTCGCGGATCGAGGTGAAGGTGGCGCCCGCGCAGGCGGCGCCGCGTCTCGCCGACCGGCTGCGGCGGGCGACGGGTCTTAAGACCACGCCCTGGACCGACGAGAATGAACAGCTTTTCGAGGCGCTGGATGCGCAAGGCCGAACCGGGACGATCATCAAGGGCTTCGCGCTCGTCACCATCGTCATCGGCATCGCTAGCGCCATGCTGCTCTCCATCGTGCGGCGCCGCGCCGAAATCGGCATCATGCGCGCGATGGGCGCGAGCCGGCGGCTGGTCCTCGGCATCTTCGTGCTGGAGGGCACGCTGATCGGGACGATCGGCGCTGTCGGTGGCGCGCTGCTTGCCTGGCTGGCGCTGGCACCCTTCCCGCCGATCGAGGCCGTGCCGCCCGGTGGTCTCCCGGTCGACCGGGCGCAGGGCGACTATCTGGTGGCGATCCTGCTCACGGCACTGGCGGCGATCTTCGCCTCGCTTCTCTCGGCGCGCCGGGCGACGCGGATCGACCCGGTGGAGGCGATCGGACAATGAGTGCGCAACCGCTCGTCTCGGTGAAGGGTCTCTCGAAGCGCTTCGGCGAGGGGGAGGCGGCGGCGACCGTCCTGCACGACATCACGCTCGATCTGGAACAGGGCGAACTTTACGCGCTGCTCGGCCCCTCTGGCTCGGGCAAGAGCACGCTGCTCACCATTTTGGGCACGCTGCTGCGGCCGAGCGGCGGGTCCCACATCATGCTCGGGCAAGACCTGAACGCTGCGAGCGACCGGGAGCGGACCCGCTTCCGCAGCGTCCACATCGGCTTCGTCTTCCAGTTTCACCATCTTCTGCCGGACCTGACAGCCGTGGAGAATGTGATGATGCCTGCCGCAGCGGCAGCGGGGAAGGAAAGTGCCGCGATGCGGAGCCGGGCCAGCGACCTGCTCAACGCCGTGGGCCTTGCGGACCGCCGCGATTATCGCCCGGCGGCGTTGTCCGGCGGCCAGCGCCAGCGCGTCGCCGTCGCCCGCGCCCTGATGAACGCGCCCGAGCTGGTGCTGGCCGACGAACCGACCGGCAATCTCGACCGCGACTCGGCCATGCAGGTGATGGCATTGATCGAAAGGGTAAACCGGGAGACCGGCACCTGCTTCCTCATCTCGACGCATGATGAGCGGATCGCCGAGCATTGCCGGCGCCGCATCGCGCTGGAGGACGGGCATCTGGCCTGATCCCCGGGCGACGGGTCTTGGCGCGGCGCGATCCGGTGGTCAGATAAAGATGCCGGACTTTCCGGGGGCGATGATCCCGTTGGGATCAAGCGCGCGCTTCAGCTTCTGGTCGACCGAGCGCTTGACCGGGCCGTAGAGATCGGCCGCCTGCTCCATGAAGGCGGTGTTCACGCGGTAGACCGCATAGCCGCGCCGGCCGAACTCGCTCAGCAGCTTGCCGAAGCACGCATTGGCCTGCCTGGTCTCTTCCGGATCGCCTTTGTCGAAGAGCACGTCGATCACATGGTGCATGTCGCGCATGCCCACGATGAACTCGCCGACATAATCGAGGCCGTATTCGTTGAGGATGCTCTCCGCCAGCTCCACTTGCTTCTTGGTTTCCGAGCCCTTGGCTTGCGACACCGGTGCAAACCACATGGAGCCGCCGCCGCCCCGCCAGCGATACAGGCCGAATTCCTGGAGCGTCATGTCGCCGCGCATCAATTGCGCGCGGTAACGAAACGGCTCGGTATCGCCTGCCTCTTCCTCCGTGACGAAGTGGCCCTTGCCGAGCTTGTCGATGGTGCCCCTGATGATGTTCCAGTTCACCTCGATCTGCTCGGGCGTGCCGTAGAGCGCGGCATAGACGTTCCAGGCGCCCATGCCTTCCTTTCGCTGGATTTCGTCCAGAACCGCCTTGGGCGTGGAACCGCCGCCATCATAATATTTGGAGCGCGGGATGATCGCCGCCGCTTCCCACATGACATTCGCGATGACGAAGGCATTGGGGATGATGCCGGCGATGCGCAACGGCACCAGTGCATCGACGATGGCGTCGATGTCCCCGGCATTGTCGAAGACGATGGAGAAAGGCTTGTAGGCCGGCGGCTGCGGCATCAGCCACATGCCCATCTTGGTGCAGATGCCGTAGTTGGACTGAGTGAAGATGCCGTCCAGATAGGGTCCATAGCCCCATTTGAAGGCCTGCCAGGTGTTGGAGTTTTCCACTCCGCCCATGCCGGTGCGCAGCACGTCGCCATTGGCGAGCACCACCTCCATGCCGCACTGCATCATGAAATGCTCGCCATAGGGCGTATAGCCCACGCCGCGATCCATGGTGTTGCCCACCGGGCCCGCAATGGCCGACGGCGCCGGGCATGAGAGCCACAGCGGGATGTCGTTTTCCTTGAGGTAGTTCCATAGCTGCTGATAGGTCACACCCGGCTCCACCAGCGCCGTGCACAGGACCGGATCGACCTCGATAATCTTGTTCATATGCTTGAGATCGAGCACGATCTGGCCGCGCGTGCCGGGTGCCGCCGAGCCATAGCCGAAGTTGCGGCCGGTCGAGATCGGCCAGACCGGCGTCTTGAACTCGTTGCAGATCTTCATGATGCCCTGCACCTCCTCGACCGTGCGGGCGAGCACGGCTGCGCCGGGGCGATGATTTTCGTCCGGCGAGGACATCATGGTCTTCTTGTAGGGGGTCAGTTGCTCGTCGCTGGTCAGCACGTTGTCGGCCCCGAGCAAGGCGCGCAGCCGGGTCAGCGCGGCCTGGAAGCTGGCTTGCGTCACGCCCTTGGGGAGGACGGGCTGGGTGTCGTCGCTCATGGTCTTGCCTCCGGCTTACTGGGCGTAGGGATACGGCACGGCGGGCGCGGCCTTGGACGTCGACACCAACCTGGCGACGGCATCCAGCGTGGCGTCGTCGATCATGCTCTGCGGAAAAGCGGGCATGCCGCGGCTGCCATTGCGCACGAACATCTTCACCGCTTCCACCGGCAGCTCCCGGCCACGCAGTTCCGGGCCGACGCCGGCAGCATGACAGGCCATGCAGACCTGCTGGTAATAGCGCTGGGCCGGATCCTGCGGGATGGAATCCTTGCCCAGATAGGTGACCTTCTTCGCGCCGGCCGCGCTGCTCCCAGCCTGCTCGCCGGAGGGCGCACCGCAGGCGGAGAGGGCCAGCGCGGCGGCGAGTGCGCATGGCGCAGCCAAGAGGCGATGAGTCATGCGAACGTCCTCCGAGTGGGGGTGACGTGGGCGCGGATGCTGGGCGTGTTGGCGCGCTCGTGCTGGCGCACCACGCTCATCCCGCTTTGCTGGGCGGCAATATCGAGGAGGGAATCGTCCACAGGGTCGAGGCGCAGCACGACCTCACCGGCGATCTTCGGCAGCGCGGCGGCCATTGCCTCCAGCCGCGCAAGACGCGGGCCATCGAACAGCAGGGCCTGCGAACCGAGGCGGAACAGGGGCGCGCGCTCAGCCGAAACCAGCATGGCGGGCGCATTGGCCGTGTCGGCCCAATGCCAGGCCGCCGGGACTGCCGCAGCGGCCGCGATAAGCGAGGTCGATCCCAAGAAGCGCCTGCGTGTGCATGTTAGATCGGACACGGACATCCTCCTTCTAACGCTGTTTGTCGCACCTGCAGCGCATTGCCGGGGTCACGCGTGCATCACCGATTTTGATGAGATGCAGAAGAAAGAGCAAGAGGCCGAGAACTGCTTGGAAAGCAGGCTTTTCTCTAGAAGTAGAGACAATGGGCGGTGTTCGACTCACCCGGAGGAGGGCGTGATGGCGCACACGCCCCCCTTGGGCCACAGGCAGGTGCCAGCAAATGCGCGTGTGGTCGGCTGATGGCCAACCGGGCGTCAGGATACCGGACGAGCAACCCTGCGCGCGTACTGCGGATGAGCGAAGAGGACGTTCCCCCGACGATGCCGGGGCGTATGCCAGAGCACAAGACCGCGGTCAGCCGCGCGGGATGTTGCACTGTCGGAAAAGGCGTGGCGGGCCCTCGATGCCGATCAGGCACCGGATCGGCCCGGCCGATCCTCAGAATGGGATTTCGTCGTCGTCCAGATTGTCGTCGAACGGGCGGCCGCTCGAGCGGGGCGCGGCACCGCCGCCGGAGGAACGCCCACCGCCGTACCCCCCGCTGCTGCTGCTGCCGCCGCCTCCAAAGCCGCTATCGTCCCCTGAGGCCCAGCCTTCGCTGCGCCGGCCGCCGCCTTCACCGCCGCCGCCGTCGAGCATGGTCATCACCGCGCCGGGCCCGGAGAGCACCACTTCGGTCGAGTAGCGGTCCTGCCCGTTCTGGTCCTGCCATTTGCGGGTCTGGAGCTGGCCTTCGAGGTAGACCTTCTTGCCCTTGCGCAGATAGCGCTCGGCAATGCCGATCAACCCGTCGGAACGGATGACGACGCTGTGCCATTCGGTGCGCTCGCGCCGCTCGCCGGTCGCCCGGTCGTTCCAGCTCTCGCTGGTCGCCACACGCAGATTGCAGATGCGCCCGCCATTCTGGAACGACTTGACCTCCGGATCGGCGCCCAGATTGCCGACGAGAATGACCTTGTTGACGCTGCCGGACATGAGACTCTCCAGATGATGTGGCGCCGGATGATGGCGATGGGTGAATCACCTTCGCTTACAAGAGGGCGAGCGTCCGCGTCCAGCGCTTAGCGGCGGTGGCCGGCACGGTGCGCGACCGCGGACTCAGAGCCCGAGCGCGACGGCCGTCCAGTAGGTGATGCCGGCCGCGAGATAGGCCAGGGCGAAGAGATAGCCGATCATGAATAGCGGCCAGCGCCAGCCATTGGTCTCACGCCGCGTGATAGCGATGGTGGAGATGCATTGCGGCGCGAACACGAACCAGGCGAGGAAGGCGAGCGCCGTCGGCAGCGACCAGCGGCCCTGCAGCCGTTCGCTCAGCGAGCGGGCGGTGGCTTCCTCATCGTCGCCATTGTCGATGGCGTTGGCGGTGGCGAGAGCGGAGACGGCCACCTCGCGCGCCGCCATGGCGGGGATGAGCGCCAGCGCGATCTCGTGATTGAAGCCGATGGGCCGCAGCGCCGGCTCCAGCACGGAGGCGATGCGGCCGGCTGCGCTATAATTCACCGCGCTCAGGTCGCTGCCCGTCGGCGGCTTGGGAAAGGAGAGCAGCAGCCACAAGAGCACGGTGGTCACGAAGATGATCGTGCCCGCGCGCTTGAGGAAGATCACCGCGCGCTGCCACAGGCCGAGGATCACGTCGCGCAGCAGCGGGAGCTGATATTTGGGCAATTCCATGAGGAAGCTGCCGCCATGGCCACGCGTGACGCTGCGCCGCAGCACCGTGGCGACGATCAGCGCGCCAACGATGCCGGCCACATAAAGGCCGAAAAGCACCAATCCTTGCAGACCGACGCCGCCGCCCACCGTGCGGTTGGGAATGAAGGCGGCGATGATGAGCGTATAGACCGGCAGGCGCGCCGAGCAGGTCATGAGCGGCGCGATGAGGATGGTGGTGAGCCGGTCCTTCGGGTCCGCGATGGTGCGCGTCGCCATGATGCCGGGCACGGCGCAGGCGAAGCTGGAGAGCAGGGGAATGAAGGCCCGGCCGGAGAGCCCCGCGCGCGCCATGAGCCCATCCATCAGGAAGGCGGCGCGAGTCATGTAGCCGGTCGCCTCCAGCATCAGGATGAAGAAGAAAAGAATGAGAATCTGCGGCAGGAACACCACCACGGAGCCCACGCCTGCGATGATGCCGTCCACGATCAGGCTGCACAGGAGAGTGTCCGGCAGGACGCCGCGCACCACCTCTTCCAGCGCGACGAAGCTCTCCTCGATCATCGCGATCGGCGCCTCGGACCAGCTGAACACCGCCTGGAAGATCACGAAGAGCAATGCCAGCAGGATGATGGGGCCAAGCACCGGATGGAGCACGGCGCGATCGATGGTGCCGGTCAGACGGCGGCCGGGCGTCTCGGCGACGATAGCATGGCGGGCGATGCGCTGGGCCTCGCGGCGCAGGCGGCCTTCGTCCGGCGCTCCCGGATCGACAGCCGCCGGGGCCGGCGTGCCGCGCGCGGGAAGCGCTGCCGCCATTGCCGCCTTGAGCGCGTCGAGACCGCGGCGGCGCACCGCCACGGTAGGGATGACAGGCACGCCCAGCGCCTCGGCCAGGCGCGCTGCGTCCAGCTCCAGCCCGTCGCGCGCGGCGAGATCGACCATGTTGAGCGCGATCACGCTGGGCAGGCCGAGCGCCAGCAGTTCCAGCGTGAAGCGCAGATGATTATCGAGATTAGCGGCATCGACCACGATGACGATGAGGTCCGGCCGCTTCTCGCCCTGCTGGGTGCCGAGCACGACCTTGCGTGTGACTTCCTCGTCCGGGCTCTTGGCATCGAGGCTGTAGGTGCCCGGCAGATCGATGAGATGGGCCGAGCGCCCGTCCGGTAGGGCCAGCCGGCCGAGCTTGCGCTCCACTGTCACGCCCGGATAGTTGCCCACTTTCTGGCGGGCACCGGTCAGGGCGTTGAACAGGGCGCTCTTGCCGGCATTGGGATTGCCGACGACGGCGATGGTGGGCGCGCCGGCGAGCGCGTCGTTCATCGGGTTGGCGTTCATGATGCGTCGTTCGCCAGGTCCGGCGCCTGCGCCTCGGTGCGCACATCGATGGCGGCGGCATGGAGCGCGCGCATGGCCACGATCATGCGGCCCACGCGGCAGGCATAGGCGCCGCGCCCGGTGAAGCCGCCCCGGTAGAGCAGCTCGATGGCCACGCCCTCGCACAGGCCCAGCTCGCGCAGGCGGCGTCCGTCCGTTTCAGGGATCGCGGACCAGTCGACACGGTCAACATAGGCCGGAAGGTTCCGGGCAAGGGCAGTCAGGCGCAAGATGAGGGACTTTCCGACGATGCTTCTGCGAGCGATTATCAATATCAGCGCGCGGGGGCAAGCGTGGAACGTGTGAAGCTGTTATCGCCGGCTGGCCCTGTAGCGCAGGCGCCCCAGGAAACGGGCAGGGGAAAAATGCAGCTCCGCGCGACCGCGCAGACGCGCCTTGGCCTTCTCGAAACGCATGATGTCCTCGATCCGGCGGGCCAGGAACGCGCGCGTCTCGGCGAAATTCTCGCTCTCGTCGCTGACGAACGTGAGCAGCGTTGCCGCATAGACGGCGCCCAGTGTCGCGCGCTTGGTGTAGTGATTATAGTCCACCGCCGTGTCGCCCGCCGCGCGCCACATGACATCGGCCGCGTGCCAGCCCAGCCGCGTGGCTTCGGCCATATGATGGGGCATGGCAAGCACGGCCTGGGCGCGGCGCAGCGCCTCGCGATGTGGCGCGAGCAGCGTCAGCCGGGCCTCGACCAGTGCCGTGATCCGCGCGCGGATCTTCATGGCGGCCAATACGTCGGGCGGGAAGCGCTCCAGCATAGCGGCGTCCACGCTCGCGAACCAGGCGGCGATCATCGTCATGGCGCCGCCCTGGAAGGCGAGCGCGGCAATGTCGCCGTCCACGCCGGCCTGGTCCGCCGCCATCGCCACGGCGCGTGGAGACCAGCCGTCGAAGCCGGCATTGGCGGCGACGAGCGGCGCCAGGCGCGCGCGCAGATCGTCCAGCGTTTCGTCGGGGTGCATGCCCGTCTCGGGGGTGGCCTGTGCGTTCATGCGCCCACTCTAGCGCGACCGGCGGCGCGTGGGAACGCGAAAGCCACGGGAGGGTGCGCGCAAGAATTGCTTGCCGGCAGAGCGCGCGGCGCGCCATTGCAAGGCGGTAACCCGCTTCCTAGCTCATCGGCTCGATAAGTTGCATTTTGAAATGGGAGTAGAGACCTATGGCCGATTCGCTGTTCGAACCCCTGCAGGCGGGCGCCCTGCACTTGCCCAATCGCATTGTCATGGCGCCGCTCACGCGGGCGCGGGCCACGCGCACGCACGTGCCGACACCGCGCATGGCCGATTATTATGCGCAGCGGGCCGGTGCCGGTCTCATCATCTCCGAAGCCGCACCGATCAGCCTGCAGGGCGCCGGCTGGCCCTACTCGCCCGGCCTGTGGAGCGCCGAGCAGGTCGAGGCGTGGCGGCCGGTGACCAAGGCAGTGCATGCGCGCGGTGGGCGGATCGTCGCCCAGCTCTGGCATATGGGCCGGCTCGTGCATCCGGCCATGTCCGGCGAGCAACCGGTTTCGGCCAGTGCCACCACTGCGCCGGGCGAAGCGCACAGCTATGAGGGCAAGCGCCCGCATGTCGCGGCGCGGGCGCTGCCGGTCGAAGAGATTCCGGCGCTCATCGCCGACTATGTGACGGCGGCGCGCAACGCCATCGATATCGGGTTCGACGGCATTCAGATCCACGCCGCCAATGGCTATCTCATCGACCAGTTCCTGCGCGACAGCACCAATCTGCGCAGCGATGCCTATGGCGGATCGGTGGAGAATCGCGCGCGTCTGCTCATCGAGGTGACGCAGGCCATTGCGGACGCCATCGGCCCGGAGCGCACTGCCGTGCGCCTCTCGCCCAATGGCGCGGTGAACGGCGTTGTCGATTCCGATCCCGAGGCGCTGTTCGCTTATGTCGCGCAGGCGCTGGACCGGATCGGCATCGCGTTCCTGGAGCTGCGCGAATCGCGCCCGACGGGCAGCTTCCTCGCCAGCGAGCAGCCTCCGGTCTCGCCCGTTATTCGCCAGCACTTCAAGGGCGTGCTGATCCTCAATGGCGACTACACGCCGCAGGAAGCCGCCACGGTGGTTGCGGAAGGCAAGGCGGACGCGATTGCCTTCGGCCGCCCGTTCATCGCCAATCCGGACCTGCCCGCGCGCATTCGAGCCGGCGCGCCGCTGGCATCCAGCGACATGGCGACCTGGTACAGCCAGGGCGACGAGGGCTATACCGACTATCCGGCGCTGGCGGACGCTGCCTGATCTTTATTGGCCGACCTCGGGCCCGGTCGCGAGACCGGGTCCGGCGCCGCGCCGTGCCGCCCACAGGCAGCCCGCCACGATCATCGCCGCGCCTGCCAGCGTGGAGAGCAGCAGCCGCTCGCCGAACACCAGCCAGCCCAGCACCGCCGCCCAGATGAAGGCGGTATATTCCACCGAGACGAGTTGCTGCGCCTCGGCGCGGGCATAGGCCCAGGCCAGCAGCATGATCGAGACGCTGGAGGTGCAGGCGGCGAACAGGATGACCAGCGCATGGCGTGCATCGGGCACTACGGCCAGCCACGGCGCGGCGAGACCGTAGAGCAGCAGCGCCACGAAATTGAAAAAGAAGCTGACTTCCGCCGGCCCCGCGGCCTGCGACTGACGGCGCGAGATGATGAGGCTGACTGCGTAGAGCACGGCCGCGACCAGAATGGCGAGTGCGCCGGCCATGGCATCGGGCCCGCTGTCCTGCCCCACGCGCCCGGCCAGCACCACGAGCATGCCGGCAAAAGCGAGCGCGGCGCCGGTGACGGCACGGCGGCCGATCCGCTCCTTGAGGAACAGGGCGGCGAGGCCGAGGGCGATGAGCGGCGCGATGAACGAGAGGGCAATGCCCTGCGCCAGTGGCGTGCGAACCAGCCCCCAGAAGAACAGCAGCACCGAACTGGCAGCCGTGACGCCCCGCCAAAAATGCAGCCGCAACGCCGCCCGGCCCGGCACGCGTCCGCCGGAGAGGTAAAAGAGCGGCGCAGTGAGGACGACGCCCATCATGGTGCGCCAGAACATGGCATTATAGGCCCCGAGCGCTATGGAGAGGCTCTTCATCACCGTGTCCATGACGGAATAGATGGCGATCGCCAGGCAGGCGACGGCAAAGGGCGCGAGATGATGCTGAAGGGCGCGGGCGAACATGGCCGCGGCTATAGGCCGGGCGGCGACATGGGGGAATAGCATGGTGTTTGAGGGCTGTGTGCGGGGGGCTTGGCGGGATCCTGGCTCTCCCACAAGGCCCGGGCTTCCCCTTAGGAACCTCTCTCACACGAGAACCTGCCTCCCATCCCAAATGCCGCTCGGGCCGAGCATTGTCGAAGGAAGGAGAGCCGTTGCCTGTCGGACGGTTGCCTCGGCAGCCTTCGGGTGAGCGGGGCGATGTATAGCGCTATGCGTGGCCTCGCTTAGGGAGGCTGGCGGATGGGCGCCGGAATGGGACGCGGCCCCGCCAAGCTGCTGATCGATCCTTATGAGACCATCGACCGCGCGTTCCGTCGGGATGCAGCGCTCCATGCGCGCGGCGTGGACACCGCGCTCTGGTGCCGCGTGCCGTGCGGGAGGCGCCGCTGCCGGATGTCGCAAGCGGCGCTGCGCTCCGTGCCGGGCGGGCTCCTCTGCGACGTGAATGTGCGCGGCATCGCACTGCACGGTGGTGCGAGAAGGGCCACCGCTTACTGCGGCCGCGGCGGTGCTGGAGGTCCGCTCCACACGATTGCGGCATCGGCGGGCGGTGCCAGAGCGACCGCCGGTTCTTGGCCTGTGCAATCCGATCGGCCCCCGCGCCTCGCTTGCTGAGCGAGGCGAACCGCACCTCTCCCGTCAGCGTGGGGCGCCGGCGAGGGGCAGGGTGATGTGGGCTTCCGTGCCGCCGCCTTCGCGCGGGGTCAGGCCGATTTCGCCGCCATGATCGAGGGCGATGGCGCGGGCGATGGCGAGGCCCAGGCCCACGCCGCCGGTCTCGCGGTTGCGCGAGCGCTCCTTGCGAGCGAAGGGCGCGAACATGGCCTCCACATCCTCTGGCGGCAGGCCCGGCCCCCGATCGGCGATGCAGATGCAGGCGCGCCCGTCCTGTTCGTCCAGCGCCAGACTGGCCTCGCGGCCATAGGCAATGGCGTTGTCGACCAGATTCTGCACCATGCGGCCCAGCGCCAGGCGGTCGCCGCGCACGATCAGGTCGGTACGCGGCGCGGCGCCCTGCCAGTGCACCGGTCGGCCGACATGCTGCTCGTTGGCGACGATTTCCTCCAGCAGCCCGCCCAGTTCCACGGCCTCCAGCGGCCGGTCCTGCGAGGAACCGCGCACGAAGCTGAGCGTCGTCGAGATCATCGCCGTCATCTGGTCGATGTCGCGCTGGATCGGCTCGCGCAACGTGTCGTTCGCCGCCTCGATGCGGAAGGCGATGCGCGAGAGCGGGGTGCGCAGGTCATGGGCAATGGCCGCCACCATTGCCTCGCGCTCGCGCATTTGCTCGGCGATGCGGCCCTGCATGGCATTGACGGCGCGGGCCGCGACGCGCAGCTCGGCCGGCCCGTCCTCGGGCACCATCGGTGCGGAGGCATCGCGCCCCACCTGATCCGCGGCGGTGGCGAAGGCGTGGATCGGCCGCACCAGCCGCCGCGCGAACAGCCAGGCGAGCGGCAGCAGCGCCACCAGTGCCAGCAGGAAGAGCAGCGCCGTGCGCTTCTGCCAGGCGGCGATCAGCGGCCGGTCGGGTGTGTGGACCACGCGCCATTCGCTGCCGTCATAGCTGGCGGCGATGGTGCGGTTGTAGAAGAAGGGCTCGCCGCGCCAGCGGACCACGCCATCGTCGCCGGCACCGGTGCGGCGCGAGGAGCCGCTGCGGTCCGGCCGGAAATAGAGCCGCACATTCGATTCCGGTAACCCCAGGCGCTGGGCGAAATCCGCCGTCAGACCGGGATTGGCGACAAGGCCTTCCTCGGGCAGGGGCGCGGTCGGCTGATGGACGACGTCCAGCTCCGCCTTGCGCCGGTGCGGCCGGGAGCGGTCGTTCTGGAGCCGGTCGACGATCTGCATCAGCGCCACGCCTTCCTGACGCGGCGGCGGAAGCAGGAAGAAATAGGCGATGCTGACTGCCTGCACGACGATGACACTGCCGGCGAGCAGCAGGAAGGTCTGGGTCAGGATAGACCGGCCGGAACGCAGGAGCATCATTCCGGCACCAGCGTGAACATATAGCCCTCGCCGCGCACGGTGCGGATTGGCGCGCGCGGGCCCAGCTTCTTGCGCAGGCGCGAGAGCGTCACATCGATGGCGCGGTCGAACATCATCGAATCCGACCCCTTGGCGAAGTCGATAAGCTGATCGCGGGTCAGCACCATCTGCGGCCGGTCGATGAAGGCCGTGAGCAGGCGGAACTCGGTGTCGGTGAGCACTGTCATCTCGATGTCCGGCGCGCTCACCGTGCGCTCAACCAGGTCCAGCGTCCATTCGCCGAAGCGCCGTACCGGCTGGCCCTGCGGATCGTGCCGGCGGCGCAGCACGGCGCGGATGCGGGCGAGCAGCTCGCGCGGATTGCAGGGCTTGGCGAGATAGTCGTCGGCGCCCACTTCCAGGCCGATGATGCGGTCCGAGTCCGATCCCATGGCGGAGAGCATGATGATCGGCGGGCGCCGGCTGCCGCGCATGCGCCGCAGCACGGAAAGGCCGTCCTCGCCCGGCATCATGAGATCGAGCACGATGAGGTCGACATGCTCCTGGGCAAGCGCTTCGTCCATCTCGGCCGCGTCGGCCGCGCCCAGCGCGCGCAGCCCGTGGCTGGACAGGAACTCGGTGATGAGCGTGCGCAGCTCGCGATCATCGTCGACGACCAGGATGGTCGGCGTGCCGTTCTCAGCGCTCATCGCGGGGTTCCCCTCCCCAATTGTTTATCCTTTTCAGCGCCGTGGTAGCGCCCGTCACCGCAAAGGCCAACCGTCGATCGCTCGGCGAGGGGAAAACCGGCACCGGGCGCATGGCTCATTCGTGCCGCAGCGCTTCGATGGGATTGAGCCCGGCGGCGCGGCGCGCCGGCACATAGCCGAAGATCACGCCGATCAGCGCCGCGAAGCCAAAGGCCAGCAGGTTGATCTGGAGGTCGAAGGTGAGCGGAATGTTCATCACGCCCGAGATCACCACCGTGAGGCCGAAGGCAAGAATCAGCCCCACCAGCCCGCCGAGCGCGGAGAGCGTCACGGCCTCGACCAGGAACTGCATCAGCACCTCGCGCTGCACCGCGCCAATGGCGAGACGGATGCCGATTTCGCGGGTGCGCTCGGTCACGGAAACCAGCATGATGTTCATGATGCCGATGCCGCCCACCACCAGGCTCACCGCCGCGACCGAGGCGAGCAGAGCAGTCATGGTGCGGGTGGCGCCGCTCAGCGTATCCGAGATCTGCTTGGCGTCGAAGATGTTGAAACTGTCTTCCTGGCCGGGCGGCGTGCGGCGGCGCTCGCGCAGCAGCTTGGTGATCGAGGCGCTGACCGCCGTGGTGTCATAGGCCTGGTCGACCGCCACCTGGAAGGAGCGGATGTCGCGATTGCCGGTCAGGCGGCGCATCACGGCCTTGATCGGCATGACCACGCTGTCGTCCTGCCCGCCGCCAAAGCCAGCCTGGCCTCGCTTGGCCATCACGCCAACGACCGAGCAGCTGATGTCCTTGAGGCGCAGTGTCTTGCCGAGCGGATCGACATCGCGGAACAGATTTTCCTTCACTGTGTCGCCGAGCACGCAGACCGACTTGCCGGCCTGCTCCTCGGCGGGGGTGAACATCCGACCCGAGACGATGTCGATGTTGGAGGCGGCGAAATAATCGTTGGTCGTGCCGTTGACGGTGGTCGACCAGTTCTGCGCCTCGTAGACGGCCGTAACGCTGGACTGCGCCTGCGGTGCGACCCGAAGGACGCCGCCCACCTGATCCCGCACCGCCTGCACGTCTTCCTCGTCGAAGGGCTTGGGCGGCGCGCCGCCGCCGCGGCCGAAGCCGCCGCCCATGTTGACGTTGAGCAGGTTGGAGCCGAGCGAACTGATCTGCGATTGCACGGACTGGGTGGCGCCGTTGCCGAGCGTCACCATGGTCACCACCGCCGCCACGCCAATGATGATGCCGAGCGTCGTGAGAAAGGAGCGCATCAGGTGCCGGCGGATGGCGCGCAGTGCGAGCAGGAAGCTGGTGACGAGCATCAGACCTTCACCTCGTTCGTCACGCGCTCTTCCACCAGGCCATCCTTGAAGCGCACGATGGTCTGGGCATATTCGGCCATGTCCGGCTCGTGCGTCACCATCGCGATGGTGATGCCCTGATCGCGGTTGAGCGAAGTGAGCAGTTCCATGATCTCCACCGATCGCTCGCTGTCCAGATTGCCGGTGGGCTCGTCGGCGAGCAGCACCTTGGGATTGGTGACGATGGCGCGGGCAATGGCAACGCGCTGCTGCTGGCCGCCGGAAAGCTCCGCGGGCGTATGCCCGGCCCAGGGGAGCAACCCCACCCGGTCCAGCGCCGCCAGCGCCGCCTCGCGGCGCGTCTTGCGGTCCTCGCCGCGATAGATGAGCGGCAGCTCCACATTCTCCAGCGCGCTGGTGCGCGCCAGCAGGTTGAAGCCCTGGAAGACGAAGCCGAGATAGCGGCGGCGCAGCAGCGCGCGCTGGTCATTGGTCAGCGTTTCGACGTGATGGCCCATGAAGAGATAGGTGCCGGAGGTGGGTACATCGAGGCAGCCCAGGATGTTCATCGTGGTCGACTTGCCGCCGCCCGAGGCGCCCATGACCGCGACGAATTCGCCGGCCTCGATGTCCAGGTCCACGCCTTTCAGCGCCTGAAAGGCATTGTCGCCGGTGCCGAAAACCTTGGTGATGCCGCGCAGCTGGATGATGGGCTCGCTCATCTCGCCCTCGTCACTTGCTCGCCGTCAGTTCGCCGGTCACGACCTTCATGCCGGGCTTCAGCGTCTTGCTGGTCACGATCGTTTCCGTGCCGTTGGTCGAGCCGGTGAACACCTCGTGCGGCTGGAGCTGGCCCTTGGCGTCGAGCGTGTAGATGGTCCGCCGTGAACCGCGACCGATGGCTACCTGCTGCGAGGATTCGCGGCGGAAGCGCGGCCCGGCCATCGGCATGATGCCGCCGCCGGCCTGCGGTCCGCCGGCGCCCGCACCGGCCGCACGCGGCTCGAAGCGCAGCGCGGCGTTGGGCACCAGCAGCACGTTCTTCTCTTGCGCAGTGACGATGGTTGCGGTCGCCGTCATGCCGGGACGCAGGGAGAGATCCTTGTTGTCCACCGTGAGCAGCGCGCCATAGCTGATGACGCCCGAGCTGCTGGTCGTGGCGGTGCCCGTCGTGCTGGTGTTGGAACCGACATTGACGCGCTTGATGCTCGCGGGGAAGGTCTTGCCGGGGTAGGCGTCCACCGTAAACGTGGCGGTCTCGCCGCCGCGTACCTGGCCGACGTCGGCCTCGTCGACCTTCACTTCCAGCTCCATCTGGCTCAGATCCTCGGCGATGAGGAACAAGGTGGGCGTGTTGAAGGAGGCGGCAACAGTCTGGCCGGGCTCGACCTGGCGTGAGAGAATGACGCCGGTGACGGGCGAGCGGATGGTCGACTTGGAAAGATCGATGCGCGCGCTGGAGAGCTGCGCGGCGGCGGAGGCGACATTGGCGCGGGCCACGGCCACCTGGGCGAGCGCGCGCTGATAGTCGGCGCGGGCGGTATCCAGCTCGGTCTTGCTCGGCACCTTGCCACCTGAGATGCGGTGCACCTCTTCCTGCCGGGCGAGCTGGGCCTTGGATTGCGCCGCGGTCGCCTCGGCCTGCTGCACGCTGGCGCGCGCCGAATCGAGCGCCGCCTGGTTGCGGTTGATCGCGTCTTCCAGCTTCACCGGGTCGATCTGGGCGAGCGGCTGGCCCTGCACCACGCGATCATTCTCGTCGACCAGCACCTTGGTGATGAGGCCGGAGATTTCCGAGCCAACCGTCACTTCATTGGTGGGCTTGAGATTGCCGGTGGCGGTGACGTGGACCTCCATGTCGCCCATATGGGCTTCGCTGGTGGCGTAGCTCGTCGTCTGGCCGCCGCTGAAGCAGGAACGCACGCCCAGTACGAGCAGGATCACCACGGCCCCGCCAATGGCCCATTTGGCCCATTTCGGTAGACGGCGCTTGTGGGTGACGCCGAGGAATTCGTCGAGCTGGGTATCGGTGCTGGTCATTGCGAACCTGTCTGGGCAGAGGCGAGCGCGGCGGGCTGCCAGCCGCCGCCAAGGGCCTTGAAGAGCTGGATGGACGCATTCGCCCGGGCGGCGCGTGCGGCGGTGTGGCTGTCCTGCGCGTTCAGCAGCGTCTGCTGGGCGTTGAGGAGCGTCTGGAAGTCGATGAGGCCGCTCTCATAGCGTGCTTCGGCGAGGCGCACGGTCTCGCGTGCTGCCGTCTCGGCTGTCGCAAGCTCGGTCTCGCGCACCTTGGTGCGGTCGATGGCGACGAGCGCGTTCTCCACGTCCTGGAGTGCCACGAGAATGGCCTGCCGATAAGTCGCGAGCGCTGCGTCGGCGGTGGCCCGCTGCTGCTCCACGCGGGCGCGAAGCTGGCCGCCCTGGAAGAGCGGCGCACTGAGGCTGGCGAGCACATTGCCGATGATGTTGGTGCCGAGATCATCGAGCACGCTGCTCGACGAGGAGAGCGAGCCGGAGAGGCGCAGTGCGGGATAGAGCTGCGCTTCCGCCACGCCCACGCGCGCCAGCTCGGCGACGAGGGTCTGCTGCGCCGCGATCAGGTCCGGCCGGCGCGAGAGCAGGTCAGCGGGAAGGCCGGCCTCGATATTGTCGGGCCCGAGCGGGATCGTGCGCGTCGGGTCCAGCTCGGCTGTCACCGTGCCGGGCGCCACACCCAGCAGCACGGCAAGCTGGTTGGCGGCGGATTGGAAGCTCTGCTCGAGGCTGGGAATGCTGGCGGCAGTCTGTGCCCGCTGCGCGCGGGCCTGTTGCAGCTCGACTTCGCTGGCAAGGCCCGCATCGGCGCGCCAACCCACGATCTGAAGCGTATTATCCTGGATGGCGAGGTTCTCGCGCGCGACGGCCAGACGGGCTTGCGAGAGGCGCGCGTCGACATAGTTGAGCGCTACTTCGGCCGCCAGACTGCGCTGCACGTCGGCAAGGCTCGCCGCGCTGCTTTCCGCCGTCGCCCTGGCGGCCTGCGCCGTACGCGAGAGCCGGCCGAAGATGTCCGCTTCCCAGCTTGCGTCGAGCCCGGCCTGGAAATTGGAGGTGTCGAAGCCGGTGCCTTCCACCGTCTCGGAGCGGCTCGCCGATGCGCCTGCGCTCAATGCCGGCAGCAGCGCGCCCTCGGAGCCCCGGGCCGCGGCGCGTGCCGCGCGCAGCCGCGCCTGGGCGGCGGCCATATTGTTGTTGCCGGCGAGCGCTCGCTCCACAAAGCTGCTAAGCTGCGGGTCGCCGAAGCTGGACCACCACTGGACCAGCGAAGCCTGGTCGGCAGCATCGCCGCTTGGCGAGTGAAAGTCGCCGGGGAGATGCAGCGATGCTGCCGATGGCGGGCGCGGGTCAGGGCCGACCGCACACCCGGAAAGCAGGAGGCCCATGACGCCCACGGCGACGCCGAGCGCGCGCCGCCCGGAGCGCGGAAAGGCGCCGGGGCGAGCCGTGGAACCGGGCGACTCGAAACAGGTCGATCTTGCTCTTGTCATGAACGCCGGGGTTAGCGGTCGAACCCATCTTGCCTGTTTCAAGATCGAAACATTTGCGGCCGCACCATCTGCGACGGCACGGGGCTCGGGTTCAGGGGCCGGAACGATCAAGAGCGGGTTGCGTTCCGGGCCGGCTTCGCCCGTCGTCCTTATGGTTTGATCGGCACCTCGAACGTGCCCACCGGGAGCGGCGTTTCGTCGTAGAGATTGACGATGGGGCTGTCGGCCCAGGCATAGCGCACGCGCGTGGCGGGCTGGCCGTCATCGGCAATGCGCAGCGTGTCGCCCGCCGGGGTGGCACGGGCATAGCGGCAGCTTTGTGGCGTCTGTCCGCACAGCTCCACGCCCAGGACATGGCTGTCGCTCCAGCTGTGCAGAGCGCCGGACACGCCGCCAAAGCGCAGGCGGATGCCGTCCGGCGCGCGCACGGCATCCATGATTTCCGGACCGCCGGCAGCGGGCACGCCGCGCGCCAGTGCATCGGCGGCGCGGGCGAGGCGTTCCCCCACCGCCTTCTTGGCCGGCGGATGGAGGTCGTCGCGGTCGCCCAGGTCGAGCGTGACAGCGAGCGCGGCATGGGCATCGGCAGCGACGGCCTTGCGCTGCTCCTCGCGCAGCGCCGCCCAGCCGCTCTCGACCGGGGCGGTGGCGACGGGGCCGTAATCGGGGAGACTAACGACGAGCACCGGCAGGTCCGGCCGCTCGAACTGTGCGCGCCAGCCCTTGAACAGCGCTGCGAGCCGATCGGCATAGCCATCGATGTTCACGTCGCTCTCGCCCTGATACCAGGCCGCGCCGGCGAGGCCATAGGCACCCATGGGCGCGATCATGCCGTTGTGAATGAGGCCGAGGCCCGCATTGGCATCCCATGGCGCGCGTGGCGGCGGCGCCTTGACGGGGCTCACCGAATAGCGCCAGCCTTCGCCCAGCGCGAGACGGCTGCCATCGGCAAAATCGAGCGACAGCACATCGGCCGGGCCCTGCATGCCGCCATTGCCATAAGTGTCGGTAAGCGCAACGATGATCTCATTGTCCCCCGCGCGCAGCGTACCGGCGGGGAGAGTGTAGCGGCGGGCATAATCCCAGCCGAAGCTGTTGCCGACCGGCTTGCCGTTCACCCAGCTCTGGTCAAGCTCGTCGAGCACGCCGAGGGAAAGCGTGGCGCCCTGCGTCGCCTGCGCCGCCGTCAGCCGCACAGTCTTGCGGAACCACAGCAGGCCGTCGAACCCGGCGAGGCCCGCATCCGGCCAGCCTTCCCAATAGGCAATGGCGGGCACGGCTTTCCACGCGAGCCGGTCGGGCGCGCGCCAGGGCTCCTCGCCGGCCTTGTCACCGCTCTCCGTGCGCCACCAGCCCTCCCAGCGCGGCGCAAAGCCGACCGCCGCGCCAGTGGGGTCGGTGGCAAAGCGTGCGAGCAGCGCCGCCTCGCCTGCGCCATAAATGGCGCGGCTGCCGGCCGGATCCAGCCATGCGCGGATCTGCGTGCCGCCCCAGCTTGCATCGATGGCGCCGATGGGCACCTTGCGCGTCTCACGCAGCGTGCGGACCATGTGATAGCAGACGGCGGAGAAGGCTGGCACGCTCTCCGGCGTGGCCGCACGCCAGGCGACAGGCGTACCAAAGGCGGATGCCGGCGTGGGGGCGCCGCTATGGGGCACGCTGAGCAGGCGCAAGCCGTCGTCTGCGGCGCGCAGGGTGGCGGCGGCGGCATCGGCGGCCCGGCTGAGCGGAAATTCCATGTTCGATTGGCCCGAGCAAAGCCAGACGTCGCCGACCAGCACGTCCCGCGCGCTGGCTTCGCCGGTAACCGATGTCGCGCGCAGCAAATAGGGGCCGCCAGCCGGTTGCGCCGGCAGCGTTGCGCGCCAGCGGCCGCCCGCGCCGGTCGTGGCCTCGGCGCGGGCATGATCGCCGAGTGTCACCGTCACGCGCTCATTGGGCGCCGCGCGGCCGGTGACGACGAGCGGCAGCGTCTCGTCGAC
>Ga0182738_1002533_pt1 | contig 21620 bp, 11 predicted proteins | sample eDN5th30CBELigMG_FD_128876 | JGI IMG/M metagenome (GOLD analysis project Ga0182738, IMG submission 128876) | Enriched Miracle-Growth compost microbial communities from Emeryville, California, USA - eDNA 5th pass 30_C BE-Lig MG (version 2)... ...
ATAAAAGCCCCTTATATAACTTGGTAACGGATTTTAATCAATCGGAATTTTTCTCAAAATTTTTAAAGGGTATACATTGTTGTCGATATTATCGTCGGAGAATCGATCGCATATGATGTCCTCGGTGTCTTTATTGCTCATGTCTTTTATTTCTTATACGAAATCTATCCGAGACTTCCTCTCAGCAAAGGTCTTAGAGCTATCAAAACCCCCAATTTTTTGTAAATTTTTGGAGAAGATGCTGTCCTTCTAATGATTTTTTTAGGGTAAAATTTGTTGACTATGTCAATCTTAAGCCTAATGAATATGCTGCTTATTTGGATGACTAATGGATTAACAAAAAAAACTATTTATTTTGTTCATATTATATCACCACCATGTAAAAGCCAAAAAAGAATTTACTTTTTTTCGCTATAATTTTGCATTTGTTGTTTTAGTATCAATATCTACTATCGTATTTTGCTTGCCCCACCATGTTCTACTTCACATATAAAAAAAAACCATTTCTTATTTGGAAAAAAATTTTATTGATATTTTTTTCAGAATCAGAAAAATTTTTATTTTTCTCAAAAGATAAAAAACAATAATGAGTCAAAGTTTATTGAAAGGGTTAAGTTTGACATTAAAAGAGTTCCTCAACAAGTGGGACAAAGTGATCCTTGAAGGCAAAAAGACTTTTGAATCTATTGCCAATCTCGTCACTGAATTAAGGTAATTCTCGATCTCACTAGATTTCCTTACCACACACCTACAGAATTATCGTTGCAAAGAAGGATAATAATTTTGAGATATATACCAATGTTTGTCAGGATCTTATCAAGGAAAAATCTATTGAAATAGTCAAATTACTCAATACTCTTGGTGAAAGATTAGAAATTCTCGTAATCTTTCTTTCTATTTAACGAATCCTCATTCTCACCCCCAATCTCAAGGCAAAGCTAGAAGAAGCATTTAGACAGCAAACAACGAATATAGTGGAGACACTCCTTAAAGGATATGAGAATCCAAAAAAAGATGAAGGTACTTTTCTCTACCTCAATCAGAAAATAAAAACTTTAATTAGATACTGAAGGGTTGCTTTTTAGGTTTAATGAAGTTGGTAAGAAAACTCTTTCTTTTGAATTCAGAATTTTAATCCTTCAAAAAGCTCAAAACAGTCAAGTTATCAGGGTGATGCTGGCAAATGAAGTGAAATTAAAGAGACAAATCTTGAAAGAAATGACAGAGTTGATTTTGAGAGAAGAGGTGACGATAGAAAAGTTTAATGAATGCAAGTTTTTGCTTCAATTATGGACTTTCAGTCCATATCTCAAAGACTCATTAATTGATCAAACTATTGAGCTAATATCCAATTTATAAAAACCACAATCAATGTACACACTCACACTGTTCATTTAGAATTATTTTATATAAACTCTTCCCCCTGTATCTATATAAATTTTGTACGTGTAAGATAAAATGTAATATTTATTATATAGTTTAAGAAACAAAAAAATTTTACGTAAAAGGCGTCTTTTTGAAGTTTTAAAATGCAGAAGTACTTCTTAGAATAGAGAGAGTAATTTTTGTTGTAAATTTATCAGTGAAGAACCAAGAACTAGCCCCTATTCTTCATTATAATCATTGTCAGCGTCGATTTCATTGAGGATTTGATTGGCAAGTTCATGGCTTATTGTAATTTCCTCCATAGGAACTTCTTTGGCTTCGTCCAAAGGTCTTCTCAAAGGAGAAGATTTAGTCTCTAAATACGGGTCAAAATTATTCAACTCTTGAGGTTGATCTTGTTGCTGATTCGGCTGTGCTTTTGGCAGCATAGGTTGGGTTGTTCTACTATTTGCTCTACTTCTCCATATCACTTTATCAAAACCTTCCAAAGATGTGCGCACAGGATCAAGTTTTCGCAAATATGGCTTTGTTAGATCGGTTTTACTATCACTCAAGTCTCCAAGAGATTCCTGAATGCCGACTGTGACGATAGGAGGCTTAGAATCTTCTTCATTTACGTGTCCTTCAGCAATGATTTGGCGTATTCTTGGAGCGTTGATCCTTCTTTGGTTATTTAGCGCTCTTGCTCTTTTCCTTCTGATGTGGAAATAAAGACCAACAATCAGAATAATTATTGAACTGAGGATAAACACGGCGAAAAATGCCAGCATACCCAACTCCTTCACTTTGCAACTTCCAGATTCTCTGCAAATTCTATCTACACAACATCCGGATGAGCAGACATCATTATCCAGACAAGCCTGACCGACTTGCAACTCACTACAATCGCTCTGTGTCTTTGCACAAGTGTAAGCATCCATACAACAACCTATTGTACACTTGGTAGCATCACATTTATCAGTTAGTATCCTCCTGATCATTGTTTAGTAAAATGTTTTGTTTTTTTACTCACGATTTTTTTATAGTCAGAGGAATTAATATTCTTAGGGTTTTAAATATTTCCAAATTATTTAATATTCCAGAAATAACTATTTTTGTGACGTTTGCTGACAAATAATGCCACCTAAACCTTGGGAAACTGCAACCAACAAAGGTAGCCCTCTTCTGAATCCGAGCATAATCCCTCTAATCTTTCTTAGACACCATCAACTCTACCGAAATCGCCAGCGGCACTCCCTTTACCTCCACTAATTCTACTTCATTAAACAATGCTCAGAATGATCTTGGCGGACTCGGCAGCAATTTAAATAACGCTGATTCTCTCGGCATGGGTAATAACTCTGCATTTGGCTCTGGCTATGGATCTGGGCTCGGAGGCTACGGCTCAGGTTATGGATCAGGATATGGGTCAGGATATGGAGGTTATAGTAGTTATGGCTCAGGATATGGAGGATACAGCAGTTTTGGGTCCGGATATGGAGGATATGGAGGCTACGGAGGATATGGAAGAGGAATGTATGGGATGAACGGAATGGGAGGGCCAGGACAACAAGGAAATTTTATGCAGTTTGCATTGAGATATTTGGATAGTTTCAGTTATGGAGTGAGTAGTTTGTGTGAAATGACAAGGAATATTGAAATGAATGCTGAAGGTCTTTCAAGATTTTGGGCATCAATGAGAAATATTTTGGTCAGATTTTTCGGATGGTTCACTAAATTGTTTAAAGGCGCAAAAGAAATATTGATGAAAGCTATTGAACTTGTCAGAGAAAAATTGTTCAGTAAAGCCTTCCTTTCTGGGCTGATTTTTAGTGGGCATGCTGGAAACGTTAAAGCCTACAATATCCTATTCAGATTCTGTATGATCACTCTGGCCCTCACTCTTATTGCTCCTTTCATTAAGCTCAAAAGCCGAGCTTAAGTGATCGGAAAAGTAGTATTCTAAGTTATAATTATTGTTGTTCAAAAAACAAATACCACGTCACAATTTTATTCTGTCAATAAGAATTGTTTTTATCTCAATATGATTAATTTCAACTTGTTATTTTTTGTATTATGTTGTTGTAGTTTATATTGTTGTTCAAACAAGAAAAGGCTTGTTTTTTCGCTTTGAATGAATAATTATCAATACTTACTTTGGTATGTATTAGAAGAGAAAACAAAGCTTTTTGGAAATACAATTTGTCAATAATGAATAAACTCGCAATAGATGACATTCCTCCTTTAAAAAATTTTAACGTTTTGTCCAAAAAAATTTTTTGAGCTCTTGTCTGAAATCCAGATTTTGGACAAAATGGCCAAAAATTTTATTTGATTTCTCGCGAAAAAAAAAAATTGTCGAGTTAGAAAATTCCAATATGTCTCCTCAAAAAAAACAATGTGATGAAATGCAATTGAAAGTTAATTTCTCAATAGTATTATTTCAATGAAGAGTTAGGTAAACAAGTATTTCAAAATCTTTTACAATGTAAATACTTTAATTTAGATTACCAAAATTCAATACATTATTCAGCGTTTATTTCTTTTTCAATATCACTATCACCACTATCTTCTGAACGATCATCATCTCTATCACGATTCTTTCTATCACTTTCCTTCTTTTCTTCATTTTCATTCTCTTCTTTATCATCCAATGGCTCAAGCTTCTCATTATCCGCATTATTCAATGCTTCCAAACTTGCCTTCATTTGCTCTTCCAATAATTGAATCGCTTTCTCTTTCTTTCCCTATAATGAAAATTTTGAGTCATTGTGATTATTATATTCACTACGTTTATAACACTTTTCGTGTCTTCAGCTAATTTATTGATAATGTCCTTGGTTCTAGCAGGCTTCCAGAATAGTTGTGGCTTTTCCCTTGAAAAAAATACTTTAGATTTTTCAAATAATCAACTCGTACTTGGTGAGAATATAATTGGAGATATCTGCAAAGTATAATTCAGTCTTTTTCAACTACAAAAAATTATTAAATTTTTATGATCTCAGCCGAACATCCCTACCAATCTGAGTTTGTCTTTTTCGATGATGTTTCTTTCGAGGATCATTTTATCTTCCAAGAGTTGCTTTCTTTTTGACTTTGGGGAAATTTACAAAATCTTTGATTATTCTCAAAATTTACTTCTAAATTCTTGACGTAGTCTTCTTTCAGTCTTGAAGATTCTTCTTGATTTTTACTCTCAGCCTCATGAACTGCATTCTCTTGTTTTTCAATCTTTTTTGCTAATTCTAACATCATAATAATCCAATAAATACTTGGGACTTTTGCTTTTCAAGGGTAACTTTAGCTCGATCAAGATGGCCGAGCATATTTCTGAAAAGATTTGAATTTCTTTTTTTGAGATCAGGAACTGAAGCTCTGAACTCCGGCTTTTCAGTTTTAAATTCTGTCTCATTTCCTTTTCCTGCTGATTTTTTTGAAACATCTTCTGGCACAGATATTGCTGAGGACAATTTTTTCTATTGAGGCATGAACAACTTCATTAATTAACTAAGCTATTCCATTTTTATTATACACTCTACGGCTAGAAAAATGTTACATTTTACATTATGTGAGGATTCTCCGCCATAATTGTTTCTGTGCTTTTTTCTTGTTTGAAAATCAGCTTCGTTGACGTGTGAAGGATCACTTCCATCAACTGCTGGTCTACTATTCCTTCTCTTAAGACCCTCCAATTTCACACTTTTCTCAATTATTAATTACATAAAGATTGGGAGAATTAATACCCATCTCTAGAAGCATCTTCCTCAACCTTATGAAGATTCCTTAGAATTTCCTTTCTTCTTCTAAGTAATTCTTCTTGCTTCTCTTCAATCTCTCGAAGTTCGCTTGAAATGCTCATAAGTTTCGGATCTAGAGATCAGTCTAGAATTAATTTATCCTTATTTAAATACTAATTCCTAAATTCCTCTCTTTTGTGACCCAAAATCCTGATTCAATATTTCGATCACAAACTTCTCGTCAATTCTCATCTCCTTCAAATTTTCTTCATTTCTCATTTTTTCAAAAGCGCCTCTAAATTTTTACCACTCTACTACATCCTTCTTTCTTTACATACCATAGTTTATTAGTCCCAGCAAGAATAGTTCTGAGCCACTTCAAAGGAACAGACCTTTTTTCAATGACAATGTGGAAGAAATTTTCAAAACGACAACAAGGAAGAAGGGGAATTTATCAAGATCTCAATTAAAGGGAAGAAATTAAGAGAGAAATGAATGAAAGAATTCACCTTCATTAAAAGAAGAGTACGGTCATAAATTTTGATTTGGCAATTTATTTATCAATTTAAGAGCTTGCTTTTCTCTGATTGATAAATATATCTTATATATATAATTAAAGCAGCGAAAGCGAAATGGTTTGTTTTGAATGTTAATCGTTGATAACCTTTTCTTAGCCCCCAAAAAAGTTCGGAAAGAAGACTAAGGTCACCAAGGCATCCAAGGTCAAGAGAAACCCCCTCTTCGAAAAGAGACCCAGAAACTTCAGAATTGGTGGTGATATCCAACCCGTCAGAGATTTGACCAGATTCGTCAGATGGCCCAAATACATTATCCTCCAAAGACAAAAGAGAGTCCTCCTCCAAAGACTCAAGGTTCCTCCCGCATTGAACCAATTCAGCTCCACCATCGACAGAAACCAAGGTGAGAATAGGAAGTTTGAATAAATCTAATCCTTTTAGCCACCACTCTCTTGAAGCTCCTCAGAAACTACGCTCCTGAAACCCCCGAAAAGAGAAGAGAAAGAAGATTGGAAGCTGCTAAGCTCAAGGCTGAAAGTAACCCTTCCTTCGAAAATCGCCACTAAACCCTTCTAGACAAGGCCCCCGCTGACACCAAGGCCCCTATTGCCCTTAAGTATGGCTTGAATAACGTTACTGGCCTCATCGAAGACAAGAAAGCTAGACTTGTCATCATCGCCAGCGATGTCGACCCCATTGAAACTATTGTCTGGCTTCCTCAACTCTGCAGAAAGCAAGACGTTCCCTTCTGCTTCATCAGAGGTAAAAAAACTCTCCCAGCCTCATTTTTAACCATTCCCTAGGTAAGGCAAGACTCGGTAAATTGGTTGGTCTTAAGAACGCCAGCTGCGTTGCCCTCACCGGTATCAGAAAGGAAGTAAAAAATTAACCAGGAAAAATTAGACGCTAAATCTCCTTCCTAGGACCAAGCTACTTTCGATAACTTAGTTAAGACTTTCAAGGCCCAATTCAACGAAAACGTCTCCCTCAGAAGAGAATGGGGTGGTGGTCTTTTGGGACACAAATCCAGACAAGCTCAAGAAGCCAAGCAAAGAGCTATTGAAGCTGAACAACTCAAGAAGGCTGCTCTTTAAATAGTGGGATAAAAATATATAAGCTGTGCTAATCTAGTTTTATGGGCGCTACCTTTTGTAACTTAAGATTAAAACTCTAAACCAAACATGAAATATCTTATTAGTTTCATTGCTCTTGACCCTCTTAACATTGTTGTTAAACCTCAAAAGTTACGCTATATTGTGTTTCCTTATAAACTGATTCATTTCGATCTTAGGAGGTATGATAAAAACGTTTTTTTCTCCTTTCGATAAGAAAGCTGATAGTCAAAACTAGTCCTGATTAGAAATTCCATCCCACTTTAATCGTGAGGTGTAAATTTAATTAAACCATTTATCACAATACACACACTTTCCTACTCTTCCGACCAAAGGAATTAGGCATGTCTCATGCATTTCCCAAAGACATGCCTTTTTCTTGTTCATGCATATCCTATTTTTTTACACATAATTTGGTCCACAATCTTGGTCTTTCAATTAAAATTTTATTTATGATGATTAATCATGCTTCGAATTAATCCAGATTTTCTCTGGATATTCGGATGCATCAGAGATTTGAGCATTTACTTTTCATAAAAAACAATTTGAAGAAAATTTTTATGGTGGAAATAAAACAATTTCCTTCGAAAAAAATTTGCATTATTCTGAAAAATTTTTTTGTCACTTTTCTTTGGTTGAAATTTTTTTCCTCAGGGTTTTTTCCCCTTCATTTAAAAAAAGTTTCTTCAGCAAACTCAAACCTAAATGGGATTGAGATAAGTTTAAATATCTTGTTGTTTCCTTTTCTTGAATCAAATCGAATTTCAAATAATGATCTAGATATATAAATTTATTCTCCTTTTTCACTTTCTTATTTATCAAAAAGTTGTTTGATAGTTCAGCATATAATCTTTCTATGATACCTAAAGTTCTTGAGATACGATGTTTCATCCAGAAAGGAAGTTCAACAGAGGATGATAAGCTTGAGTCCCAAAGCAAGTTTTTCCTTTGAGAGATATAGACTAAAATAAACTCGCGCTTTAATTTGATGATCTGAAGTTATTTCTTTCATAGAAACAACAACAAGCGTCTCAGTTCAAATCAGAATATCTTGAGGTTTTTTAGTATACTATCGAAATCTGAATTTTTTTTCAATGAGTTTTTTCATTTCCAAAAAAAAATTCTTCAACAACTGATCCAAAATTTATCATCTTGTAGATCTTATAAATTGTATAAGAATTCTATTTATTATAATCGAGAAATTTAAATTTAAATAAATCCACTTTCTGACTTTTCCCCTCCAATTCTTTGGAAAAGAAAACTTTTCCTCTTGTCTCCTTGTCTTTTTTCCTCAAAAAATTTTCGAATGATTTTTTTCAATACAGAATTGAATTCTGATAGCAAAGAAAATGAGGAAGATCAAAACTGGGTGCAGAAACATTCTTACATTCTCATCAGCAAGTTGAATCCAACACTCACTTTCCCCTTTCCAATAACCCCAAGAGATATGAATTATTAATTTATAAAAAGTCTCGAATGACTACATAAAGATGTAGCACCGTAGTAGTTATATCTTTTGCTCATTCATTTATTCGGGTTATTCCTTTTTAATACGGGTCATGGTTGAGACAAACCATAATTATGAAAGAAACTTTCGTCGAATGGAGGAAACGGCAAACACGTATACGAATAATATGCAAGCAAAACCAGAGGAATTATCTACCCAAAATGTTCTTGGTAGCTCTGCCAGCCTTGAAATCATCGGCGGGGTGTCTGTAGTATGAAATGACCTTCTTACCCCAGTTGAATTGGGCAGCATAGTAACCTCTCAAGTTAATATCATCCTTGGAACCTAAAATTTTTCATTTAATTTTTTTTCTCCTTTAAAAAAATTTACCAGGGAAATAGTTGTGTGTTTCAATGAGTTCTTCGAGTTCAGCTTCAAGACCGTAGAAGAAATCGTAGTTTTCGTGCACTAAAAAATTCTTTTTAAAAATGCTGCTTTAAACACACCCGTTACTCAAGTAGTCGTTGGAATTGCCATATTCTCCGAGGTCGTAAAGGAAGACAGAGTAATCAGTGTAAGCGTTCATCCAGACGGCACCGTGGTAGAAGAGTTCATTGGTCTATATAACTCAATCATTTACTACAACCTTTTCAAATTACAATTTCTTCGAGTTCCTTAGAGGGAGTGGAAACAAGTTGAGTTATAACATTTTCAACGTTGTATTCTTCGCTGGCGAGGGTTTCGTAATTGGCTTTAACTTTATCAACAAGACCTTCAGTAAAGATTTCGTTTCTCCATTGGTCCCAGTTGATTTCCTGAGAAATTAGCCAAATAATTATAACTAAGTTACGGGGATTTCTTCAGCTTGAGCGGGTCTGTTGAAGAAACTGATAACGGAACTCAATTGGACAACGTAGTTCTTGGATTCGTTGCTGACGGCCTTAGAGGTCATAGTGGTCATCCATTTTCTGACTTGTTCAGCAGAGTCGGCTAAAACTTAAGAATATACTCGAAATCGGTTCATACCAGGCTTAACCTTAGCAACTTGGTTTCTCAAAGGAGCGCGGTTGGTGCTTCTGACAAGTTTAGCCAAAAAGGACATTTTTCTTTTTATTAATTTAAATGAATTTATTTAGCATTAGGTATAATGCCTCAAAAATCCTTTTGTTTTTGAGGATTTTATTGAAGAAAAAAATGGTGAGAGGGGAAGGGATCTCTTCAATGATGTATAGAAAGATGGGAAACTACAATACTCTGGTCTATTTTTGGATTGGAGAAATTTTTGAAAAAATTTAGCTTGAAGAATTCTTGAAAAAAATTTCATAAAATAATTTTTCGCTTTTAATTTCTTTAATCAATATCTTTACTTAATATTATTTCAAAACTGCTTCACGCATTGAAACAATTCGCATTTATTGCATTATCTGAAAAAAATTCGAAATATTCCTACTTCAAAAATGCTGACAGTAATTTTTTCATTTTTTTTTTTGGTTGGAAAAGCTTTTTCAAGAGACAAACTAAGAACTTCAAATAACTCAGAGCAAAACAAAAAAGATTGACTCGGACTGCGAGAAAAAGTTAGCTTTCGAATACAGCTATTCCAAAACAATATCCTGAGAGGCAACACCAGTCCTCAAACAGAAATCTTTGAAATACAGCTCTTTCATTTTATTGAAGTTCAGTTCTTTATCGAAAGCTCTTTGCAGAGTAAATGATTGAAGATACTCAAAAGACACAGTTCTCTATGATGGTGATCAGAATCGACCGCAACATGGGGCTAGTACTAATTTCTATAAAATTAGAGAGAACAATTGTCAAATAATTCCTAACAATTCCAAACCCCAATGCTTGAGATATAACCTCAACGTTAAACTGAGACTTTGATAGCAAGAAAAATTTTTGACTTGTTTTTCCAAGCCCAAATCAAGGAGCATTTCAAAAAATCTGAAGAGATAAATTTTCAAGAATTATGTTTGAGATATCAGCGCAGAAACACTTGGGCACAAATTTCATTTTGGATAGACAAAGGGTTCATTGCTCATTTTCTTTCATATTTGAGATGAAATTTTGTTATCATACTATTCATAAATTTCTACTCATAAATCAGATTGAGAACTTTTGGCGAGATTTTATAATTTCAATTCTACAAAATTTCATCCTTTTTCAGACGTTTATAATCTCTTTATCATCAAATTTAAAACAAATTCCCCTGTTATTAAGGAAGAGATGTGGGAACAGGCTGCTAGTCTAGTGCTCTCCTTTTCTTCATTGCTGCTACGACAATTTTTCTCTGCAACCTATTATTATGAACAATTTTTGAGCAGATTTTCGACCATGTTATAACAACTTTAATTATTTCAAGAAAGATCCTAGAAACTTAAAGCGCTCATTGACAAGACCCAAGCATTCTTCTAATTATTATAATTCCACTAAAAAATACCATATTTGGGGACAAAATATAAATTCGAGAGAAATTAAAGACACAGAGAAAGAGACAATAAAGAAGAAAGTATTATTGAGGATTTTCAGTCTACTTCTTGCTATCTAAAGAACATGTCAAAGATAATTTTATTTTTCTTTGAAAAAAGACCAAGTTCTCACAGGTATTTTAAAAGGTAATTTATTCCGTTAATAATGAAACAACAACACATCAAAATTCTTTCTCAGATGTGAGTGTTTGAAAGAGAGAATAAAACTGTTATGAATGTAAAGTATCATTAATAAATTTAATAAATATCATACTCCAGAAAATATAGATTTCTCAACTCACAATGCAGAAGGAAGACGCTTATGATCAGATGCAAGGAGACGGGCCAGTTGGTGATAAAAAAGAAGTCTTGCAAGATGTATAAATTATCCCTTTAAATTTTCCTCACAGTTTAATTAGATCCAAGTCTTACACTTGATTCATGATAATGATTACGATCTTCTCAAGAAAATGAATATCAGAACATCAAACTTGAACTTCTTGCTCGAATATCCAGATCTTTCTTTTGACAGAGAAATTACTCCTTTGATATTGGCCTGCTTTTTGGGGAGAATCGATTGTGTTCGTTTAATCTTGGAAAACCCCACTTGTGACATCGATTTGCCCAGTGAAGACTCTGGATATACACCACTCTGTGTCTCATGTTTAACAGGGAATTATGAAATAGTGAAAATGCTTTTAGAAAAAGATGCTGAAGTGAATCTTCCCAATAGATTTAGCCAAACACCATTTATTTTATGCTTTTCGCGGTTAAATGAGACAACAAACTTGTATGAAAACACAAAGATCTGTTTCAAAATGGCCGAAATACTACTCGAGTTTGGAGCTGATATAAATTGGATTGTCGATAAAGCAAAAGGCCATACAATTTTGATGCAATTTTGTTCGGTTAAAATGGAGTTGGACGAACGAGAAAAAAGAATGAACCTTGAAGTTATAAGATTCTTGCTCGAACATGGAGCTGATAAGAACATGGTCTCCAATAAAAATAAAAACGCCTTCCAATTGGCTCAAAAGCACTCCAATAGAGACGCTGTCTTGGAAGTCCTTCAAAATACAAACCAAAAATTCTTCTCAAATAACTCTCTCAAAAAGAAGGGACCTATCGTCGCTATTGATAAGAAAAAAGTACAAAATGCCCTCAATACTGCCAAAGGATCCGCCTCCAAAAAATAATCCCACCTTGTTTAAACTAAAAATTTTACTGTAACTTTCTCTATAAATGAACTCATCGTCCTCCCATCGTTAGTTTTTTAGTATGAATACTCTTCGTTTATTTTTCACAATTCCAAAACTTCTCTTCAGAAACACGCTTTTTTTAAGGGATGGGGATGGCCTGGGATAGGGCATCAATTGCAATGACAATAGCAATGGCAACAGCAATAACAATATCAATATACATTCATAAATTTTATATTTAAATTGAGAATTACCAAGTAAAAATAACAACGCTCAAATCAAAACAAACAAATTGTAAATTGTGAAAAATTCTAACTAATTTAGTGGGGGTGATGGTGATGATGATGACTTTTAACAAATTACATTCAAGTCTTTGTCTCTAGATATAAAATACACTCTGAACTCCTTCATTGCTTATTTCCTAGAGACGACAGGTTTTCCTGTGGGCACAAAATTATTGCTCCTTGAAGGTGGGAACGACTGCCTTGAACCTTGGTCCTCACCTGGCTTTTTATCAGCGCCGCCTAGGGAATTCTTTGAGGATGCATTATTCTGGTCATCAGAAGCTCTAGAATATTGGCTTTGACGAGGGTTGGAGGACTGCTGGGGCTGGGAAACCTTTCGTTCTTCGCTGTCGTTGAAAGACATGAGGATTTGTCGACGCACCTCCTTCTTCTTTTTGGAGATTTCTTGGTACAATTTATCTCTATATTCTCTAATACCGAATTTTTTATTATCGTCAATGGGAGTCTTTATAATTCTTCCAGCTTCGGGTTCATCATCAGGATTGTGGAAATCAGCCAAATAAGGATGCCTTAACGTCTGCTCAGCTGTGTATCTTTTACTTGGGTTGAAATGAAGTAATTTCTTTAATAAATCAATAGCCTCGTCACTCGCATTGGGAAACACTTCTCTCCAAGGACGATTCTTTGTTGGAGGCAGAGTTTCGAGTATATTAGCAGCCAACTCACTCTGAATCTCTTGAATATCTTCATGTGATGGCCTGCCTATAACTTCTAGTACTCTGTCAAGTTGATTCATTGTTGAAGTTCCTGGAAATATTGGCTTTCCAAGCAACATCTCACCAAGAATACAGCCTACAGACCACATATCCACTCCTTTTGTATATTTATGTGAACCCAATAAAATCTCGGGAGCTCTGTACCATCTTGTAGCAATATAGTCAGTCAAAATTGGCTGAGATACTCCGTCTTGTGCAGCGATTGACCTGGCCAAGCCCAAGTCTCCGACTTTAACCACACATTCAGAATTTAAAAGAATGTTTGAAGGCTTTAGATCTCTGTGGAGGAGCTCCGAAGAATGCATATATTTAAGACATTTGCAAATTTGATAAATAATGTATTGTTTGTGAATATCTTCCAAAATTCCAGCTCGGATAACAGCGTGTAAGTCAGTATCCATATATTCAAAAACAAGATAAACATCTTTATCGTTCTCGGCTTTCATGACATTGTGAAGTTTAATAATGTTCTCGTGATCCATCTCCTGTAACAGCATTATCTCTCGAAATGTTCTTTGAGCATCGGTAGAGTTTTGGAAAGCGTCAAAAATCTTTTTGATGGCGACGACAGTTTTGTCCTTTTTGGTTATACATTTCCATACCACACCGTAGGCACCCTTTCCAAGCTTTTGTACAATCTCATAACGTTTTAACACATGTTGTTCAACCTCTTCACTCATGTTTAATTTGTCAAATAATAAAACGTATGTTATAATTAAAGTTTATTTTTTATCAAAAAAACATAAAAATGCGGATCTTACCCATTTTTTTCCCCATTGCCTAATCCAACAATTATTTCGAGTCCTTCAGAATATTTCACCATATAATTGGGCCCTCTTTTTGTCGCCCCAAGAATGATTCCAAAGAATGAGTTAGATAATTTTCTATAAAGCCTAAAAGGGAAAAACTAGTCTTTGCCTTATTGGTTTATTTTGATAAAATTCCACCTCGATATGTAAAAAAACCATCCTCTTTTTTCTCCTTCCTATAATTCGTAAATTTCAAACTCAATTTCGACCAAACATTCTCGTATGCTATAAACTCAGATTATCTTGCCTCGTATTCTTTTTAAAACAACACAATAATATTAAATATCGATCATTTCATCCACATATCCATGAAATTTTTATCGTCAAAATATTTCTTCCATGCTAAATGAAAACTTCTTCGGACTCTCTTCCCACTTTTGAATTCTTTGACCTCTTCTGATTTTCTCCAAATCTCAATTTTCAAGAAAATAATCGACTACAAAAATTTGTCTGCATAAAATTACATCCTTTGAATATTCCTTTTATCTTCAAAATCTCAAGCAGTTACGTCGTTTATACAGATATTTGAAGTCATAATTTTTCCAACAAAAGAGGAAAAACTAGAATGATTTTCATTTTTGTTGAAGGTTTGAATTGACAGATCATTATTAGGTACCTTAATTAGCAGATTAATTAAATAAATTCCACAGGAACATAGTATGCCGTCCAAAAAACTCTTTTTAATTAAACCTTGGCCAGAAGTCTAAATTGTCATTTCAAAAAATTTTGTTAAAAAACTTCGACCAGATACTATTCTCCTTCTTTTCACCATTTACTTTATTAAGAGAAAAAGATAATCTGATCTGAAACTGAAAATAATAAAGTCAAGTGCGTTTATTGAGAAAGAATCCGTTTGGGCTAAAGGTTCTAGTGACTAGGTTTTTTTGCCAAATCTGATTTCTTCAGGATTCAATAGATTCATCCTACGTTTGACCTTAATATGCTCCAGAGAATGCGAATTTATTGATTATATCTGTTGCTCACTGAGTGATTCACAAAATAAAACCAACCCTGCAACACGAAGAGTTTAAACCCTTGCTATGATATAGAAAACTCAAAACGTGTCAGCAAAAATAATGTCATTTGAAGGATCAATATAAACAAAAGTGTTGTTCTCTTGAAGATGAGCGAAATTATCTTTCAACCAAAAGTAGCTCAAAAATGTGAAAATTTTCTACAGGTGATTCTAATTACAAAAATTTTCTCCCTAAAAATTATCACTGCTTCTCTCTCAAATTATTTTCTTTGTTTAATATCAAGACAAAATTATTTTCATCGTTAGAATTTTTTTGGTGATCTCAGGACCATCAAAAAAAGTTAATTTTTCATTCTGGAGATCCCTTTGCCCTTGGATGCTCAACCCAATCTTCGTCACCCTAGAGAAAAGGATCTCAAAGCATTTCAAAGAAGAAGAACACAAAGCAAATCAACTGATTATTTCTGACAATTGCTTTTTGGATCCAAAAATTGATTCAAAAAATATTGGAACCAAACTTTATTATAATTTAATAAAATAAACTTTTGGTCGACAAAAATGAAAATATCTCACACTAAATGACTTTCTTCAACAATTGATCAATTTTCAAGGTCCCCATCTTTCCACTCATTATTTCTCACCTCTATTGCCACATTTTCCCTTCAAAGATTTATTAACGCCTTCCTGACTATTTTCTCTTCATATTTCTTGAATAAACTAGATCCTCTACATACTGATAGCGGTCTTTTCTTCATTAGGCAGTCCCTTCCAACAGTTCTCTAGCTCTTAAACTATAAATTATTCTCAGAATTAGGAATTTCCACAATATTTTAATTTGAATAAATGGTTCCGCGGATAACTCAATTTTTATATTTCTAGGCGCATTTGATCAAAATTTCGAACTTTTCAACCTTTAAAGATCTGTCCATTTTCTATCTATCCCAGAAAAATCCTCTTTTATCCATCTCCTGTTTATTCTCTTTCTATATTATTCTCATTCCAATATGATAATTCGGAAAAGTCGATATAACGAACAAAATTTTTTTAACGAGGTTTAATTAATAATTTAGTCAAAAGACCCAATTTTACAATTCTACATCTTCAAATACCTAACCCTTAAATTCTAACCGAATAATCACATTCTCCGACTCTCCTCTCACATCATTGAACTCTTTTTCACAAATTTTCTCACAGGAAACCTACTTAGTTTCGCATAACGGAATTTTTGCAAAAACTGTCCATTAAAATCTGTCCTAATTTACTATAGCTTAAGTCTCAATTACAATAATATTTATATAAAACAAAAATGCATTACCCACGCCTCAGAAACGACAGATTTACTCGTACTGAACCCTATGAAGGGGTTTCATCCAGAATGACCACCCACAAATCTCTCAAGACTGTCAAATATTCCCCTTACTCACACGCTGATGAAGAAAAGACCCCTACTCATGTCATCAACAAAGTCACATCCAAAATCAATGGAATTTTCAAAGGCCTTCAGTCTGCTGTCGGATCCTTCTTCAAATCAACTCCTTCTGACTTGAAAGAAAGCGTCAGTTCAGAGAATAGTCTTCGCAAACCTACTTTAAACTACCCCAATGTTTCAAATCAGGCAATAAAGAATATTGATTTCCAAGGCTTGGCTGGTTTGTTAGCTCCTTCCAATCCTATGGAAACATCTTTTAGTGGACAGCAAGCTGAAGTAAATCCTATGGAAGTTAGCTTCGGCGATGGTGATAAATACCAAAATAACTCCTCTGGAAATCAAACCATCTTTACCTTTAAACCTACTGTTGCTAATCTCAGTATTTGTCATTTCTTTTACGTTATTTTCATCCTCTTCATTAGGTGATTCAAGAATCGTCGAAGCTCTTGATCTTAACGGAAGTGGATTTGAACCCGAACCAAAAATGAATGTCTTGAGAATATTAAATTTCTGTCATTGCCTCTATGAAAACACCAAAGAAAGGTACGCTAAAGCCAAGCCCTATGGCGGTAGTTTACGCTCGGTGTTAACTAAAGGACTTCCAAAACCCGTCCTTGTGAGATCTACAACTCCATTGATAGAGTTTAAATATAATAAAGTAAGCGGAAAATACGAAGCTCATAGCTCCTTTAAGAAAAAGAAACGTACCGCAGCTGAAGCCGACCCTGACCTTGATCTCAAACAGCATATGCTTCAATCTGCTTCTATGATGTCTGAAGACCAAAATCAAGCTGAACAGCATGCTTACAAGAAAAAGAGAGTCAGCGGGCTCCCAAAAGCGCACACTGAAGCCAAAATTCATGTTGATTTGAAAAAATCTAAAAAGAAGCCACCTACAAGCAGCGTTCCTTCCAAGAAGTCAGCTTCATATGGAAATACTTTGGAAACTTATGAAACAGATGAGACAGAGGAGCATGAACTTAGAAAAGAAAGTCCTTGTAAAAATAAAGTCTTTGAAGAAGATAAAGAAGATTATTTCACAAAAGCAGAAGAATCAAGAAAGAGCGATAAAAAGAGATCTCCTATTAGTTCTCCAGCCAAGGGAAAAGATTCAGTCACTTCAAAAGATGGCACAGTCGCATCTACCAACCCCTTTACTTCTCCTATCAAATCTGCAAAAACCACTCCTGAAAAAATTGACACCAAACAACAAAATGAAAAATATCAGAATTTAAAAATCACTCCTGTTCACGATCTGAACGAGTCCAAGACAAGTGAAACAAGCGATGCTCAAAAAGACACTGAAAATATCCTCAATCTTCCCAAAACTCCCACTTTCAACCTCAACTCTAAAAACTCCCTCTTCAACAACAGTAAATCTGAAGATAGCATAGAACAAGCTCCTGAACAAAGTGAGACTGTTGAAACCAAACCTACTTCATTATTTTCTAACCTTCCTAAATCAGCAGGAGGCCTCTTCAGCAACCTTGTTAAAGAAACTCCTGTGGTCGCTTCTGAGAATAAAGAAATCCTTCCTGTTTCTAACCATAATATGAGCTTCTCTGATGAACAACCTCAATCTCAGCCTCAAGCTCAACCTGAACCTCAGCCTCAACCACAAGTTGTTGAGCCTGCTCCTGTTCAACAACAAGAAGTTAAGGTTATACCAGACTTCTTAAAATCCTACCAAAGGACTGGTTCTATTTCTTCAACAACAAATGTAGACAACAGCAATCCATTCCTTTCAAGAGCTGCAAGCACAGTGGCAGATACTAGCAATCCATTCTTGAAGCCAGCCAAGACTGAAGCTCCTATGATGAGTTTCTTAAACAATAGTGTCACAGTTACAAGCCCACAAAGTAATCAAACTCAAACTTTGCCAACTGTGACTTCAACATTGGGACTCTTTAGCAACAATAATAACAGCACCACGAATAACTTGTTTGGAAACAGTGGAATGAATTTCGTTCAAAATTCGCCTGCCCCTTCTCTTTTGGAGATTAATAGCAATTCAAATGGAGGTTCCATCTTCCTGAAGTCATCAGAAAATAGCAATGGATTTGATAACTCTGGAGGAAATATTTTCCATAATAATTTCCAAAATGATAATGGAATGGAAAAAGAAAGCTCAATGGGCTTCCAAAATAATCTCTTCTCCAATAAATTCAGCAACAATAACAGCTCTATGAATGAACAAAAACCCAATAATCTTTTTGGCAACAATTTCGGTGGAAATTCTTTGTTCTCAAATAACAACGGAATGAACAATAATATGGGCAATACAAACTCATTATTTGCAAGCAACAATAGTAGCAGTCAATCAACGAATATGGGAATGTGGAACAACAATAACTCATCAAACGATTTTATGAACAATACAAATAATAATCAATCCGGAAACCCATTCCTCAACAACAATTCAAGCTCACCGAATAGCTTCTTATCACCACCACAAAACAATAAAAATCCCTTCACAGGAGGAAGTATGGGAGGACAACAAAATCAACAAGCTGCTTCAAACTTCTTGGGCATTGGAGCTAACAATAGTCCTGCACCTCAACAAGAACGTGTCTTTAGAAAAATTATTATGCCTGGATCTGGAAATAAAAAGGAAAGAGCTTTCTAAAAAAATCTCTCTTTCTGTTTGTTTGTATAATGGAAGAAAATGCTAGAATAATCAGAGTTATGGTTATTCTCAGAGTAAAGCAAAAAAAAATTTTGATAGTTTTTAGCTTGATTGAGTAAACAAATTATCTCTCTAATTTGATGATGATTTTTCTATATTTACATGTTTTCATATGAAATTTTACTTTATCTTATAGAAAGTCACATTTATTACTGTGTAGTTATAAATTATAATGAATCAACATTTCTTTTTGGAAAATCAAAAATTTCTCTCATTTATAATTATTAATATGATATTCATATATAAACTAAAACCAAAACCAAAAAGTATTTATTGAACAATACCTTCATTTTCTCTATAAAAATCTTCACACACAAACAAACAAAATCTCTCTACAAATTATTCTCAAATTAATTCATTCACCATCATAATTAAATTAGTAGCTAGATTTGATAACGTTATTCGCCCAGGTACCAGCAGTGATATTTTTAGAATCACCATGAGAATAGGAACCTCTGCCTTCAACATTATCACAGGCAAAGTTTCCAGTAAAAGTATCTCCATTACTCAAGAAAAGAGAACCAAAGCCATGTTTAGCACCATTCTCAAATCTTCCTTCATACTTAATCCATCCATTTCCAATCTGATTTAAATCTTTACTGTAGTCTTTTCCATGCTCCAAATCTTCAGGAGTCACATTATAAATTATTCCTCTTCCATGGAAAGTGTTATCTTCCCATTCTCCTTCATACCATTTCACATCATCATTCACCCACAGAATTCCAAATCCGCTCATCTTATCTTCATCCCAAGTTCCTTCATATCTATATCCTTCATGATAATAATATGTGCCTTTTCCTTGTCTCAAGCCCAAAAACTTCTCCCCAATATAACTGGTTCCATCCTGGTAAGACTCAGAAACTTGTTGATAAATTCCAACAAGCTTATCAGCAGGCTTCACCTCATGAGTAGGACAAGTCAGAACAACGATTTGGTCGATTGGATCTTCACTCTTGGGGACTGGCTGCTCCTTCTTCACAGCATTCACAAGGTAGAAATTGCCGTCCTCTGATGGCTCAATTGATTTGAGAACATCTTGAGGAGCATATTTGTTAAAATAAACCAAGTCTTTCTCATATCTTTCGAGATTTTCCTTCACCAAGTTCTTTGGTGGGGATTTGGTTCGCTTCTGTCTTGGGAGCTTGCATTTTAATGGTGATTTCTCTCCAAATATATCTATTGATAAATATGAATATTTTCAAAAATTCACTCATCAGTTACCAGTATTTTGGCTATAATCAAAGTTGTTGGAGACATCATTATCATGATCACGAGCTCGATCGGTATTTTGGGCGCTTTTTGAAGAGAGATATTCCTGAGCTTGACTGAATTTTCTATTTCTGGGACTATCAATGTTGTCCTTGGAAATATGGAAAGTGCTGTGTTCTTCAAAAATGATATCTTGAGTACTATCAACTCCTCTCAAATTTCTGGTATTTGGCTTGAAATGTTTGCCCGAATTATATTCATAGCTATCATCTTTCTGAGTTTTCTCTTCAGAAAGTTTATGCTCTTCTATTAAAAAATCAATCAGGATCTTCCATACAAAAAGAAATTTACGTGAATAAGGACTAGTCTTGGGCTTTACTGGAGTTCTGAGACTATTATTATCGACCTGAGGAGATTGATGTTGAGATGTTGTAGAATAATTATAATCACGACCTAGAATTCATCGTAAGATTATTTCCCTGCATAAAGGAATTACTTGGACTAGCAAAACTCGTGTAAGGTTGCCAGCTTCCTTGGATGTTTGAGTAATTGGTTCCAAGACTCATATTAGGAGTATTTAGATGTACATTTTGGGTGGTTGAAGGGGTGGTGTAAGAAAGGGGGTTGTTTTTATCAATGACTTTGTCCAAGAGGTTGTTAACGTTGGAAAATTGGTTGTCGAATTTTTGGTTGAGGTTAACAATGTACTCTCTGCCTTGAGATTGCTGATTAGACGATGACATTAAAACTAAAAGGCTTAATATTTAACAGAGTTTAAATGTTTTTTTATATAAGTTGAGGAAATAATACAAGGAGTTATATACAATATTTTTGGTTCAAATTAAAAGACCGCACTAAAGGACCAACTTTCATGGGAAAAATGGCGTCCAAATAAATATATTTAGTTAAACCTTGTATAGGAATATTGGATCCAACCCTCTCTACGTGATTTGAAGAAATTTTTTCCAACTTTTTTTTTTGTTTTTTTGAATAATTCTAAATAGAAAATTATTCAACAAAAAAATAATATCATTAATCCCTCTGAGTACTTGGAGAAAATCAACCAAAATGAATAAATAAAGAGCTTCGCCTGATTCAAAGGAATCTGTCCAACAATATCATTCTGTTGTTGAGTTTTAATCTTTAGCCAAAATAAAATTCTTTTTTTTTCCCGAAAAATTTCTTGAATGGAGGAAAATAAAATCGAAGAGATCAGTCCATTGAAATCGCTTCAAGATAGATCTCTACGAATAATTCAGGAAGAATAGAAAATACACAATTTGGTTTATTAAAGCAACAGAAGGCTCTCAAACAAATTAAAAAAAAACTCTTTCCCTCTCATTAATTTATCAATTTTAGCCCAAAAAAGTTTCAAATACAAAGAATACAGATGAACTTTTCAATATATTATTCAAAGAAGATCTCGCTTTATTTTAAAAGAAAAATGTTGATCAAGAAAGGGTCCTGAGTAGTCGAGACGAATAATATCTTTGGTAATATTATTTTAATGTGATCAACTCTTTGTAGCTAAAAGTCAAATTTTAAAGAATTCTAGGTTTAATTTAAATAAGTCCTCCACCGAATCTGTTGCAAAAATTCAGCAACCCAGATCATCAAGATGAAGAAACATTCTCTTTAAGAGAG
>Ga0182738_1002534_pt1 | contig 21620 bp, 20 predicted proteins | sample eDN5th30CBELigMG_FD_128876 | JGI IMG/M metagenome (GOLD analysis project Ga0182738, IMG submission 128876) | Enriched Miracle-Growth compost microbial communities from Emeryville, California, USA - eDNA 5th pass 30_C BE-Lig MG (version 2)... ...
AAGCTCATTCAGAATTCCTAGATTCGTTAGACTTGAGAACAATTAAACAATTTTTTTTTAAATATTTTTCCAATTTTTTTGGGGGAAAATTTCTGACGTTTTTTTTCATTCAATTCTTTTCATAATCTTCGAGAATTCTTCCCAACAGAATTTCTTTCGCGATTGGAATTCCATACTTTTCTGGTTTCATCTTTGAGAGAAAAAGATTTGGATCCCATCCGCTCTCTCTCCAGTATCAGGCTTTTTGAAGGAAGGAGTGTTGGATTTTCTGAAAGGACGTTAGATAATGTCTTGAGAAAAATTAGAACACCCTGATCTCGAGTTTTCTTGAAGAAATTTTTTTCAATTTTTTTCTCTCCAAAAAAAATTTGATATTTGATTAATTTCTCTCCCCTTCTCAATTTCTATGTATCAATTATTGAAACGCTTAATTTCTTGACTTGGTTTTTTGCAAACAAAAAAAAAAGATAAACAGATTAACAGGCCCTAATCTTGAATTTTAAAATTATACCCTATGGGTGCAATATTGTCACAACTAAAACAGTATGCCAAACAAAGAAGGCTGACTCCTTTACTTGGCAGTAAACTCTTAAAATCACGTGTATTTTATTCTCTCTAGTCTCCTTGTCCAAACTTCGTGAGTATCATGGCTCTTTCAAATCTATCTGTGATGACTTTACTCTTGATCTCTCAGATTTCGAAGAAATTTTTGGAGTCGATAAAGAATCTTTTGCCATTTGGGATACAGACAGAACTGAGCTCATTGATGCATTGGAACTCTTTAGTGGATTAGTCATCTTTTCTGATTCAAAGTTTGAAGATAAAATCAGATGTACATTCTTCTTCAAAACACTCCCTAAACCTCTCTTCTAGTCCTCTTTGACTTGTTTGATTTTAATGAATTGAACAGTCTTTCGATTGTCGATCTCCAATTCATGCTCTACTTCTGCTTAACTTCAACATTTAAACTTTACAATATCAAACAAGAACTTAACGAAGAAGCTATCAGCTCTTTCCTTAGCGACTCCTTCAGTGAAGATAATAGAATAAATATTAGTCAGCTTGTCAAGTATAAATTTTTTTTTGAAACAGATCTAATGTTCTATCGAAAGATGGTGTGCAAAATCCCCTCAGATTCATGAATTCTTCAACATTATCAAAAAGGAAATGGCTCTTGTGAGGTCGCTTGCTCATACAACACAGCACACAGGCATGCAAAAAGTAAGCTTTATTCTCAAAATAGTTTGAAACAAGGAGGGAAAAAATTTCAAATTAATCAAACAGAGCAAAGAGAATATTTAAAATTATTGTGTAGTTTTTACTTGAAAAAAGAGGAGGAGCATCGGCTGCAAGAAGACCTCAGGAAGCTAAACAAGTTGGAGCTATCTTCAATAACCAAAAATACAAAGCAAAACTTGAATATCTTTCCTCTCTTGTGAGCAAAACCCAAATCAAGAAAGATGAAGCAAATTATGGTGCAATCAAGGATACTATCATTAAAATGAACTGGGTTTATGGTTTCAGATGTAATGATGTTAAACATCCTCTTAAATACGTTGGAGCGTAGGCATTTTAAAAATAATACCTTAAATTTATTCAAAATAGTGAGAGAGGAAGGACTGTTACTGAAAGATTGATTTACTTTACAGGTTGCATTGTAGTCATATATGATCCCAAATCAAATGAGCAAACTCACTACCTCGATCACGAAGTTCATACTTTAAATTTCTCACTTTAACCTATTTCCCCAAATAGAAAGAAGTCATAAGTTTGGCTGTATCTCAATCAAGCTGGATTGCTACAGGAGAGCTTGGTGACTTACCAGCTATTCATATTTGGGATTGTGATACTTTGCAAAATATTGCTATTTTGAAAGGAATTCATGACTCTGGAGTTCACTTACTCTCATTTATGAAGAATGATGAGTTTATTGTTTCTTGTGGAATAAGAACAAACTCACCTCTTCTTATCTACAACATCAAAGACACCTCTCTTGTCCTGAGTACTTATCTTGGAGGCTTTGCTCTCGATTTACGTCCAATTGTGTCTTATGTTGCAATTCCTGATAAAAAAGATAATTCAAATAAATATCAAATTAGTGAATCGAATGGTGAAGAATTGAGTGGGAATAGTTTCTTTGCATGCACCGAAGACGCAGTTTTTGTCTTTACCCATAAAAATGGACAATTCAAAACTGGAGAACTTTATATTCAAGAATATGAAATCGCTTCTCCTATCAGCTGCTGTGTTGCTCTCAAAGTCAACGTTGATAACCCTTACCTCAAGGCATATGCAAATGAAAATGATAAGGCTTTGGTATTTCTGACTGGTCATAGCGGAGGAAAAGTCTTTGTGTGGGAAAACTATGTTCTAAGAGAAGAACTGGTTGATTATAAAAGTGAAATTCTTGCCATCACTTGCCTTGATTTCGGAGTTGTTATTGCAACAGATTCATCTTTCCTCTATTTCGTAAGAAATTTTTCGAAATTTCAATAACTTTTGACAAAGTGGGATCTCCATCTCAAAAATAATTTCAAAAAATTCGATTTATGCTCTCTTCAATTCAAGTTGTTCAGTTTTAAAATTACCAGCATTGCTCCTGCTAAAAACAGAATGTACTTGGCTACTACAGAAGGTGATGTTGTCGAAATCAGTCTTTCACAAAAGAAAGAGCTCCACAAAAACACATATTCTTACAAAATTGAAGTAGGCCTTGTTACTTTGAAATAAAAAATAATCAATATGCAGGCACAAAAACTGAATAATATATCAAAATTAAAAGGAACAATGAAGGCAATTACTCTTTTGGAAAGAACAGATGAAACTTTGGTTTTTGTTGCTGGCGATTCTGCCATTATCTCTGCTTTCTCCCTTGAAAATCATGATCTTGTTGATCTCTGGAGTGTAAAGAATATTCTTGATTTTTTCAGCCTAACCAAGAGGTAGTTGGGGGAAAGTATAACAGCAATTGATATTGTATCATTTGAAGATGGAAGTAACGTCTTTGCTATGGGTACTATTTCAGGAAAAATTCACCTCAGGTAACATTTTATGATCTCACCACCATCTCACAAATTCAAGGTATGATTGGGAAGAATTACCGAGAGGATATGAATGTGGAGCAAGAATTATTGATTTGAAGTTTTCACATGATGCTGGATATCTGGTGGCTATTTCTGAAGTCTCAATTGTCTTCATCTTTGTTCTTATGGATAATTCTTACTTCAATAAAAAACCCAAAAAGATTGAGTTTGAAGGAGAATGTCCAATTTCAGTCAATTTTTCAGATGATAATAAAATGATTTTACTTGGAACAAGTCAAAAACATCATTATCTTCTCGAAATCAATGAACAAAATCCGAAGCCCATCAATATCAATAAAATTGCAGAAAAAATCGATCTTTCACTATTGTAACATGGAAATTTGAGAAAAATATTTTCTAACCTCCTCCTCATCTAGGAATATTCGATATCCATCACATGCAAAGAACTTTATTAATACAATGCAACCAGTCAGTTTTGGCAAAAACTCAAACGCCATCCTTGCTGCTGATGAAACCGGAATTATTTTCTACTGGAAAGATCAAGAAAATCTCGCAAACAACTGCGGCGGGTATCTCAAGGGACATAGTTCACAAATAGCCAGAATCGTGCTTGCTAGAAATAACAATATCTTTTACTCTCTTGGTACTTCAGACAGAACTCTCATTGAATGGACAAGTACGTTTTTACAAAGACTTCCACCGTTAATTCATTACATCATAGTTGACACTGTTACTGAAGAAGTTGAGGAGACTTCGCAAAGAGACCTTCGCGATATGAATGCAAAAATGAAAATTGAAGATGAGACTCTTATTAGAGAACTTGAATATTCCAGTTTCTTTGATAGTGTTCCTGAAAAGTTCAAAGATTCGTTTACTTTCTTCCGTGGAACTACTGATAAAACTCTGATTTCTATCTTACATAATCATGTTCAGCCATTTGAAGACGCGCCTTATTTCAAAAGATACCCAAATTTCTCAATCGAACCACGCTTTATCTATGGCTTCCAAAGCTATGAAAAAAGAAATACTCTTCACTATGGACATTATGTGCACCACAACAAAAAGAGAGGCCCAAGAGACAGAGATTCAAGAGATGACATTAGAGTTCTGGCGGAAGATGAAGATAGGCATGCACTTATTAACAAAGAAGGATCTTTATTTACTCAACCACCAACCCACAAGCAAATTCTATTTGCAAAAGAATTCCCAGGCGCCAACTCATTTGAATATGAACATGACTATTGTGATCGTTATTTTGTCTACTTTGTCAGTCGATTTGCCATCATTTACGACCCTCACAGCAATATTCAAAGATTCTACGAAGGTCACAGATACAGAATCACTTCTTTAGCCATGCATCCTTCAAGTAAATCTTTCTTACATTTCAAATTAACAAAATTAGAGGCAATTGTCGCGACAGGTGAAACATCTCCATCACCATGTGTTCATATTTGGAGTTTGGTGACCCTTGAGCCTTTAAAGATTATCAAGACATTCCATAAAAATGGTATCTTGAACATGGAGTTCTCAAAAGATGGTGTCTTTTTAATCACGGTGGGTATTGATCTGTTTTACAGTATTCAAGTCACCAAATGGAAAAGCGAAGAAATTGTTGCTTTTAGAAACACAGACAGAGCTTGTATTTTTTCTGTGCTCTTTAATCCATTTGATAAATATGAATTTGTCACTTTGGGCTATGGAAATATTGCTGTCTGGAATATTGAAGGCCATACTTTACTCAGAAAAGAATGGATCCATGTCAATGATTATGATCATGATTCACTCGTTATTTTTACTACTGGCACATATTTCAACTATCGAGTAACTCCCTTTATTTATCTTTTTTCTGACCCTTCCTTTCAATAATAGTTGAGAAAAGAAGTTGGATCAGATGTTATTGTCGGAAATAATTTTGGTAACATTGGATTGATTACTGGTGGAAAATACTACTCACTCAGAGATGATGCTCATACAAAGATGGTTAATTGTATCAAAGTCACCGAATATCTTGCAAAGGACTTGGTAATCATCACATCAAGTCAAGATGAAACTGTTAAATTTTGGGATACATCATTCAACCTTCTTCATGAGTTTTCCGTCAGAAAAATTGAACCTCCTAAATTCATCGAAATGCCTCCCGTAAAATTCTTTCTATTTCAACCCTCCCTCTTATCGCCATTCTCTAGAATCAGGATATATCAGTTCAAAGTATTGATGTATATGGATGTGCATCGTCATACTTTGCCAATAATGCTCCTAAAGACCAAAACTATTCAAATAATCAAGAAAAACCTTTGATCCTATTCGGTACAAGAAATGGATATATTATTGAAGGCGCTGTTGATAGAGGAACTATTAAAACCAAACAAGTCTCTGAAAAGAAAATCCATGTCTCCATCAACAAAACCAAAATTGTCGCATATACCACTTCAATGACTGATATGGATCAAACTGAAGAAGTTGTTGCTGAAAACTCTTCTGAAGATGAAGAAGAAAGTCCTGAATACAAAGTTGATAAGAAGAATGAAAGGCCCAGAATTTCTCTCAACTTCACCTTCTATCTTACCAACCATAGCGGAGCTCCGCTCACAGTCGCAAAGAACTATCAACAAAAAGTCTTGTATGTCCTCCATCCCAAACTCAACATCATGTTCTCTATTGGTGAAGATCAATATTTATGCATCTGGGATATCGAAAAATGCACCCTCCTCAAGCAAGTCAGACAAGATATCAAAGATATTACGCCCACTGCTTTGAAAATCACTCCTGATGGAGATATCCTCGCCATTGGTTTCAATAATGGTGTTGTCTTACTCTATGAATGCAAAGTCACTGCTAATCCAGTCGGAAAATATTCAGAATGTAATGTTGATTTCAGCAACCCATTAACCCTTTTAATCTAGTATATAATCTTCCAGCATTGAACAAAATTACTCAAGCTCTCAAGGGTCAAGTTCCAGTCTTGAATATTGAATTCTCTTCAAAAGGAGATTTCCTTGCCATCTCTTTTGATAATCCTAAAGTCTTTAAAGATGGAGAAGAAGAAAAAACTGTCAAGGAAGGGTCCTACATTGATATCTATGTCAGCAGAAACTCCCACAAATTCGTCAAAACTAAACATAGTAATGAAAACCATCTCTATAATCGTTATGGTGATATCAAATCTCAATCTCTCTATCAAACTCATGAAACTGATGCCAAGTACTGTCCAGAAATTATTATTCAAATTAACCTCTTCTAGTCAATATGGTGTTGCAGCTTATTATATGACGTTTAGTATTGACGATCTTTACCTCCTCATCTATTATCAAACTGTTGATAATGATCAAATCAGAGTCAATGAGGATACACAGGGACATTATGCAGTCTGGGATTTGACAGCAGATAATAGGGTTTGGAACCCTGATACAATTAAAAATTTGTCATGGAGAAAACTCAATTTCCCCAACAGTATCTACGCCCAGTATTTGTTCTATTCGAATATCCTTGGTACTGAAGATAGCAAAAAAGATGCTGCGTATTATTATTGTTATTTTCCAAATCTCTCTAAATCCACGCCTTATTAGTAAAATTAATCGAAGACCAATAATGTCAGCAATGGAGAATAATTACGGTATTATTGTGGCTGGTAGCACAATGGGCGACATTCACTTCTTCAAAGAAAGAGCACTTGATATCGAAAAAGATCCAATGACTGGTAGTTTTTTTTGGAAAATCCCCATACTCAAAATCCCCCCTTAGAAACTGTTGAACCAGATAAGATGTGTATGTCAAAGACGTATAATGCACATGTTTCATTTATCAATCAGGTGGAAACGAAAGGTGATTTCCTCTTCAGTACAGGCATGCATGACGGTTGTATTGTTCAATGGAGCTTTATACAAGAAGAAGAGCAATGGGAAACTGATTTTAGAGATTTCAACACTGATATTCCTGATCCCTTCCTTGAACTTCCAACCAAAGAAAAATTCGACAACCAAATGAATGAAATTCTTCCTTTGAGGCATCAAGTTTATGAAATTCAACAGAATCTCGATGAAATCACTGATCCTGAAATTGCTCTTGACCTTGAAACTGTTATTGGTAGAAAGGCCTTTAACGTCAGAAACAACTTATTCTACGATTTCTATGATCGTATCGTTTATTCAACGGGTAACCTTCTGGTTATGTTGGATCCAAAGGTCGAAGATCACGATGACGAAAATAAAAATTCTTTGGTCCTCAAGTTCCAAGAATTCCTCAAAATCGATGAAGGAAACTTCTTCTCTACTGCACCAGAAATTTCGACTTTCACTCTTTCAAATGATAGAAGATTCCTTTGTGCTGGTACTCAAGAACTTAATGCCAGAATCTTAATTTGGGAAATCTGCTCAAGAACATGTATCAAAACCATGAAACTTAACAATTGTACTGCTATTCAAATTATCAAATTTGCTTTTGATTCTCAACACATTTGTGCCGTTGGTACATCCCTTGACTATACCCAAGTTGTCTACTTGATTGACTCTGCAAAATCTCAAATCCTCGGATGTGTTAATCTCCTCAATACTCTTCCTTTCAAAATCAAGGATATTAGTTTCTTCCCCAACTCAATCCATCAATTTGTTACTTGCGGTTTCCAACATATGAGTATTTGGAAATATTCCGGATCAGTTTTATCTTTCTCTGCTTGTCCTCTCGAAAACCCCAAAGAAGCTCTTACTCTCAAATCCAATATGTTGGAAAATCAAGAATATGCACAATCCCCAGATATTTTTGTTGACTCGAAGCAGAAAGAAGAAGAGCCGACAATTGGTCTTGAAGAAGTCTTTTTATGCGTTTGCTTTGTCCAAAACTTGATCATCACTGGTGGTTCAGAAGGCTCCGTAACGATTTGATTTTGAACATCATTTTTTTTTAATCCTTTCATCTAGCTTTACATTTGGAAAGATTTCAAAATTGCTAAGAAACACACAGCTCATTTCAAATCAATTTTATGTCTCAGCTCAGTCCAAACCAGCAGTATAAAATTTTTACTTACAATGATCTCAAACCCTTATCCCAAATAGATATATTTGTTTCTGGAGGAAGTGATGGTAGAGTTTTTGTTTGGCAAATCTTGAGAAATACTGAAAACAACAGCTTTATCATTGATCTGCTTCAAGATTTACCTCTCACCAAAGAAGATGTTACCAAGGCTTATATGGATCCCGCTAATCATATTCAAAGTGTGCATATTGATAGCAGAAGAATCCTTGCAGGAACCAGAAATGGAAATATTTATGAAATTGCTCGCCTCAAAAAGATTGATAAAAATAAGGGAAGAATGTATGATGACCCGGCAACTCGACTCATCTGTCATGATGATGAAACCCCTAAATGTATTGGTTTCTCGCCTGATATGGAAAGAATCTACGGAATCACCCAAAAAGGTGTCTTTTGCGTCTGGAATATCAAAGATCTTCAGCTCACCTACACCAAATATTTATCGAAGTTCACAACTGCTATGATTGTCTTCAAATTCAAACCTCTCATCCTCATTGCTTTTGAAACCGAAGTAGATTTTTTAGAAAAAATATTCTCATCTATTATTAGTTGATTATCTTGAATTGTGATAATGATTATCTTCCAATCCCATCTTATCGTTTGATTTACAAGACCCAAATTAATGATGTCAAAATCTCTCCTAATGAAAAATATCTTGCTGTTGCTCTTGCCTCTGATTCAAACACCGGCGCTAGAATTGAAATGTAGTTTCTTAAGATTTATTTGAATAATTTCCCCCTAGGTATGATCTTGAAAAGGAAGAAAAGACATTTAAGCATTTGTTTGCTATTGAAGAACTTCCTTCAAGCATCAACTTTTTAGATTTTTCAGTTGACAACAATTATCTCCTTTACAAAGATAATTTGGAAGAATTAACTGTCACTGATATCACCAGCAAAAAGAAAATCAACTTTATTCATTCCGAATTCGATGTCGAATGGATGTCAGATGGTATCCAAATCTCCGAAAAAACTAAAGTACTACAATCTCTTATTTAGAAATATCTCACCTATCTATTCTCACAAGGGAGTGCAAAGTTATTATACAGATGATAATAAAATCCAAAAAATGATCAGAATTGGAGAAAATACTCTTGCTGTCACTGATGAAATGGGAACAGTAAATATTTATTTTTTTCAACCAAATATTCATCTAATCGTAGATTCGATTATTTAAATACCCATGTGAAGCTGGAAGCAGTTTGGGTTATTATAGATGTTATACTGAACACATGAATTACATCAACAATCTTGTCTTATCAAGCGATGGAAACTTTTTGCTGACAACATCTGAAAGCGATAAAAGTATCTTTTTATGGAGAGTCAAATATCTTCTCCAAAGAAATGAAGATATTATTGATGATGATATGTAAATTTTTATATCCAATTAAATAATTCTTTTTGCTTTGCTTTGTAAAAATAAAGTAATAAAAAACCCTCCTACATGGGATAACAAAAAAAATATCCACTATGGTCAAAAAAATTATCCTTTTCCCAAAATCAATTTTTTTTCTCTCATTTTTGTCTCACTCTGCAATCAAAGAATTTTTTAAATACAAGCCACAGAGCAAAAAATCTTTTTGGGCAAAATATCAAGATATCCGTCATTCTTGTTGACAATCAAGGGCAACACCTTTTATACAAGAGAATAGCTTGATTTTGAGATCAACTGACGTTTAGTTGACCATCATTAGTTCCATATTGTCAATTCATTCATGCAAGGAGCTTACATAAAAATATGCATTTTCATACATTTACTTAGTGGTGGGCGTGACCGTGGGAAGCTTGGGTTTGGGTTTGAGGTTGGTTAACATATCCCAAAGTGGTAGCAGCTTGTTCGAAGCTAACTCCACCACATTTCTTTTGAAGGCAGAAGTCAACGTACTTAGCGCTTTGTAATTTGAAGCAGTTTCTGAAGCAGAGCTCTATCACATAATTTTATAACTCTTCGTAAATATAAAACATACTTTGTTCGAAGTTGGTGTTGTCGTGAAGTAATTGGCTTCTGAGCTTGGTCATAGTCTTCTTGTGTTGATCTTCAAGGGAGTCACCGACGGGAAGGTGGTCACCGAACTCAATCCAGTTGTAGAAGTGAGAGTGACCGAAGTGCATGGGGACGGTATTAATTTCGGGAGTTGAAGAAGACATCTTTGATACTTGTAAGAAATAGTTTTAAATCCTCAAACAATTAATTAATGTAAAATTGTATGTGTGTAAAATTTCAAACTATGATTTTCCTTTGGCAATAATTATGAATTAAAATCATTTAAAATAAAGGAACAAATTTTCTCAATAATAATATCCTATTCTTCTGAATTCTCATAGCTCCATTCTTCTTTTTGAAAAAATCTTTTTTTTATTTTTGGAAAAATAATCTGACTGGAGAATAGCAGAATTTCTATTAAAAAATAGTTACAGAAACAAAAATCAATTTTTCTTCTCAAAGGTTTGTCCCAGCAGTTTGTTGAGAATAGCTAAAAAGTTGGGGAAAAACTTATCAAACTGAAAAATTTTTTCCTTCATAGCAAAGAGCAGTCCAAATCAAGAATTTGAAGGAAATCTTTAATTTCGGAAAAGCATCAGGATTTTGAAACATAACGAGAAAAAAAAAATGAGACTGACTTGGGATGAGAACTAGATGAAATAACTTCTCTTTTTGATGAACATGGAACTTTTTGAGGTGGAAAAACTCACGGCCTTTGAAATTAAAAAAAAGCATCAAAGAGGACCTCAAAGTCAAAAATTTGTAAAAAAAATTCTTGAAAATTCAAATAAAAAAGAAAGAGTTGATGATCATGGGTCGCAGGGTTTTTGAGGCTCCACAAAATGTCTGGTGAGTCCAGAAAAAATTGTCGAGTTCTTTCGGAACTTGACTGGGCTACACAAAACCTTGCGAATTCTCAAAGCGTCAAAAAAAAACATCAAAAACTTTTTTGAGAAGAAATTCTTAGAATGTTTATTTTGAACCTTGGTCAACTGGAACAAGATTCAAAGTCGAAAATTCTGATTGTAAACCTTTGAAAATTTTTCTGAACACGAATGCCAAAAAAAACCAAGGAAACCATGCTTTTCAGAGCTTTTCAAAGCGGTTATTTTGTCCGACTTTGTCGGTTTTGCAAACTCATTTGTCGGATTTTTTTTTGCCAAACTTCCCCGACAGATTTATTGGTCTGACCATTCTCCTGAGAAATCAATCAAAAAGAAAAATTGAAAATTTTTTTCAAGTATTTTTTTACAATTTTGTTTCGAATTTTTTGGAGAGAAATTTCTGACAAAACTTTTTTTCTCACTGTTTTCATCATTTGAGAGTTTTCAAGAAATTTTGTTCGAATCTCATACTTTTCTGGCTTAATCTTTTAGAATTGTTGAATCATAATAAAAATCCTTTAGGCTTAATAAACTATCTCCAGAAGATCAGTTGTGTCGGACTTTTTGAGGAGAATATCAGTTTTTTTGAAAGGACATCCGACAAAGTCTGGAATTTTGGGGAAAGATTGGGAAGCCTTGATGCTTCTCTCGTTCTTCACCAATGAGAAAATCGATTTCACTTTTTTCTCAAAAACTTTTTTTTAGATATTTGGTTGAAGTTGAAAAACGATTGAAGCAAAAAATAACTTCATATTTCATATTAAAAAAATTATCCTTTTCTCAGAATCGCGAGTGATGATTAGATATTCTTCCCCCTCAGATTTTGATAAAAGAAATCTTCTCTGCGGTTTTTTCACATTTCCTTTTTCAAAAATTTCTGATTGCACAACCGATCAAGATGAATACTTTGAAAACAGAATAACGTGAGTCTTTCAGATGAAATTTTGTGATAAATTTTCCAACAAAAACATTTCAATTTATGAATCTCATATTCTATTCTCATCAAATCACTATTGCTCGTGTTTTCTTTTTCTAAAGAAGAGGAGAAGAATTTAATCAATGACATGAAAAGTTTTTTCCCTCATTTTCCAATTTTCATTTTGAATAAATAATATTATTCCATATTAATGATAAATAACTGATATAAATAATTTTTTTTTTCTCCTCTCAGCTCATCCCTGCTACTCATCCAAAATTAGATTTGAATTAAAGTTTGGGAAGGGGGATTATGTGCGTATTCTTGAATGAGAGTGACTTCATTTGAATCAAAGGCAGTACCATTGGGATAAAGAATATCATGGAACCAGACCTTTGGAGGTGGGGCGTCTTTTGGGGAGTTCCAAGGGTAAATAGTTTGGGTCTTTCCACTGACAAGGCCCCAATTAATACATCCAACATCTTCTTCATAAAACAAAGGAATGTGAGTTCCGAAAGTGCTATTTCTAGGTCTTGCCATGTATTCAGTACAAATCATTGGTCTGCCATGTAATCTGAGCAATTGAATGATTCCAGCAGTCACATTAACACTATTCATTCATTAGTTTCCCATATACACTTCAAAAAAATTTACGGATCGTAAGTATGGAAGGTTGTGATATCAGAGTTTTGGAGTTGATATAAATTCAATTCTGCAAATTCGTAATTCCAAACACCAGCAGTGATTGGCTGAGAAGGATTGGCATCTCTAGCCCATTGGAAAACGTTCTTAAGAAGAGGAAGAGTTGATGTCAAATGATTTGAGTTTCCTGGTTCATTGTAAATATCCCAAACAGCCACTCTTGTGTCATTACTAAAAGTACCTATTTCAAAAATCAGGATTTGATTCTATAAACTCATCTTTTTACCAATGATATCATTAACATATTGTTGGAAAACAGGGAATAAAGTTGTGTTTGTATATTCGGCTTGGCCAGGAGCTTGAACCCATTGTGAATTATGGACTCCTGGAATTGGAGCAGGTTGAGGACCCAAATAACCTTCAGGATTCCAGCAATCATCAAAAAGAACAAACATAACCTTTATTTTATGGCTATCAGCAATCTGTAAAAATTGATCCAATCTGGTCTTGAAAGCTTTGGGGTCTTGTTGCCAGACCAAATGGTGTAAGAAAACACGAGCAATGTTAAAACCAAGGTTTTGCGCATAGCCCAATTCTCTATCAATTGTAGCAGCATCAAAAGTTTCTGCCTGCCACATTTCAAGAGTGTTTACTGCAGTACTTGGAATAAAATTGCATCCCATATACCAAGGTTGCTGTCCCCACCACTGATATGCTTGTTCAACACTCCATCTGTCACGAGCATCAATGAGAGCAACGAAACTCAAGCTTAATAAAAAGAAAATTGCAAATTTACTTTGGAATCTCATTATTATAATTTAAATATTATAAATCTCTTCTGAATTTCTCTCTATTTATATTACTATCTCGGATTTTTTTTTGGTTGATTGAGTGATGTCAAACTGAAAAAATAAGCTGCTTGAAAAGACAATAAAACTTTATGTTTCTTTTCTGAATCTCAAGTGATTTTTAACAAGAAATCATTTTTTTTGGGGCCATCTCCAAGAAGTTTCACAAATTTGGGCGAACACTTTCAAAGATATCTTCGTTGACAGAATTTGAATAGCAAAAAGACTTCACAAGTGAATTCACATATGATGATAAAATATTTAAACTTATAAAAACAATATTATATTCACATTATAAAACACTGTTCTTGAAGATATTACCAGAGAAAAAATTTTCAACTTCACTCAAAGATCCATTGTGAGGAATCGCATTCAAAAAGGTTGAAGCTGAATGTTTGCCGGGGAAAATATAAACTTATTTATAATGATTTTAGTGAGGAGATTAATTGTTCGATCTGAATCCATAAGATTTAACATTAAAAATTTCCTTGGGTTTTCGCTGGTGATATCTTAACTAACAGACTAAATTTAAATTCCGCAAAAAGATATTTTTATAATTAATTATTTGGATTCATAATTATGAAGCTTACCAATACAATTCTTGTTATCCTTTTCCTTTGTTGCATCTCTCCTTCTCTCCAACTCTTCAAGAAGAACCCCTTGAAAAATGCTGCAAGCTTTGTAGTCAAAAACCCAACCCCTCAAAAACCGGTTAGTGATCTTCCTAAAGAGTGGTTCTGGAATGATGTCAACGGTAAAAACTTCTTAACCGTTGTCAGAAACCATCATCTTCCTCAATATTGTGGTGGATGCTATGCCTTCGCTTCCACTTCAACTTTATCTGATAGAATCAAAATCATGAGAAACGCTCAATGGCCTGATATCGTTGTCTCTCCCCAAGTTATTCTTTCATGCAGTGATAACTACGGATGCGGTGGAGGTGATCCCCCAGCAGTCTATGAATATATCCACAAGTATGGTATCACAGATGAAAGTTGCTCCAACTACAGAGCCAAAGGTTGGGACAATGGAGCACCTTGCACAGAAGAACTTAAATGCAGCGTCTGTGACTCCCAAGGAAATTGCCATGTTCCTGAAAGCTACCCCATTTATCAAATTGAAGAATATGGTCGAGTCTTTGGCGAACAAGCCATGATGAATGAAATTTACCACAGAGGACCTATTGCTTGCCAAATGGATGCTAACTCATTAAACAAGTACAAGAAGGGTGTTTATGCTGTCTTCCAAGATCATGATGATATTGATCATATTGTTTCTATTGTCGGATATGGTACTGATGAAAAAGGCACACCTTATTGGCTTGCTAGAAACTCTTGGGGATCAATGTGGGGTGAAGATGGATTTTTCAGAATCCACAGAGGTAACAACAGTCTGGGCATTGAATCAGGCTGCACCTGGGTTGTCCCTAAGGATACTTGGACTAATGATGTTAGAAACTACAGCAGCAAAGCCAAAGCTGCCCAAGCTAAAAATGCTTCTCCTCATGCTTTCCTTGCTCAAATTATCGAAAATCCTCAATCAAGCTGCTTGAAGTACAACCCTAAATTCACCAATTTTGTCTCCAAGTCAGGAAACCTCCCTTTCAGTAATGTCTCTGTTGAAAGCCTCCCAAAAACCTTTGACTGGAGAAACATGAACGGCATCAATTTCCTTTCTTGGACTAGAAGCCAAAATAGTCCTTCTTATTGTGCTTCTTGTTGGGTTGAAGCTACCACCTCCGCTTTAGCTGACAGAATTATGATCAAGAGAAACAAAACCTTCCCAAATGTCGCCCTATCACCTCAAGTTGTTATCAACTGCCAAGCTGGTGGAGACTGCAGCGGTGGTGACCCACTTTCCGTCTACAAATTCGCTTTTGACTACGGTATCCCAGAAGACTCTTGCCAAAATTATTTGGGAAGAAACCCTGTTGCTTTCCAATGTAGCGGTTCCCAAATCTGTGGAGACTGCACACCACCCCCACCAAAACACAACCAAGTTGCCGATACTAGATCTTGCCCTGCTGCTGCCAACTTCAGAAGTTGGAAGGTTTCTGACTACGGTACTTTGAGTGGTGCTGACAATATGAAGAGGGCTATTGCTGCTGATGGACCCATTGCTTGCAGTATCACAGCAACAAGCCAACTTGAACAATACAAGCAAGGAGTCTTTTCTCAGGCTACTCAAGCCTCCACTCCTAACCATTTAGTTTCAGTTGTTGGTTGGGATGTTGATGCTAATGGCGTTGAACACTGGATCGTCAGAAACAGTTTGGGAAATCATTGGGGTGATAAAGGATATTTCAAGATTCAAATGCACTCCAATAATCTTGGTATTGAACAAAATTGTGTCTGGGCTCTCCCCATAGTTCATGACATTTATCTCTCAAGATTTGATGTTCAAGAAGCCAATTAATTCATCCATAAATTATTTATAGTTATTATTATTATTTTAACATTTTAAATATTTGAATCCAAGAGCCTTCTTCCAAAAGAAAATGATTGAAAAATTTTTTCTCCATTTTTTCTTTGTTCAAGATAACAAAACAAAAAATTCGTTTTCTTGAAAAATAATGTGATTCTCTTCCATGTCATCAAATAGTTCGCCCAACTCAAGTCTATCCTTGATTGATTAAAAGCGTTTTTCATTTTCATTCAGTCTCATATGGAGAATTAATAAATTTACAAATTAATTAACGAACAGGTCTTGCTCATGGAAAATGAAAGCAGGGTTGTGTATTTTACAATAGGGCTTGAAGACCCAATAACTAAAGACCCTTTAGTGACTCCAGTTCGGAACTTGCTTTGTTCTGCTCATGATGCTTTTGAGGAAAGCACATTATTGGAACTTTTAGAAAATTCAGATGAAAAAATCTCATGTCCTCTGTGTAACGCTCCAATCACTAGAGACACTTTGTCAGTCGATTATGAACTGATCGACTTTCTTGAAACTCATCAGCCAATCGAAAATAGAGAAATAGTTTTTCATATTGAATTAAATGAATATATGCTCATCGAAGATGTTCCTATGAAACAATAAGAATCTCAATAAAATCTTTTCCCCCTTGCATATATCATCTGTATTATTCTCTTGAAATTGTATTTTATAAGGATTGAAAAGAATTCTAAAGCAAAAAAATTCTAATTTTCTGATCCATTCTCTAAACGGACAGAACCGGGACATTTCAAATTTTTCATTAATAAATTCATTTTTCATTCGCAGGAATGAGTGCGGGAGCGGGAAGAGAAATGTTTTCAGGATCCATTAATCAGGATGAGTTTATTTTGGCACCAAAAATTAGTGATTTTAAAATCAATTCTGAATGATAATGATTCTGTTTAATCTTTCCACAGCAGATTAAATTATTTCTCTCATCATATTAAAATAATTTAGAAAATAACTTTGAGTCCATTTACTAAGGATTGTTGAAATGCATACAAGAACCGCTGCGAGTTGGTCTCCTCAAGCCTTTAACAATACTGGATTCTCCTTCAAAAATGGTACCTCCTTCTCCTCCTCTTTAAGCAGACCACCTCGAATTAAACTTCCTCATCTGAAAACCCTTCCTCCCAGAAACAACAACAACTCTTTCAATTTCTTCTCCACCAGAGCTGTTGATAAAAACGAAGTGATTACTTCTGACACTATCAACAGCCCTGATACCTTGCTCAAGTTAACAAAATACCAAGGGCATAGAACTGCACGTTGGGATACTTTTTGTGACGGCATCTATAAGCCTCATTACAAAGACGAAAACACCTATAGAGTCGCTCGAGTCAAAGAACAACTTGGCGAGTTTTTAAAGTACAAATTAAAACTCAACCATGCGACTGGAAGGGATGAAAGAGATATTGAGGCAAAACTCTATAGCATTTCAGAAGCGATTTTAAACTTTTACAATATCAGCTTAAACATTATGACGAACAACTCAGCTGATTCTCATCTTGAATTCATTGCAATCAAAAGCCGTAGTGAGGTCGTCAGAGTGTTCCTCACTCTGATTCCTGAACTCTGCAAATTCCCATATTCCTTCTATTCCAAGATAGATCTCATTTCTTTAAGCTTTTGCGGGTCTGTTGCTATCCTTCAACAGAACAGCCGCAAACTTGCTGAAAAAAGAATCTTTAATGGAATTTTCCCTGTTGGAAATTTAAGAAGTGAAGAACAAGTCCAGAATCATTTCTATAAAATCCTCACCTATCTCATCAAAACTATCGAACCAGACTTTGACAAAAAACTCACAAGAGTTGCTATGATCACCAAGTCTAGAACAATGCTCATGAACTCAACCAATTTCATTGTCAACGAATCAATCAAAAAGAAAAAGGACTCTGGAAGCTTTGATGAACAGAGTAAACTCCTCAAAACCTTAATTTGCAAACCCACAGGTATCTTGCATAACGCCTCAGAAACCATCGCCTACAAAGGAGCAAAACTCAAAGGAATTCTCGAAACTGTTGATAGTGATGGTATTGATCAGGATTTCTGGTCTCAACTTGGCTATAATCCTCTTGATGGCTCATTACACGATATTGAAGAAGTTGAATAATAATAGTCTTTTAAATTTATTCACTTCTTGTTTCTTATTTATCATAAATTTTTTTTTTAATATCTCAATTCGTAAAAAATTTTATAAAATACCAGATCATTAGAGTTATTGTAAATAACGATCTTACCTTTGGAAATATATTCCCTCTGTCTATTTTTATGAATAAATAATCTGAATCCAGCATCAAACCAACCCTTATGTCACAAAAATCTCTTTCTTTTTTGAATAAAATCTTTGAAAGATTGATAAAAAAATTAATTAATCACTATCACCCCACCTCTTCTTTGGTCATGATCAAAAGATTTGTTTCGTTTAGTTCATCAAAATTTTCTCAATACCTCTTCAAAAAACCTCAAGCTCATTTTTCCTCTTTTGCAGCAAACGCTTCCAAAAATTCAACAACAGTCTTTGCTAAATCCAATATTGCCAAAAGCTTATTAGGAACTTTTGTCGTTGTTGGCACTTATAATCTCTTCAGAGCGTCAATAATAGCTCACTGTAAAACCCTTGAAGAAATGCAAAACCAATTAGAACAAACTATTAAGGAACACGGAGAAGAAAGTGAAGAAGCATTGAAATTATGCTATGAAATCGGATTTTATTATATGCATAGAGGCCAAAAAGACGAATGCATGGCCGCATTCAGGCGCTATCTCAAGCTTATTCAGAGAAAGTTTGGTGCAGAATCTGGGGAATTCTCACATGCCCTTGTTCAAGTGGCCTCTGTCTTTACATTCTTCCAAAACTACCCACTCGCGATTGATACCCTCCAACAAGGGCTCAAGTTGCAAAAAAAAATTTATGGTGATTGGAATAAACATGTTGCACAATGCTATTTGAACCTTGGAGTTGTCTTCACTCTCATGAAGGAATATGAAGCCGCTATTGTTCATCTTGAAAAAGCATATAACCTCTATGTGAGACTTGAGCCAAGAGATAATCATTTCTTGAGACTGAGCTTGTCAACTCTCGCAAATGCATATAAAACTTCAGGAAAAAAAGAACAAGCCCTTAAAATTTATGAAGCTTTACATGAATTCAATTTGAGAGAATTCGGAAAAGATCACCCTGAAAATAAAATGGTCCAATCCGCTATTCAAGAACTCAGAAATCAACTTAAACCCTCTTAATTATTTAGATCTTCACTCATTGATTCTTTACTTTGTATTCTTTTGAACTCGAAAAAAAAAATGAGATGTCATATGATATGACATAATACTCTCAATTCTTTTCAAACTTAACTACTGTCAGATTTAGAAGGTTGAGATAAAATTTTCTTTTTGATGTGAGACGCCGCAACTTATATTGATTTTGCAAAAACATTCTATTGCCAAATTTTAGGTTACTGGTTGAACATTCAGAAAATAAGTCTTGAAAAGAGTTTTAGTAGTTAAATTCAGTAAAGATTGAGTCAGTGAACAAATAAAATTTCGTAGTTAATTAATGATGCCATATCAATAGTATTTATAAAGTATTCAAATTTTTTTTTATTAAATCGTCTGATTTTAGGAGTAAGCTCACCAATAAAACTGATAAATTTTGAATGGGAAAGACATTAACTCATTTTGAACAATTTAAGAATCTTGTTTGTTGAATTTTGAGAATTTGCACCTTAAAGATTGTTACGAAGGGTCTTTCTCATTAAACTGGACACATGATACATAGATAAACAGCCATAATTGGGGGAACCAGGTGGTTGTGTATCTAGTACAGATTTCAGACTATCTTATTCTCTTTTGAATTCCTCTTCAGACTCCTAAGGGTCCATCATCTTCTCAAGATTTGTTGGGAAACTTCGTTTATAATCCTTGGTCGGAAGATTGTGCATCCCTTCAAAAGGAATGTGGATCCCATTCCCATCTAACGTCAAGAGCAAAGCATGACACGTCAAGCAAGGCTTTTTTGAGGGACACAACTCCAGCAAAATCGCCCCTTTGTCTTCGTTCCAGACCTTTCTTTCAATGAGTTTCTCAGCAAGGATTGCCTCAGCATGTTTTCCATGCCCATGTCCTAGATATTCCAGCTTATCGATAAATCGTGCCCTCTTCCGGGCAAGGCTAAAATCAGTGTTTTTTTGCTATTCTTTCATCTGTCACATGATAGAAATAGTGGAGAATGGAAAGATTCAGCAGAAGAGATTGTAGGGCAAGGAAAATGAGAGAAAGGATTTGAGGTTTGATGTCATTCACAATATTTTCAATGTAAGAGTTCTTTAGTCTCAAAGTGCTTTCTGATATAAACCTTTTGAGAGCCTGAATAAATTCTCCCAGAGGGTAAGTGTTAAGTTCTCCAATAGGGATCAGGCCTTTAAAATCTTGAAATATTTTTTCCGAAAGGCAGTCCGGGACTGTTTCGTGAAATTTCCTTGTTAGTCCAGCTTCCAAACTTCAAAAAAAAACCCAATCCTTTCCACCAAAGGTCTTCTTCCGAATTTTCTTGCAAACTTCATTTTGTTTCTTTTGAGTTTCTTGAGATAAAGTATTTGAGGCCACATATACTGAACTTTGACCCATTGGCTCAATTAAAAGCAAACCTGTCACAGTAGTATTCCTCTCCAGTAAGACAGCAAGCTGATACAGCACTTCTTTCCCCTCGTTCTTGAGGAACTCTTCTTCTTCTTCTGTCCAGATGTTCATTTTTTCAGATTGGCTAGGTTTTTATCCCAATTTTGCAAAATCAAATTCCTAATTGTAATAAAAATCCAAGCTATTTGAGTTCAGATCTGGCTTTTACCGCTAGATACTTTTGTCGTGAGAAAAGTTAATTTCGGAGTGTTGCAAATCTTTCCTCATCTCATAAAATATTCAATCTTCGAGATTTACTCTTCACAAATTCAACTTTAGAACACAAAATAACTCTTTGCTTGTCACTGGAGGAAACCTATTTGAGATGGGAATCCATGGTAGCTCCTTGACTGGAAAAGTATCTGATGGGGGTTGGAAGCTTTTCCAATCATAAAATTTAACAGAAAAGTGTCAAATAAATAGGACTGTAGGATAATTACATGGTGCGTCATTAAATTAATCAATTTTTCACTGAAACCTGTCAATATACGCCAAAGCTCCTTTTCATCGTTCTCATTTCTTCGAGCTTAAAATCTCTTATCTCTTCTAATTCCAAACCCCTTTCTTTTGGTTGAAAGGCACTTCAAAAAAAAACTCGAAGGGAAAAAATTACGATCAGCTTTTCGAATGATTGCAGTGCGGGACTTACGGATCTCAGTAGATGTGCTTATTTTCCATTTCAGTATTGGAAAATGTGTTTTACGAAGGAGGACTGTCTTAGGATTTTTGACCCCACTCTGAAATGAAATGAGTCGATTTATTGACCTTTCTTCGAAAAATTTTTTATTGAATGAGCTCTTTTAAAGGTTCTTGAATCCTAAGAAACTGAGAGCTCCATAGATGCTATAGGACGATGGGGATTGCTCTGATACGGCCCATATTTTTGGAAAAAAATTTAATTATTCTGAGCTAGTTTTTCAAAAGTATCGAAATACTCAACCTTGCAAAATTTTCATAAATCAGTTTAATAAGGACTTTTTCTGATGGTACTCAGATATTCAGATTTTTTTTGAATACAAAACTGAGAAAAGTGAATTTAAGATCACTTTGATTTCTTTGTTTTTTTTTTTTTCTGAAAAATCTTTCTTTTTGATAATTTCAAAATAAACTTTAAAAAAACCTTTTTAAAAAAAATTATTTCCGTAAAAAACCCACTTTACACGCC
>Ga0182738_1002535_pt1 | contig 21620 bp, 11 predicted proteins | sample eDN5th30CBELigMG_FD_128876 | JGI IMG/M metagenome (GOLD analysis project Ga0182738, IMG submission 128876) | Enriched Miracle-Growth compost microbial communities from Emeryville, California, USA - eDNA 5th pass 30_C BE-Lig MG (version 2)... ...
ATCTTTATCATTAATTTTAACAAAGGCTGGTACTTTTGGTGTTCCATCACCAATCACTCCACAATATGAATAAGTTATATAGTCTCCAATACTGGGAGGATTATTTCTAACTTGATCAGTAATTCCAGTCTTTATAATAAACGTTTTGCCTTCAAAATTCTGCACTTTGATTCCCACGACTTTCCCTTCAAGTTTTCCTCCTTTTCCTTTCTTTAAAGCCAGAACAACACCTTTATCTTCAAAGCTCGATCTCACTTCAAGCACGGCTCTATTCTTTCCTTTCTGATATCTACTCAACGCATCTCTAATAATGATCCCATCTCCTTTTATCTTTTCAATTTCTTTCAATTCTTTAAACAACGCTTCTCTTCCTTGGCAAATTCTATAATCATTCAGCCTGAAATAAGGATGTCCAGTCCCAAAAACTTTCTGCATTCTTTCCAATCTTTCTCTAAAAGGCAACTCAAGAGTTGGTGCATCTGATATAACAAACACTAAATCATTCCAATCTTCAGCCTTTGGGTCCGCTTTCTTTATCACCCTGATGCAATCTCCCAATGATTTCTTCCCAACAAGCTCCCCATCAAGCGGGCTTTTCGGAAGGTCCTTTATAAAATAATCAGGAGGATTGTATTTCTTTCCTCTTCTTGACCATAGTTCGAGTCCGTTCCAGAAACATCTAATTCCTGCGAGCTTCTTGCACCAATACCAGCCTTGTGGGTCCGTTGTCTCCCAAATGCTTGGCATTGTTAAGTTCTGATAGCCTTCAAAAATTGGTCTTCCGAAAGGCATTTCGCTTTCATCAAGTTCTTCAACTTGTTCTTCAAACTCTTGTTTAGTGATTTTGTTTTCTTGGCTTTGGCCTTTTTTGTTGGCTGGGCCAGGGTGCTTCTTTTCGAGGGCTTTTCTGAGGTTTTTGATGGAAAGACTTGATTTTAAAGTGGAGCTGTTGAGTCTTGCAAGCTGTCCTTCTTCTTGTTTAACCTTGATAATTGAAGTTCTGGTTAAAGCAATAGCATGTCTTTGTTTCTGTTTCTGGCCAGCTTTGGTTTCAGTTTTGGTTTTATTTCGAAGGTTTGTAGCCCGAAGATCATAAACGAAATTCCTTTTATCTTCAACATAACCTTCTTGCAACTTCTTCTGAACGAATTCCTCAATAAAATCAATGGAAAGTTTCTTGCTAGGGAAGATCTTTTCTTGCACATCAATCTGAGCCAAATCATCTTCCACTCCATATTCAATCTTCATGGTCATTCTCCACACCTGGATCTTCACATACTCCTTTCCTTTGCTGCTCATTCTGTTCAAGTAAGTCCCTTTATAAGTCCTGGCCGATCCAATTTTAAAAGGCCCTTTATTATTTTGGTTGTTGCCTCTTTTTTTCTTGCCTGAATCTTGTGTAAAAGTAACTCTCCCATTGGCCTCATCTGGTCTACTGTGTTGAGTGTTTGCTCTTGAATCATCATCTTCTTGTGAAAGAAGTTCTTTGAACGGGTTTTCGACAAGGTGTCCACCCTTTTCTGTGTGAATTTTTTTGGAACTATTGGCCATAACTTGATCATAATCGTCTTCTTGATTTGCTGATCGTTTGAGGCTCACGCTTTCTTGACTAGCTTGGGGGTAAGATTGGCTTTCTGGCGGGTCAGGGCCGGCACCGAATTCCTTGTACCCCTTGGTTTCTTTTAATGTGTAATACTTTGAAATATATAGCTTTGCTGTTTCTATAGGAGGTGATTATGAGAAGAGGAATTGATCAAATGAATTACTTTCATTAGGAAAGGTTTTGTGGCAAGAGTCGAGAGTGGAACGGTCAGGTTCGAATTTGTTGAGGAGTTTTCCGCAAAAGAAGGTGACGAGGAATTCAGAAGGCGATCTTTCTAAGAAAGGAGATTTAGAAGGTGAGGAAAGGATAATTGAGGTGTACGAGAAAGAGTAGCCTGCCAGAATTTTTGGTAGTTGTGTTGAAGACAAGCGAGAGTTTGAGAGTTGGGATTCGGGTCGATTGATTGAGATGATAAGGGATTCGACATGGAGAAAATAAATTCGATAAAGTCTTTAAAATTAATAAAATTGAGTTTTTCATAATTGAGGAGTTCTGGAGCGTAGGCGAGGAAATCAGGTTGACAAAAAGTTTTTTTAATTAATTTCGAGCAGTTGTGGAACAATCAATGATGGAATTTTTTTTTGAAATTAGAAATGAGATAAAAGTCAAGGTGAAGATGAAAAGGGCTTAAACTTGACTCTACATCTAGTCGAGAAGACATCAGCAGGCCATTTCAGGGAGAATTTCTTTTGAAAGGAAAAATAGGGACATTCACTGACATGATATTGGAAAATAGCGATGAAGATTAGGATGATGGTATTTGAGAAGAGGAACAGAGGAGTTTTTGAGGATAAATGAGGAGAGGTCGCTGTTTTGGGAGAATCAGGTTAATTAATTTTTGAGTTGACGATTTGATGTGAGATGATGAAACTTCAAAATTTTATTCGATTTTTAAACGGTTTTTTAAATCAAAACAAAAACTAATTTGAAATGAAAAAGTTTAAATAAAGATTGTTCTGAGCGAAAAAAGAATGCCTTTTGAGAATCAATACGGTTAATTGAAGTCTTAATTCTATGAAAATCAAGTGAAAAGAGAATAATTGTTGAATACATTTTTTCATGCATAGGAATCTTCGGATTCGACGAAATTAATGGCTCAGGCGAACAAAAAAACTTGATATAAATTCTCAAAGAAAACTCGAACAAGGAGCTCCTTTTTCTAATCTTTACAATTTTTTTCACCCTCTCTACATCTAAATTCTTTTCACACTTTGTCAATCATTCGGAGTGTTTTCAATTACCTTCTTCCACTGTCTTCAGTACGCTTCTTGTAACCTTGCTTTGTTTTCTTCAAGCCAATAAATAACGAATTCCCATCAACAATTTCCTCATCTTCATCATCAATCACAATATAAGAATTTTGTTTTGGATGTTGATTGGCCTTTTGTTTAAGCTGTAATTGCGGATTCAATACGCTTGAAGTAGAGCTCGGATGTATCTTTTTCGAGATCTCACCGGCTTGCATGATGATTGCCTGATCATTTGGATTGGATCTCTTACCAAGAATGGAGGGTACAGGAAGTAGCTCTTTGGTTTCTTGAGGAGATTTTTGAGGAAGTAAGAACTTGTAGCCCTTTTCTAGTTTGGTATTGATACATTCTTCCATATACTTTTTGGCTTCAGCTGATTATGAATCAAGACAATGTTTTCTTGAAAGGGATTTTTACGCAGACCGGAGACCTTTTGCTCCTTGCCAATTATTGTTTTCGTATCTTTCTGGCTATTTTCGAGAAGTAGGCCACATTCAATGAAGACTTTTTGTTGTGATTCTAACGAAAAAGATCAGAAAGATGTTGATGTGAGGAGAGAAATGGGACCTTCGAATTTAATTTGCCAATACTTTCGGTGACGACAGTGCAAGATATATAGTTCTTTGAGAGCTTCATCAATGATTTCAATGCGCGAGTTGCTCATATGGAGATTGATTGGATGATGAAGTGAAAAAATAGAAGAGGGTGTGAGAGATAAACTTAACTGCGATAAGGTATACAGAATTTCGCTCTAAATAGTAATTTTTGAACCGAAAAATTGCCTATGTCCTGATAATTTGATCGGAAAAAATTGGTTGACTCAGATGAATTTGTCAATTTTCGGGAGAAACATTTTTGAAAAAAAAAAACATTGGCTTTTTCGAACAATTTGTTTAGGGTAAATGGGACTCTATCCAAAATTTGACAATTTTCAAAGTTCAAAGATCAAAAATAACTTTCTCATAATTTTATAATTGAGATTCGAATGACAAGAAATTTTATCAATTTTTTTCAACTAAAAATTTTATGTTCCACAAAATTTAGCATTTCTCAAAAAGAAGTATAAATTACACAATCTTGAATATTTTCACTAGAAGACAACACAATAGAGAGAAATATACAGATTGAAAAAAATTAAAAGACACAATCTAAATACATGATAAAAATGAACTAACTAACCTCGTAATTTTCGACTTTTTGTTTCTCCAAGGACATTTTTTGACACTCCTTTCACATATTCTCCAAGGGGATTCGTCAACCTAATCCCCTTTCCACCATCTCCCAATGCCTTCTCCAGCTCACTTTTCGCATGAACTTCCCCATGACACTTCTTATAATCTTCTAAACGAACATCCACGAATCCTCCAGCAACCTCAGGATCTTCAAAATATTCTTTTAATTTTTCAAGTCTTTGTTCAAAACTTCCTGAAAGTCCAGGAGCATCATAGATCACAAACATCATATTAATCCAAATCTTATCATAATTCTCATCTTCTGGTTCCAAACCTATGGCCACCTGATATTCTTCCCTTGTTAAAGCCACGTTTTTCATTTCAAGCTCTCCATCTAAAGGACTTGTAGGTAATGCCTCAGCATAAAACTCAGGAAGATTTATCAAATCTCCATTTTCTGTTCGCATTTCAAACCCATTCCACACACATCTGATCCCTCCTCGTATCTTACTGATATACCATCCAGTAGGATCTTCGTCTTCCCATTCTGAAGGTAAGGTTAAAAACTCATGAGCATGGAATATAGGCTTTCCAAAGGGAGTTTTAGATGACCCGAGAGAGTTAACTTTCTTGACAAATTCTTCTTTTGTGAGTGTTTTTTCGTATTGAATTTCTTCTTCTTTGTAAGAGATGTCATCCTCATCAAATAATTGTGTATTGACATTTGAGATATTCGTGCCGGCAAGGTGGACTTCTGGAGGATTATGGTCTTGTTGGAGTTGAGTTGAAACGATAGATGGAGGAACTTCATGGATCTCTTCAATGAATTTCGGTGTTGATTCAGCTGTTTCTTCACATTCATGTTCTTCTTCAATCACACCATAATTATTTTTATCATCTTCTTGAGGAACTTGCTCTTCTTCTTCTTCAATAGCACCAATATTTTTGCTGGGATTGCCTTGATGATCTTCCTGAGATAGTTCATGGTCTGGAAGAAGAGGGTTGGAGTGAAATTTCTTGGAGGTCTCTTCAGCTTGAATGGTTGTATCGTCAGCATTGGGATTCGATCTTTTGCCAAGATTGGAAGAGGAGTTAGATTCAGGAATGATCTCTTGAGGAGACTTTATGGGAAGGAGCTGATAGCCTTTTTGGACTTTCTTGTTGATGAGTTGGTTCATACAGTCTTTGATTTCACCTGACGAATAAGGATAAACTTCATTAAAAGATGAAAGGGTTTTACATAAAGTTGGAAGTTGAATGCTAAGACTAAAGATTTTGGTCGTGTCTTTTTGATCATCTCGAAGGAGCTTACCGCATTCAACAATGACAGATTGTTTTGAACCTGAAGAAAGAAGATTTAGATATGGTGGAAAGTTGAGAAAGAAAGGGTTACGGTCAAATTTTACTTGCCAGAACTTTTTGTGATTGAAATGGAGAACGTATTGTATCGCGATATTGGTGACTCGGTAAGTGAGCGGCTTCTCTTGTGAGTTTGTCATATGAAAGGAATATGAAGATAAAATTAATTGTAATGCACTGAGATCAAATTCGCTCTATTTATAACTCTATGAGATTTCTAGGAACAATAAAATTGCCAAGCTTCGATATTTTTGTCGACTTGTAAAATCAGATACTTTTTGTGATTTGATCAATAGATTCTGATCAATTGATGAACCGCTCAATTTGTGTTGTTTATCGCTTTCTCTCTTTATTATTTGAAGAAACAGAAATCTTTTTGGCTTTAACATTTGTTTCGGGCTTCTCACCGAATGGAACCCCTGGGCTATCTTGTGAGAACTTACTTCAGGGCTAAAGAATGGATTAATGATTTGCTGCGGGATCCAAAAAATGAAGTGTTAAGTCAAATGGTGAGAGAATTATGATCCTTCTTTGACTTCACGAATCAATCAGAAAAATAAACACAATTGATTTTTCAGTATACGATTTATTTTTAAAATAAGATGTAAAAACAGAAAAATTTTTTGTTCCTGAAAATTGAATTTTTTTAAATATCGAGAAAAACACCAAAAATTAATTCATTTGGTAATATATGAAATGTATGAGGTCTTTTTGAAAAGAAAAAATACACCCCTTTCTGGGATGGAAAAAATGCTCAAAAAAATTATTTACCATCTCAGAAAATTTTTGATATCAAAGGAGTAACTTTTTTTTGTGAAAAATGCTTGATTAGGAAAATTGAATCATCTGGCCTTTGTTAATCATCAAACTTAAATACAAACAAAATTCCACTTTAAATTACTTTTACCAATATTCCACAAAAATAAACAATAATCAATACCCTCTTAATTCAGAGTTCTTTATTCAAACTTCAAAACTATAATTTTTCAAAACTGGAGCTTTTGGTTTTTCCGAGTCCAAAATTCCTTTATATTCATACACAATTTCATCTCCAACTTTCGGTGGATTCTTTCTCAAATCATCGGTAATTCCTCTATTAATCATAAACTCAATTCCTTTTACATTCTCCACTCTTAGCGACGTAATGATCTGAGGCTTTTCTTTATCTCTTATCACCTCTTTTACTATCGCTCTTCCTTCAAATTTCGACTTTCTTTCCAGCACATTTTTACTCTTCCCTTTCACATATTCACCATTCGGATTTGTCAATAAAATCCCTTCTCCTCCTTTTCTTTCTTCTTGTTTTAACTCCTTCTCTGCATCACTGTTCCCTTCACATTTTTTATATTCATGTAGATTTACATACAACCCATCTGATTTCTCAAAATATTCTTTGAGCGCTTGCAATCTTTGTTGGAAAGTTCCTGGAGCTTCTGGAGCATCATACACCACGAAACTCATGTTATTCCATTCCTTTTCAAAATCAGGATCTGTTGGTTTCTTCTTTACAACCATCATACATCTCGACAAACTTCCTCCTTTCATGCACAATTCTCCATCTAAAGGGCTCTTTGGTAGTCTTTCGATAAAAAATTCAGGGAGATTATATTGTGGACCACTCTTTGGCCACATTTCGAGTCCATTCCAAAGACATCGGATTCCGCCTAGTTTCTCACTAATATACCAGCCTGTAACATCTTCATTCTCCCATTTTGAAGGGACGGTAAGATAATCATGACTCTCGAAAGCTGGCTCGCCAAAAGGACAGTCTCCTGGTGCCACTTTCTTGAGCTTTTTGCGGAATTCTTCATGTCTTTGTTCAAGTGTATTATTCGTTGGACTACTAAGGAATTTTGTGCCCTGGCTATTTTCTTCGTTTTTCACAGGAGGAACCAAACTTTTATTGATGAGACCACGATTCTTTGGGAGAAGAGCCGGGTTGGTTAAGCCAAACTCAAGTTTCACTGGAGGGACGAGGGAGTTTGGCTTGTCATTCTTTTTCTCTTCTTTGATTTGGGTGGAGAGGGGAATTTGAGGGTGATCCTTCTTGGGAAGTTCTGGTTTTGACAATTTCTTTTCTGGAGCTATTTTTGCTTTTTTCGGGTTCTGCAAGATCTCTTCAACCATTTGAGTTGGACTGCTTGTTTGTTGAATACCTTGATTCAGAGAAATAGAAACCTGTGGAGATTCTAGTTCAATCCTTGGGCTCTTTTTACCATTCTTGAAGACTTTTGTTGCCCCTATAGTAGAGGAAGCCGTGAAGTTTGTCTCAGAACTGAAGACATTTGGGGAAGGTTGAGTTGAGCTTGGGTGGGTATTGAGTTTTTTGGTGAGATCTGGTTCAATTCCATTAATGACTTGTCCTGGCCTTTTTCCAAGAGGTGAAGCTGAAGTTATTTCTGTCACAATAGCATTGGGTGACTTGGGAGCTTTAGGGAGATCTAAGAATTGGTATCCTTTTGTAAGTTTCTTTTTGATACATTCCCGCATGAAATTCTTGACTTCTTCTTTGACAAGTAAATGTGAGAGGTCTTGGAGAGATTGAAAAGCTTACCTTCTCCTTGGATTTCTTTGGAAAGGGAATAGAGTCTGGAGGTGATTTTGGTGTTGAGAGGGCCAAGTTTGCCACAGAGGATTTCAGCTCTCCCAAGAGATTCTATGTAGTAAGGGTAAAATAAGAGAAGATGAAGTGGGAAATACTGTCATATTTGATTTCGTAGAATTTTTGATTCTGAAAGTGAAGAGTGTAGACTTGGGAGGTCTCTATATTGGAGAATTCGAGAGACATAGAAGGAGGATGGAGGAGGTGGGAAAAGTTCAGAATTAAAAAGATTTTATATGATTAAACTTAGTAAATGTTTATACGAAAGTGAGAGATGAATAATTGTAGAGTTTTAATAAATTTGACCAAGTGCGCAGTGTCTCAATTGAACTCACTGATTTTTTACTTGTTTTCACGAAAAATTTACAAAAGACATTTTTTGGGGAAAAAAAAAAAAATAATTGAATCTTCATATTGTATTTTAAAACAGTCAAAAAAGTTCAAAAATTCTTCTTGTACAACGAAGAAACAAAAATTCATTTTTTTCCAGACATCATGATTTACCTTATGTAGATAGAATCCACCAATTTGTGACATACATGTTTTTATTTGTATTTTGTGCGCTGTCATCGCTCTTCTTTTATGCTGTAATAACTCTGATATATTTTGTGATATTTTCTGGGCGTGTCCCCACGAATCTAAGAAAAAAATGATGATTTACATTTTCGCAAAAAAGAATTTATTCTTCTATCGATGAAATCTCAATTTGAGAATCTTGATTTGGTAAAATTTACATAACCCTTCATATGTATGTACAGAGTTAAAAAACATATTTCAGCAAAATTATTTCAAAAAAAAGTATTCCTACCACAGCCTTAATAGCCTAATCTTTTAATCTTCGACTCTTTGCTTTCTCAAGTACGTTTCTCGTCACACCTTTCACATACTTCCCAAGGGGATCCGTCAACTTTATCCCCTTTCCATTCTCTCTCAGTACCTTCTCCAGCTCACTTTCCGCATGGATTTTCCCACGGCATCTCTTATAATCTTCCAAATGAACATATAACAACCCACCACCAGTCTCAGGATCTTCAAAATATTCTTTCAATTTTTCAAGTCTTTGTTCAAAATTTCCTGAAAGTCCAGGAGCATCGTAAATCACAAACATCATATCATTCCAGATTCTTTCGTAATCTTGATCTTCCGGTTCTAAATTTATGATCACTTGGTATTCTTCAAATGTTTTAACTGAATTTTCCATACAAAGCTCCCCATCTAAAGGACTTTTTGGTAACGCCTCCATCAAGAATTCAGGAATATTTATTAATCCTCCATTTTGTGTTCTCATTTCAAATCCATTCCACATACATCTAGTCCCTCCTCGTATCTTATTCAGATACCAATTTGAGGGATATTCATCTTTCCATTCAGAAGGCAAGGTTAACAGCTTATGACTATTAAAAATAGGCTTTCCAAATCGACTTTCAGAGGGACCAAGAGAATTCACCTTCTCGAGAAATTCTTCTTTTGTGAGCCCTTTTTCATTCTGAATTTCCTCTCCATTGAAAGAGGGCTCAGGAGCCTTGTGGACTTCTTCGAGAATTTTCGGTTTTGACTTAGCTGTTTCTTCTAATTTCCACCTTCTTTCCAGCACATTATTTGACTTTCCGTTCACATATTCACCATTTGGATTCGTCAATAGAATCCCTTCGCCTCCTTTTCTTTTTTCTTGTCTAAATTCCCTCTCTGCATGATTTTTCCCTTCACATTTTTTATACTCATGCAAACTGACATACAGCCCGTCTGATTCCTCAAAATATTCTTTGAGCGCTTGCAGTCTTTGTTGGAAATCCCCAGGAGCTTCTGGAGCATCATACACCACAAAACTCACGTTATTCCATTCCTTTTCATAATCAGGATCTGTTGGCTTTTTCTTTACAACCATCATACACCTTGATAGGTTTCCTTCTTTCATATACAATTCTCCATCCAGCGGGCTCTTGGGCAATCTCTCGATAAAAAATTCAGGGAGATTATGTTGTGGACCACTCTTTGGCCACATTTCGAGTCCATTCCAAAGACATCGAATTCCGCCTAGTTTCTCACTAATATACCAATCTGTAACATCCTCATTTTCCCATTTAGAAGGCACAGTGAGGTAATCATGGTTCTCAAAAATTGGTTCTCCAAAAGGGCAGTCTCCTGGTGCGACTTTCTCTAGCTTTGTGAAGAATTCTTCACGTCTTTGTTCAAGGATTTCATTAGTTGGACTCTTTATTATTTCGCTATTCTCCTCATTTTTGTTAGTAAAGAAATGTTCTGAATTGGCTGAGCCAAGCTCGCTGTTTGAGGGAGAGTTTAGGAGATTCTGTGTATCATTTTTTTGGTCTTCTTTTATTTGCTGGTTATATTTCTTGAGAAGCTCCAGTTTAGGTGCTTTCCTTTCCTTCCTTTCTTTATTTTCTTTCTTTTCTGGAGTGATTTCACATGATCTCTTGGAATCAATCATATCAACAAACATTTTTTCGGGAGTTCTCGGAGAAGGAGGATTATAAAAAGGTTCTTGTTCAATTCTTGGACTCTTTTGGTCATTCATTAATAAACATGGAGCAGTCTGAAGGTCATTATCAGGAATGATGGTATTTAGGGAGGATTGAAGAGTCTCATTCGGGTGGCTGTTGAGTTTTTTGAAAGGATCTGGTTCAATTTCATGAATGGTTTGTCCTGCTCTTTTTCCAAGAATCGAAGCTGAGGCTATTTCTGGAATGTTTGTATCTTTATGAAGGTCCAAAAATTGATATCCTTTGGAAAGTTTCATTTTTATACATTCTGTCATGAAAGTCTTGATTTGTTCTTTCATAAAATTAATGTGAGAAGCCTGGGAATATTGACTGGCTTACCTTCTCCTTTAATTTCTTTGTAGAGTGCATGAACCTTAGAAGTGACTTTTGTGTTCAGAGGACCAAGTTTGCCACAAAGGATTTCTGCTCTACCAAGAGATTCTATGGATTAATGATTAAGAGAGGAAAACATTATTGAAGAGACTGTCATATTTGACCTCATAGAATTTGCGATTTTGAAAATGGAGTGTGTAAGTTTGGGAGATATTGATATCTGGGAATTCGATAGACATGAAGCGAGAAGAAAGGTAAAACCAAGGGTTTAAAATATTTGATGTGGCTAAATTTGTGAGGTGTGAAATATTAAAGGGGGAAATAAAGGGTTCTCGAGTTTGAATAAATTTTAACAAGTGATTTGACTCCCTGATTTTTTCAGGAAAAGATGAAAATGATTGTTGTGAGATTCATTACTATGGATGGAGAAAAATAGTTTTTTAAATTAGAGAAATTAATTTTTCCTAAGTTTGAACATTCTTTTTCATCTTCTAAAATGTTCTCAAACGCAAAGACCAATTTTTTCTGAGTGAAATAGAAAAAAAGCAAAAAAATTTACTTGAATGTCCATTCACCACTTTTGGTTATTCTGAGAAAGAAAAAGAATTTTTCGAGTTAACTTTCATATTTTTCGATTTCTTATCAAAGACTTTCTCAATAATAAATTCTATGAAACTCTCATTCATTTATCGATTTATTATCATTCAAGAAAATAACAGTGATATATTTTATTGTTACATATCATATTCTAGAAAACTCAATCAAAGAACCTTCTTTATTCAAGTAATTCCACTACATACCATCATACCATAAACTCACTCCTATTTAGCTAATCATCTCCAGCTCTCACAATAATTGGTCTTAAAGGCACTCCCATATCATTCACCGATTGAAACTTATAGCTAATTTTACTTCCAATTTTCGGAGGGTTTTTCCTCCAGGCATCCGTCATTCCCGTCGTCACTGAAAACACAATTCCATACACATTCTGTACCTGTAACCCTCCTGTTAATCCTTCATATTTTCCTTTTCCTTGCTCGTGTCCTATGATCTCTGCTTCTTCATAATGGAAAGCATTCACATCGAGTACAGAACTCGATTTTCCTTTCACATAAAATCCCTTTGGGTCTCTCAATAGAAACCCTTCACCTCCGCTTTTTTCCACTCGATCCAATTCCTCAGCCAAATCTTTCGATCCACCGCATAATTTATACTCTGCGAGCGTGATATACGGGCTGACTGGAAGCCTGAAGGCCTGGCGTAATTTATCAAGGCGATCTTTGAAAGGAAGTTTCAGCTCTGGAGCATCATAAACGATGAATTTCACATCATTCCATTCTTCATCTTTAGGCTTCTTCTTTTGTAACAATAAAGTGAGTTTATGGGCATTTCCTTTGCCCATATAAAGTTCCCCATCAAGTGCGCTTTCTGGGAAATTATCACAGAAGTAATCTGGAAGATTATATTTTTTCCCTTTCTTTGAATATAACGTCGCTCCGTCCCAAAATGCTCGAACACTGTCTAATTTTTCGCTCAAATACCATCCTTTAGGATCCTTTCTGTCAAACTTCGTTGGCATTTGTAAAGATTCATAGATTCCGTCAACTGGCGGGCCGAGATCTGTTTCAAAATCTTCTGAGGTCCCTCTATTGAAAACTGAATGGGAATTTCTTTCCGGTGAGACGCTTCTGACACGGGTTTCGGTTCGTTTTATCTGTGGTCTTTTGTTGAAGTTTCCGAAGTCTAGATCATCAAGGTAGCTGTAAGAGTCACTGATGTCATCTTCTTCGAATTGCCTATTTTCTTTGATAGCTTCTTGTTGTTGGAAATGTGAAGTTTTGGATGCTGATTTCAGTTGTGAACTATCATGTATAATCGGCGAACCATTCATCGGGATTCGTTGCTGAGGAGAAGTAGGAACGGATCTTGGAAGTCTATTCGACAATCCAGCTTTCAATCCAGGCTCAGTTTCTTTGAAATTGTATTCGAAAAGCTTGTTACTTATCGTATATCCTTGTGCCAACATTTGTTCGATCTCGTCTTTTGCCTTTTTCAGTGCCACATTACGATCCCTATAAATATAATACTGCGTCGTCTGCGACCTGGAATCGCCTCTAATTCCATTCTCCACCTTGATATAAGTCTTGAGAAGCTGAACCTTGCAATAATGCTGCTTATACCCTTTGAGATTGAGCATATAGACTCCTTTGAAGCTCTCTGGGTCAAAATTAAAAGTCTTATCTCCTTCAAGATATTGATCTTTGTCTTCTATTCTCGAAGGCGTGCGTTTATATTCCGTCTGGGTGCCGATTTTCATTGCAGGAGATGCCTTGTTTTGGTTTGTGGTGGGTGCTGCGGAAAGATAATTATCTGGCTTGGGCTTGTTTTGAGCGGCTTCTGGTTCAAGTTTGATTTGTTTATTATCTCCAGGGTGTAAGTTTTCATTAGGGCGTCTTTTCAGAGACTCATTACCATTGTGAGAAACCTTTGAAAATTGATTGAACTCAAGATCAAAACTCGATTCTAATTCTTCAAATTTCATATTATCAAGTTCTTGTTTGATAGTAGGACTGGGACTGGGATTAGTTTGTGGTGGTTTGGATTTTTTGCGAAGATGACGTGTTAAATCTTCATCACTATCCTCTTCTTCATCGTTTTGGAAGAGTACTTTTTTGTGTTGTGGCTCTTCTTCCTCCATCTTTGTGGGAACTTCTTCTTCTTCAATCCTGTCATCTTGAAGTGGCTCTGGATCTGGTCTTCGGTTTCTCTCGAAAGACTTGCGAGTTTCGGGGTTGACTTGTGGCTTTCTTTCGAGCGGTTCATAACCTTTTTTCTCTTTTATAGAAATAAGACTATCCATATATTGCGTTGCAGTCGCTAAGAGAGAGGATTAGGAGAGTTATGTAAAAGGAAGGGAACCGAGATCTTCATGGACTTTTTCGATTTCTTGAATAGTTTCAGGTTCTTCTTGGTCATTATCTAGAAGTTTGCCGACACGAACTGTTGTTTGGAACGTTCTGACTATCATTGAAAAGTTTTATTTAAATAGAGGAGAAGAGAGGAAAGGTACCATTGAGTTTGATTTCCCAGAATTTACGATGTTCGTGATGAAGATAGATTGGAGCACAAAGTGTTCGTTGTCGATGAATAGCTGAAGACTCCATAATTTTTTAAAAGGAGATTGATTAATTTTGTGGATTTTGGGAATAAAGAATTTTTGTTTTTGCTAAGGTTAAGAAACTAAACAATTGAAAAGAGAGGATATTATTTGAACTGATGATTTCTTATGAAGAAATTAAGACACAATCTGTCTATTTCTGTCAAGAGAGTTTTGGTGAAGAAGGCTTTGGGAAGGGGTTAGGGGTAAAATATTCGTCTGAGTGAGGAGATTAAGAGGTGATTTTTGATTGGAAGATTGAGGAAAGATTTGGATTTTGAAATAATAATGGGATTGAGTGTCAGAATATTACGGATGGAAATTACATTTTTAATTTGAGAAATTTTATTTGTTTCGTTGTAGAAGAGGGGAGAAAGCACAAGAATGGGAGCGTGAACAAGAGAGGAAGGTCAAAGTAGGCTCGAATAAAAGCAAGGAACTTTTGTCAAGAGGGATGAGGTGGCGGGTTTGTTTTATTGAAAAATAGAAAATGGAAAAATCAAGGTACTGATGAATTGAGCTAGGAAAGCTAAAGGCCTTTATGAGGTTAATATGCGAGCGGGAAATTCATCTAGATGTTTTTCTTCTGGAAGAGATGAGGATATGTGAATAAAGTTAGGGTTCGAATATTTTTTCAATAGTGTATGTGGAAATTGTGAATGATCATGATCGAAGATTGACTAGAAGTTTGATTGTCAAATAAAAGACAAATAAAAATGATGTATATGATTACACGACGATGGTGAATTCATTGCATACTCTTCAGAAATAAAATTACATTGATCAAAGTTCTAAACTAATTCAATAATCTCTTTTGTTTGTATATCTATTTGCTAATTCTCTACTCCAGTTCCTCATATTCCCTCTCAGTCTTTATAGGCAGCTTTAATGAAAACAGGAGCTTTGGGCTTTCCTGAGTCCAACTCCCCACTAAACTTATAAATAATCTCGCTTCCAACAGCCGGAGGATGTTGCCTAATATCATCTGTGATTCCTCTATTAATCAAAAACTCCTTTCCATCTGACGTTCTCACTCTCAGACTTGCCACAATCTCACTTCCACTTTTACTTTTTCCCTTGATATGCTCAATAACTTCCGCTCTTGCTTCAAAATGCGACCTTCTTTCTAGTACAAACTTCGATCTTCCCTTTGTATAAGGCGAATTTCCTTCTCGTAACACTATCCCTTCTCTTCCTTCTTTTTGAATCTGCTCTAATTCTCTTTGTGCATCAGCTTTTCCTTCACAAATTCTATACTCATGTAGCCTTATATACAACCCATCTGACTTCTCAAAGTACTCTTTTAGCGCTTGCAATCTTTGTCTAAAGTTTCCAGGAGCTTCCGGCGCGTCGTACACAACAAACCACATATTATTCCACTCCTTTTCGTAATCCGGATCGGTTGATTTCTTCTTGACAATCATCATACATTTTGATAATGTTCCTCTTTCCATATACAATTCTCCGTCTAATGGACTTTTCGGCAGCCTGCTCACAAAATAATCCGGAATGTTATACTGTGTGCCGTTCTTTGACCACATTTCCAGGCCGTTCCATAGACAGCGAATTCCGCCGAGTTTCTCACTGATGTACCATCCTCTAGGATCTTCGCTTTCCCATTTTGAAGCTGTTGTAATTGTTCCGTGGCTTCCAAAGGTGGGCTTGCCAAAAGGACATTCTTCAAGCTTTAATGCGTCGACTTTTTTCATAAATTCGTCGCGCTTTTGCTCGATATCTACTCCTTTGAAATCATTATTTGAAGGACTTTTGAGATTAAATTCCTCCTCTTCTTCTTTAATTTGGCTGCTATTCACTTCTTTCTTTTTATTTGTGGTCGTTAGCTGGCTTGAAGGAGAAGCGAGATCTGGCTTCCGAAGAATTGGCTCTTGAGTAGACGGCAAAAATTTGCCAATAGAAGCCTTTGATTGAGAATAAGAACTGAAAGAATCTTGAGTCGATCTTGAATGAACAGTTTGAGTATCAAAGGGAATCTTTACGTAGATCGGAATGAAAGGATTATTAGGAAGGTCAGAATGAAGAGCTTTATTGGTTTCGAGGCCAGGTATGGTGTTATCTTGGAGATTTGGATTTTGTCTTTTGGTGAGATTGGAGGTCTCAGGAGGCGCAATAGGTATTTTTTCTTCAGAAGTTTTGCGTGTAGGAAGCGTGGAACGGGTGTCACGGAAGAATTTGTAACCTTTTCGGATTTTGATATTGATTGATTTATTGATGAAATCTTTTATAGCATCTATTTTGGAAAGGGGAAAAGTTAAAAGAGAGGATATTTAGAAGGGGAGATTACTGAGAGTGTCGAATTTTTTACGGCATGTAATAATGGTGGAATCGTCTTCTTGATGATTAGGAAGAAGTCTGCCACATCTGATAAGGACAGTACCAGAAGATTCTAAAGGGAGAGGAGTTAGAAAAGGAAGGGAGGGATTGGTACGTTCGTATCTGATTTCCCAGTATTTTTGATGGCGACGATGAAGTTTGAAAGGCTCTCCGAGTGTCGTGATCTGGTATTGGTCAAACTTGATCATATGAAGAAAGATTTTTTTTTTTTAATTTTTGGAGACTTGACTAGATTTAAGGAATTGAGAGCTTGATTAATATGATATGACTTCACTTGAGATTTTTAAAAAAGAGGTTAAAATAGGGAGAAAGATTAAGATATAAAATTTGAAGACTTTGTTGTGGATTCAAAATTGAAGATAGAAGAATTAGAGAAGAAAGGTTGAAAATATGGCCAAAGAAGGTTGAGGAGTTTTTTTTATGAATAAATTAGTGAATTTTTTGTTTCTAGCTTTAAAAATTATCAATTTTTTTCTCTTGTATTGTGATTCTGTGTAAAACTGTGCAAAAAGAGTTGAAAGTGGAATTTTTTTCCTTTTTGACAATCGGAGGACTTTAGAAGAGAGAAAAGGAAAGTTCGGATTCATTTTGAATTTTCTCAAAAAAAGACAAATTTGAAGTTGGTAAACTTTTTGTGAATTTAAATTGCCTCAAAATCTGATCAATCGGATGAAAAACGTGATAAAATAAAAATTCAAAGTTGTCAAGAATTCACAAATAAAATCAAGCCGATGAGAGAAGTGATGAGATACCTCCAAATTTGAAACTTTTCAATCTGAGAAGAAATTTTGAAATTTTCTGGATTCGATAAACTATCTCTTTCCAAATTTGAAAACCGAAATGTATATTGACTGTTTCCTGAAAGGGGATGTGTCGATCTTTGAGACAAGCCAAAAATCTTTCAACATGAAATTTTTGCAAAAAAATTTGTTTCAATTTGAATAAAATTTCTTTTGTTTCTTTCAAGTTAGCTAACTCTCTCTTGAAGTGTATGTTTTTTTCATCTCAAATTTTTCTTTCATAAAAAAGACTAAGGTCTCATTTTTGGACTTGCCTTTTTCGAGGGAAAAAAATTCCATTCATTTTCTCTCACAAACGTCAAGTTACCAAAATCTATTTTTTTTGTTGCAATGATTTTCTTTTCATTCTAATCATTTTTAAAAAGAATTTTTCCATACGAAAAATATCGATTTTATTATATAAATAAAAAAGTATCATTGAACTATAGCTAACCAACAGCTCTCGCTCTTGCATTATTCTTCTTCCATCATAAATAACCTTTTATTTATTTCTCAATAACAATATTAAAGGTTCTAATTTCCATAGGAACCAATTCAATTGTTGAGAGTTCAGGGCCTAAAAAGACAATTAAAACCTTTCAAAATTACCAATAAAATACCATCATTAGCATTCTTCCAATCAGGTTGAAGAGGATCAAGAGGATTCTTCTTGATTTCATCTTTATTTTTATGTGTGAACAACGACAATTCCTTAATGCTGACCACCTTGATATCATCCCTCAAAGACAAATCATTCAACAAAGAGCAGATCTTTGTGTTCACGTCATAGATAGGAATAGTCTTTGAGTCCTCAAGGTCCAAATTATGGAATCTCACGATATATTCATTCAGCTTGTAAGATCTAATGTATAACTTGACGTTATCAGGAAGGTCCAATCTTTCAGCATCTTTATCCCAATCAGGTCTATAGAATCTTTTAGGGAGTCTATTTAGGAATTTTCTATTACCTAGGCTTCTCGAATCTGTCATTTTTAATGTTAGCAAACCAGAATTGTAGAGGTCTATCAAGCTTATATTGTCTCACTCTTTGCACCTTCTTCAAGTCCCAGTCTATCAAAAATCACTCTTCTATCCAAAAAATCCTCTTACCAGGAGAGCTATAAGACAAATAATGACGAGTAGCGACTCTTAATCTGCCACCTTCAGAATCAAGTTCCTTCAAAGTTTCTGACAAACCCTTCCAATCATCTTGTACAGTAAGTCTATGGACCATAATTTCCACTTCTCCTGGCTTCAAAGAAGTAACTCCTTGAGATCTATCAGTGTTGATTGTAAGTCTTAATTTTGTATCAGAATCTTCAATATGAACAGCAGAAGTGATGGGATAGTAATTGCTGGGAATAGGAACGTTAGTTTTGACGGTAAAATCGTCTCTGTGGTTAAGCTGTCTTCTTTGCATGTAGTAACCGTTGTCATCAGTGTAAAAGATGTTTTCATGATTGAGAACGTGTTTAGATCTGAACATCATAACAATTTCCTTGCCTTCCCTATCATCATTAACTGGCTCGAAGAATGATTCCACTTCTAAGCCCATTTCCAATTGATGATGGACCAATTTGATATCTGTTCTCACTTCTGGTCTAAATACCTATTGAAAATCGTTAAAAACTCTTTAGAAATAGTCCAAAATTTACTTGAACGATAGTGAGATGACGACCTTGGAAGACTCTTCCAAGCGAAGGATCAGCAAAGGAGAGCTTATTTTCTCCTTTAGGTCTGAAGATATAAGCACCAGAAGCGACTCTAAGACCCCCTTGACTCAATTCACTGTGATAATATTCATAGTTAATGTTAAGATTATCTTCCACACAATGTCTATCTTCAAAAAGCGCGTCAAGATCAAACATATCTCTCTTTGGGCAAAGTTTATAGTAGATATTGCGGAGATCTTTTTGGATGTTAAGGGTGACTTGGTTGGCGATTTGAAGCTCCAGATCTTCCTTGATTGTCTGGGGAAGAACTCGCTTGGAAAGGGCAGAAGGAAGGACGATGTAGTTCTTGAGGGAATAAGCGTAGATTTCGTCAACAAAGTAAATGTAACAGTCCTCTGTGGCCTCAGGGTTGTTACAAATAATATCAACCAGTAAATAATTGTTCTTATCATCAAGGACTATGGGAAGGGGTATTGATAAGGGGAAAAACTGAAGATCTTGTTACCTTTGTATTTGTAATTGGGAACTTTGATTTTGATCAAGAATTTGTCTTTCTCGCCAGGATTAAAGACGTTGACGAGGACTTTTTTGTTGTCAGTAAAGATCTTAGTAATCAAATGATCTCTTTGTCTCCAGTCGAAATCCAAAGGAGCAGCGTAGCTTGGAGTTTCATCGACCATTTTACTTGACATTTGCTGAAGGATAGAGACAACTTCCTAGGGAGAAATTTAAATAAAGAAAATCTCTTTGAAATGAACCTTGTCGACATTGTTTCTACCAGTATCGAGCATTTTTTCATAATCATGCTTAACATTTTCTCTCATAGTACCAGAGATAGAATCATGATGTTGCACGACAGCCAAAGGATCTTCCAAAGACCAAAGAGCTTCATTAAGGATTCTATGAGCTTTTCCATCGAGCTTGATCTCTTCACCTTTGTTAACTTGAAGCATATATTTAGCAAGAAGGATCTTGGCAGCATTGTAATATTGAGAAATCTGACGGACTTTCAGCTTGTACATTGACTTACTGGTGAAGTATCCGACCCAAGAGGTCCATTCATTTTCAATATAAGGGAAGAAATCTCCGTGCTTACTGGGTAGGGGATTTTTGTTTGTAGCGAGATAATCTTGAGTCATTTCTGAAATGTATTGGGAAAGGGTGCTGAATTTAGCTTCAATGTTGAATTCAGGATGTTTATTATAATAATCAACCATGGCTTCAATGCCGTCGAAATCCTTTTCGGCTTGTTGCCAAAGATGGAAATCATCACCAACTAACATGGCAATATTATTCGTTCTAAATGCATTACTTTGTTCCTTGACCCAATCTGCCACACGACTATATCTTCCATCATCTAATCTTCCATGACAGAAGATAGAGCGACAGAAATAGTTATCAGGAACCAAGAACTTTGTGTCAGAATAATGCACATACAAAACACGTCCTAACAAAGTTTCATTATGAGGATTTTCCGTTCTCCAGATCACTTCTAAGTTCTTATCAGCTCTTCTTTTCTCCCAATCTTGATAATCTATTCTCCCAAAGAAGAACGCGTCATAGCCTGCTTGTGCCATAAGTGCTGCTACTGTGGCTGAATGCCCAAAACTATCAATTTGCCAGCCGACATTGGGATCCAATTTAAATTCATCTTGTAACCATCTATGTCCCATGATGAAATTATCAATAAGATCTTCATAATAAGAGCAAGCCTCATCAGTAGCAGACCATCCTCCATTGATAAATTCGACTTGGCCTTCTCTTAAAAATCTTCTGTAATTTTCCTTGACGGTTTCTGTTTGATCTCTCCACCATCTTTTAAAGAAGGCAACTTCTGCAATTTGATATTTTCTCTGTTCATTTTTCAGCAAAGAGCCGTAAACATTGTCGAAGATGCAGCGAACGCAGCCTCCGTCTGCTGATCCGGGGCCATTGTAATAGCCTTCAAAGGTATAAAGCCATCCTTCGTCCATGTGGGAATGGAGAAAGATGTGGAGTTTTAGCTTGTCCTTTGCTTGAAGAGAAACAAAGAGGATGGCTAATGTCAATAAGGTTATGACGGTTAGTTTAGCCATGATGTCAGTTTTTTAGAGAGTTGGTTAGTTTGTTAGTTGGTTAATAATAATTATGAATAAATTCAAATAATTAAGATTGGGATTGTGTGTGTGTATGCGAGTCAATTATTAAAGGATTTTTTATTTTAACACATGCTCCTCTGTGTTAACATAAGGAGTTTATTATTAAAATCTTTATTTTTATTCCCCGCGAGGTCTTTGTTTAATCTGAAGATGTATGAGTTTGTTTACTGGCCACTGAGGCTGACATTGAGATTTCAAGGGAAACGGGAACCGCCTCATAATGCGAGTTGATGATTCTAAAGATAATGCTTTAAAGGGAATGTATCGGAGCGTCCGTTAATTTTTTCTTTGAGAATCTTTGATGGGAAAAATTCAAAACAGAGTAAAAATGATTTTCCGTTGAGAGGATTTCTAATTCAGAGTGAGGAGTAATATTGATAATGATAAAATAGTAAGGATGAAGTATATGAATAAATACGGTTTATTATGAAATATAACGAAGGAGTATTTGAAAAATCAATGATAGTATATGAATTCATGTAATTTCTTACAGAAGAACAAAAATCATCATAGTCAAAAGACTAAGAAAGTTCAATATCTTCGATCCTAGTACCTTTATTATCACTTTGATCCAAGATGTTCATTTCAATGCTTCCTTCTTCATGATAACTATCCACAAGTCCAGTGATCATTTCCTGGAACATTTCCTGTACATCATCTTCATTTTTCGCTGACACTTCAAAGAACTTGAATCCTTCATC
>Ga0182738_1002536_pt1 | contig 21616 bp, 27 predicted proteins | sample eDN5th30CBELigMG_FD_128876 | JGI IMG/M metagenome (GOLD analysis project Ga0182738, IMG submission 128876) | Enriched Miracle-Growth compost microbial communities from Emeryville, California, USA - eDNA 5th pass 30_C BE-Lig MG (version 2)... ...
CGCGTGCCTCGAAGGCCGGCTCACGCGGCGCTTCCGCCCTCTCCACCGCGTCGGGCACGCCCGGCCCGGAGGGCGTCGCGTCGAACGCGGCTTCCACGAGCGGGGGCGGCGGCGGGCTTTCCTCCCGCGCGAAACCGATCGTGACGAGCGGCGCTTCGTCTCCCGCTCCATGGCTCGCCACCGGGCGGACGTCGAAAACGGCAGGGATGCCGGCCGGCTCCGGGAAGACGCGGACGGGGGGCGGGCCCGCGGCCGGCTCGGCCTCGATCTCGATCTCGCGCGGCTGGCTCGCCGCTTCGAGCCTGCGGCGCAGGCCGGCGTTCTCCGTGAGAAGCTCGTCGATGCGTGCGGCGAGGCGCCGGTTCTCGGCGGCGGCCGTGTCGGCAAGGTGCTTGAGGCCGGCGGCCCGATCCGCGGCAAGCTGCAGCCGCCGCACCTCCTGGCGCGCGGAGCCGAGCGCGTCCTCGGTGGTCGCGAGCCGCGCCCCGGCGGCTCCAGCCACCCCACCCGCCGCGAGCGCTGCGGTGTGCTCCTCCTCCCGCTCGATCGCGCGATCGAGCGCGGCGCGCAGGTCCTCGACCCGCTGCTCGAGGGCGGCGACGGTTGCGGCGATGGCCCCGCGCGCGGCTTCGGCGTCCTCGGCCCGGCGGCGCAGCTTGCCGATCTCGGCCTCGCGCCGCACCTCGGCGCGGGCGTGCTCCTCGGCGGCGCTCTTCAGCGATTCGACCTGGGTCCGCGCCGCCACCAGCTCGATGCGCTGCTCCTCGACGCGGATGCCCGACGCGGCGATGTCGGCCTCCAGTCGGCGCACCGCGTCGAGCCGCTGGCCGAGTTGCCATTCGGCTTCGCGCAGCGCCGTGGTGCTGCGCGCGAGGGCCTCCTCGCGGGCGAGGAAATCGCGCTGCAGGCTTTCGACGCGTCCCTCGAGCTCGGCGATGGTCTGGCCGCGGTCCTCCAGCTCCAGGCGGGCGGCGACGACCTCCTCCTGCATGCGCTCGGATTCGATTCTGAGGCTGGCGATGCGCTCGCGCGCCTCGTCGCGCTCGACCTCGCGGCGCCGGATCTCCATCGCCGCGCCGGCGCGGATACGGTCCTTCTCCGCCGCCACCTCGTCGGCGGAGAACGGCATCTCGCGCATCAGGCGCCGCCGTTCCAGCCGCGCGGCACGGCGCGTGAACGCCGGCAACACGACGACGAAGAGGAGGCCGGCGGAAAACGCGCCGAGGGCTATGAACAGCGCCGTTTCGACCAAGGACCCCCCCGAGGCGCCCGAATTGCCTCGCGCCAGCCTAACCCGTTTCCGCCCCGCAGCGGATGGCCGAAGGGCCGCAGCACGCACTTTCGCCCGCCCGGTGCAGCAGCGGGGTCACAGCTCCAGGGAATCGGCAGGAGGTCAGAACGGGTTCCAGGTCGGCTCCGCCGTGAACTTCAGATAGTTCACGTTGATGCTCAGCCGGCCGCCGACCCCCGAGCGCACGCGCACCAGGATCTGCTCGCCATTGGTCAGCGCCGTCATGCCGAGCCCGCCCACGATATAGGCCGAGCCGTCGACCCCGAAGAAGCGGTCGTAGATCGCGTCGACCTGGGGCAGGTTGTAGACGAGGATCATGGTCCGCGCGGCGTCGCCTCCGAAGTCGAAACCGATCGAGGGGCCTTGCCAGTAGACATGGGTCTCCCCGCCGCGGACATAGAGCGTGCCCTCGCCGTAGCTCGCACCGGCAAAGAACGCGCCCGAGCCTTCCTCGCCGAGAATGTAGCCGTCGGGCAGGCCGTAGCTCGAGAACGCTGTCTCGATCAGGCTTCCCAGCCCTTCGGAGATCTCGCCGAAGAACTGGTGGCCGGCGCCGACGACCTCCTCCAGCGAGAAGCCGGCGCTCTCCTGCGTCGCGCCCCGCGCGGGCAGCACGGCCGCGGCGAGGGAGGCGAGGACGACGGCGATCAGGGCGGCGAGGCGCCGCATCGTGTGGGCCGGGATGCTCACCACTCAGGTCCTCCGGACATGACCCCCTTCCGCCGGCGCCGTCCGCGACGGCCGGTGCCAGGGTTGGCGAAGGGTAAACCGGCTGGGTTACCGATGTGTAGCCCTCGCGTCCGGGGCTCGGGTTGTTCGCCCCGCGGCCGCACTGTATCGAGGAAAGTGCGGCGGCCGGCCCGCGATTCGGGGCCGGTCCCGCGCCGCCGTGCCCATGAGCCCGTCCACGACCCCTGGGGACCAGATGAGCGACGCCACTTCCCTCGAAGCGCTGGATTTCGCAGCGCTGATGTGCAGCCGCGTCTGCCACGACATCATCAGCCCGGTCGGCGCGATCACCAACGGCCTCGAAGTGCTCGAGGAGGAGCAGAACGAGGAGATGCGCGCCTTCGCGCTCGACCTCATCCGCAAGAGCGCGAAGACCGCCTCCGCCAAGCTGAAATTCGCCCGGCTCGCCTTCGGCGCGGCCGGCTCGGCCGGGGCGGAGGTCGATCTCGGCGACGCCGAGGCCGTCGCCCGCGGCTACATGGAGAGCGAGAAGGCGTCGCTGGTCTGGGAGGCGCAGCGCCAACTGCTGCCGAAGAACCGCGTCAAGCTGCTGCTCAACCTGCTGCTGCTGTCGATCAGCACCATCCCGCGCGGCGGCACCATCACGCTTGTCGGCACCGGCACCGCGCCGGACGTCGCCTTCCGCCTCACCGCAATCGGGCCGAGCCCGCGCGTGCCGCCGCGCCTGCCTGATCTGCTCGCCGGCCGCATGGGCGAGGAGGGCATCGACGCCCATGCCATCCAGCCCTATTACGCCGGCTCGCTCGCGCGCGACGCGCAGATGACCGTCACCCTCGACAAGCTGGAGGACGGCGTCGTCATCGAGGCGAAGCCCGCCGCCTGAGCGGCCGAAAGCTCGGGGCGCGCAAAGCAATCTTAACGGCGGCGCCCCATCATCCGCTCGACGGCCTCGTGTGGGAGGCGAAAGGCGGACCATGGACGACCTCCTCGCGGAGTTCCTGATCGAAGCCGGCGACAGCCTCGCCGCGACGGGCGCACTGATCGAGGCGCTCGCTGCCCCTCCGGCGTACCGGGAGAGCCTCGCCGCGGCGTTCCGGTACCTGCATACGATCAAGGGCACCTGCGGCTTCGTCGGCCTGCCGCGCCTCGCCGCGCTGGCCGAAGCCGCCGAGGGCCTGCTCGCCGCGATCCGCGACCGCGGCGTCGCCGCCGCCGACGAGGTGGGCCTCCTGCTCGCCGCGGTCGAGCGCATGCGCGCCATCGTGGCGGCGAGCTCCGTCGGGCCCTGTCCCGAACCGCAAGGGGACGACAGCGACGTGATCGCCGTGCTCGAAGCGCTGGCCGCGCCGCCTGCGGAAGCGCAGGCGCGCGCGCGCGAGGCGATGTTCGCGCGCGCGGCGGCCGAACTCGCCGCCCATCGGGCGCGGCTCGACAGGCGCACGCCGCTCGCCGCGCCCTCCGTCCGCGTCGGCGTCGGCACCGTCGAGGCGCTGGCCGAGCTCGCGGCGGAGTTCGCCGAGCTGCGCGACCGGCTGATCGAGGTGGACCGGCGCAACGAGGAGTCCGAGTTCAGCGCCCCGCTGCGCCGGTTCGCAAGGCTCACGGCCGAGTTGCAGGGCGTTGTCCGCCGGGCCCGGCTGCAGCCGGTCGGCGAGGCCTGGCAGATGCTGCCCCGCATCCTCGCCGACCTTACGGCAAGGCTCGGCAAGGACATCGACGTCGCGACCGCCGGGGGGGAGATCGAGCTCGACCGGGATGCGGTCGCCCTGATGCGCGACGCGGTCACCCATCTCGTCCGCAACGCCGCGGACCACGGCATCGAGCCCGCGGCCGAACGGCTGGCGCTCGGCAAGCCGGCCCGGGGCTCGATCAGAATCACCGCGCGGCGCGCGCCCGGAGAGGTCGCGATCGAGGTCGCCGACGACGGGCGCGGGCTCGATGCGGGCCGGATTCGGGAGCGCGCGCGCCGATCGGGGCTGGCGAGCGCGGCCGAGCTCGCGGCCCTCAGCGAGGCCGAACTGTTCCGGTTCGCGCTGCGGCCCGGCTTCACCACGGCTGGCGACGTCACCCGGATTTCCGGCCGCGGCGTCGGCATGGACGTGGTCCACAGCCACGTTCTGTCGCTCGGTGGCAGCGTCGAACTCAGCTCGGCGCCGGGCCGCGGTACGTCGGTGACGATCCGTCTTCCCGTTCCGCGCACCGCCGCCGATCCCGGCAGGGCGGGGGCCGAGCGTCCTGCCTTCGCCCGCTGGCGCGCCGCATGACACACCGGCTCAGGAGTTTGCCATGAAGCAGTGCCTTCTCGCCGACGATTCCGCCGTGATCCGCAAGGTCGCGCGCCGCATCCTTGAGGATCTCGATTTCGACGTGCTCGAGGCCGAGGACGGCCGGACCGCGCTCGACATCTGCGGCGAGGAAATGCCGGACATCATCCTGCTCGACTGGAACATGCCCGAGTTCGACGGGGTCGAGTTCCTGAAGGAACTGCGCCGCATGGAAGGCGGCAAGCAGCCCAAGGTGGTGTTCTGCACTACCGAGAACGACGTGGTGACGATCGCCCGGGCGATGCGGGCGGGGGCCAACCACCATCTCATGAAGCCGTTCGACCGCGCTATTCTCACCGCGAAGCTGGCAGAAGCGGGCATCCTCAGCCCTGTGTCCTGAGTCGCCCCGGGCGGCATGCGCCCGTCGGATGAGAGGGGGGTGACTGGGGGAGAGACAGAGATGGGGGGCGGCACGCGAGGCGCTTGCGCTTGGGGCCTATTCCGGCCGAATAGCGAGCCCCTCACATCGAACGAATCGTCTCCGCAAGCCGCTTCTCCTCCTCGGGGTCGATCTCGACGGGGCGGCTAGTGTCGTCGGGGAGGCCCTCGCCGGTCTGCCCGATCGGCGCGTCGCGAGGCCGGTCGTTGAGGCCCGTGGTGAGCTTGCGGCGCTCCGGGGTCGGCTCCCGTGCCATGGTCCGTCTCCTTCAGCCCGCCGCCGCTCAGATCATTTCGCCGCGATCGAAGATCGGCACGTCCTCGGCGTCCACCATGCCATCCTCGACGTCGTCGTCGGTGACGGTCTCGTCCTCGATCGCCTCGTCGGAGATGTCCTGGTCGGGCGAATCCTCGGCCATCTGCCGGACCGCCTCCGAGGTCTCGTCGAGCCCGTCCTCGGTCTCGATCGCGCCGGTGCCGGAGCTGTGAATGTCGGTGGTATCCCCGACCGCGCGGGCATCGCCGCTCTTGTCGCGGATCTCGTCGTCGAAGCTGCTGTCCGATTCCTCGGGGGCCGGCTGCTGGCGCCCGGTGGCCGATTCGAGCAGCGGCCGGTTGCGCGGCAGTACCTCGGAGGTGTTGGCGTAGGGGCTGTTCGGCTCGGGCGGGTCGCGGTCGAGGCGCGCCATGGGTCCGTCTCCTGATTGCTCGTTGGGGAGAACCAGGAAGCCCGGCCCGCTGTTCCCGCGGGGGGCGGACACGCAAAAGCCCCGCCGAAGCGGGGCTCGTGGCAGGCGCGAAATGAGCAGTATCCTCAGGCGCTCTCGCGGACGTCGTCGGGCTCGCGCAGCACATAGCCGCGACCCCAGACAGTCTCGATATAGTTCTTGCCGCCCGTGGCCGTCGCGAGCTTCTTGCGCAGCTTGCAGATGAACACGTCGATGATCTTGAGCTCCGGCTCGTCCATGCCGCCATAGAGATGATTGAGGAACATCTCCTTGGTCAGCGTCGTACCCTTGCGGAGCGAGAGCAGCTCCAGCATCTGGTACTCCTTGCCCGTGAGGTGCACGCGCTGGCCGTTCACCTCGACGGTCTTGGTGTCGAGGTTCACCGTGAGGTCGCCGGTCACGATGACCGACTGGGCGTGACCCTTGGACCGGCGGACAATGGCGTGGATGCGGGCGACGAGCTCGTCCTTGTGGAAAGGCTTCGTCATGTAGTCGTCGGCGCCGAATCCGAGGCCGCGGACCTTGTCCTCGATATTGCCCAGGCCGGAGAGGATCAGGATCGGCGTCTTGATCTTGGCCAGACGCAGCGTACGCAGAACCTCGTAGCCGGACATGTCCGGCAGGTTCAGATCGAGCAGGATGATGTCGTAGTCATAGAGCTTGCCAAGGTCCACGCCTTCCTCGCCGAGGTCGGTCGTGTAGACGTTGAAGCTTTCCGACTTCAGCATCAGTTCGATGCTCTGTGCGGTCGCGCTGTCGTCCTCGATCAGCAGAACTCGCATGCCTAACCCCTCGTGTTGCCCGGTTCCTGCCCAGGAACGACAATGACGGGCGAAGCGCCGGACCACCCTCGCGAAGGACGGCCACCCGTGCTGGTGACAACGCTACCGTCCATTGGTTACCAAATCCTGATTCGACGGGGCAAGCCGCTTAACGACGTCAGTCCGCAAACCGGTGCAGTCCTGAGGCAAAACGGCGGGAATCACGGGCTGACAGCCTCTGTCTTCACATCAGCGGAGGACGCTAACGGACTCTGCGGACTCCGCTTCGCGCCCTGTCCACAGGTGAACGCGAAGCCGGCCTGTCACAATGTCTCGGAAGGGGAGAATTAACGTTATCCGTAAACGAACTCTTACCCACGGCCGGTCTTCGGACGCTCGGTGGTCGTGCGGGATCGGCCTGAAAGGGACAGGATGGACGGCCTGTTGCGCGACATCGCCGCAATTCCGCGGCTCGAAATCTACGGCCGGGTGACGGCGGTGCAGGGGCTTCTGGTCGAGGTCGCCGGTCCCGTGCACGAGATGAGCGTCGGCGCGCGGCTCGAGATCGCGGGTCCCGGCAGCGCGCTCGTCGAGGCCGAGGTTGTCGGCTTCCGCGGCGAGCGCGCGCTGTGCCTGCCGTTCGGCTCGCTCGAAGGCGTGCGTCTCGGGGCGAAGGCGCGCATCCTCGCCGCGGCCTCGGCGGTGCGGCCGAGCGACGCCTGGCTCGGGCGCGTCGTGGACGCCCGGGGCAACCCGATCGACGGCAAGGGTCCGTTGCCGCTCGGCGAGGCGAGAGCGCTTCGCGCGGCGCCGCCGGCAGCCCAGGAACGTGCGCGCGTGGGCGCGCCGATCGACCTCGGCGTGCGCGCGCTCAACACCTTCGTCACCTGCTGCCGGGGCCAGCGCATGGGCATCTTCGCCGGCTCGGGCGTCGGCAAGTCCGTGCTGCTGTCGATGCTGGCGCGCAACACCGCGGCGGACGTCGCCGTGATCGGCCTCATCGGCGAGCGCGGCCGCGAGGTGCAGGAGTTCATCGAGGACGATCTCGGCCCGGAGGGGCTCGCGCGCTCGGTGGTGGTGGTGGCGACCTCGGACGAATCGGCGCTGCTGCGCCGGCAGGCGGCCAATCTCACCCTCGCCATCGCCGAGCATTTCCGCGACGAGGGCCGCGACGTGCTCTGCATGATGGATTCGGTGACGCGCTTCGCCATGGCCCAGCGCGAGATCGGCCTCGCCGCCGGCGAGCCGCCGACCTCCAAAGGCTATACCCCGACCGTGTTCACCGAACTGCCGCGCCTGCTCGAACGCGCAGGTCCGGGCAAGGCTGGCAGCGGCTCGATCACCGGGCTGTTCACGGTGCTTGTCGAGGGCGACAACCACAACGAGCCGATAGCGGACGCGGTGCGCGGCATCCTGGACGGCCACATCGTGATGGAGCGCGCCATCGCCGAGCGCGGGCGCTACCCCGCGATCAACGTCCTGAAGTCGGTTTCGCGCACCATGCCGGGCTGCGTCGAGCCACCCTACCGGCCGCTGATCGCCGACGCCAAGCGGCTGATGGCTTCGTTCGCCGACATGGAAGAGTTGATCCGGCTCGGCGCCTATCGCCTCGGGACCACGCCCTCGGTCGACGCCGCCATCGCGGCGAACGCGCCCATCGAGGAATTCCTGTCGCAGGGCAAGGGCGAGGCGACGCCGCGCGAGGAGGGTTATCGACGCCTCGCACACCTTTTGGCAACGGCTGTCGGGCTAAAGTACGCCGGTCTTTCGGAGTGATCGGAAATATGAAGTCGCGGGCCAGCCTGATCCGGTTCAAGCGCTTCCAGGTCGACGATAAGCGGCGCCACCTGACGCAGATCGAGACCATGATCGCCGAGTTCTTGCGCATGGCGTCCGAACTCGACGAGCAGATCCAGCTCGAGCAGGCCAGAACCGGCATTACCGACGTCACGCACTTCGCGTATTCTACCTTCGCGCGCGCCGCCATGCAGCGCCGCGACAATCTTCGCGGCTCGGCCGCCGAGCTCAAGGACCAGCTCGAGGCGGCCCAAGACGCGCTCGCCGCCGCGGTCGAGGAACTGAAGAAGATCGAGCTGATCGAGGAACGCGACCAGCAGCGCGACCGTGCCGCCCAGGACGCGGTGGAGCAGGACCAGCTCGACGAGATCGCCCGGCGCACCGCGGTGCGATAGCGGCCCATTGCCGCCCGCGGTCCCCGGATATACATTTCGGTAAGTGTATATCCAACAGGAGGCCGCCATGCAGGTCGCCAAGTGGGGCAACAGCCTCGCGATCCGCCTTCCCGCCGTCGTCGTCGAGGCGCTGCAACTCAAGGAAGGTGATGAGGTCACGATCTCGGTCGCGGGGACGCGCGAGCTCGACGTGAGCCGCACGCCCGATCGGGCGGAGCTTCTCGATCGGCTCCGCCGTCTGCGCCGGGAATTCCCCAAGGACTTCCGCTTCGATCGGCTCGAAGCGAATGAGGGATGAGCCCCTCGCGTTCTTCGATACGAATATCCTGATCTATGCCCTGAATGTCAGCCCGGGACGATCGGACATCGCCTCTCGGCTGCTCGATCGCGGTGGGATCGTCAGCGTCCAGGTCCTTAACGAGGCGGTCAGCGTCGCGCGCCGCAAGCTCGGGCTCGCGTGGGACGAAGTGGAGATCTTCCTCGACGCGGTGCGCGGATTGTGCCGCGTCGCGGCGCTGACCATCGAGACCCACGAGGCGTCGGTCGCCCTCTCCCGGCGCTACGGATACGCGATCTACGACTCCGCCATCCTCGCGTCGGCGATCGAGTCGGGCTGCACCGTGCTCTATTCCGAGGACATGCAGCCCGGTCAGCGCGTGGGCGGGCTCACGATCGTCAATCCCTTCCGCCCCGCGTGAGGCTCCGCCTCACACCTGGGCCGCCCGCCACCCCGCGGCGACCGCCTCGCCCTCGCTGCAGAACCAGCGCTCGCCGCGGCCGGTGTCGATCACCGTCGCGTCGTAGTGGCGCTGGCCGGGACGGTGATAGATGCGCTCGCCCGCCGAGGAGATGTTGCCCTTGATGCTGCAGCCGGCGGGCGGAGCGGAGGGCGCCTCCGCTTCGACGGTCGGCGCGGCCCGCGTTCCCTCGCGCCATTCCCAGGGCGGGACGAAGGCACCCTGCCAGACGCCGCGATTGGCGGCCTCGGCGGCAGCCTGGCGCGCGGCATAGGCACCGCCGGAATAGGCGGCGTAGTCGAGCGCCCAGCCTTCTCCGACGAGGAAATCCTGCACGTCGGCCCCGTCGGCGCGGACGCAGGCCGACACGGCGCGGCCGTATCTGTCCGTGTCGGTCACGCTGCAGCGTGTGGGACGGGAGGCCGCGAGGAAGGCGTCGAGCTCCGCCGCCGCCTCACGCCCGCACGCATAGTCCAACCCCGCGCCGTCGGTGCAGGTCTGCCCGCTCTCGGGAGCATCGACCCCGGCGAGGCGGATTCGCTTGCCGCCGATGTCGATCGTATCCCCGTCCACCACCGAAGCCCGTCCGATGATCACGCTGCCCGGCGTCGCCGCGGCCACGATCTCCGGGCGGTCCGAGCCGCCCTGCGTCAGCCCGACAGCGAGCGCGGCGCCGGCCGTGAAGGCGCCGGCGGCGAGCGCGGCGTATGGCAACGGCGCACGGGGACGTCGGCGGGAAAACGCAAGAATCTCGGCCACGGGACGATCTCCGGACGGTGAAGTCCGCAGATCTTTAGGCTCGGCCCGTTGCCGGGAGGCTAAGAGGGGGACAGGGCCGCGCTGGCCCTTTCGCGATTTCCGCTTTCGGGGGTGCGGCGCGGCGGCGGGGAGAAACGGCCGGGAAGAGCCGCCTTCGGGGACAGGCCGGGGACAGCTCAGGTCGCGAACTTGAACAGCAGCACGTCGCCGTCGGCGACCACGTACTCCTTGCCCTCGTCCCGCGCTTTGCCGGCCTCCTTGGCCGGCACCTCGCCGCCGAGCCCGACATAGTCGTCATAGCCGATGGTCTGGGCCCGGATGAAGCCGCGCTCGAAGTCGGAATGAATCACCCCGGCCGCCTGCGGCGCCTTGGTGCCGGCGGGAATGGTCCAGGCGCGGGCCTCTTTCGGGCCGGCGGTGAAATAGGTCCTGAGGCCCAGAAGATCGTAGCCGGCGCGAATCAGCCGATCGAGCCCGGGCTCGGAGAGACCCATCGCCTGGAGGTACTCCCGCGCTTCGGCGTCGGGCAGCTGCGCGATCTCGGCCTCGATCGCGGCCGAGATGACGACGGCGGCGGCGCCTTCGGCCTTCGCCTTGGCGACGACCTTGTCGGAGAGCGCGTTGCCCGTCGCCGCGCTGCCCTCGTCGACATTGCAGACATAGAGCACGGGCTTGGAGGTCAGCAGGCCCAACCCGCCAAAGGCGTCCTGGTCCTCCTTGGAGACCTCGAGCAGGCGCGCGGGCTTGCCCTCCTTCAGCAGCGCCAGCGCCCCTTCCATCAGCGGCAGGACGGCCTTCGCCTCGCGCTCCCCGCCCTGCGCCTTCTTGCGCAGCGGCACGATGCGGCGCTCGAGGCTGTCGAGATCGGCGAGCATCAGCTCGGTTTCGACGGTTTCGGCGTCCGCGATCGGATCGATACGGTTCTCGACATGGGTGACGTCGTCGTCCACGAAACAGCGCAGCACGTGGGCGATGGCGTCGACTTCGCGGATATTGGCGAGGAACTGGTTGCCGAGTCCCTCGCCCTTCGACGCCCCGCGCACGAGGCCGGCGATATCGACGAAGGTGAGCCGCGTCGGCACGATCTGCGCCGACTTGGCGATAGCCGCGATGCGGTCGAGCCGCGGGTCGGGCACCGCCACCTCGCCGGTGTTCGGCTCGATGGTGCAGAACGGATAGTTCGCGGCCTGCGCCGCCGCCGTCCGCGTCAGCGCGTTGAACAGGGTCGACTTGCCCACATTGGGTAGGCCGACGATGCCGCATTTGAAGCCCATGAAGAATTCGTCCGCTGGATGCACGGCAAGGATGGATCGGGGCACGCCCGATTCGGGGCGGGTCGTATGGTTCGGAGCCTTCGCGGGCCCTCAGGCCCGCTTCACCACGATGGGCACCAGCAAGTCGCCCCAGAAGCCGCCTTCGGCGTGGTGGCGGGCGGTGCGCTGCAACTCGACGCTGAGCCCGGCCTCGACGCAGCGGATCACGGCGTAGTTGAGACGATGCAGCTCGTTGCCGAGCGCGCGGATCGCCGCCTCCTGCTCTTCCGTCATCTCCGAGACCTGGTCCTCGACCCGGCCTTTCACGTCCGTCTTCGGCTGCATGGTGGGAACTCCCTGTCCGACCGCAATATAGGACAAAAACCGGCCGGTCCGCAGCGGGGGGACAGCCCGGCTCGCCGGCTGCCCGCGGGCGGCTACTCCCGGCCGAGCAGCTTTCTGAGGCCGGTCGCGAGCGGCCCGCCCTGCGCCACATCAGCAGGCGCCTTCGCTGCGGGCTCGGCGGCGCCCCGGCTCTTGGCGACGCCGACCGTCGGCGCAAGGCCCGGCTTGGCCTTGCGTTCCGGCGTCGTGGCGAGGTGCACCTTGTTGCCGAAGGTCGCGTCCGCGCCGTCGGCGAGCAGCGGCGCGTTGTCGGCGATCGCGTCGAGCAGCGGCTCCAGCCAGTCCGCGTCGGCCTTGGCGAAATCGTGCAGCACGTAGCTGTGCACGAGTTCCCGGGCGCCGGGATGGCCGATGCCGATCCGCATCCGGCGATAGGCATCGCTCATTTGCTGAGTGACGGACCGCAGCCCGTTGTGCCCGCCATGGCCGCCGCCGGTCTTCATGCGCAGCTTGCCCGGCGGCAGGTCGAGCTCGTCGTGGATCACCACGAGATCGGCGGGGGGCACCTTGAAGAAGCCCGCCGCCTCGCCCACGGCGCGGCCGGACTCGTTCATGTAAGTCATCGGCTTCATCAGCAGCACCTTGCGCCCGCGCAAGGTGCCCTCGGCGGTCTCGGCCTGAAAGCGCACGCGCCAGGGCGAGAAGCGGTGCCGCGCATGGATGCGGTCGGCGGCCAGGAAGCCGACATTGTGCCGGTTGCCGGCATATTGCCGGCCGGGATTGCCGAGCCCGGCGATGATGAGCATGGCGATGGTCTCGAAAAAGGGGCGCGGGGGGTCATCGCCCCCGCGCGGTCCTCGTCAGCTCGCGCCGCCCTCGGTCGCGGCCCCGGCCTCGTCGCTCCTGAGGCCCGCGGGCGCGGCGATGGTGGCGATCGTGAAGTCGCGGTCGCGGATCGTGGGCGACACGCCGGCCGGCAGCGTCACCGCCGAGATGTGGACGGAATCGCCGATCTCCAGCCCCTCAAGATTGACCTCGAGATGGGAGGGGATGGCGTCCGCCGGGCACTCGAGCTCCACCGCGTGGCGGACGATGTTGAGCGCGCCCCCGCGCTTGAGGCCGGGCGACAGCGCCTCGTTGGTGAAGTGCACGGGCACCTCGACCGCGATCGTGGTGTTGGCGCCCACGCGCAGGAAGTCGACATGCACGAGGAAGTCGCGCACGGGGTCGAGCTGGTAGTCGCGGGGGATGACGCGGATGGCCTCGCCGCCGACGTCGATCGTGGCGACGGTGTTGAGGAAGCCGCCCGCGTGCAGCTTCAGCGTCACCTCCTTGGAGGGGAGCGCGATCGACAGCGGGGGCTGCTTGTTGCCGTAGATCACGGCGGGGATGAGGCCTTCACGACGCAGCGCCCGGGCGGCCCCCTTGCCGACCCGTTCGCGCACCGTCGCGGCCAGCTGATAAGACTCGGCCATCGGTGTCTCCGGTTTCTTGGGGTTGGCCGCGCGACGCGCAGCCGAAAGGCCGGCGCACCTCCAGGGGTGTCGGACGCCGGACGGCGGACTTCTAGCCGAAAGCGGGCGCGGGCTCAACGGCCTCGCGCGGGAGGGGGGCTGTTCAGGCCGGGAGCGCGGCGCGGATCAGCGGATGCGCCTTGGCGAGGCGCTCGGGGTCCAGGAACGCGAGCGCACCCCGATAGCCTTCTGCGATCAGGTCGGGTCGGAAGCCCCGCGTATCGTAGACGCGCCAGAGATCGCTCGCGGCCGCATAGGCGGGGAGCATGTCGAGGCTGCGCAAGAAGCGCCGGCGCACGATGTCGGGGGGAACGTCGTGCCCGCCTTCGGCGACGCGCCGCGCGATGCGAGCGAGGCAGGTCTCGACATCAGGCACTGTGAAATAGAGGAGGTTCACGGCGAGTCCCGCCGCGCGGGCCGCCTCGGCCAAGCGCAGCTGCGCGTGCCCGGCGAGGGTCGTCTCCAACGCGAACGTCTCGCCGACCGCGATATGGCCTCGGGCCCGCGCGAGGGCGATCCGGGCGGCGTCGTTGGCCGCGAGGGCCGGATCGAGCGGCGACAGGCCGCGCGCGATCTCGTCGAGGTTGACGAAATTGACCGAGCCGCTGATCGCCTTGAGCCGCCGGAAGGCGAAGGTGGTCTTGCCGACCCCGTTCGGGCCGGCGATCAACCAGAACTCGGGCCGGTTTTCCCTCATGCCCTAATCGAACAGGCTCGACACCGACTGCTCGTTCGCGGTGCGGGCGATGGCTTCGCCCATCAGGGGCGCGATCGAGATGACGCGGATATTGTGCGCCGCTTCCACCGCCGCGGTCGGCTGGATGGTGTCGGTGATGACGAGTTCCTTGAGCGTGGAGGCGGTGATACGGGCGACGGCCCCGCCCGAGAGCACGCCGTGGGTGATGAAGGCGGCGACGCTGGTTGCGCCCTTCTCCAACAGCGCTTCGGCGGCATTGCAGAGCGTGCCGCCGGAATCGACGATGTCGTCGATGAGGATGCAGTCCCGGCCCTCGATCTCGCCGATGACGTTCATCACCTCCGATTCCCCGGCGCGCTCGCGCCGCTTGTCGACGATGGCGAGCGGCGCGCCGATGCGCTTGGCGGTGGCGCGGGCGCGGACGACGCCGCCGACGTCCGGCGAGACGATGACGGTGTTGGCCGTGTCGTAGTTCGCCTTGATGTCGCGCGCGAGCACCGGGGCGGAGAACAGATTGTCGGTCGGGATGTCGAAGAAGCCCTGGATCTGCCCTGCGTGAAGATCGACGGTCAGCACGCGGTCGACGCCCGCATGGGTGATGAGATTGGCGACGAGCTTGGCGGAGATCGGCGTGCGCGGACCGGCCTTCCGGTCCTGCCGGGCATAGCCGAAATAGGGGATGACGGCGGTGATGCGGCGCGCCGAGGCGCGGCGCAGCGCGTCGACGATGATCAGCAGCTCCATCAGATGGTCGTTGGCGGGATAGCTCGTCGACTGCACGACGAACACGTCCTCGCCGCGCACGTTCTCCTGGATTTCGACGAAGATTTCCTGGTCTGCGAAGCGGCGGACGACGCATTTCGTCATCCACATGCCGAGATGGCGGGCGATGGCCTCGGCGAGCGCGCGGTTCGAATTGCCGCAGACGAGCTTCATCGGTTTCCGGTCCACGGCCGCCTGGGCCCCGCGCGCGTTTTCTGCCATCGTTTCGCCTGTCTGACTGTCGTCCAGGGCCATGCCTGCGGGGATCACGGCGTGGCGATCGGTCGCCGCAGCCAGGCGTTCACCGCCTCGACGCTGCGCACGGCGACGAGCCGGAGCGTTGCATCGGGAACGCCGGACCAGGGATCACCGCCGGTTCCCGGGGCGGTCTCGAAGCCGTGCACGCGCTCGACCAGCACGTCATTGGCGTCGAGCACGTCGAACACATAGGCGACCGTCACGCCGGTGACGTCGCCCACCGCGGAGAGCTGGCCGAACAGCCGGTAGCTGACCGGCACGTCCTGGCGCAGCACCACGTTCAGCCCGCGCGCCGCCGCGGCGTCGACGAAATGGTCGCGAATGCGGTCGCCCGCATTGCCGGGAAGGCCGGACAGGCCCGCGATGCGCAGCGTCGCCGCTTCCGCCGGCACCCGGGCCGCCGGCACGGCGCCGCCGCCCTCGACGGCGCGGGGCAGGTCGGGTGCGGCGCAGGCGGCAAGGCATGCGAGGGCCGCAACGAGCCCCGCGCGCGCCGCATGACCGAGCCTTGCGCCCATTCAACCCTGCATCTGTCCGGCCGCGATCATCGCGGGTGCCGGCGCTGTTTAACAACAGCGCTCCGGCACGTCGATAGGCGAGTGGCGCCTCGCCGCGGGTGTGGTGCGCGATGGTAAGCGTCAGCCGAAAAGCGTGATCGCCGCCAGGTGCCGGCCGCATTCCCGCCCGCCCTCGTGGGTGGTGCGGCGGAACGAGAAGAAGCGCGCTGGGTCGGTATAGGTGCAAAGGCCGAGATCGTGCGCGGTGCCCACGCCTGCGGCCGCCAGCCGGTCCATGATGAAGCCCGGCAGGTCGAACAGGGCGTGCCCCTCGCGCGGCGCGGGTGCCAGGAAGCGTGCATGGGCCGGACCGAGCCGGGCGAGGAAATCCGGCCCGACCTCGTAATTGACCTGCGAGATCGTGGGGCCGAGCACGGCCACGATCCGCGCCGGCGCCGCGCCGAGCCGCGTCATGGCGTCGACGGTCGCCGCGATCACGCCGTCGACCGCGCCGCGCCAGCCGGCATGGGCGGCCGCGACGACGCGCGCGCCGGCGTCGGCGAGCAGGATCGGCCCGCAATCGGCCGAGGCGACGCCGAGCACGAGGCCGGGCGTCGCCGTCACCACGGCGTCGGCCTCCGGCGCATCGGCCCAGGCCCAGGGTTTCTCCGCAACGACGACCCGCGCCGAGTGCACCTGGCGCGGCGTGGCGAGGCGCGCGGGGGCGGCGCCGAGCGCGGCGACGAAGCGGTCGCGGTTCTCCTGGACGAGCATCGGGACGTCGCCGCTGCCGAACCCGGTGTTGAGGCTGGCATAGACGCCCGAGGACGCCCCGCCTGCCCGCGTCGAGAAGCCGTGGGTGAGGCCGGGCAGGGCGGCGAGCGCCGGCGCGGCGAGCGGGGCGAGTTGGCTCGCCGCGGCGCGGGCCGGGCTAGCGCGCATCGGGATATTTCTCGCGCATCGCGGCGACCGACTTGGTGACGAGCTCTTCGAGCACGGTCTCGTCGACATCGGCGAGGCGCTTCACGTAAAGGCAGCCCTTGCCTGTCGTATGCTTGCCCAGCCGACCGAGCAGCTCGCCGTGATCGCCCAGGCCGAGCATGAGATAGAGCGTCAGCGCGGCCTTGCGCGGCGAGAAGCCGACGACGAAGGCATCGCCTTCGCGTCCGCTCTCGTATTTGTAGTGGTAGCGGCCGAAGCCGATCATCGCGCTGCCCCACATCGCGGGGGCCTCGCCGCTGACGCGCCGCATCAGCGTGATCAGCGACTCCGAATCACGCCGCTTCACCGGATCGTCGATCGCGGCGACGAACGCGTCCACCGACGCCCCGGTCTCGGCGAAGCTCGTGGCACCGGGCTTCTTCGCGGCAGAAGTCTTGGCCATGGCGGCTCTCCCGTCCGATCGGGTTCCAGATTTGTTCGCATGGTGGCAGCGGGCGCCGGGGGACGCAAGTGGCGGCCGCGCTCAGGTCACCACCAGGGCCTTGAACAGCGTGCCCATGTGCCCGGGGCCGGCGAGCCGCTCCACCGCCTTCCCGATCGCCTCCTGCTCGGCCTCGGAGCGGCCCGCGCCGAGCCGCCCGGCGCGTTCGAGCAGACCCAGGCCGAGCAGGAACTCGCCCTGGCCGACAGGGCCGTGCACGTCGGCCCCGGCGGCGCGCGCCGTGCGGGCCAGCGCCTCGAAATTCACGTGGGCCGTGAGATCGGCAAGGCCCGGCTCGGCGAGCGGGTGCACCGGACGGTGACGCCTCACCGCCTGCAGCGTATCGCCGGGCCGGGTCGCGGCATAGCCGTAGTCGATCGCGACGAGCGCGCCCCCGTCCGCCACGACGCGCGTCGCGATCTCGCCCATGACGGCGTTGGCAGCGGGCTGGACCTCCAGCACCTCGCCGTCCTCAGCGCCCAGATCGGGCAGGTCGGCGGGGCCGGGCGGGCCGAGGCCGAAGGCGAGCCGGCCCTCCGCGTCGAGCCCGACCATGCGCTCGCGCCAGCCGCCGCCCGCGCGCATGAATTGCCGGATCGGTAGCGCGTCGAAGAACTCGTTGGCGATCAGGATGATGGGCAGGCCGCGCGGGATCGTGCCGAGCTTGTCGTGCCATTGCGGGTCGAGGCCGAGGGGGGCGAGCGTGCGCTGCTGAACTTCGCGCAGGCGCGGGCTCGTCTCGACCAGATGGAGCTCGAGCCCGGACCGGAAGGCGGGGCGGATCGCGGCGGCGCGCAAGGCGTCCGCCATCAGCGTGCCGCGCCCGGGGCCGAGCTCGACGAGGCGGAAGCGGGGCGGAGAGCCGAGCGCGCGCCAGATGTCGAGGCACCAGATCCCGACCAGCTCGCCGAACATCTGGCTGATCTCGGGCGCCGTGGTGAAGTCGCCGGCGACGCCGAACGGCTCGCGGCGCATGTAGTAGCCGTGCTCGGGGTCGCCGAGCGCGGCCGCCATGTAGTCGGCGACGGTGAGCGGCCCCGCGAGCCGGATGCGCTCGGCGAGGCGGAGGCCGAGCGGCGTCGGCGCCGCAAGGTCAGGGGGCGGGGATGCGCTCACGCCGCTGCACATAGGCGAGGACGAGCAACCCGGCCAGGATCATCGGCAGCGACAGCAGCATGCCCATGGTCAGCCAGTTGCCCGCGAGATAGCCGAGCTGCGCGTCGGGCTCGCGGAAGAACTCCACAATGAAGCGCGAGCAGCCGTAGAGCGTGATGAAGAGCCCGGTGACGACGCCCGGCCGGGCCAGGGCCTGACGCCGCCAGACCAAAAAATTGAGGACCGCGAAGATGACGACGCCTTCGAGCAGCGCCTCGTAGAGCTGGCTCGGGTGGCGCGGCAGCGGCCCGCCGGCGGGGAACACGATGGCCCAGGGCACGTCGCTCGGCCGGCCGTAGAGCTCGCCGTTGACGAAATTGGCGAGCCGGCCGAGGAACAGGCCGACCGGAACCGAAAGACCGGCGAGGTCGAGCAGCGACCAGGCGCGCAGGCCGCGCCGCCGGGCGAACAGGATGGTCGCGAGCCCCGCGCCGAGGAACCCGCCGTGAAAGCTCATGCCGCCTTCCCAGACCCGGAGGGCGTCGAGCGGGTGGCTCGCATAGGCGGCGAGATTGTAGAACAGCACGTAGCCGACCCGCCCGCCGACGATCACGCCGACAGCGGCCCAGACGATGTAGTCGTCCATGTCGCGTGGGGTGGGACGGGCGAGCCCGCCCCACGGCCTGTCGGTCGCGACGAGGCGCCGGATGTACCACCAGGCGAAGCCGAGGCCGGCGACATAGGCGAGCGCGTACCAGCGGATCGCGACCGGGCCGATATGGATCAGCACCGGGTCGATGGCCGGGAAGGGGATCACGAGCATCGCGATGGTCCTCGGGGCCCCGGGGAAGCGGGGCGCGGATGGCGGCGCGCGCGAAGGTGTCCGTCGCGTGCGGCGGCGTCAAGGCGGCGCGCGCCGGGGGGCGGCCCTGGGCCGATCTTGCGCCGGCCGGGGCGCGTCCCCATTCTTCACCCGATGTGCCCCGGCCCTTTTCGGGCCGAGCCCTTGCGGAGAGCAGGATGACCGATACCACCCGCAGCCGTCTGTTCGACGAGATGGCCAAGCTGATGAACGATGCCGCCGGGGCCGCGCAGGGCGTCGGCCGCGAGATCGGGAACGTGCTGCGTACCCAGGGCGAGCGGCTCGCCGCCGAGCTCGACCTCGTCCGCCGCGACGATTTCGAGATCGTCCGCGCGCTGGCGCAGCGCGCGCTCGAGGAGAACGAGCGGCTCGCCGCGCGCGTCGCCGAGCTCGAGAAGCGCCTCGGGGACGCCGACGCCCCGCTGTCGCCGACGATCTGAGCGCGCCCCGCGAAAGGCGCGGCGCGGGGGCCGTCCGTCCCGCGCCGCTTCACCTTGTCCCCAGCCGGCCCGCCGCGACGCCCCGTTCCGTTAGCAATCGCAAAACTCCATCCTATACTCTTCGTCAGGTGAGATTCGCGCGAGGGTCCCGCCACCCGGGGCCGCGCGCTTCATGGTCGACGACGAGTCGGACAGTTCACGCCGACGGCGCGCGTTCTCGCGCCGGCGCGTGAAACGGGAGGGGCGAACGGCGGCGCGTCTGCGCCGGTTATCCCTCTTCCGGACATCCCGTGGGTACGGGTGCCTGCATCCCGGGCATCCGTCGCAACCTCTTGGAGGTCGACCATGAGCCTCATCGACATCGAACGCGATCAGCACAGCAACCCCGTCGATCAGATCGAGCTGATCGCCGGGCGGAACGACTGGACGTTCGAGCGCTCGGGCGAGGACGAGATCACTGTATCGGTGGCCGGCCAGTGGTGCGACTATCACGTCTCCTTCTCCTGGATGGAGGAGATCGAGGCGCTGCACCTCGCTTGCGCCTTCGACCTCAAGGTGCAGGAGGCGCGCAAGACCGAGGTCGTGCGGCTCTTGAGCCTCGTCAACGAGCAGCTCTGGCTCGGCCATTTCGACCTCTGGGACGCCGAGGGTGTCATCATGTTCCGCTACGCCCTGTTCCTCGGCGGTGGGGCCGAGGCGGGGGACGAGCAGATCGAGGGCATGCTGCAGACGGCGCTCGAGCAGTGCGAGCGCTACTACCAGGCCTTCCAGTTCGTCGTCTGGGCCGGCAAGCCCGCGCGCGAGGCGCTCGACGCCGCGCTGTTCGAGACCGCGGGGGAAGCATGAGCCTTCAGGACCTCGGCCCGCTCCTCCTGGTGGGGGCGGGCAAGATGGGCTCCGCCATGCTCGCGGGCTGGCTCCACCGCGGCCTGCCCGGCGGCGGGGTGACGGTGGTCGAGCCGAGCCCGTCGCCGGAGCTCGTCGCTCTCGCGGGGGACGCGGGGGCCCGCATCATCGCCGACGTTGCGATGATGGGCGGCGCCCTGCCCCGAGTGGCCGTGCTCGCGGTGAAGCCGCAGGCCATGGGGGTGATCCTGCCCGCCGTCGCGCGCGCGATCGGGCGGGATACGGTCGCGGTGTCGATCGCCGCGGGCACCACGCTCGCCGGGCTTTCCGGCCCGCTCGGGAGCCGGCCGATCGTCAGGGTGATGCCGAACACGCCGGCGCAGATCGGCCGGGGCATGTCGGTCGCGGTGGCCAACGCCGCCGCCTCGGCCGCGGACCGGGAGGCGGTCACCGCGCTGATGGAGGCGGTGGGCGAGGTCGCCTGGCTCGACGACGAGGCGCTGATGGACGCTGTCACCGCCGTGTCGGGCTCCGGCCCCGCCTATGTGTTCCTCCTCGCCGAGACCCTCGCCGACGCCGGCCGCGCCGCCGGGCTCCCGTCCGAGCTCGCCGTCAGGCTCGCCCGGGCGACGGTCGCGGGCTCGGGCGAACTGCTCGGCCGCTCCGACCTTGACCCCGCGACCCTGCGCAAGAACGTGACCTCCCCCGGCGGCACCACCGCCGCCGCGCTGTCGGTGCTCATGGGCGAGGACGGGCTCGGCGCGCTGATGACGCGCGCGGTCGCGGCGGCGAAGGCGAGGGGGCGCGAGCTCGGGGGGTGAACGGGAGGTGGGCTCCGTGGCGCCGGCGCCGATCGGGTGCGCCGACCCGGTTTGCTGCGCCCCTACATCACATCCGCTCTAACTCAGTTTGCGCTGGCCGTGCCGCGCCCTCCCTCCCTCGACGTGGGGAGGGTCGGCCGAAGGCCGGGGTGGGGAGAGCCACCCGGCAGGGAGCTTATTGCTAGTCTTCACAAGCGCTGTGTTCGTGGAAGCGCCCGCCCCGCCCGGCCGTCTCGCTTGCGCGAGCCGTCCACCCTCCCCTCGCGGGAGGGAGGGGTGCCCGATCCCCACGCAGCACTCTCGGCGTCATGGCGGGCCTGTTCCGGCCATCCACGTCTTGCTGGCGATGACGGCCCCGAAGGCGTGGATGCCCGGTACGAGGCCGGGCATGACGCCGAGAGGGGGCTTGGGCGGGGCCACACGCCTTCTCTCCCCGGTGCCGGCAAGCCGGTCGGCGAAGCCGACCAAGGTGGCAGGAGCCCCTGGCAGGCGGCCTCCCGGTCGACGCTCACCGAGCACGACGCCTACGGAAGCGCCTGCCCCACTTGGCCGTCCCGCGTGCGCGGGCAGTGCACCCTCCCGCCGAAGGCGGGTGCACTGCTCTCCGCCCGCGGAGGGACCGCGCCCGGAGGTGCGGCGAACTCGCATCGCAAGCTTTGGCAGGCGCGCCGTTACGCCGGCAGCCGCACCAGCACCTGATGCTACTACCCAATCCACGTCGCCGTGCATGATGAGGCCAGTGGATTGCCGGGTCGAGCCCGGCAATGATGAGGGGAGGGGCTCTCAGCGTCATGCCCGGCCTTGTGCCGGGCATCCATGTCTTTCCGCCACGTCTGGAGTAAAGACGTGGATTGCATGTTGGCATCCCCGGCTGTTGTAGGCTGGGGGACGCCGGCGGGAGATCCGAACGTGGATGGGTCTGAACGACCGTGGCCATCTCGGC
>Ga0182738_1002537_pt1 | contig 21616 bp, 18 predicted proteins | sample eDN5th30CBELigMG_FD_128876 | JGI IMG/M metagenome (GOLD analysis project Ga0182738, IMG submission 128876) | Enriched Miracle-Growth compost microbial communities from Emeryville, California, USA - eDNA 5th pass 30_C BE-Lig MG (version 2)... ...
GACGAGCGACCGCGCATCATGACGCCTTCCATGACCGCTTGTCCGCCGTAGTAGAACGCTTTCGCCATTTCGTGAGACTCCCTGGCATGCTGATGATGTGCTGTATTCGGGATCGTCGAAGAAGTCGACCTGGGGCGCACGCGCCGTCAATGAACCCAGCCAGATTCTATCAGGGGTGTCGATGACAGGCGGGCGGTTGTGAGGCGTCGGCGGTGGATGTTATGCTGCCAATCGTACGGTCGATGGATTGTCTGTTTTCCGCGTCAACATGCGGCAGAAGGTCAGGTGGGGTGGAATATGGCGGTAGAGCCGCTGATCTTTGAGCTGAGTAAGTCGGGACGCCGTGGCACAACGGTTCCGGCTGTCGATGTTCCCGAGACGGAGATTCCGGCAGATCTTTGCCGTGATGAGCTTGCCCTTCCCGAGGTGAGTGAGATCGATGTCATTCGCCACTTCACGCGCATGTCGCAGAAGAACCATGCGATCGACATCAACTTCTATCCCCTCGGCTCCTGCACGATGAAATACAACTCGAAGATCAACGAGATCGCAGCCCGGATGCCCGGCTTCGCGGCTATTCATCCGCTCCAGGAGCCGGAGACGGTCCAGGGCGCGCTGGAGCTGATGGACGAGCTGCGTAGCTACCTCGCCGAGATTTCAGGGTTCGAGACGGTGACGCTCCAGCCGGCTGCCGGCGCACACGGTGAGCTCACCGGCGTCCTCGTCGCACGGGCCTATCACGCGTCGCGCGGGGATCACGAGCGCGACACGGTGCTCGTGCCGGACTCGGCGCACGGCACCAACCCGGCGACCGCCGCGATGGCTGGCTTCAAGGTTGTGACCGTGCCGTCCGACGATCGCGGTAATTGCGACGTCGAAAAGCTCAAGGAGCTGGTCGGCCCGAACACTGCGCTGCTGATGATCACCAACCCGAACACGCTCGGCCTGTGGGACGAGAACGTGCGTGAGATCGTCGATGCCGTCCACAACGCTGGCGGCCTGGTCTACAACGACGGCGCGAACTTCAACGCCATTCTCGGTATGGTCCGCCCCGGCGATCTGGGCATGGACATCATGCACTTCAACCTGCACAAGACCTTCTCAACGCCGCACGGTGGTGGTGGTCCCGGCTCCGGCCCGGTCGGCGTTCGCGCCGGCCTGGAGCAGTTCCTGCCCGACCCGATTGTGGTCAAGAAGGACGATGGCACCTACGACTTCGTGTCGCCCGAGCATACGGTCGGCAAGGTCCACGGCTTTTACGGTAACTTCGGCATGCACGTCCGCGCCTACACCTACATCCGCATGCACGGCGCGGAGGGTCTGCGCCGAATCAGCGAGGATGCCGTGCTGGCCGCCAACTATCTGATGGCGAACCTGAGGGATCGCTACGAGATCGCCTACGACCGGCCCTGCATGCACGAGTTCGTCGCGACCGCCCGCAACCAGAAGGCGGAGTACGGCGTGCGCACGCTCGACATCGCCAAGCGTCTGCTCGACTTCGGCATCCATCCTCCGACGACCTACTTCCCGCTGATCGTCGAGGAAGCGATGATGATCGAGCCGACTGAGACGGAGAGCATCGAGACGCTCGATGCGTTCATCGCCGCGATGCGCCAGATCGACGACGAGATCAAGTCCGATGCGGAGTTCGTGAAGAGCGCACCGCACACGACCGAGTACAAGCGCCTCGACGAGGTTCGCGCCAACCGCGAACTGAACCTGCGCTGGACGCCGGAGAACGCCCCGGAAATGGAGCGCGAGGCAGCCGACTAAGCGCGCTGGATAGACAAAGCAACATCCCCGCTCCGATGAAACGGAGCGGGGATGTTTGTGTAAAGGGGCCGACCGAGCAAGCCGCTGTCATCGCCGTGAGGCGACCCTCCCACGCAGATAATTGTGGACTTGGCGTATCGTGACCGCGTCGGCCCCGAAATGTAGGGGCGTATCGCATACGCCCGGCCAGAAACACGACCATCCAGCATGGGCAACCGGGCATTGTGGCTGCCGGCGGGAATGGGTTGGAGGCCAAACGGGCGTATGCGATACGCCCCTACATTTCCGCGACGGCAACGCACGTGGACGTTACGCCGGGGCCGTTGGCATCCGGCGCGGGGGCGTCGCCTCACGGCGAGGACAGGCCGGGTCCTGTCCGTACGAAATGTTTGCGCGCGTGTCTCTTTGCGAACCACCATCATCCGGCGCGGAGGTGTCGCCTCACGGCGATGACAGCGCCAGCGCTGTCCCTACGAAGGAGTTGGCGGCGGAGATTGGTTGTCGCTTTACCGATCTCTATTCCTCCCGATACATGTCATACACGTTGTACGTGTTGATATAGATCGGGTTGGGCACGAAGCCTTTGATGTTTGGCTGGAGCACGCTGTACCACTTGACCGAGCCGACGAAGATGGCGGCCGGGTCGTCCTCGACCATGATCTTGTTCATTTCGGCGATGGCGTCGTTGTATTCCGCTTCGCCGATCGAGCCAGACGTCTTGTCGAGCAGCGCGTCGACATCTTTGTTGGAATAGTACATGGCGTTCGAGCCGTTCGGCGTGATCGCGTCCGTGTGGAAATTCGGGTAGATCTCGTTCCAGGCGTCGTTGTAGTCCGGCCACCAGCCCCAGTAGGTGAAGTCCGGGCGCTCCTCGGCCGGCGCGGAGCCGTAGAGGAAGTCGGTGAGTGCGCCCTCCTCCTTCTCGACAAGGTCGAGCGTGATGCCGAGCGTCTGCAGATTCGCCTGGAAGAGCTGGCCGATGGCCTGCTCGGCCTGGTCGCCGGAGGTGATCCAGAACTCCAGTGGCTGGCTGACATCGAAGCCCGATTCGTCGATCAGCTGCTTGGCTTTGTCGAGGTCGGTGGTGTAGATAAATCCATCCTTGGGGTAGCCGCGTGTCGTCGTCGTGCAGGCACCGCTGGATGCCTCGATGAGATCCTCGTAGACGCCCTTGCGGACATCGTCGTAGGGGAACGCCCAGCACAGGCCCTGGCGGAGCTTCGCGTCCGCGAGCTTGACGTGGTTCATCAGCGCCCAGTCGGCGTTCGTCGAATCGTAGACCATGACGTTCAGCACGCCGGCTTCCTGCAGCGAAGCGATGTCCTTTGGCGTCAGGGACTGGGTCAGGCAGTCGGCCTCCCCGCGCTCCATGAGTTGGCGGCGGGTGGACGATTCCTCGACATTGCGGAAGACGATCTCATCGAAATGATTGCCGTCCCATCCGCCGTGATAGTCCTCGAAGCGCACCATCGTGATGTGGTCGCCCAGCACGTTCTCGCTGATTGTGTAAGGGCCAGTGCCGACAACATTGCTGCGGAACCACTCGTGGGCGAACTCGTCGTCGGCAGTCTTGTTGGCTTCGACGGCGGCCGGCGAGACGACCAGCGGCCCGTACTGTGAGGCGAGGGCCGCGACGAAGATCTCCGTGCCGAACGAGAGCTTGAACAGGACGGTCGTCGCGTCTTCGGCGCTGATGTCGTCGGCGCTGGCGACGAAGCGGGTGATGACGTTGACCGGCCCGAGACCCATCGAGTGGAAGCGCTTGAACGAAGCGGCGACAGCCTCTGCGTCGCAGTCGGTGCCGTCGTGGAACTTGACGCCGGCCGGGATCTTGAAGCGCCATTCGGTGTTGTCGTCGTTGCCCTCCCAGCTTTCGGCGAGCATCGGCTCATACTCGAAGGTGTCGCTCCCCTTGAGTCGCACGAGCATTTCGTAGGTGCCGAAGAAGATGGCGCTGGCGTCCGAGTCGTAGGCAGACTGTGGGTCAAGGTCGGGGATACTGCCGGTCTGGATGACGGTCAGCCGTCCGCCATTCTGGGCGGTTCCGCCACCCGACTCGCTGGTCGACGCAGATGTGGATTCACTGCTCGCGGCCGTTGGGCTGGCAGCGCTCTCGTTGCCGCCATCATCGTCGTCGGAGTCGTCGCCACCGCAGGCGGCCAGCAGCCAGCCGATCGCCGGCAGGCTGATCCCGAGCGCCGCGCCGCGTTGGAGCAGTCGGCGGCGGCTGAGTCGGCTGGGTACGTTGACGGGCAGGGGATCTTCCAGGTGATCGGGTAGGTACGTGCCGTTGGGTCGAGTCACGGGCTCCCTCTCCATCCACGTCATGCTGAAGTCCATTCCGGGGTACGCCATGCACGGCGCAGCATCGGCCTGCCGAGCCATTGCTCGGCTGCGCCTGATGGCGTCCTTGCCTGCGGATGCACTCTATGTACGCATCGCATCGGCAGTCGGTTGTATCGCCGACATGCCTGCATCCCTGGAATGACCGCGTAGGGTTCTGAAACGAGAATAGCCTAATCAGTGCATGCACTCAAGAGGGTCTATGGATTTCGTTGTTGTCACGGACGGCGGCTGCGCATTACGGTTGGCGACTAGTTGATGCGGACGCGGGGCTGCCGCAGCGGGTGTACCCAGTCGCCATCGCCGACCCGACACTCAACGCGATCGTTGATCGTCGCCGCGCCATCGCCGGTCAACGTGTCCAACGGCCAGGGGGCTGGGTCGAGCTTGATGCGGATTGTCTCGTTGCTCCTGGCGGTGTCACGACCGAGGCGCTGCCCGCCGTCAGTTGCCCGACAGGTGATCGTCTCGCCATCTGGCGCTGCGCCTGCTTGAACCTCGAGATCGGCTGTCGCCGTCTGGCCGTCCGGGTAGCTCAACTCAAGCGTGAGCAACGTGGCGTCGAGCTGGACATCGCGCGTGCTGTCGCGGATCACGAACACGAGCATCGCCAGTAGCGCGACTGCGAAGAGGCCCAACGCAATCAGGAGCGGCCGGGATGCCCAGGTTGGACCATTGTCCGACGGTGTTGTGTCCTGCGCTTCGGCTGGTGGTGTCGTCTGCGGTTCCACGTGGCTCCTCTCGTCGCGCCCGACAGTGTGCCATGCGTGGGGAGCTGGGGGTAGGCGGCAAGGAAGCGGCCCACGGTCTGCATAACAGGATACGAACCGTGGGCCAGGGTTGCGCCGGTGCTACGCCGGCGTTCACTCCTCGACGATAAACAGCGTCACCATGCCGAACATGCCGTGGGCAGATTCAGCGTGCGACAGGATGTGGCAGTGGAACGCCCAGGCACCGACTTCAGTCGCATCGACGATGACATCAAAGCGCTGGCCGGGCGCGATGTTGACCGTGTCGCAGAGGTACGGTTGCGGAACCGGCCAACCATCCTGCGCCACGACAAGCTGCGGCATCCCGTGCAAATGCATCGGGTGAATCATCAGGCCCTCGTTCATGTAGCGGATGAGGACCTTCTCGCCCTTCTTGGCCATCACCGGCTGGGTGGCCGGGAAGCCCTTGCCATTCAGGGTGAAGCCACCAATTGGCCCGTCGTTCAGAATGATCGTGTATTCGCGGTCGAACTCGCCGTACTTGTTCGGGTCGTTCGGCTCAACAATGAACGCGCCCAAAAGGCCCTTTGTCACCTGCTCGGCGGCGTTGTGGTGCGAGTGATACATGTGCGAGCCGGTGTTGCCCTCACGGAGCGTGAACTCGTAGGTGAACTCGCCACCCGGCTTGATCGGCGGCTGAGTGACGAAGGTCACGCCGTCCTGGCTGTGCGGGACGATCAGTCCGTGCCAGTGGATGACCGTACTCTCCGGCAGGTTGTTCGTCACGTGGACACGCACGGTGTCGCCCTCGTTGACTCGAATCTCCGGGCCGGGGATGACGCCGTTATAGGCATAGCCATCCGAATACTGGCCGGGCGCGTATTCCCAGCGGACGACATCGCAGGTCAGCCGGAAGACCTTGACATCGCCATCCAGTTCGTACTCCAGCGGCTGGCCGCCGAGCCCTTCGGTCGGTGCCGGGAAGTCCAGAATGCCTTGCTCGTGCATGGCATCCATCTCATCGACCGAATCGCCGCCGGTGGTCGGCGTCGAGTCGCCGGTTGCGTTGTGCTCGCTGTGGTCGGTCGTTGGCTCCTCCGGCGCTGCCGAAATCACGGTCGGAATGCCCTGCACGACCTCGCGGTCCGGGTTGGCTGCCGCGCCGAAAACGGCTGCCGACGCCGCGCCGAGGCCGGCTGCGCCGACGAGCCCGACGAAGTTGCGTCGGGTGATGCGGCTCGTTTCATTCTTGATCGACATTGAGAGGTTCCCCCTTCTGTCTCGCCCACTGTCCCTGAAATCGATGGAGCGCATATTCTCATGACGCCTGCGCAAGCGCACTCCCCAGCCCGCGCGGTTCGAATCACTGCCTCTGCGACCTCCCGCCGGTCTGGCCCGGCTGTGCAGGCCAACGACAGATGAGTGGCAGGACCCAGTGGTCCAGCCCGATCCATCCGGCGCAGCGCCAGCCGAGCACCAGCACGACCGCGATCAGCGCGATGAGCGGATCGACTCCGCTCGCGCCGGCCAGCCACGGCGTCGCAGCCAGCCCGAGGCCGAATAGCGCCGCCAGTCCGGTCAGCAAGCCCAGCAGGATGGCGATGCCGACCAGCGTCTGCCCGATTGCCACGGCAGGACCGAGCCAGCCGTGCCAACCCTGCGCCAGCATCTGCTCGACGACCCAGCGCGACGGCTGGCGGGTGTCGCCGTTCGCCAGTGTCGCCATCCAGGCGTCGTGCAATGCGCTGCCGTCGATCCAGCGACCGTCGCTCAGCTTGTCGCGACCATCTGCCAGCCAGAGCCAGCCGATCCAGGCTCGGGCCATCAACCAGAGCCAGGCGAAGCGCGTGCTGCCGAACAGATCCGTGCCGATGCGCGGCGACGGGATCACTGTTCTGCGTCCTGCTCGTGCCGTCGCAACAGATAGCCGCACGCTCGCACTCCGGTTCGCGCCGTATCGCGCCTAGCCTAATGGTGCGGTTGTGGCGATTTCTCGAACACGATCAGCGGGGTAGTTTGTGGTGGTGGTGAGGGTGGTTTCCTGCCTACCCTATCGGGTAGGAGGCTAGCTGCGATCCGGCTCGGGCGGATCGACAAGCTGGTTGCGCAGGGCGTAGGCGACGACCTGCGCGCGGTTCTCCAGATGCAGCTTGCTCAGGATGTTGCGCAGGTGGTACTTCACCGTGTTCTCGCTGACGACCAGCCGGTCGGCCAGCTCGCGGTTGGAGGTGATGCCCTGGACAAGCAGTTCCAGCACATCGCGCTCGCGGTCGGTGAGCTGGGTGGCAGGCTGCTCCTGGCGGGTTGCGCGTGGCTGGGCAAACTCGTCGAGTAGCTTGCGGGCCAGCCCGGGCGTCAGCGCCGGCTCACCGCGCGTCACGCCGTCGAGCATCTCGAACAGCCGTCGCGCCTCGATATCCTTCGGCAGGAACCCCTGCGCGCCGGACTTGATCGCTTCGAACAGGTCGGCATCATCCTCGGACGCCGTCAGCACGACAACGCGGACAGCCGGCATCTCGGCGCTGATCATGCGTGTCGCTGCCAGCCCGCCCATCTCAGGCATCGCCAGATCCATCAGGACGATGTCCGGCACCTCGCGCTCCGCCAGCGCGATCGCCTCGCGTCCGTTGCGCGCCTCGGCGACAACGTCGATACCGCGCGCCTCCAGCAGGCTGCGCAGCCCATCGCGAAACAGGGCGTGGTCGTCAGCAATCAGGACTCTCATCGGCTCCTCCCGGCGCGTGTCGCGCTAGGAGGATTGTGCCATTGCTGGGTATGCGGGGCGGTGGGTTACGGGACAGGCTCGACGCTCAATACCTCGACCGTCAACACGATCTTGCCGTCGATCTCGTTGTATCCCGAGATCACCATCGGCGGCGTGATGTCGGTGCGGAAGGTCCACGATTCGGCCTCGCGATAGGTATTGCCGTGATCACAGGCAGCTGGCTGCGGTATCCGTGGATGACCGACTTCCTGTACCGGGCAGGGCACGGCCGGGAACACTTGCTGGTAGACGATGGTGTTCGGTGCGTCACCGGGGCTGGCGACATAATGCTTGTACTGGAGTACCGCCTCGAAGCCCGGATGGAGCCAGCGTTCCGGGACTGCGACGCCGTCGGTCAGCGTGTCTTCGTAGGCTGTGGCGGTGTCTCTCTGTGTCTGTCGGAATGTCTGATCGCCGAAGGACATGACGGAGCCGACTGCCTCCGGATGCAGGCGATCCTCAATGATCTCCTTGCGCCAGTGCCGTGCATCCATGTACTCGAGTTGGGCAATGGTGCTGCCTGATCGATAGGTGACGGTGACAGGCTGCCAGTCGGCTCCTGCCTGCGCCTTTGCGCTGTCCGCCTCGGCTGAACGCGACATCATGAGTGCCATAACCAGCAGGCTCGCCAGGAGGGAGGCGATAGCCAGGAGCCAGTGGCGGTACCGGTGGCCCGAGCGTGTGTGCGTGACTGGTGTCATCGGCATCTCTCCACTTCATTGTGCGTGAGCCATGACAGTCACACCGTACAGTGATAGTGCAAGGTATGCAAATCGTGTGTTGGCCCATACACGTGATGGACTACGTGCTCAATGGGACGGAGTAGCGTCATCATGGGCAAATGAAGTGGTTTTTGTCTCTTATGCCCTCAATGCACAAGTCCAGAGCGCTAGCTGCCTCCAGGAGATCGCTATCCATTGGATCTAGAGACGTTTCACTCAGTCTCGGGCTGTGGATTATCCGGTCAGAGAAGATTGCCCAGCATGTCCAGTCCAGATTCAATCGCGACTGATAGCGAATACCAGCAAATGTTGGAGTGCCATTTTCATCAAGTCGTTCGTAGACGTATCGAGCAGCCGCTTGAGTTATCTGACGTGGCCAGGAAGACAGCACGGTGCTGGCATCCAGGTCAGGATAGCCAAGCTCCTGAGCGAGTGGGCCAAGCTGGCGACGAAGACATGTCAGGCTCGCCGGAGCGAGTATGTCGGCAAAGCGTAGGTCTTGTGATAGCAGCGTTGCGCCGATCTGACGCTTGAATCTCCAATCGGCTGGTACGACTCCTTTCTCGGGATGGCCCGGCACGATCAGGCCAAATAGTGCCTCATCAAGCGGTTCATCATCTTCTACCTGTTCCAGCATCTTTAGAAGTGGCAGTGATCGTCTGAAACGAGCAACTGTCTCTCCGAATGCTCCGGCGCGATCGGAAGCGCAGTAGACAACACTGAAGATTCGCCCGGGATCATCGAAACGGTTGTCGCCGGCCATGTCTATCGGTGGCGGTTCAAACGGATCACTTCCGACTTTTGTTACTCGGTATATGGGTGATGCTGGCGCTCCAACAGACGCGATCTCAACCGAGTGCAGGTGAGGTGTCACTGTGCAAGGCTACTCACATCCCGCAGCCTAGCCACCGATTACAAATGCGCGCGCGGCCGCGAGTGCATCCGTCAGGTGGCCTTCCCGGATCGCTTCTGCTGGCGATGTATCGTCCAGTTGTGGATTCAGCCCGATAAACCACGCCTTGATTGTCTGTGGTGCATCTGACGATTGCATCAGCATCTGGACAATCTGGAATGTTGTCCGGAGACGTTGTTCAACAGCGGCGTCTCGAATCTCGGAAATTGAGCCGCTGGCCCAACGCGCTACCGTCTTCCCGTCCTTTACACCGACAATCACCGCTACCAATCGTCGTGAGAGAACGCGTTCAAGCGTCGCTGCAATGGCATTGAGTGGCTGCATCGTTGCGTCTCGATGGGCCTGTTCTACCCAATTGCGATGTAGGTATGTATCCATAGTTCTCCCCCACTTCTCTCGTGGGATGGTGTTGAGTCACCTCTAAGCCAACTTTATGGTACGCGAATGTCCACCTAATGTCTATCTGGTAGCGTGATTCTGTCTATCAGACATACGCCGACTGATCGGGTTGTGGCTTGGTTGAGTGCTATCGACTCGCCAGGTGCCGCGCACTGGTCGGCAGCCGCACCGTCACTGTCGTGCCTGCGCCGGACTGCGTCTCGACGCTGAGGGTGCCGCCGACGGCTTCGGCGCGTTCGCGCATGGTGGTCAGGCCGAAGCGGGGCAGGGCGTCGCGGGTGCTGGCTTCGGGGTCGAATCCGGCGCCGTCGTCGGTGATGCGTGCTTCGACCCAGCCGCTGCCGCGCACCAGCGTCACCGTCGCCTGGCTGGCTCCAGCGTGCTTGCGGACGTTCGCCAGCGCCTCCTGGATGATGCGCAGGAGCTGCAGCTCGCCGGTCTCGGGCAGGGCGACGTTCAGACCGTCGGACGGATCGGCGACGAGCGTGACCTGCACACCGCTTTGCGCCTGCCAGTCCTGCAGATAGAGGCGCAGCGTCTCGACAAATGGCCGATCCGGGTCGCCGGTCGAGCGCAGGCCGAGGATGTGTTCACGGACGTCGGCATAGGCGTCGCGGGCAGCCTGGCCGAGCTGGCCGATCTGTGTCGTCGCGCGCTCGACCTCGCCGGCGTCGAGCAGCGCTTCGGCGGCCTGCGCCTTCGTGTTCACATAGCCCAGCACCTGAGCGACGCTGTCGTGGATCTCACGAGCGATGCGCTCGCGTTCTTCGGCGACGGCGAGGTCGCGGACGCGGCGGTGCAAACGCGCGTTCTCAATCGCCAGCGCCGCCTGGGTCGCGAAGCGCCGCAGCGTCTCCTCGTCGGTCAGGTCGAACTCGGGCGCATCTTCTTTCTCCGTCAGGTAGAGATTGCCGAGGACTGCGCCGTGGGCGGCGATCGGGACAGCCAGCAGGCTGTGCATCGGTGGGTGGCCAGACGGGAAGCCGATCGAATCCGGGTGTTGCGTCAGGTCGCGCATGCGCAGACTCTCACCATCGCGCATGACATTCCCGATTAGGCCGTGGCCGGTCGGCAGTGGGCCCATCTCTGCGCGCGCCTCGGCGTCGATGCCGGAGGTCAGGAATTCGGCCAGCCGCCCCTGATCGTCGAGATAGGAGAGTGCGCCGTAGCGTGCGCCGACGAGCGTGCGCGCCTCATCAACAACGCCCTGCAGGACGTGATCCAGCCGCAGATCGCCGATGATGTCCAGTCCGGCCTCGTGCAGTGCGAGCAGTTCGCGGTTGGTCTGTTCCAGACGATCCTGCGTACGGTCGATGACGTTGAAGATGGCTTCCGAGAAGAACAGGACGCCGATCAGGACGATGCCGGCCAGCAGGAGGTAGCCAGGCCAGCCGGAGAGCAGGTCGCGGAAGATGACTGTGCGGGCCAGCTCAACGACGACGATGAACAGGACCGGCGCGAGGATCGATAGCCACTTCAGGCGTTGGAGCGTCATCACGTTGGGCGTGTCTCCGAACGATTCCGGCCCCGCCGGCCGGGTCCATCTCCAGTGTGCCACGGGTGGCTGCGCGTACAATCGCGTGGGGCTCCGATTCGCGGGGCGGGGAGGGTTGTGGGTGATGTCCGGGGGGCTCGCGTCGGCGCTGCGCCGACATCCGGCCTTGATTCATCTGTCGTTGCTGCTGGTGGCTCTGTTCTGGGGTGTCACCTTCGTTGCCGTGAAGTATCTGGTGACGCGGATCGGGCCGGTGCACGTCCTGCTCCTGCGGGTCGGCTTCTCTTCGGCCTGCTTCGCTGTTCTGCTGGCGCTCACCCGCCGCTCGATCCCGTCGTTCCCGGCCAGCGTCTGGCGACGGATGGCTCTGATCGCGTTCGCTGGTGTCGTGGTCAATAATCTGGCGATCGCGTACGGCCAGAGTTACCTCTCGGCAGCACTGGCGAGCCTGATCGTCACGAGCAATCCAATCTTCACCACGATTATCAGCCGCTTGCTCCTCGGTGAGGAGTTCACCCGCCGCAAGATGGCGGGCATCGGGCTGGCAGCGGTCGGCTTCCTGATCGTTTTGCTCTTTGGCGGGAGTGGAGCAAAGTTCTCGGTTGATAACGCCATTGGCGTCCTGATTCTCGTTTGCGCGCCGTTCGGCTGGGCGTTCTACACCGTGCTTGCCAAGCCACTGCTGGCCGAATATGAACCCCACGTTATCGCTGGTCTGACGACGATCCTCGGCGCGTTGATGCTCTCGCCGCTCCTGCTCTTCAACCTGGATATCGTTCATGACATCGCTGGGTTCGATGGCCGCGAGTGGCTGGCGGCGCTAACGATGAGCGTGCTGGCGATCTTCGTCGCCTACATCCTCTGGTATCGCGGCTTGCGTGGATTGCAGCCAACGCAAGTGGCCGTCTACATCTACATGGTGCCGTTCTTCGGCGTACTGTCCGCCTGGCTGTTGCTGGGCGAATCGATCACTCCGTGGCTGATCCTGGGTGGTGGCACGATCCTGACCGGCGTGATCGTGACAAACTCACGCCGTCGTGCGCGGAGCTCCCCACTGGCCTGATCGGTCGCCGCGTCATCGGGGTATCATGCCGAACGTGAGCTGAATCGCACCTGGTTGAGGGAGGACCACGCATGGCTGACCGTCCCGCATGGGAAGACTATCTTGCCGAGCATCACGACGAGCACCTCGCCGAGCTGTTCGAGCTGCTCCGCATTCCGAGCGTCAGCGCGCTGCCGCAGCATGCTGGCGATGTCCGGGCTGCCGCCGATTGGGTCGCCGACGCTCTGCGCAAAGTCGGTGTCCCAACGGTCGAGGTGATGCCGTCCAATGGCAACCCGGTCGTCTACGGCGAGTGGATCGTCGATCCGGCCAAGCCGACGGCGCTGATCTACGGACACTACGACGTCCAGCCGCCCGATCCGCTGGATCTCTGGGAGACGCCACCGTTCGAGCCGACCGTGCGCGATGGCTTCGTCTACGCGCGTGGCGCGAGCGACGACAAGGGCAACCTGTTCCTGCCGATCAAGGCGGTTGAGGCGCTGGTTCAGACGCAGGGCGGGCAGCCGCCGATCAACCTGAAGTTCACGATCGAGGGCGAAGAGGAGATCGGCTCGCCGAACCTGCCCGCGTTCATCCGTGACAACGCCGAGCTGTTGAAGTGTGATGTCGTCCTCTGCGCCGATGGCGGCCAGTGGGGCCCGGACACGCCATCGATCGCGACCGCATCCAAGGGCATTGCCGCCTGTCAGGTGAACATAAGGACGGCCAATACCGACATGCACTCCGGCCAGTTTGGTGCGTCGGTCGCCAACGCCGTGCAGGTCGCGGCGCAGATTGCCGCCTCGATGCACACGCCCGAGGGCAAGGTCGCCGTCCCCGGCTTCTACGACGATGTCCGCGACCTGACCGAGCAGGAGAAGCGCGAGTTCGCTGAAGTGCCGTTCGACGAAGAGGGCTACAAGGCCGAGCTCGGCGTCGACGCGCTGTGGGGCGAGCCGGGCTACACGCCGATCGAGCGCAACTGGGGCCGGCCGACGCTCGACCTCAACGGGTTCTGGGGTGGCTTCCAGGGCGAGGGGATCAAGACGGTCACGCCATGCGAGGCGCACTTCAAGGTCACCTGCCGTCTCGTGGCCAACCAGGAGCCGCAGAAGATCCTCACTGCGATCGAAAAGCACGTCCAGTCGGTCTGCCCGCCGGGGGCGAAGGTCGAGGTCGTGCCGTTCCCCGGCTCCGCGCGACCGTTCATGATTCGCCGCGATCATCCGGTGCTCGTCGCCGCTGAGGAAGTGCTCGGCGACCTCTACGACCGCGACCCGTACGTTATCCGTGTTGGCGGAACGCTGCCGGTCGCCGAGGTCTACCAGACCGCGCTCGGCGCAGACATGGTCTTTTACTCGTTCGGCATGCCGGGCAGCCGCGTCCACGCACCCAACGAAAGCTTCGGCATCCAGGAGTCGTTTGTTCAGGGCCGTCGGGCCTATTGCGCGTTGCTGAATCGGATGGGGGAGTAACCTCACCGCTGCCCAGAGGGCTCCCGCCCCCTCTCCCGCGGGGAGAGGGGGTGAAGGCCAAACGGTAGCCAACACGTCATACCCATGACACCCTCCCTCTCCTGTGAGGAGAGGGAGGGACAGGGGAGGGTGAGGTCACCGCACGCGCATTCGTGCGACAAACACGGGCGGGATGTCCGGGTAACTGAGCCAGGAGAGTGGGCGGTCGGGGTTGGGTGGGGAGCTGAAGCGTGGTTCCTCGATGCCATCCATCACCAGGCCGTTCCTGAACGCCGCGGCAAGCAGAACGCTGAGCGGGCGGTGGAAGTACCAGTGGCTGGCCGGCTCGCCCGGCATGCCTGCGCCGCGCGCCGGCGGCAGCGTCAGGTAGCGCGAGATCTTCAGTGAGCTGGTCCGGGTGAGATTGGCGTCCTCCTCGGCGACCATGCGCACGTCGTTCGAGTTGAAGCATGGATGCTGGACGGCGAAGACGAAGCGTCCTCCAGGACGCAGCAGGCGTGGGATGGCGGCGAAGAGAGGGTCGATCTCCGGCATGTCCATCAGACCCATCAGGCAGGTGACGGCGTCGTAGCACCTCTCACCGAGCGTGCTGAGCTGGGCCGGGTCGGTCGCGTCGATTTCGCGGAACACGACGCGATCCGCGATCTCCGGCAGCGCAGCCGTGCGCTTCTCGGCGAGCCGGAGGAACTGCGGGCTGAAGTCGGTGGCGACGACATGCGCTCCGAGCGACGCCAGCCGACGCGCAAGCTGGCCGTTGCCGCAGGCGATGTCGAGCACGTTGTCGCCCGGTGTGATGTCCAGCAGCCGCTCGACCGCCGGGCCGATCAGCTCGCGATGGAAGAGATTGCCCTCGCCCATCTGCTCGTCCCAGAATTCGGCCTTGCCATCCCAGATTTCCCGCATCGCATCGATCGATACCGGTGGTTCGTCCATGCACGGCGTCCCTCCCACTCGTTTTCGGACTGCGCATCATACCATCCGCGCACAGCAACAAGGCCCCCGAGAAATCCTCGGGGGCCTTGTTCAGCCTGGTTCCATTTGAGGAGGGTAACTACTCCTCGGCGTACCAGTTGGCGATGTCGTAGACGGCCAGCTCCCACGACGATGGGGTGTGGCCCTTGAGCCGGTTCGAGAAGCCGGACAGGCCGGCGCGATGGACGAGCCCGATGCGGACGACCTCGTTGATCACCATGTCGTTCATGGCAATGAACAGCTCGGCCTGCTTGGCGGGATCCAGCTCCGTAGCAGCCTCGTGCCACAGCTTGTTGAAGTCGTCGTTGATCCAGCGGTTGTAGTTGTTGCCGGACCACTGGTTCGACTGCTGGGCAATGTCCGTTTCTGGCTCATCCGACTTGAAGCCCGACATGTAGTCCAGCGGGAACGGACTGGATGGGCCGTTGGTGAACATCGTCAGGTCGGCGTAGAAGTGCGAGACGGTATCCGGGTTGCCAGCGTCGGACGAGAAGTAGACGCCAGCGTCGATCGCCTTGATCTCGACCGTGATGCCGATCTGCTCGAACGACTGCTTGATGATCTCCTGGGTCTTCTGCCGGATCGGGCTGGAGGTCGTGGTGAAGACCAGCGCCAGCTCCTTGCCGTCCATCTTGCGGATATTGCCATCAAGTGTCGCACCGGCCTCGTCGAGCAGCGCGGCTGCCTTGTCGAGGTCGTACTCGGTTGAGGTGTTCGGCGAATTGAACGGCGCTGGGGCAACCAGGGTGTTCGCCGTCGGTGAGCCACCGTCGCCATACAGCTGCGTGGCGATCGTATCCTGGTCGGTGGCCAGCCGCAGTGCCTCGCGGACGTTCTTGTCCTTGAAGAACGGGTGCTCGGTGCCCGGCTCGGAGCGTGCTCCGTCGACCTCGGTGTTCGGGTCGGCGAAGTTCAGCAGCACCTGCTCGACGCTCAGGCCCGGGTTCACCTGCACGCGGCCGGTGGTGGCGTCCTCCTTCAGCTTGTCGAGGACGGCCTTCTCGACCTGCAGATTCCAGGCGTAGTCGGTCTCGCCCGTCTGCAGGACGGCGCGAGCTGCCGAGGTCGCGTCGCCGCCACCCTTCAGCTCAACCTGGCTGAAGTACGGCTTGTCCGCCTCGCGATAGTTCTCGTTGATCTCATAGAGGACGGTATCGCCCGGGCGGAATTCCTTGACCTTATACGGTCCTGTGCCGATCGGATTGAGGTTGAACGGGGCGTTGCGAGCCTCAGAACCCAGCATGTCGCCGAGGATGTGCTTTGGCAGAACAGTGCCATAGTATGCGGCTGAGAACGGCGTGAACCAGCCAGGATTCGGCGCTTCGAACTTGAACGTGATCGTGTGCTCGTCGACGATCTCGACCTCGGAGATTGCGCTGTAGGTCGCAAACGTCGTTGAGGCAACATCCGGGTTCGTCGCGTACTGCCAGGTGAACTCAACGTCTGCGGCAGTGAACGGCTCACCATCCGACCAGACAACGTCCTTCTTGAGCTTGTAGGTCACGCTCATACCGTCGGCGGCGATGCCACCGTTCTCGAGCGTCGGCACTTCCTCAGCCAGGCAGGGCTGCGGCTGGCCGTCCATATCGAGGTTGATGAGCGGCTCGAGGACGAGGCGGGACGCGAGACCGTCCTTATCACCCTGCGAGAAGTGGTTGTTCAGGATCGTCGGGGCCTGCCAGACGAGCAGGCGGAGCAGATCGCCAGCGCCGCGACCCTGACCGGAGGATTCGCCGCCCGACTCACTCTCGGTCGTGCTCTCACCCGCAGCTGTGCCTTCGCCCTCGGCGGTTGGCTCTTCGGAGTCGCTTCCGGTGTCCTCGGTCGCGCTGCCTTCGCTGCTGCCAGAATCGGTCGTCGCCGTTGGCGAATCGCCGTCGTCATCACTACCGCAGGCGGCCAGCAGGCCGGCAATGACTGGTGCGCTCAGGCCGAGTGCCGCGCCACGCTTCAGGATGGTACGGCGGTTGGCACGACCGGCAAGCACAGCGCTCTGTAGTGACTCCAGGTCACCGAACAGGTCTCGCATCGTCTGTATCTCCAGACTCACTCCTCCAGCCCGAGGCGTTTCTCGGGCCCTGCGTCATGAGCTTTCGGCACTATTCCCCGACCGCAACATGGCGCAACTATCAGCGTAGCCCAGATGTCTCCGGCATGCAACACCTTATGAGAATATCTGAATGTCTGAAAGTAACCGGACTCCGAAGTGCTATTTCACGATGTTGCCGTGATCGACGCTTCGAGCAGCTCACGGTAGACATCCAGACACGCATCGCCGCTGCACGGAGCGGGGCGCACGGCCCGAACCCGGTAGCCGTGCTCCTCGTCCAGATCAAGCTCCGGCAGGCCCGGGTTGCTCACCTGTTTGCCGTCTGGCGGGACAAACGTCGGGCTGCCATCGACCTTGATGATCTCCCAACCCCGCCGCGCCTCCTCGACAACCTGCTGCTTGGCGACGCCGCTGTCGAAATCGGCGGTGAAGCGCTCGACGTCCAGCCCGGCCTCATCAGCCAGCTCGAGCAGGACATGGCGCATCGAGATGCAGCGGCTTTCAGCGAAGAAGGCGACGCGGATGCGCCAGTCCAGCTCGTCGGCCAGCGCCAGGTTCTGCCGCTCGGCGCACTTCACGGCCTCGAACGCCGGCCACATCGTCACTGGCCAGGCGCTGTCCGGCGCGGCCCACGGCTGGTAGGGAATGTCCGGCTCTTCGAGCATCAGGATTGGCAGCTCCATCTCCAGCACCCGCTTCGGCGTCGACTCGCGATTGACATACTCCAGCGCCAGCGAGCGATGGACGATCTCTACTCGCCCCGCGTACTCCTCGCGCAACTGCCGCAGGCGATAGGCGGCGAGATAGGCATACGGGCAGTACAGGTCGGCGTACATTTCGATCTGGGCGGGGGTGGGTGTGGCCATGATACGACTCCTTCTTAACTCGTCGTTGAGAGTACCACCGCCTCTGGCTGCTGGGGCTGCTTCGTGACCCGCTGCTCGGCGTCGCCGCCCGACAGCAGCATCACGACGTACTGATTCAGGCTGACACCATCGCGCTCAGCTGACTCGGCTAGCCGTCGGTGCAGTGAGCGCGGCAGCCGCACAACGAACTTGCCGCTGTATTCCTCAGGGTAGGAAGGAAGGGGAATGTTGATTCCGTGCTCGTAGGCAGCCTCTATCCAGAGCGAGCGCGCCTCTTCTGCCATCGACGCAACCTCGTCGAGTGTGTCAGCTTGAGACAGGCAGCCCTTGAGGTCAGGAAACTCTATAACGTACCCACCATCGGGATCAGCAATGACGTTGAATGGGTACTCCAGTCGCAGATATTCATCGAGCGACATGCACGTCGTGGTCTTCATGGTCAATCACCCAGGTCCAGTAGTTCACAGATTTTCTTCAGGTAGATGCGCTTGACGCGTCGACCGCTGACTAGAGGAATCGAAAGTGGCATCTCGTCCTGCTTGATGAAGATCATGTGGCTGCCACGTTGCCGGTCGAATAACCATCCGCATTCCTTTAGAAGGGCGACCACATCATCGGCATCTGCTTCCGGCGGCAGTCCACAAACCTTCTTGATCAGCCGTTCGCGTTTCAACATTCTACCACCGTAATAGTACTACCGGTGATATCACTTCGCAACACATGAATACACCGTTGCCATGAGTTGCCGGTTGCGTGGGGTTTCACTTATTCGCCGTCTATCTGCTCAAACAACGCAGCGGCTGGCACACGAATCGGTGGCGTCGGCCACTCAATCTCCGAGCTGAGTGTGAATTAGGGACCGATGTGAAGTCCGACAGATTCGGGTTCGGCCGGGTGCAGACGAGGACGTCTCGTCGTGTTGGCCGGACGATCCAGTATTCCGGAACTCCGGCGCGTGCGTAGCCTGTGCACTTGACCACCGTATCCAACCCCTGGTTGGCAGATGACAGAACTTCGGCAATGAAATCGGGGACACCGCGTATGCGGCCATCGTCGGAGACGATTTCGGCGCGCTCACAGCGAATCAGCAGGAAGTCCGGCTGAACCAGATCAGCGCCGGACATGATGATGCCAACCGGAGTCATGACCATGATTGCAATGCCGCTTGCCTCAAGTGGTATGCCAACTCGCTGGGTTGATTGGAGAGCTATTCGCCGATGACAGAAGCTTGGAGCAGTGGGCGTATATAGCACCCCGTCGATTCCTTCGGAGCGGCTGCCGTCATCGGTAGCCACTCCCAGCGCTTATAGTTCCAGGAGGCGGCGCGGGATTGGAGCAGCAGGTCTTGTTCGCTGACGGTCATGGCGGATTGCTCCTCTCACGAGGTCATTCGGTGTCTTATCCCTCCGGCCCGTCCAGCATCGCGAACGCGGCGCTGGCGATGTGTTCGGCGTCGACGCCGTAGTGCTTGTAGAGGTCGGGGCGCGAGCCGGACTGGCCGAAGTCGTCGATGCCGAGCGAGATGGAACGGGCACCATGGATGCTGCCGAGCCAGGCGAGCGCGTGCGATGAGCCGTCCATGATCGTGACGATCGGCGCGCGGCGCTCGTTCGACGGGACGAGTGTGTCGAAGTGAATCGGGTCGTTCGCATCGCCGCCGGACATCATCTGACGTTGGCGCTGCTGCCAGCCGTCGAATACCTTCTGCGGCGAGGTGAGCGCGATGACATTGGCTGCCACGCCCTCTTCATGCAGCAGCTTCGCAGCGGCGATCGCCTCTGGCAGCATGACCCCGGCGCTGACAATCTGGACGACGTCGTTGCGATCGACATCCGGCGCGTCGAGTTGGGCGTCGATGATCCGGTAGCCACCCGCCAGCACCTGTCGACGCAGCTCGTCGAGTCCAAGCCGGTCAATCGACGGCTGGAGCAGCGTCTGATCGATCGGCGCGGTCGAGAGGCGCAGGTAGGTCGAGATGCCGTCCTCGCGGTCGCAGATCTGGCGCAACCCTTCGAGCAGGATCCACTCGAGCTCCTGGGCGAACGTCGGTTCGTAATAGATGACGTTCGGCACTTCCATACCGATTGATGGCGTGATCGTCGACTGGTGCGCGCCGCCCTCCGGTGCGAGCGAGATACCGGATGGCGTCCCGGCGACGATGAACTTGCTGGCGCTGTAGGTGCCATAGATGAAGGCATCCAGACCACGGCAGACGAACGGGTCGTAGACGGTGCCGATCGGGAAGAGCAGCTGGCCGCTCAGCTCGTGGGTCAGGCCGAACATCGCCAGCCACATGAACAGGTTCATCTCGGAGATGCCCAGCTCGATGTGCTGACCAGTCGGCTTCGGCTCCCAGCGCAGCAGCTTCGGTCCGTCGTCATAGACCGGCATCTCGCGTGAATGAAAGACGCCGAGCTTGTTGATCCAGCCGCCGAGGTTGGTCGAGACGGAGACGTCCGGCGCAGCGGTGACGATGCGCTTGCCAACTTCCGGTATGTCGGCGAGCTGGGTCAGCAGACGGCCGAGTGCCTCCTGCGTCGAGGTTGATGTCGTGCGATTGTGGCCGACGTGGACCGGGATCTGGTCGGCGACGACGGCCGGAGTCGGCACGACATCGCCGGAATAGAGCCGCTCCCACGATTCGGCGGCGAGCTTGCCGGCGGGCGATGCCGGATCGAAGCGCGACCACTCTTCGCCGGCCGGCACGCCGAGCGCGTCGCGCAGCGGCTCGAGCTGGTTCGGGTTCAGCAGCGCCGAGTGGTTGAGTGCGTCACCGGCGAATGGCAGCCCCCAGCCCTTGATCGTATAGGCGAACAGCACGGTCGGGTGGTCGCCGTGGTCGAGCGCTTCCTCGATCGCGCCGACGAGATCGCCGAGGTCGTGGCCGCCGAGGTTGGCCAGCAGACCGGGCAGCTCCGCGTCCGGCGTCTCCTTGATCGCCCGGGCGATATCGGCGTTGTCGACTCCGCCACGACGGATCAGGCGTGGCCGGAGTACGTCGCCCGGCAGCCGGATCAGCGTCTGGTACTCCTCGTTGTCCATATCGTCAATGGCCTGCCGCAGCGCCTCACCGCCCGGGCGGGCGAACGCCTCGCGCAGCTTGTGGCCGTACTTCGTCTCGATGACGCGCCAGCCGGCGTTGGCGAACAGGTGCTTCAGGCGGGTGGCGCGGATACCAGGGATAACGCGGTCGAGCGACTGGCGGTTGAGGTCAACGATCCAGAGGACGTTGCCGACCCAGGCCAGCGACTCCTCGATCAGCGCCTCCCAGATGTTGCCCTCATCCAGCTCGGCATCACCGATCAGGGCGATGAAGCGGTTGGAGGTCACGTCGCCGAAGTGCTCGTGCGCGTAGCGATGCGCCAGCGCGGCGAAGAGCGGGGCGACTGCGCCGAGGCCGACGGAACCAGTCGAGAAATCGACCGGGTCGGGGTCCTTGGTGCGACTGGGATACGACTGCAGACCTCCATACTCGCGCAGCGTCGTCAGATAGCTCGGGTCGAGCTGGCCGAGCAGGTACTGAATGGCGTGATAGGCCGGCGACGCGTGCGGTTTGATCGCGACGCGGTCGCCCTGCTTGAGCGAGTGGAAGTAGAGCGCGGTAAGGATTGATACGACCGATGCTGAAGATGCCTGATGCCCGCCGACCTTGAGGCCGTCAACGTTCGGGCGGACGTGGTTTGCGTGATGGACAATCTGCGTGGAGAGCCAGAGGATGCGCTTCTGGATCGTGTCAAGTACGGCAAGCTGCTCCGGCGAGAGCGGTCGCTCATCACCGAGCAGCCGACTAATGTCCGTAATTTCCGCAGCGTGGGCCATCTCGTGCGACATCAGGATCTCCTTCGGCTCATTCTGGCGGTGCCAGATCTGGGGGTGTGCGGTCGATCATGGCTGATTGTCCGTTATCACCGAATCATGGGCAACTGACAAAACCCGGATTGTGCCGGGAAGTCATGTCTTCCCTTTCGTCCGATAGCGTGGATACAGAACCGCTTGAGACAAGGGAGGAACCCCATGAAGCGCATCAGTCTGATTCTGGCGATCCTGTTGATCGCGGCTATCGCAGCCGCCTGCGAGACGGAAGGCGAGGCC
>Ga0182738_1002538_pt1 | contig 21606 bp, 19 predicted proteins | sample eDN5th30CBELigMG_FD_128876 | JGI IMG/M metagenome (GOLD analysis project Ga0182738, IMG submission 128876) | Enriched Miracle-Growth compost microbial communities from Emeryville, California, USA - eDNA 5th pass 30_C BE-Lig MG (version 2)... ...
CGGCTGGCCATGAGCGGTCTGGCCGCGGGCGACGATATGGTCGTTGGGATTGCCGACCCGGCTCTCGTAGGTGCCCTTGCCGGCGAACCTGCCGTTGAAGCAGTTGAGCGAGAAGCGGCCGGTATGCGGCCCGTCATTGGTGAAGGTGCCGTCGCAGACCGTCTCCCCGCGCGGATTGTCGACCGAGAAGGTCACCGACCGGTCGCGGCCGATCAGGGCGCCGTAGCGCGCGACTCCGTTGAGGCGGGCGACGTTGCCGCGGTCGTCGCGATAGAAGATCGATGCCGGGCCGTATGCCTGATCGGGCATCGACTCGCGGGGCACGAGATAGACGCCGTCGCTGATCACCACCTTGCACTGGCAGTCGACGGAATAGTTCTCGCCCAGCGGCCCGAGCTGGTTGAGCTTGGCGCTGCAGCTGGACAGCGCCATGTCCTGCACCTCGCGCTCGCTCATCTGGTTGCGGGTGTAGGTGTCGGCATAGACGAAGGCGCATTGCTTGGGCATCGGTACCGCCACCGACTTGTGGCTGGCAGCCATGGTCTCCGTCCTGACCCAGAAGCGTTCCGCCATTGCCGGGAAGCGCAGGAAGATCGGATCGCGGCGCTCGACCTTGCCGTACGGCGACTGTGCGGCGGTCTGCGCCCACGCACCGGTCGCGACCGTGAGCAGGCCAAAAGCAGCGGAAAGCAGCAGCTTGCGGATCATGGCACGATTCCACCCGGAGAACTTGACGAAAATGCGACTCCCGATGGGCCAATCCCGTCAAACCAGCCGGCTTTGCGTCTTGGCCGCACCGATGAAGGAGGTGAAGAGCGGATGCGGCGCGAACGGCCGCGACTTCAGCTCAGGATGATACTGCACGCCGATGAACCAGGGATGGCCGGGAATCTCGACGATTTCCGGCAGCACTCCGTCCGGCGACATGCCCGAGAAGCGCAGGCCGACCTGCTCCAGCCGGTCCTTGTAGTTGACGTTGACCTCGTAGCGATGGCGATGGCGCTCGCTGATCACGTCGTGACCGTAGATCTCGTGCACCTTGGTCCCTGGCCGCAGGTGCGCCGCGTAAGCGCCAAGCCGCATCGTACCGCCGAGATCTCCGTCGACCGCGCGCTTCTCGACCTGGTTGCCCTTCATCCATTCGGTCATCAGGCCGACCACCGCGTGGCTGGTCGGGCCGAACTCGCTCGACGAGGCGTCCTCTATGCCCAGGAGATTGCGAGCGGCCTCGATCACCGCCATCTGCATGCCGAAGCAGATGCCGAAGAACGGCACGTTGCGCTCGCGGGCGAACTTCACCGCGTGGATCTTGCCCTCCGTGCCGCGCTCGCCGAAGCCGCCCGGCACCAGGATGCCGTGGACGTTCTCGAGATGGGCGACGGCGTCGTCGCGCTCGAAGATCTCGGAATCCATCCACTCCAGCCCGACCTTGACGTTGCTGCCGAAGCCGCCATGGGTCAGCGCCTCCGACAGCGACTTGTAGGCGTCGAGCAGCACCGTGTACTTGCCGACCACCGCGATGGTGACCTTGCCCTCGGGTTCGCGCACCGAGCGTACCACGCCGCGCCAGCGGTCGAGATTGGGTTCCGCGCTGGCGTCGAGGCCGAAATACCTGCAGACCTCGGCATCGAAGCCCTGCGCGTGATAGGCGATCGGCACCTGGTAGATCGTGTCGACGTCGCGGGCCTCGATCACCCGCTCGGTCTTGACGTTGCAGAACAGCGCGATCTTGCGCCGCTCGTTGGCCGGAATCTCCTTGTCGCCCGCGCGGCAGACCAGCAGGGCGGGCTGGATGCCGACGCTCAGCAGCTCCTTCACCGAATGCTGGGTCGGCTTGGTCTTGAGCTCGCCCGCCGTCGGCACCCAGGGCAGCAGGGTGAGATGGACGAACATCACCTGTTCGCGGCCCAGCTCGTTGCCGACCTGGCGGATCGCTTCGAGGAACGGCAGGCTCTCGATGTCGCCGACCGTGCCGCCGACCTCGACCAGGACGAAATCCTCCCTCTCGGTATCGGCGAGGACGAACTCCTTGATGGCGTCGGTGACGTGCGGGATCACCTGCACCGTGGCGCCGAGATATTCGCCGCGGCGTTCCTTAGCGATCACGGTGGAGTAGATTCGGCCGGTGGTGATGTTGTCGCTTTGCCGGGCATCGACGCCGGTGAAACGCTCGTAGTGGCCAAGATCGAGGTCGGTTTCGGCCCCGTCGTCGGTTACGAAGACCTCGCCGTGCTGGTATGGGCTCATCGTGCCAGGATCGACGTTCAGGTACGGATCGAGCTTGCGCAGCCGCACGCGATAGCCGCGCGCCTGCAGCAGCGCGCCGAGCGCTGCCGACGAAAGACCCTTGCCAAGCGAGGAAACCACGCCGCCCGTTATGAAAATAAAGCGCGTCATGGGCTTACAGATTACTAAATGTTGTTGGGTGCGGCCATGGGGATATCGTCCCGCCGGAGAAGGTTCGGCGGTGGGAACGGTCCGACATCGGCCGTTGTTCCTAGCGGGTGGGCGCTGTTGGCGCCCCCGGTGCCGCCGGCGGCGCGGGGATTCCGGCCGGCGCCCCGGGCGTCGAAGGCAGGTTGTCCATGATCGAGCGCGTGCTGTGGGCACCCGGCTCGCCGACGCTCCAGGCCATCAGCAGGCTCAGGAAAAAGAAGATGCTGGCGAAGATGGCCGTCATGCGCGACAGGACATCGGCCTGCCCACGAACCGAGAACAGCGCGTCGCTGCGGCCGCCCATGCCAAGGCCGCCGCCTTCGCTGCGCTGAAGCAGGATGACGACGATCATCGCGGCGGTGACGCCGACGTGGATGATCAGCAGCACCAGCTGCCAATCGTGGAAGAATGCTCTTATGCTGTCCATTACCGCGGGCGCTTCTCTAGCCTCTTTAGGCGGCCTTGGCGATAGCCAAAAATTCGTCGGCCTTGAGGCTGGCACCCCCCACCAGCGCGCCGTCTACGTCCCCGGCCGCCAGCAACTCCACGGCGTTGCTGCCTTTCACCGAGCCGCCATAGAGCAGCCGCACGCCGGCGGCATCGGAGACCAGCCTGCCCAGCACCTTGCGAATATGCGCGTGGGCTGCGGACACCTCCGGTGTCGTCGGCGTCTTGCCGGTGCCGATCGCCCAGACCGGTTCGTAGGCGACGACGAGCGTCGCGGCGGTCGCGCCGGCCGGCACGCTGCCCTCGAGCTGGGTTTCAAGCACCGCAAGCGTCTTGCCCGCTTCGCGCTCGGCCAGCGTCTCGCCGATGCAGACGATCGGCAGCAGTCCGGCCCGCCATGCCGCCTCGGCCTTGGCCCGCACGATCGCGTCAGTCTCGCCGCAGTCCGTACGGCGCTCCGAATGGCCGACAATGACATGGCTGGCGCCTGCATCGTGCAGCATCTCGGCCGACACCTCGCCCGTATGCGCGCCGCTCGCCCTGGCGTGGCAATCCTGGCCGCCGACGAGAAGGCCGGTGCCCCGCGTGGCCTCGGCGATGGCCGACACCAGTGTCGCCGGCGGGCAGACCAGGACCTCGCGGTCGGTCCAGCCGGCCTGTTTCACGCCCGCCGCGACGGCCCTGGCCAACGCCATCGCATCGGCCCGCAGGCCGTTCATCTTCCAGTTTCCAGCAATGAGCGGACGACGGGTGCGAGCCATGATTTCCTCGTATTTGGACGCCAGCGTGTCTAGTGGGCTGCCACGTTGCCTGCAAGGGGGGCCGGTGGTAGGCATGCGCCCCGTCGTCCCACCCCTCTCCCTTCGCGAAGCTGCCCGTGAACAGATTCAAGAAATTGGCCTCCTATCTCGTCATGGGCACCCTCATGACGATGCTGATCATCAGCTTCGGCCTTTGGGGCATCGGCGACATGCTCAAGTTGGGAGGGCGCAGCACCGAGGTCGCGCATGTCGGCGGCACGCACATCCCGCTGTACGGCTGGCTGGGCGGCACATCGGTCTCCATCGACGAGGTCCGCGACCGCTTCAACCGGCAGCTCGAGCAGATCCAGCATCAGACCGGCCAGCGGCCCGACCCGGAACAGGCCCGGCGCTACGGCCTTCATATCCGCGCGCTCGAGGACGTGGTGCAACGGGCGGTGATCGACAATGCCATGCAGCAGTACGGGCTGGTCGTGAGCGACGGCGAGGTCCAGGCAGCGATTGCCCGCAACCCGACGTTCCACGGCACCAGCGGCTCGTTCGATCCGGCAAAGTACCGTGCCCTGCTGCAACAGGCGCGCATTACCGAATCCGCCTACGTCGCCGACGTCCGCCGCGAGATCGCCTCGTCGCAGCTGTTCGGCACGGTGCGCACCGAAGGTCTCGCACCGGCCAGCTTCCGCGACGACATCTTCAAGATGGAGAGCGAGAAGCGGGTGGCCGAAACCGTCTACATCCCCGACAGCATCGTCGTCGACGTTCCCAAGCCGACGGCCGAGCAGCTCGGCACCTATTTCGAGGCCCACAAGACCAAGTTCGAGATTCCGGAGTACCGGGCCTTCTCCTATGTGCTGATGACGGTCGACGACGTGATGGACCAAGTCACCGTCACGCCCGAGCAGGTGAAGCAGGAGTATGACGCGCGCGCGGCCGAGTTCGGCTCGCCGGAAAAGCGCGACGTCGACCAGGCGATGACGGACAGCGAGGACAAGGCCAGGAAGATCATCGAGGCTGCCAAGGCGGGCAAGTCGCTCGAGGAGGCCGCCAAGGAAGTGCTGGGCAACGCCGACGGCGTGATCAAGCTCGGCCCCGTGCTGAAGAAGGACCTGCCGGCCGGCCCCCTGGCCGACGGCGTGTTCGCGGCGCCGCAGGGTATCGCTCCCGAGCCGATCAAGTCGGCGCTCGGCTGGCACGTCATACGCATCAACAGCATCGAGCCCGGCAAGATGACGCCGTTCGAGCAGGTCAAGGACAAGCTCGAATCCGAACTCAAGGCGCAGCTCGCGCCCGACATCCTGATCAAGCTGGTCACCGACTTCGACCGCTCGCTCGGCAAGACCCAGTCGATGGTCGCCTCCGCCGAGGAGTTCAACCTCAAGGTCAGGAGCTTCGAGGGCGTCGACGCCCGCGGCCAGGATGCGTCGGGCAAGCAGGTCGTCATCGGCCCCGCCGCGGCGGAGCTGGTGGAGACTGCCTTCGCCACGCGCGAGAGCAGCGAGAGCCAGCTGGTCGAGACGCCGAAGGGCGAGTATTTCGTGGTCCACACCGACCGCGTCACGCCGGCGCGTATCCCTGCCCTCTCCGAGGTCGAGCCCAAGGTCGTCGATGCCTGGCAGGCCGAAGAACGGCACAAGCTCGCCGACCAGAAGGTCAAGGAGGCGCTCGACAAGGCCAACGCCGGCGGCGACCTCGGCGCAATTGCCAAAGAGCTCGGGCTGGAATTGCGCACCACCAAGCCGGTCACGCGCTACGAGGCCGACACCGGCAACTACCTGACGCAGCAGGCGACGCAGGAGCTGTTCAAGCTGCCGGTCGGCAAGGCGCAATCCGTGCGCAGCGCCGAAGGCAGCGTGATCGTCCGTCCGAAGGAGATCCAGGCCGCCGACCTCGCCAAGGAGAAGGACTCGCTCGACCGCTTCGGCAAGCAGCTCGACACGATGATCGCCAACGACCTCGTCACGCAGCTCCTGGGAGCACTGCGCGCCAAGTACGGCGTCACCGTGGACGAGCAGGTCTTCGCCATGGCGTTCGCGCCGCAACAGCAGCAGTAGGCCGCCGCGATGTCCGTGTTTCCCGAATTCGACGCCTTCACGCAGGTCTACGACGCCGGCAAGCCGCAACTGGCCTGGACCAAGCTGGTCGCAGACCTCGAGACCCCCGTCTCGGCCTATCTCAAGCTCGCCGACGGCCGGGCCAACTCCTTCCTGCTGGAATCGGTCGAGGGCGGCTCGGTGCGCGGACGCTACTCGATCATCGGCTTCAAGCCGGACGTGATCTGGCGCTGCACGAAGAACAAGGCCGAAATCAACCGTCGCGCCCGCTCCGACGCGCACGCCTTCGAGCCGCTCGACGGTCGTCCGCTGGAAACGCTGCGCGTCCTGATCCGGGAATGCCAGATGGATCTGCCCGACGGGCTGCCGCCGATGGCGTCCGGCCTGTTCGGCTTCCTGGGCTACGACATGGTCCGCGACATGGAGCGGCTGCCGGACGACAATCCCGACCCGATCGGGCTGCCCGACGCGATCATGGTACGGCCGACCTTGATCTGCATCTTCGACCGGCTGGAAGACAACGTGACCCTGGTCACGCCGGTCTGGCCGCAGGCCGGCACGTCGGCCCGTGCCGCCTACGAGGCAGCGCAGGAGCGGCTGGCCGACGCGGTGTCCGACTTCGAGCGCTCGCTGCCGTTCCGCCGCGAGAGCGCCGATGCGCTGGACGCCCTGCCCGAACCGCAGGCCAACATGTCGAAGGAAGCCTTCACGGCGATGGTCGAGACCTGCAAGGAATACATCCGCGCGGGAGACGCCTTCCAGATCGTGCCGTCGCAGCGCTTCTCGCTGCCGTTCAAGCTGCCGCCGCTGTCGCTCTACCGCTCGCTGCGCCGGATCAATCCGTCGCCGTTCCTGATCTTCTTCGACTACGGCGACTTCTCGATCGTCGGCTCGAGCCCCGAGATCCTCGTGCGCCTGCGCGACAACACGGTGACCATCCGCCCGCTCGCCGGCACCAAGCCGCGCGGCGCGACCCCGGAAGAGGACAAGCGCCTCGCCGACGAGCTGCTGGCCGACCCGAAGGAGCGCGCCGAGCACCTGATGCTGCTCGACCTCGCGCGCAACGACGTGGGACGCGTCTCGAAGATCGGCTCGGTGAAGGTGGTCGAGCAGTTCACGATCGAGAAATACAGCCACGTCCAGCACATCAGCAGCCACGTCGAGGGCACGCTGGAGGATGGGCTCGAAGCGATCGACGCCTTGAAGGCCGGCTTCCCCGCCGGCACGTTGTCGGGCGCGCCCAAGGTGCGCGCGATGCAGATCATCGACGAGCTCGAGCCGGTGCGCCGCGGCATCTACGCCGGCTGCGCCGGCTACTTCGCCGCCAACGGCTCGATGGATACCTGCATCCTGCTGCGCACCGGCCTGGTAAAGGACAACACCATGTACGTGCAGGCCGGCGTCGGCGTCGTCGCCGACTCGGATCTGGAAGCGGAGTACCAGGAGAGCATCCAGAAGGCCCGCGCGCTGGTGCGCGCGGCGGAAGAAGCCGTCCGCTTCGCCAGCTCGCGCAATTCCGGAAACGCGCGGCGTTGATTGCTCTCCTCCCTGCGCGCAGCGCGGGGAGGCGCGTCAGCGCCTTGCGCTGACGGAGTGACCATGGGCACCCATCGTGTTGCCCATGACCTCTCCGTCGCGGATTACCGCGCCACCTCCCCGCGTTGCACGCAGGGAGGAAGGCTCGACGACACCGCTCTATGGGAAAATGCGTGGCAGGTGATAGGCTTCTCCAAACGGAGGAAGCTCGATGCCGGATTGGGAAAAGAAATACCAGCGCCTGCTGTTCGATCGCCCGCACCCCAAGGTGCTGCGCGTCACCATGAACCGGCCGGACAAGTACAACGCCACCGACTCGATCATGCACACCGAGCTGGTCAACGTCTGGCGCGACATCGACGGCGACGACACGGTCAACTGCGTGATCATCCAGGGCGCCGGTGGCAAGGTGTTCTCGGCGGGCGGCGACTTCGACCTGATCGAGAACAACATCAAGGACTACAACGCCCTGCTGCGCACCTGGAAGGAAGCGCGCGACATCGTCTACAACGTGATCAACTGCTCCAAGCCGATCGTCAGCACCATGCGCGGCCCCGCCGTCGGCGCTGGCCTGGTCGCCGGCATCCTGGCCGATGTCTCGATCGCCTCGAAGAAGGCCAGGATCATCGACGGCCATACCCGGCTCGGCGTCGCTGCGGGCGACCATGCCTGCATCGTCTGGCCGCTGCTTTGCGGCATGGCCAAGGCCAAGTATTACCTGCTGCTCTGCGAAGCCATCGATGGCGAGGAAGCCGAGCGCATCGGCCTGGTCTCGCTCTGCGTCGAGGACGATCAGCTCGAGGCCAAGGGGCTGGAAGTCGCGACCAAGCTCGCCGAAGGGGCGCAGACCTCGATCCGCTTCACCAAGTACGCGCTCAACAACTGGCTGCGCATGATGGGACCGACGTTCGACGCCTCGACCGCGCTCGAGATGCTGGGCTTCCTCGGCCCCGAGGTGAAGGAAGGTCTCGCCTCGCACCTCGAGAAGCGCAAGCCGAAGTTCGATCCGTATTCGCCGCTGTAATTCGGCGTGAAGGACGTCGCGCCAATTCAGGTGGAGTTCGTCGGGGCTGGCGCAAGGTCCTTCGCTTCGCTCAGGACGACAGAGGCGGCAGCCAAGCTCCGTCATCCTGAGCGAAGCGAAGGACCTCGCGCTAGCACCAGGGAGCTTCCTTGCCAATGGCGTGGAGTCCTTCGTCCGACAAGATCCTGGAGGAAACAATGCGTGGATTGAAGGGAAAGAATGTCATCGTGACCGGCGGTGCGGGCGCGATCGGCGGCGCGATCTGCCGGCACTTCGCGAGCTACGGCGCGCATGTCGGCGTGTTCGACAGGAATCTCGACGGCGCGAAGAAGGTCGCCGGCGAGGTCAAGGGCTTCGCTTCCGGCGTCGACATCACCGACTATGCCGGAGTTGCGGATGCCATCGCGCAATTCGAGACGGAAGTCGGCGCCACCGACGTCCTGGTGAACAACGCGGGCTGGGACCAGTTCGTCCCCTTCATCGACACCACCCCCGAACTCTGGAACAAGATCATCGCCATCAACCTGCACGGCCCGCTGAACATGAGCCACGTCGTGCTGAAGGGCATGGTGAGCCGCGGCAGCGGACGCGTGGTCAACATCGCCTCGGACGCCGGCCGGGTCGGTTCGTCCCTGGAGGCCGTCTATTCGGCCTGCAAGGGCGGCATCATCGCCTTCACCAAGACCGTGGCGCGCGAGGTGGCGCGCAAGGGCATCACGCTCAACACCGTCTGCCCCGGTCCGACCGACACGCCCCTGCTGGCGGCGGTCGCGGGCGCCGACGAGCGCGGCCAGAAGATCCGCGCCGCGCTGGTCAGCGCCATCCCGATGAAGCGCGTCGGCCAGCCCGAGGACATTCCCGGCGCGGTTTGTTTCCTCGCCAGCGACGACGCTTCCTTCATCACGGGCCAGACGATCAGCGTGTCGGGCGGCTTGACCATGCACGGCTGAGCGACGGAAAGTCGCGCCGTGCCTGGACCGAGCTGGCCGGCGATCGAGGGCAAGGCGGCCGGGGCTGGCATGCGCGAGGACGAACGCCGCATCATCCGCGACACGGCCCGGCTTCGTGCCGCATCATTTCAGTAGAGGAGCGTTCCGTGAGCGAGATCTGGATCCAGCCGACCGGTGGTGCACTCGGCGCCGATGTCCATGGTGTCGATCTTTCCCGGCCGGTGAGCGACTCGACCTTCGGCAGGATCGCCGAGGCCTGGGGCGAGCATCTCGTGCTGCGCTTCTCGGGCCAGAAGATCGACGATCACATGCTGATGACCTTCAGCGCGCGCTTCGGCGATCTCGACCGCGTGCCGATCGCCTCGGTCGGGTTCGACCGTTCCAACTCGGGTGTGCCCAGGGAAGCCGAGGAATGGGTCGCGGTAATCGCGTCCGTGAAAAAGGATGGCAAGGCCGTCGGCGGGCTCGGCAGCTACGAGCTCGTCTGGCACACCGACATGTCCTACAATCCGCTGCCGCCGCGCGCCTCGCTGCTCTATGCGCTCGAGGTGCCGCCGGACGGTGGCAACACCGGCTTCCTCAACATGTATGCCGCTTACGACACGCTGCCGGAGCACCTGAAGACGGCGATCGAGGGCAAGACCTGCATCCACGATTCGAGCCGCAACTCGGCGGGCGAGCTGCGCAAGGGCTTCCAGACGACGCATGACGTGCGCACCACGCCTGGCGCGGTGCATCCCCTCGTGCGGCTGCATCCGGTCACCGGGCGCAAGGCGCTGTTCCTCGGCCGCCGGCCGGGTGCGTACATCCACGGGCTGAGCATCGAGGCGAGCGAAACGCTTCTGAATGCGGTGTGGGCGCATGCCACGCAGGAGCGCTTCGCCTGGTACCAGAAATGGCGGATCGGCGACCTTGTGATGTGGGACAACCGCTGCGTCATGCACCGGCGCGACGCCTTCGACGAGAGCCTGCGCCGGCTGATGCACAGGACCCAGATCGTCGGCGAGCCGGTGCTGGCGGGATAATCTTTCGCTGGGGGCGCGCCACTCCAGTGGCGCGTCATGTCTTCTGGACCGCATGCATCCTGCGCGCTCGGACGCATGAGCGAGCTGGAAGCTCGCGGTCCAATGATCATGATCGCGCCACTGGAGTGGCGCGCCCCCGGCACAAGGCTATCGATATCCGGCGGCCTGCAGCTCGAACAGCTCGGAGTACAGCCCCGGGCGCGACACCAGCTCATCGTGCGTACCGGTCGCTTCGACCTTGCCGTCGGCCAGGACGAAGATCCGGTCGGCCATGCGCACGCTCGAGAAGCGGTGCGAGATCAGCACCGCCGTCTTGCCCCGGCTTAGCTCCTTGAAGCGCTGGAAGACCTCGAACTCGGCGCGGGCATCGAGCGCCGCGGTCGGCTCGTCGAGAATCAGCACCTCGGCCTCGCGCATGTAGGCCCGTGCGATCGCGATCTTCTGCCATTCGCCGCCGCTGAGCTCGACGCCGTTCTTGAAGCGCTTGCCGATCCGCTGCGCGTACCCGCCGGGCAGCGCCTCGATCACCTGGTCGGCCTGGCTGCGCTCGGCGGCGCGCTCGATGCGGGCATGGTCGTCGCGCGCTTCGATGCGACCGACCGCGATATTGTCGGCGGCAGTGAAGTTGTAGCGCACGAAATCCTGGAAGATCACGCCCATGCCGCCGCGCAGCGCCTCGAGGTCGTATTCGCGCAGGTCGTGGCCGTCGAGCAGGATGCGCCCCTCGTCGGGGTCATAGAGCCGCGTCAGCAGCTTCACCAGCGTCGTCTTGCCCGCCCCGTTCTCGCCGACCAGCGCCACGACCTCGCCCGCCTTCAACGTGAAATCGAGATGGCGGACGGCCCAGCGGTCTGCGCCCGGATAAATGAATCCGACATCCTCGAACACGAAGCCGTCGCGGATCGGCCTCGGGAACGGCCGGGCATCGATCGGCGACAGGATTTCCGGCCGGGTGCGCAGGAACGAGAACAGGTCGTTGAGATAGAGCGCCTGCCCGGCGACCGACGAGAAGCCGAACAGGAAGTTCTCCAGCATCGTGCGCAACCGCAGGAAGGAGCCCGAGAGGAAAGTGAGGTCGCCGATCGAGAAGTCGCCGTGCAGCGTGCGCCAGACGATGTAGGCGTAGGCCGCGTAGTATCCGATCGTGCCGACCGTGGTGAACACGCTGCCCCAGATGGCGCGCTTCGCCGCGAGCGCCCGGTTGGCGGCATAGAATTCTCCGGCGAGCCGCCGGTATTGATCGATCAGGAAGCCGTGCAGGCCGAAGATCTTGACTTCCTTGGCCGTCTCCACGCTCGCCGCGGTCTGGCGCACGTAGTCGAGTTCGCGACGTTCCGGTGTGCGCCCGAAATCGAGCGTGTAGGTGCGGGCGTTGAAATGCGCCTCGGTGAGGAAGGCCGGAACCAGGGCGGCCGCGAGGAGCAGGATCAAAAGGGGCGCATAGATGAAGAGGCCGACGACCAGGCTGACGATGGTGACCGCCTGCTGAGCCTGGGTAAAGAGCTGGCCCATCAGGGTGAGCCTGCCGCTGGTCTGGCGCCGCGCCCGCTCGAGCTGGTCCTGGAACTCGGCATCCTCGAAATCCTCGAGATCGAGCGTGGCCGCATGCTTCATCAGGCGCACGCTCGAGCCGTTCGTCACCTGCTCGGCGAGCAGGCTCTCGGCCAGGCCGACGAGCCGCAGCAGCACGTCCCCCACCACCGCAACGCCGAACTCGACGAGCAGCAGCGTGCCGAGCCAGGCCAGATGCCCGCTGTCCAGCCACGCCTGAAAGCTCCCCGGCCGATCCGGCATCTGCACCAGATGCACGACATCGTCGATGATCAGCTTACCGACATACAGGCCGGCTATGGGGACCAGTGCGCGGACCAGCCGCAGCGCCAGCGATCCGGCCATCAGGCGCGGACTGATCTGCCAGACCATCGCCAGGAACGGCCGCAGCGTGCGGAGCGCGCCGAAGCGCTCCCGGAACGTGCGCGGGTTGGGAATCGACCTTGGATCGCTCATCTGACCGCCGGCGACGGTCTACGACATCCCCGGCATTTTGACGGCGGAGTTTCGCCGCGCCGGCATCGGGTCCTCGAAGGCGCGCGGATAGCGGCTCGGCTGGGCCGAGACCTTGTTCAGCTTCCCGAGCGCCTCGACCGGCAGGCGCCAACCGCCGGCGGCCAGCGTGTCCTTGAGCTGCTCGGCATTGCGCGCGCCGACGATGGCGCTGGTCATGTTGGGCTGATCCATCACCCAGCGCAGCGCGACCTGCGCCGGCGTGCGGCCGAGCTCCTTCGAGACGTCGAGCAGAGCCTGCAGGATCTCGCCGTGATTGGGTGCGAAGAAGCGGCTGTTGAAGCCCCAGCCCTCGGCCGAGCGTGTGCCCTGCACCTTGAGGCTGCCTGGCGTGTACTTGCCGGCAAGGTAGCCGCCGGCCATCGGCGACCAGGCGACGAGGCCCAGCCCCTTCGCGGCGCAGGCCGGGCCGACCTCCTCGTCGAGGTCGCGCACGACCAGGCTGTATTGCGGCTGGTAGCAGGAGAAGCCGACCCAGCCGTTGCTCTGGCTGATCCACATCGCCTCGACCAGACGCCACGCCTCGTAGTTCGAGCAGCCGGTGTAGAGCACCTTGCCCTCGCGCACGAGGTCGTCGAAGGCGCGCAGCATCTCGTCGAGCGGCGTCTGATGGTCGACGTGATGGATGTAGTAGAGGTCGATATAGTCGGTCTGCAGCCGCTTCAGACTGGCTTCGATCTGCTGCTTGATGTGCAGCCGCGACATGCCCGAATCATTGGGCCGGTGGCCCATCGGATTGAACACCTTGGTGGCGATGATGGCATCGTGCCTTCTGCCCCTCAGCGCCTCGCCCAGAATCGTCTCGGACGTGCCGCCGACATAGGAGTTGGCGGTGTCGAAGAACGTCCCGCCGGCATCGAGCATGGCGCTCACCATGCGCGTCGCCTCCGCCTGGTCGGCGCCGTTGCCGAAGGTCATGGTGCCGAGGCAGATCTCGGAAACTTTCAGGCCGGCACGGCCGAGGCGGCGGTAGTCCATGAGCAAATCCTCTCTACGTCGAGCGGCGTTCTTTGGTGTAGGTGTGAGGTCCTTCGCTGCGCTCAGGACGACTGTTTCTTCGCTGCGCTCAGGACGACTATAGCCCCAGCATCGCCTTCGCCAGCACGTTCCTCTGGACCTCCGACGAGCCGCCGTAGATCGTCGTCTTGCGCGTGTTGAAGTAGCGCGGGGCGACGTCGTCGACATATTCGCCACCGACCGGAACGACGTTGCTGTCGTAGTTGCGCAACTCGGTGAAGGGCGTGCCGTACCAGCCGACCGCCTCGACCGCGAGCTCGGTGACCTTCTGGCCGACCTCGGTGCCGCGCATCTTGACGATCGAGGCCTGGGTGCCGGGGTTCTCGCCGGTCTTCATGCTCGAATAGAACATCAGCTCGTTCATCTCGACGGCGTCGATCTCCATCTCCAGCGCCGCCATCTTCTCGCGCCAGTTCCGGTTCTCCGACAAGGGCTCGCCGGCATCGAGCTGGGTATGCGCCAGCTCCTTCAGGTGGCGGAAGGCCTTGCGCAGCCGCGGCCCGAAGGCCTGGCCGCCACGCTCGAACTCGAGCAGGTACTTGGCATAGGTCCAGCCCTTGTTCTCCTCGCCGACCCGGTTCTCGACCGGCACCTTCACGTCGGTGAAGAAGACCTGGTTGACCTCGTGGCGCATCGGCGTGCGCGTGCCGTCGACCAGATAGATCGGATCGACCTTGATGCCCGGCGTCTTCATGTCGATCAGCAGGAAGGAGATGCCCTCCTGCCGCTTGCCCTCGTTCGAGGTCCGGACCAGGCAGAACATCCAGTCGGCCCAATGGGCGTTGGTGGTCCAGATCTTCTGGCCGTTGACCACGTAGTGATCGCCCTGCCGTTCCGCGCGCGTGCGCAGGCTCGCGAGGTCGGAGCCCGAGCCGGGCTCGGAATAGCCCTGGCACCACAACTCCTCGGCCGCGGCGATCTTCGGCAGGTAGCGCTTCTTCTGCGCCTCGCTGCCGTACTTCATCAGGACGGGCGCCACCATCTTGATGCTGAAGGACGACAGGTAAGGCGAATCGGCGCGCGCCATCTCCATCTCGAAGATGAACTTCTGGGTCGAGTTCCAGCCCGTGCCGCCATACTCCTTCGGCCAGTTCGGGCAGAGCCAGCCGCGGCTCGCGAGCTTCTTCTGCCACTGCAGCAGCCGCTCTTTGGAGACATGGCTGGAGCGGCTGCGACGGCTCTCCTCCGCCACCTCGGGCGGCATGTTGGCCGTGATCCAGTCGCGCACTTCCTTCTGGAAGGCGAGCTCCTCGGCGTTGAAGGCTAGGTCCATTTCAGTGCCCTTCTTGTCATCCTGAGCGAAGCGAAGGATCTGGCGCTTGCGCACGGAGTTCTGTGAAACCGGCGTGAGGTCCTTCGCTGCGCTCAGGACGACAAACTTGAAGGCGCAGCTTCAGAGTCCCAGCATCACCTTGGACATGATCCCGCGCTGCACCTCGGACGAGCCGCCGTAGATCGTCATCTTGCGGCCGTTGAAGTAGCGCGGCGCCAGCACGTCGACGCCCTCGGGGCCGATCGGCTCGACGTTGGCGTTCCAGGCGCGCTGCTCGGGGAACGGCTGGGCGTAGTAGCCGGCGGCCTCGACGGCGTACTCCTGGACCTGCTGCATGACCTCGGTGCCGCGCAGCTTGATCATCGACGACAGCGGTCCCGGATTCTGGCCCGAGGCGAGCTTGGAATAGAATTCCATCTCGAACATCTCGAGGCCCGAGATCTCGATGTCCATGCGCGCGAGCTTCTCGCGCCACGCGGCGTCGGCCATGATCGAGTCCTCGCCGTCCGGCATCGACTGCGCCAGCCGCCTCAGCCGCTCGAAGCCCGAACGCAGGCGCGGGCTGTAGGGATTGCCGCCGCGCTCGAACTCGAGCAGGTACTTGGCGTAGGTCCAGCCCATGTTCTCCTCGCCGACCCGGTTCTCCACCGGCACCTTCACGTCGGTGAAGAAGACCGAGTTGACCTCCTGCGTGCCGGCGCGGTTGCCGTCGGCGGTGATGATCGGCTCGACCGAGATGCCCGGCGTCTTCATGTCGATCAGCAGGAAGGAGATGCCCTCCTGCCGCTTGCCCTCGTTCGAGGTGCGCACCAGGCAGAAGATCCAGTCGGCGGTCTGGGCCAGGGTCGTCCAGGTCTTCTGGCCGTTGACGATGTAGAAGTCGCCCTGCCGCTCCGCCTTGGTGCGCAGCGAGGCGAGGTCGGAGCCCGAGCCCGGCTCGGAATAGCCCTGGCACCAGATCAGGTCGGAGTTCAGCATCGGCGGCAGGTGCCGCTTCTTCTGCTCCTCGGAGCCGTACTTCATGATCACCGGCGCGCACATCTTCGGGCCGAACGGGGAGGTGCCGGGAGCCCCCGCTTTCGCCATCTCCATCTCGAAGATGTATTTCTGCGTCGTGGTGAAGCCCGGCCCGCCGTATTCCTTCGGCCAGCCGGTGCACAGCCAGCCCTTCTTCGCCAGCCGCTTCTGCCAGTCGATCAGCCGTTCCTTCGGCATATAGGCATTCCGGCCAACCTTGATCTCGCCCATGATCTCGGGCGTCAGGTTCTCCTTCAGCCAGCCTCGCACTTCCTGCTGGAAGGCCAGCTCTTCCTCGCCGAATGTCAGATCCATCTGGGGCTCCTTTGGGCAGGGAAATTACCGCGCTACAGTGCCGGAAGAAAGCAGGGAGAAACGCATGCCGCATCGCATCCGCCGTGTCGTCACCGGCCATGACAAGGCTGGCAATTCGGTCTTCGTCATGGACGGCAAGGCGCCGAACGTCCTCGAGATGGCGTCGATGCCCGGCGTGGCTCTTACCGACCTATGGCGGACCAGGACGTCGCCGGCGTCGAACGGCGGCAGCGCCGATGCCGCGAAAGGCAGGATCAAGCTCGAGCCACCGGCCGAGGGCACGATCCTGCGGATCGTCGAGTTCCCGCCCGACGCCAAGTGGCGCAAGTCGGCCGATGCGGCGAAGGCCTTCAAGTCGATCGGCGCCGGCGGCGCGCCGGACCACGCCTCGGCCGACGCGATGATGCATGCGACGGCGACGGTCGACTACATCATCGTCCTGAAAGGCGAGATCTGGGCGATCCTCGACAAAGGCGAGAAGCTCCTGAAGCAGGGCGACATCCTGATCCAGCGCGGCACCAACCATTCCTGGAGCGTGCGCACAAAGGAGCCATGCGTGATCGCCGCCGTGCTGATCGGTGCCAGGCCGGTCGGCCGGCTCGCCAAGGCCGCACGGCGACCGAAAGCCAAAAGGCGCTGAGGCCGCCCGCGCCGGAGGGACGCGAGCGGGTCGCGGCGACGGTCAGGCGACCTTCTTGGCCAGATGCGGGAACATCGCGAGGCGTGCCGCCTCGTCCATCTCGGTCTTGAAGGTGTACTTGTCCTTGAGCGCGAGCGCCCGCTGCGCCGCCGGCCGGGCGCTGATCTCGTCGAGATGGCGCTGCAGGTTCGGGAACTGCCTGGGCGCGTCCGGCCCCAGCACGAACGGGATCAGGCGCGACCAGCCCCACACCGCCATGTCGACGATGCCGTAGGCGTCGCCCACCATGTACTTCTGCTTGCCCAGCCGCGCCTCGAGGATACCCCAGTGGCGCTGAGCCTCGAAGGTATAGCGGTTGACGGCGTATTCCTTGGGCTCCGGCGCGAAGTTCCGGAAATGCACCGACTGGCCCGAATAGGGTCCGATGCCCGATGCCACGAACATCAGCCACGACAGCATCGGACCGCGGTCGGACGGGCTGGCCGGCAGGAACTTGCCCGTCTTCTCGGCGAGGTAGAGCAGGATGGCATTGCTGTCGAAGATCGTTACCCCGTCGTCGACGATCGCCGGCACCTTGGCGTTGGGATTGACGGCGAGGAACTCGGGCTTGTGCTGGTCGCCCTTGCGGGTGTCGATCGGCACGATCTCGTAAGGCAGGCCCATCTCTTCGAGGCAGAGCGCCACCTTGGCCGGATTGGGTGCGGTATTCCAATAGAACTTGATCATGTCGGATTACTCCGTCCTGAAGGGTTGAGCGGCCGGGAACCTGTACTTCCACACCTTGTTCTGCCGATCGGCAATCGACAAATGGTCGATGGTCCGGACATGGCTATTCCGGCTTGGCGCCCGACTTCTTGATGATCGGCTCCCAGAATGCCATCTGGCCGTCGAAATACGCCTTCGCCTGCTCGGGGGTCGACTGGACCGGCTCGATGGCGAGCTCGGCCATGCGCTTCGTGACGTCGGGATGTCTCAGAGCCTCGTTGAATGCCGCGTTCAGCTTGTCGATGACGGGACGCGGCGTCGCCGTCGGCGCCTGCATCACGTACCAGGTGTCGATCGCCATCTTGAAACCCACCGCCTCCTCGACGGTCGGCACGTCCGGCAGCTGCCGCATACGCTTGTCTGCCATTACCGCCAGCACCCGGAGCTTGCCACCGTCGATAAAGCCCTTGCTGGAACCCAGCGTATCCACCTGGAAGACATGCCGGCCGGCAATCGTGTCGATCATGCCCGGTGCCGAGCCGCGATAAGGCACGTGGAGCGCGTCGACCCCGGCCTTTTCGAGCAGCAGGAAGCCCGCGAGATGGATGATCCCGCCATTGCCCGAAGAGGCGTAGGAATGCTTGCCAGGCTCCTTCTTCAGCAGGGCGACCAGCTCGGGCAAGGTCCTGGGGCCGGCGGCGGGGCCAACGACGATCAGCGGCACGCTCGCCACGTAGGCGACGCCGGTCACCTCCTTGACGACGTCGTAGCCCAGCGCCTTGCCGTAGAGCGCCGGCGTGAGCGCGTTGGTCGACGGGGCCATCAGGATCGTGTAGCCGTCCGCGGGCGAATGGGCCGCCATCGCGGAGCCGATGCTGCCGCTGGCGCCCGCCTTGTTCTCGATCACTATCGGCTGACCCAGGATCTGCGAGAGGTGCGGCTGCAGGATGCGGGCGACGACATCGGTCGGCCCGCCTGCTCCGGCGGGTACCACGAGGCGGATCGGTCGCTCGGGATAGCTACCCTGTGCCGCCGCGGGCCAGGCGGCCAACGCGGCGGCTCCGGTCAAGGCCGCTCGGCGGCCAAATCGAATCGTCAATGCTTCCTCCCGTTTGCGCGACTGTACGGTCTATGCTGACCTGCTGCGGAAGAAAATGGGGAAACGTCATGGCCAGCCGCATCAACCGCGCCATCGAGCTCCTGGAAGCCGATCAGGCCATCTACTACGACGGCCCGCACACCGGACACGTGCTGACCTACGAGCAGGGCCGCACCGATGCCGGGACCTGGGCCGACTACATCAATGTCGGCATGGAGCACGGCGCCTTCGACATGACCGGGCTCGAGGCATACATGCGCGGCCTTCTCGAAGGCGGTCCGACCCGCTCGGGCCATCTGACCCCGACGGTGATCGTCGAGGCGCCGGTCAACGGCACCGACGGCTCGAACGTCGCGTTCAACGCCTGGCAGTTCCGCCAGATCCTGGCGCGCGGCGTGCACGGCATCCTGCTCTGCCAGGCGGAGTCCGCCGATGCGGTGAAAGAGTTCGTGCGCGCGTGCCGTTTTCCGCATCACAAGGCAGGCACCGAAACGCTGGGCGGCGGCACGCGCGGCCGCGGCTCCGAACCGACAGCGGCGCCGATCTGGGGGTTGAATCAGGAAGAGTATTTTGCTCGCGCCGAACCTTGGCCGCTCGATCCAAGGGGTGAATTGCTGCTCGGCGTCAAGATCGAAAGCCCGGCCGGCGTTGACCATGCCGACGAGATCCTCGCCGTGCCGGGACTGGGCTTCGCCGAGCTCGGTCCCGGCGATCTCGGCCTGGCGCTCGGCTACACCACCCTGCAGCGCCGTCCCTACCCGCCGAGGATGGAAGAGGCGCGCAAGAAGGTCTTCGCCGGCTGTCGCGCGAACAAGCTCGCCTTCCTCGAAGGCGCCACGCCAGACCGGATCGTCGCCAGCCTCGACGAGGGCGTGCGCGTCATATCCGGCCACAATCCCGAATCCGCGAAGGTCGGCAGGGCGCACCAGAAGCGCACCATGCCGGCCTGACACAGCAGGAGCAGCGATGAAGAGTTGGCCGACGATCGAAGGCGGGCTGTCCGGATATGTGGACGACAACTGGCTGCGCGACACGCCGTTGAAGTGGCGGCTGCGAGAGCAGACGGCCAACCTGCCCCAGGCCGGCATGCAGATCTCCGCCCACCAGGGCCAGCAGATGGCCCTCCTCGCCCGTGCGATCGGCGCCCGGCGCGCCGTCGAGGTCGGCACTTTTACCGGCTACTCGGCCCTCTGTGTCGCCGAGGCCTTGCCGTCCGACGGCAAGCTCTGGTGCTGCGACGTGAGCGAGGAATGGACCCGTATCGGCCGGCCCTATTGGAAGGAGGCCGGCATCGAGGGCAGGATCGAGCTGACCATCGGACCCGCGCTCAAGACGCTGGACGGGCTGCTGGCGCAGGGCCTGGGGGGCCAGCTCGACATGGCCTTCATCGATGCCAACAAGGACGATTACGATTCGTACTACGAACGTTGCCTCGAACTGCTGCGCCGCGGCGGCCTGATCCTGATCGACAACGTGCTGTGGGGCGGCTCCGTCATCGACCGTGGTGACCGCAGCGCAGACACCGAGGCGATCCGCGCGCTCAACGCCAAGCTCAGGACCGACGAGCGAGTCGACCTCGCGCTGTTCGCCGTCGGCGACGGCATGACCTGCGCGCTCAAGCGCTGACGAGGCTGCGCCTCGGATCGACGGCCATCCCTGTCATCCTGAGCGCAGTGAAGGATCTCGCCGAACGATCGGACACGGGCCGCGGGGGCTGGCGTGAGCTCCGTCGCTACGTTCAGGACGACTGGAAGCGAGGTTGCACCTTGCAGCTCGACGCCCCCGGCAGAGCCGTGCCTGCCGCTCAAGCGTTTCCGAAGATCGGGTGCTTGACCTTGTCGCCCGGCTTGATGCCGAGCAGCGCGGCGCTGCCGCCGTTGATCTCGAGCACGGCGCGGACCGGATATCGGCTGGGGATCGCATCGGTCGACAGCGGCACGGCGTTGGCGTGCACATGTTTCACGGTCCCGTCGCCGGCAATGAACACCATGTCGAGCGGGATCAGCGTGTTCTTCATCCAGAAGCTGACCTGCATCTCCTGGAAGAAGTCGAACAGCATGCCCTCGTAGGCGCCGAGCTGCTTGCGGAACATCAGCCCGCGCGCACGCTCGGCGTCATTGGTCGCCAGGTCGACCTCGAACTTGAGGGCATGCCCACCGGCCACGATCGTCAGCGACGAACGCTTGAACTGGACGTCCTCCGGCTGGGCACGTGCGCCCGCGGCCGCAAGCATCAACGGAGCGGCGAAGACGAAACGGCGACCGGTTGGCCGCGACACCACTTGGAACGCCATGGGCGCCTTAGTGCGCGACAAGGCCCGTGAAGGTCAAGCGCCCCGGATTTCCACGACCTGAAGGCCTTTCTGCCCCTCAGCGATGCGCACCATCACTTTCTGCCCCGGCGCGAGCGATTCCATGCCGTGCCGGCGCAGCACCGCAGCGTGGACGAAGATGTCCCCGTCCGTTGCTTCACGTGTGACGAAGCCATAGCCACGTTCGTTGTTGTACCATTTCACCAGGGCGGCGATGTAGTCGCCCATGGCGATTCCTTCGGGTGCCGGCGGCGGCTTGGCCACGGTAACGACGGCGGTCGACGAATCGACGTCGAGCACCTTCATCACCTGCCAGCCTTTGGGGCCGCGGACGCCAGCACATAACACCGTCGCGCCGGGCTTGAGGTCTTCATGCCCGGATTGCCTCAGTGTCGTCACATGCAGGAATGCGTCGCTGTTGTCGCTTTCGAGTGCAAGGAATCCGTAGCCTTTTACAGCGTTGAACCACTTTACCTTGCCACGCAGCTCAACCGATCCGCAGTCCCCGCTCAGCTCTCCCTGGTGGGTCGTCATTCAACGATCCCTCTTGTTATGCGGAAATCCTATCAGTCCGGTAGGCGGGCGCAACACTTGTAAGCACTTGAAATCGTAAGCTAGACGAAAGGGCGAAGCACGGAGGGGTGGCACGCGATGTTCAGGAACGACCTGTTCGAGGGCAAACGATTCCTCGTCACCGGCGGCGGCACGGGGCTCGGCAAGATCATGCTGGAGCGCTTCGTCGAGCTCGGCGCGGATTGCGTCATCTGCGGCCGTCGCGGCGCGGTGCTCGAGGAAACGGCCCGGGAGATCATGGCAAGATATCCCGGCCGCAAGGTAGACACCTTCGCCGTGGATATCCGCGTCGCGACCGCCGTCGAGGAGATGGTCGGCGAGATCTGGGCGGGCGGGCCGCTCGACGGGCTGGTCAACAATGC
>Ga0182738_1002539_pt1 | contig 21605 bp, 27 predicted proteins | sample eDN5th30CBELigMG_FD_128876 | JGI IMG/M metagenome (GOLD analysis project Ga0182738, IMG submission 128876) | Enriched Miracle-Growth compost microbial communities from Emeryville, California, USA - eDNA 5th pass 30_C BE-Lig MG (version 2)... ...
CTCTTATACAGTCGATAAATATCCTGGTACTTTTTTCTTTGAAGAAGAATTAATGAAACATGAATAACAATTACTATTGAATGAGTTCTGGTAAAAAGGACTTTTAAAATAAAAACAGACTCTAAAGGTAGAGTCTGTTTTTAGAATGGTTTCTTATGCTTTACGTACGTTTGTCGCTTGTGGGCCACGTTGCCCTTGTTCGATATCGAAAGTCACTTCTTGACCTTCATCTAAGGATTTAAAACCTTCCCCTTGAATAGCTGAGAAATGAACAAACACATCTTCTCCACCTTCGCGCTCGATAAATCCGAAACCTTTGTCAGCATTAAACCATTTTACTTTACCGTGTTCCATTTTTGTTGCCTCCTAGAATATAGAAAATAAACCAGATTATAATTAAACCTAGCTTATTTATTATATTATCCGAATAAAGGCACTTTAAACTTAAATTAATTTGATCTTTCTAATGTTCTTTATCGTTACCCACTTCACTAAAAGATCATTAGGGTATGATTATATACATCATAATGAGGTTATCATGCAAAAACTTCAACATATTTATAAGTGACCTTCTAAACATGGAAATGATGGAAGATCGAAAATTAACCGTTGCCCACACAATGCATTATGCATTGTATTCATCAATATGAACCTAAATTAGATGAGAGAGCACAATGGGACCGATCTGTCCAAAAGAAAGGGAAGTTTACTCAAAAAAAAATTTGAATAGTGACGTAAAAATAGATTCTATTAGATAGGAATCTATATACCTTTTTCATATAAATGCAACCTACGCGCTAGAATCCGTAAACTTGTTTACAAATAAAAAATGACGCCGTTTAGGCGCCATTTTTCATTGAATGGGGAGGACACACCCTATGCACGGGCGGTACTATTAACACATCGTCTTGATTTGATAATACCCAGTGTTCAAATTTAATAAACCTTTGCTGATGACGATTTATGCAGAATATCTGCATGGAGGTAAGTCTACACATAATCTGGATTTTTGTGTGTAAATAAATAACAAAAAAACAAAGTTAAATTGTCTTTCTGTACACCTCACCTATGGTTTATGTCATTTAAAAGAGATTATTTTTTCTCATATTCTAAAGGCAAGGGGGAGAAATCATTTTTTGTAACTAATTGTTTAAAAACTAAATTCCTATGCTCTCTCTCTTCTAATAAATCCCTAATCTCTTTACATAAATGAATTCCCATATTCAATAATTCGATTTCTTGTGACATCCGATTTGCTCCCTCTTGAATAAGTTTATAAAAAATTTTACGTAAAATGAAAAAAGTCTTTGAAATGGGACAATAATTATCTTTGTGAAAGGATTTGATTGAAGAAGCAGAGTATATATGCAGAAATAAAGGCAAATGGGTGTTTAATTTATAAACTTATATTACTTTATAAAAATCAAAACAAGGCACCTTTTCTATCCATTGTAGATACACGAGGTTATTTAACAGCTTGCTTTAATTCCTTCCCTGCTTTAAAGGAAGCAATTTTTGAAGCAGGAATCTGCATTGTTTCACCTGTTTGAGGTTTTCGACCTGTTCGTGCTGCACGTTCTCTTACTTCAAATGTGCCAAAGCCAATTAGTTGGATTTTTTCTTCCTTGGCAAGTTCGGCAGCAATTGTTTCAAATACTACATTCACAGCTTTTGTAGCGTCTTTCTGTGTTAGACCTGCTTTTGTTGCAACGGCACTTATTAGTTCTATTTTATTCATAGTCAAACACCTCATTTCATTTGTTTAAGCAAGTATATTAGGAGAATAACCTAGCTTTTATGCACTTGCTCTCTTATAAGATTAGATAAAAGTAGGTAAATACCCTTTAATTAATATACAATATATAACAAGTTCTTTAATACAGTTAATTCTCTATAGCTATAATAAACGCATGTCCCACAGAAACTTAAAATAAAAAGAACTCAATCAGTTGGGGAGTTTATTGGAGCTTCTTCTCTTAGAGCCACAGGTAATCAATATTAAAACAACAAGGACCTTTACTTAGGGGTCTTCTTTTACTGATAATTCACATTACGTAAAATCATTTATAATAAATCGTACTTAATAAAAAAGAATCCTTTGCTGATAGGCAAAGGATTTTCAAATTTATCGGAATAGGGGGGAATACGTTATTAGTTTGGACAGTTTTATAGATTAATATACAGGAGAGATTAAAGAATTATATTTTTTATTTTAAAATCCATTTTGCCAATAACCCATTTTTGCTAAATGGAGAGACTTTCTCTTTCAAGAAATACACAGATGTAATCAAGTAAATATTAAACATTTCATTATTTACACTTAACCCAGGCAAAAATGAACTTTTACTTCTTATCCTATACGAATCTATCTTCTATTTCCCTTCTAAGAAATTGTTATATATATGACAAATAAACAATAAATCTATAAGTATTTAATTTTAATGTGTTTTAAATAACGTAAATTAAATCTAAAATAAAAAACTAATTTCTTTTATATAAAACAGTAAATGAATAAACTCCCTTAAATTGAAAATTAATTATTGATCACATATTAGAGGCCTTTTTTTTACCTTCAGCGTATTAATTTAGAAAATTAACATACATAATGTGATTAATTCGTACTTACTGTTGTCTCATAATGGAAGGGGCATAATAAGCGAATGACTTTGCTAGAAGTTAAAAACATGCTAAATATTTTAATGGAGTATGAAAATTGTGATATTACTCATACCATTCCTGGGCTTCTTAATTTATTTTATTCTAAAAACTCTCAAACGTTTGAAATAATCATACTCTCTACGGGTGAAGTAGTTGATTGTTGTAATTGGGATGAAGCTTGTGAGATTTTACATAAAATTATTAACTTGTCCCAAAACAAGGTTTAAAATAGAACCCTCTTTTTGAATAAAGTTTGTAAGATACACTAAATAATTTTTTTTAGTAAAGTGGATAGTATGAAATTAAAAATAGAAAAAATCCACTCAAAGAAGCCTCTTTTAGATAGGAAGAGGCTTCTTTTGATTTTGCACTATAAAATGTCTAACCATATTGGTTGATAAACCCAAGTTCTTAGCTTCTTGCATAAGAAATATCCATTTTTAGTTTTTGTCTAACACCTGGGGTACATTTCAAATGAGATAGGTTTTTAAATCAATATTTGTATGACAATTTATAATATTATAGAAGCTGTATTTACAAATTTCATTACCGTCAACAACAAAAAGCTATTTCAAAGATGATAAAATAGCTTTTTGTTGTTTTATGAGACAGAATAGGTGACCTTAAATAAGGTTATAAAGGTTATTATACGGTCTTTTGTCATACATTTCATCATGAAAATTCTAACATTTTTAAACTTTCCCTATCAAATACTCTGCTCTACAACTCTGTTATTTGATGACCATTCAGGAAATTGCTAAAAATGCATATTATAGTTTAGAGAGCTAACTTTATAATTAATTTTACCGTGTTAATAGTTAATTTATATAAACTAACCGAAGTAAATCCTTTGCAAACAACAAAGGATTCTTTTTTATTTCATTTCATACTCCTTATTATTCTCCCACCTTCGTTTTCCCATTCGTCCAGACTTATAGTGTCATTTGGATCAGGGGATATCTCGCTATTCTCTGATATGAGTAACCATTTCTTTACCATACTATGACCCCCAGTATATAAGTTAACTCAAACAGTGTTTTCCTAATTTCTATTGTAATCCTTCCATTATACATACACAGACATCCAAAAAAATTTATTCATTACTCATATAAATATGATATATTCGTAGAGGAATTGCTTATTTTTTTACAAATTTCATCTAATACTTAAAAATAAAAGGCTACATCATTTCAGAATGGTGTAGCCTTTTATTTTGTTAACTAGATCAGTTACCTTTAGGGTGAATTTTTAGCCTTCAGGCTTATATATTTTTCTAACGAAAAAATATATATAAAGGCCTCGTAATTCGATTAGTGAAGGGTTATTTAATATAAATATGTATAGATAGTCTATGGTGAGGTTTGCCTAACATACATAGACTAAAAAGGTACACCTTTTTATACTATTTTATACTATAGGAAAACTAATGACAAAATGTCTATTTACTCTACTAAATACACCTTAATATACGCACAAAAAGTAATTAATCTTTTTATACGTTAGGAGGTTACGTAAGGTCAAATTAGCTTCTCATTTTCTCTTATAAATCACAATTAGAACAATCTTGATTGTTCAGAAATAGACGCAAAAGCTTATCAAGAACAAATCGTAAAAAGTTATAAAAAAATAGATAGTGATACATATTAGTCATGTATAATATGTATCACCATTTTACTTCTTGTTCAACAAACGCGCCTTTTAATAAAACAACTGTTTTTTAATGATTTTAGGTAAACCATCTTTATCGTTTGATAAAGGATAAATTTACCATTATCATCAACTCAAACTTATTTACAGGGAGAGGTTAAGATGAAAATTTATGTTGATGCCGATGCTTGTCCGGTAAAAGATATCATTATCTCTGAAGGTACGAATGCTGAAATTCCTGTTATCCTTGTTACTAGCTTTTCTCATTTTTCTAATGTGGAACAACCATCAGGAGTAGAAACCATTTATGTTGATTCTGGAGCAGATGCTGCGGATTATCGTATTATGAGGTTAGCAGAAAAAGGAGATATAATCGTTACGCAAGATTATGGTCTTGCTTCGCTAGGTTTAGCAAAAGGGTGTGCGGTACTTCACCATAATGGGTCTAGCTATACAAATGAAAACATTGACCAATTATTACAAACACGTTATTTGAGTGCAATGGCTCGAAAAAGTGGAAAGCGTACAAAGGGGCCAAAACCATTTACATCAGAAGATAAAGAGAAATTTAAGGGGCTTTTTAAAAGAGCGATTTCACGTTAAAAAAGAATCATCCATTGTTAAGAAAAACCCAGAAAAATAAATTGTCCAAATATTAAACTAACCTGCTCCGTTAGCTTAAGTACATTTCTTAACAATATTCTCTATTTACGGAGGTAAGAAAGCAAAAGAACCCTTGGGGCGGTAGGCTTCCACCAAGGATTCTTTACCCGAATCATGCAAATTTTTATGCATCGTTGATATGACTGCATTCTTTGGATAGTTGAAAGAAACAAGAACATATAAAAAGTGCACCTTGTATATATATGCTTATACGGAAAAATATAGTATCTCCAGCAAAAAAGTGCTATTGTTTATTTGCAGTTATTTCTTTCATATTCACCTACGTGTGAACCCTATTAAAAGCAACCTCGCTTGCCAATACCGAGGTTGCTTTTTATTTTGTTAACGATAATAATGACTTTCACCTCGTATAATAGATTTAAATATTTTGTCCGTAAAAGTATATTTTTCATTTAAATAGACGTTTTTTGAATCATTTTTTCATTGTCTAAAAAGGTGTACCTTCTTATCATTAGATTTTTATGTTTAGCAATAGGGGTAGTTCAATAGTATGTGGTCTTTACTATGAATGCGATTTGTTACCATAATGCATAAGTGCAAAATATTAGGATAATCTATTGTATAGCATTTATATCCTATCGGAGGTAACAAATTTGAGCAGAAACAACAATAGATTAACTTCCTCAGAAATTACAAGCCTGTGGGTACAATACATTCGGGAAACAATGGCAATTTGTATTAGCAAATACGTATTAGCAACCGTTAAAGACTCCGGAATTCGATCCCTTTTCGAATTTTGTTTAGGATTATCTGAAAAGCATCTTAAAGTGTTAACGAAGATTTTAAATAACGAGAATTTCCCTCTACCAAATGGCTTCACGGATAAAGATGTAAACCTGCAAGCTTCTTCTTTATTTACAGATTCCTTTTGGCTACAGTACATACATGATATGACAATTCATGGATTATCAGGATATGGTATGTCTTTTAGTGGCTCAGTTCGAAAAGATATACGGGATCATTACTATCAATGTAATATTGATGCGATGGACGTTTATAATAAATCAATTGATATTCTCTTATCTAAAGGAATTTATGAAAGAGATCCTTATTATTCTACGCCACAAAACAGTGAATTCATTACGGACTTAGGATATGCAATGGACATATTGGGGAAGAAAAGGCCTTTAAATACGATGGAGGCTTCAAATATATACTTTAATTTGAGAAAGAGTATTGCAGCAAAGGGGATTATTCTTGGTTTCAGCAAGTAACTAAGGACAAAAAAGCACATAAATTTATGGGTGATGCTTTAAATTTGTGCAACAAACATATTGGTATTTTTTCTTCGATATTACATGAAGCCAACCTTCATTCTCCAGGGTTATTAGACACCCAAGTTACAAATTCGAAAGTAGCTCCTTTCTCAGATAAATTAATGTTATTTCATGCCGGGTTTATGTTTAATTTAGCAATGATATATTACTCCAATGCTATGGCTACAAGTATGAGGATAGGTGTAATAACACATTGTGAAGCATCTATTCTAAGGGATTTAAAACTTACTATAAGTTGGGGAAACATTATGATTGAAAGAGGATGGATAGAGAAACCTCCTCAAGCAAATGATCGAAAGGAATTGCCTCATAATTAAAGTTTAGAATAAGACAACAGGACGTTAATCGAGCATCTTACTTTACCAATGCACAGGTTGAGATTTATTTAAATAATTTTTCTGGAAAAACTATAGTTTAGGGATTAGAAGAATAGATATTCTTTTAATGGTAAATCTAAGAAAAAATCGGTTTAGGAGATTTCATATGGAAAAATTAAATTCTGCGGAAATAGGTAAACTTTGGGCTATATATATGGGTAATAGCATGGCTACATGTATTCTAAGTTATTTTCTCCAACATGTGGAAGACCAAGATGTAAAGAAGTTATTAGAAAATGCATTAAACTTGAGTAAAGAATTTCAAAGTACTATAAAAGATACTTTCATAAAAGAGAACATTCCCATTCCAAATGGTTTCACAAAAGATGATGTTAATCTTGCTGCTCCAAGATTATTTGAAGATGAGTTCTATGTACATTATTTAAGATACGTAACTAAAGTAGGGCTTAGTCTTTACAGTGTAGGAATACCGTTAATGTATAGAGCGGATATAAGGAAATTTTCTCTTTATTGTATGGAGTCAACTATAGAATTGGGTGAACATATCAAAGATGTTTCAATAAATAAAGGGTGGGTTATTAAATCGCCTATTATTCCGGCACCACAAAAAGTAAATATAGCACATAAAAATTATTTAAAAGGTTTCATTGGAGATGTACGACCTTTACATGCGTTAGAAATTGCTCATTTATACGATAATCTAGAGACAAATGTGGCAAGCAAAGCCTTGGTAATGGCGTTTAGTCAAGTTACAAAAACGAAAAAGATTCGAAATTTATTTATAAAAGGAGAAGAACTTACTTATAAAGCGATTGAAGGTTATATAAAAAAACTTCATGATGATAACTTGCCTTCTCCAGAACTAATTGATCATTTAGTGACAACTTCAACATTTTCTCCTTTTTCCGATAAATTAATGGTTTTTCATAAGATGGATATGTTTTCAATGAGAGTAAGAAATTTTGGAAATTCAGTAGCAGTAAACGGAAGACGCGATTTAGCGCTAATGTATGCAGATTTTTTAAAGGATATAACAGGATTTGTTCATGACGCAGCCGATATCATGATAGAAAATGGGTGGATGGAAACACCGCCCGAAGCTGCTGATAGAGAAGACTTATCTTCAGAGTAAGGGCTACACAGTTGTCAATGGTAGGCGGGCCGGGAGGCATTAAGGAATCGACAATGTCTTTATACGAAGACCCTCTTAGCACTCCAACAATCGTGTTTGAGTGCCAACCGGCGAGAGAGCCCCTTCACTTTCGTTTACCATACCTATTTTCTCCTAGCAGTATTCTAGACCATGCAGCATTTCTCCTCCGTTTCCGCATTTCCTCATGCAAACGACAGGCTCGTTACCAAGCATGCCGTTTTGGACGGAGATTGCTTTTGCGTCTAGATGAGTAGCGTTTGCTATACTGTAAGAAAGCGACTTCTTGTCGCACCATTATCGGTACTATAGTAAAGCAACCCTAGAGTTATAAATCCAGGGTTATCTTAGTAATGGTTATTCAGGTAGAATAAACTTTATTTACTTTTTCAACAACACTTCTAATTGCACAAACTCATCTCTATTTCTACGTGTAGAGAAAACCTCTCTATTCCTCCTATATCTGGTGGAGTTCTAGGTATTCTTTTAATGTTTGCTGTAACGTTCCTTTTGTTTCTGCCTTTTCTTCAAAGGAGATTCCTGAGTGAATCATGGTCCTAACTAGGTCAGCACGTAAACCTGTAAGAATAGCTTTACATCCCATCATTGAAATTCCAGTTAACACTTTCTGAAAATGATCAATAACATGCATCTCCATGTTAACAGCTCCAGAAAGGTCTATAATTAATAAATCTTTATTTCAATTATTGAAGGTAATAACTTATAAATATACCCTATGTTAAAATGGATTAAACCTTAATTTGTAAAATTTCTTTAAATAGTGAGAAAGGGGTTTGGTGATACATGACAATAATAAAAATCAAAGAAATGTTAGAAACGTTATTACGATATGAAGATAGTGAAATCACTCATACCTTTTGTAGTGGAAATCATACCTTTTCTCTCAGTTATTCTAAAGAACTAAAGAATTTTCAAGTGAAGAATATTGAAACAGGCCATATTGAATATTTTCCGGATGTGGAGACTACATCTTTAGCTTTGTATAGAATAATAAGTACTGTGGAAAAAGAAGTCACTGAGTAATAATTCATTTCAAAGTTTACATAATAGGTATTCTCAGAAATACTATACGAAAGGGCTCTTTATAGAAAAACACGTAAGCACCTTGATAAAATAGAGGTGCTTTTACATGTTTATTTCTTCTTTATCATCCAGTATTTCTTTCTTTAACGTTTCAAAGTCTCTTTTAGTTACTTTTTCAATCTTATCAAATAATTCATCGCCTTTGAATACTCCTTTCTCTTCTAGTACTTCTTCTAACGCTTTAAATCTTACTCTAGATAAAACAACCTCATTTACGGCATTTACCATCAATTTCTGATCTTTTGTAAGTTCTTTTTCTTTGGCTGGTTCTTGTTGTAGCTTAATTCTAAATACGACTTTTGTGTCATCTGATATCTCTGCAGCTTGATAAAAAGTACTGTGTGAAATATTTTTCATTTTGAGTTTCTCATTTGTATCAACAATAGTAAGCTCAAAATCGGGGCTCTCGAAAAAGAAGTCATATAAGTTATAATCTTTTTTTCCTATAACCGAAAATGCAAAACCAATCTTTTTTAGCTGCTCACCTGTAGGGGAATGTGTAATTGTTTTTTCTTCAAAATTTTCAACATTAAATTCAACATCATTAATAATTAATTGTGTCAACCCAATCACCTCTTTATCCCTATTAATACGACGAGCCTTAAAAGATTCCCTGTTTTCTCGAAAAAAAAAGGACACTAATGAATTAGTATCCTTAAAGGATTATTCAGAAAACCTTGTGTTTGAAAGGATAATTAGTAAAGGTTGATTGTAATGTTATATTTAAAGAAAAAAGTATACTGTTTTGTGGTTATATAACAATGGGACTTGTGAAATTGAGTTACAAGATTTATTAGGAAAAGTTAAATTAGTATCAGTTTCTGAGTTTAAAGTACTTAAAAAAACATCAGTTTTTCTAATCTGATGTTTTTTAAGTATTTATACATTTAGTTTAAAGCGTTATAAAAGATAGATTTTCACGAACGAGTTGTTAACTTCCGTAAATTTTGAAGGGCAACAAAACCTGCTTTAGTTCCATTATCAACTAGAACTAAAGCAGTACATACTCCAAATGTTGCTAGATTTGAATGAGCAATCAATTGGGCAGAACAAAAACGAATATTACTTCTTGCAAGCTCAACGGCTTTTACCTCATATTTGAAATCACTACCTTTATAATTAGAGTGTCTCATTCTAGGTAGATCTCCTCCGTAATCTAAAAACATGTTAGTTGAACTAGAATAAGATTTCATATGCAAATTTATAAGCTTGTCCAAATCTTGACTACACTTAATTGTTTTTTTATCTAAAAGTCCATAATTACTACCTAGATCAATTAATTCTTTCCTTTTTTTTGCAATGTACTTTCGTAAGTCTTTTATTTGACCTACTGAATTGATTAGCATTGACATAGCTTTTTCGCACCTCATCGAAATTTTTCAGTTTCTAGGAAATTTAGTAGGTCTATAATAAAAAGATAGAGCCAATAAAAAATATTATGAGCAATATAAGATAGAATGAAAATGGTTTCTACAAAACATATCAAAAAATTACAAGAAAACACAAAAAATATAGACATTAATGAGCTATCCCATTCGAAAAAGTATACTTTTTCGAATGGGATAGCTGTTTTTTAAGTCATTTTTCCCCAATCCAAAAAGGTGTACTTTTTGGGGCTATCTATATTGGAAAACCTTAATCATAAATTAGCTATACATAGTTAAGGGGATTCTGGTGCATAAGTGTTGAAATATTGTTATTGAGAATCTACCAGAAGAAGATATTCTTTATTTCGAGGGTCATTGTCCATTAATTGCAATTCTGAGTGTTTCTCATACTACTATTTTTAGTGAAGGAGTTGAGAAAATTGAAAAAAATCATATACTGGATTATTTTTATTTTGTTGATTTTAGCTTATGTGACTGACGTAGAAAATATTGACTTAAAGGATTTATTCTCTTCGTCACAAGAAAGTACCACATCCTATGATAGATAAAGTAATCTATTTTCCGACTGATAAATACTCTAAAACCGCAGCACATACTGAACATGCCATTAACAAGGGTAAGTCAGCTATTTGTACAATTAATCCTGATGGGGCAGAAGAGAACAGAAGCCAATCTTTAAAGAGGCTTCCTATTAAGTAAGGTTATGATAGAAGTGAATTTTCAATGACATTTTGTGGTGAAGGAGGAACAGGTGTAGAAATTGAGTATGCTAAGCCTGCTGATAATCGGAGCACAGGTTCTTTGATATCTTATCACGTCGATCAATTGCCTAGTGGAACAAAGGTTTTAATTCAGATAAAATAAAAAGAACAGGTATTGTAAGGGAATTAGACGAATTGGGACTTGTGAAAATTCGATATGAATTATGTAAAACTTTTGGGATAGAAGATAATACAACACATTTAGAGCTACTTGTTATGGGAGGGTTTGTACAGGTAAAGGAGAAGTTACATGATCAAACATTCTTATTCTCGAAGAAGAATTGAAAAGAAGGGCTCTACCCTTCATTACTAAAACAGATAGGAGTAATTAATTCAGAACTACGCTTCTATCTGTTTTTCCTTTTTTACAACCCACATTAGGAATTCCTTTTCTTGATTAGTTAGCTTTCTATTTAAGGATTGTTCAAACTGTAAAACTAACTCTATAAAGCGCTGCATGTTATCCATTTATGTTATAACTCAACTCCTTGAGTTTATCTTTAAGTATAGGATAAGGTTAAGTTTTTTATTTTGTCAAATTTTGTTGTGTCTTAATATAATTTATGAAGAAGCATAAAGAAGCCATTATAAAAATATTTCAACTAGACGATTAGCTCTTTTTTTTGGATGTCATATTGAGGTTAACTATGAGAAGGAATGGAAGAGATATAAGCGTGAATTAACCTTTGTAGATCAAGTAATCTGGACCATCAAAGATTTATTTTGGAAATGAAACACGTTGATTTAAAGTAAATAGAAACTAATGGAAGGTCATCATAAAACATACATAGATAGACAGAGCTGAATTAGACAAAAAGAGAATAAACCATCTTTGTTATTCGTTTGCTCTGGGAGAAAGTATTGATCATGGATAGGGGGGCTGAGGTAAAAGTATTAAAATGTTGAAAAAGCACCCCTGAATGGGTGCTGTGAATTAAAGTAGTTCATCATTCTGGTTTTTTAGAAACTTGCTTTCTAACTCTAATTGCTTCATTCGTCGTTGTAATCCTAAATTTTCCAAGTTTTGTTCTAACTCGGAAGATAAATCAATTTGTTCTTTAGCATTCTCCATTTGTTTTCTAGTAGTTGCCAACCTCTTTTGTTCTTTTGAATTCATATTAACAGCCCCTTTCTTGTGACTTGCTAGATTCGACATAGCAGATGAAATATCCTGTAAAAAGCCATTTACCTAGAAATGCAACAGTAGTAAAATACAAAAAAACATCCGTTTAGATAGGATGTTTTTATTCTACTCTTATTTCGTTTTCATCTTTATAGCCTGCTCCTGGCGAGCTTCAATTTTTTCTTCAATCTTTTCCATGACCTTTTTATCTTCTAGTATTTTATGTCTATTTTCATTGACTAGGTTTTGAAAAGAGGGTTTTAACTTTCTCATAATGGCACTTCTTTCTCACTGTTTAGTTTAGTCCGTAGACAAGTATGATTATAACGGTTAAATGGAATAAAGCAATTATTTGCTATCGACATCCCTATGTGTTACACTACATTTAACTTGTTTTTGTTCGGTATAAGATTGAGAGAAGAAAAAACCTTAAACAGAAGTTTTTATCTTGAAATAGTATGATTGGGCAAGAAAGGTAATACATTTGTGGAATATTCCACAGCAGGAGGCAACATTATGACACAAGGTACAGTAAAATGGTTTAATGCAGACAAAGGTTTCGGTTTCATTGAAATCGAAGGCGGAGACGATGTATTCGTTCATTTCAGTGCTATTCAAGGTGAAGGTTTCAAATCATTAGAAGAAGGTCAAAAAGTTACTTTTGATATCGAGCAAGGTCAACGTGGAGCACAAGCTGCTAACGTTCACAAAGCATAATTAAAAGTGATAACAAAAAGGACTCCTTATGAAGGAGTCTTTTTTTATGGTCTTATAATTAGAAAACCATGATTTATCTACTATTAGTTCAATAGAAAACCCAGGCTTTTAAAAAAAGCCTGGGTTTTAGACAAGACGATCGATACAAGGTATAACTAGTTATAACATACATTAGAAATAGAAAGCAAATGCAAATAAATTAACTATATTTTCAATTAAATAATATAGTAGTAATTTTTAATCTATGCGATAGCATTGGTACAAATTATCTTCGATGGGGATTAAGGGGGATTTTATTAATAAGCCGTTCTCCAGCTTCCATGTGATTTCCACACAAAGGGCATTTTTGGTGGTTGTCGTAAGAGAAATCTTTTCTCATCCAGCCCTTACAATCTTCTACTGTACATTCCCAAACCTCTGTTTGTTCTTGAGCTAAAGGTTCTTGATTTCTTTTGCCGTAATAATACATACTAACATCACTACTCCTCATATTACATTATAGCTTATAAAAGAGTAATAATCATTTATATCAATTAGTGTTTCTTACCATTTTATTTTCATGGGATAATGCACGGAGTTTTTTATATGAGAATTTCTAAACACTTGGTAATAATGTTCATATCTTCTTCTTTTGCTTTTTAATTGTACCACTTACTGTAGTAGTACATCTCTAAACTAAGCCTCCAACGTAATGAGGGTTAGTTTAATGGTGGAATCATTTCGCTTATCACCAGTAATCAAATGGTTATTTATAGGGACTTTCCAGAAGTTTCATGACTTGTTGGAGACTTTTATTTTGAGTTATTGTAAACAACAAAACTTTATTTTACCTCAAATTAAAATATATTGTCAATGGAAAATTTGTAATATTTTCAAAAAATGTTATAATAGTTTTACAATTGTTTTTTCGATCGTATTCCGAATTCCGCTGTGTTTTTTTCAGATAGAATTATGGATACATTTTTTCAATACCCTTTTTAAAACTGAAAAAAAACTCAAACAGTTGTGTGAGCTTTAAAGGTAAGTTAGTTGAATAAAATTATTAATTTACTATCTAATAGTAACCGAGTTTTTATTCTACAAGGAGGCCTAGAATAATGAATCTAATCAATAAGAAAGTTACACACAAGCTTTTTGGGATAGGTAGTATAGTTAAATGTAATGATTCTAGTATTGAAATACATTTCGCATCGGAAAATAAAAAATTTGTTTTCCCCGATGTATTTGGAAAGCATCTAAAACTGCATGATAAAAGTGTTGCTCATTCACTCGAAAAAATTATAGAAAAAAAGGAAATGGAACACAACGAGGAAGAACGGAAGAAGGAAGAGGAAAAAAAACTACAACGAAAAAACCAAGAACTTCGCTGGGGACTTGAAAAACTTATGAAAAATCATAAACTTCATTCTGAATCACAAATGGTTTTTTGGTGTGACACAGAAGAACAGAATAGTTCTTTTTTAGAGTGGAAAGTTTTTTCAGGTGTAATAAAAAGCGGTAATAACAAGGGGAAGCCAACCAAACCCATCCGTTTGCACCAAAATAGTGCTGTCTTGTTAACAGCAATAGATTCCAGTATGCCTGAAAAAGACAGACGTATCTTAGGCGTCTATATGGTGAATGAAGATTTTATCGGTAAGCTTTGTGAAGATGGATATATTCCTGCTCATTCAAAATACAGACTCCAGCTTACAGAACAGGAATCGGATCAGATGCCTTTCTGGAAATATTATGTAAATGAAAGAACATCCCAAAAAATGACATGGAATACAGGTAAATACCGTTATTTTGATAATTTATGGATGGCTCAAATTTTACTTGATATAGCTGAGTTGAAAAGTGACCCAAAGGAAAGAGAGCTGGCACAACAATTTTTTGAACATTTTTGTAAAATGAATCTGATAACAGCTGAGGAGTTACCAAAGCCTAATGGCGCATTGATGCGTATGTAAACGTTAGCCTAAAGGTAATAGGAATGACTAAGGACTGACACATTTTTCTCACCCATCATTAATAGCGAACGTTCCTTGGCTCTGTTCGCTATTAAAAAGGTAAGAACAGAACGTAGGAGAGGTAGAAAAGTGACAGTAGGTGATTAAAATCTATATAAAATAATCCTTTACTATTTTATAACTATATACTTTTTGAGCCCATATACCAGAATGAGGAAAATCTGTACAGATTGATGTAAGCTTTTCTCAGCTCTATTATAAGAATAATACGATAACCTTATTATTTTTAATAGGAGAGAAGATGAAGGATATAACGTGAAAATATTTAGTAATGGAAAAACAGTAACTATAAGAGTATCGAATGAATTAGTAACAATCTTAAAAAGTCATTGTGTAAAAAACATGAAAAGATACTCTTATACGGTTACTAAATATCCAAGTATTTTTTTCTTTGAAGAAGAATTGATGAAACAAGAATAATAAGTAGATAATGAGGAGATACACCTATGCTTAAATTTAAAGTTATTTTCGAATTTATAAATGGCAGGACAAAGGAATTAAAATTCGAAGCCGCATCAAAGAAAGAAGTCATTAGTCATATAACAAAATATGAAAGATTCATTTCGAATGAAAAAGAGTTAGTGCACATCAATTTAAATAACGTGGTACAGTTTATGATTACAGAAGAAAAATAATAATAAAAACTAGGCATCTATTAATTGAGGTGCTTTTTATTTTAATAAATAGACTGATTTAAGAAATAAGCAGCACTATAAGATTTAGAGCTTCTTGATTCCATGAGATGTCATCATTGGCAAGCACTTACGAAGCTATTGTGATTGTATAAAATATTCATTCTGAGTTCATATAATGTGATTTTTCAACACACATGCAAAAATAGATTAAGATTCGATAGGGAAGATTAACTGCCAAAATGCATAAAAAGCTCGCGTTTTACGAATGTATTTATGAGGTAGAGAATAGTTTTTATAGAAAAAATATACTATACTTTATAATTCCATATTAAGTTTCTCTTGTAAGCTACCTTTCCTGACAATTCGAGGTGGCTTTTAAGTTTATTTTTTAAAATAAAGGGCTTTATTAATCCTACATATAAAATCGAACAATTACTTAATGTTTTAAGTAAAAAAAGTTACTTATAAACTATAAAAACTAAAAAATTTGGAGAAAAATACATGAGCACTAACACTCTACTTTCATTTTTAGAAAAATACTTTGAAGGATTAACTTTAAGTCCAGCTCTGTTTTATTCGTGGAAATATAGCATTCGCTTTGAAATATCAGATCCATTAATTTCATCTCACGAAAAAGATTGTTTGAATCAAGCTTTTCATCGATCAATCACATTATTTCACAGAGTATTTGAAGAGGGAGATAAGATTCTTTTTATTACGGATGTGCATACTACGAACAAAGATCGTTTCCTTCAAAAAAGACCTTTAAACGTTTATTTAAAATACATAAAAGATAAACAGCGGCTATATCAATTAAACCATCACTGTGTGCCGAGTGTATTTCAGGATGAAGACGAAGACGATGATCAATCTTTGACTCATCGCTATGTACTTTCTTGTAAGAAAACAGAATTAAGATATGCGCAACTTTTAAAGGCTATTAATTATGAAGATTTTGCTCATCCATCTACTATTCTGAAGAGTAATTCCCAAAGTAGTTATGATATTTACTTTATTAATCTCTCTAAAAAAAAGATTTTTCATTTGTATGATGATCGCGGATGTGATGTCTTAGCCTCAAGTAAAGAATCTATACGCTTTCTTTATGAAGAATATAATAATTGGATTTTGGATTATGATCGAGAAGAAATTGACCTTTTATTTAAGTGAAAAGTAGGATTCATCCACTAATTAGCACATTTTTTATATCCATAATCACCTGTCTCACAGTAACTAAAAATAAAAAAGGTATCTACAATCTTCTAGGTTAATTTTGTTATATAATCAGATTAGCATTAGGCTTATAGCTAAATGGAAATCCAAATAAGATTAAGGTGATAATACAATGATGGAAGAACTAAAAAATAATAAACCGACAGCAGCTTGGCAACAAAGAATGGAAGATGATGAGATTTTCACTGTAGAGAATATTAAAGCCACTGATGAAATCCTTGATACTTATATTAATAGACTTGAAGGTTCTGTAGATAAAATGTCAGAACAAGATATCTTAGAATATGTACAAGAGATAGTTATAGGATTAAATGAGTTAAATGAACAATTTGATTATTTCATTGAAACGTTAGAAAGAGAAGAACTTTGCGAGTTTATCATCAAAGCTGCAAATGCAGCTGGCTTAGAGACTGAAGAGGATATCACAGAAGAGTGGAGAGAGTGGTAACATACAGATGCTTATATATAAGAGAATGAAATATGGATTCTAAGCAGTTATTTCTAGTTACCATAATCATGACTCTAGGAAGTAATGTAAAAGAAGAACATTCTATGAAATGTTCTTCTTTTATAAATGATCACAGTGAGGTATAGCTGCATACAATTGTAGGTGTCTTTTTGACACTTAAATTTAATCATTCTAATGGCCATGAAATAATGAAAGAGAATATTGATAAACATAAATAATTACGAATCCTAGCGAAATTAATAGCCATACATGCAATTTCCTGAAGTGCTTGATGGTATTTCCAATTATTTCATGAAAGATAACAAAAGACAGTGTACCGATTGCTGCGCCAGTCGACAAAGCTTGTAGTTTAAGTGAGGAAACTTGTACACTTTCACCAATAAATAAACTGCCTCCTAAAGACAGCGACAGAATGGCTATAATTAGTAAAAAGAAGGTGTTAGGTATTTTTGCTATAGAGAGGACTGTCATAATTGCCATCCCCTCTGGGACCTGATGTAAAAGGGTAGCTGCGAATACAGAAGCTGATTGGTGCATATCTGTTATTCCAAAGGTAACACCTGTGATGACATTATGAAAAAAGATAGCAACCGTTAATAAGATAAGTGCCTGTAAGGGTGAAATTTCGCTGTTTTGTTTATGCAAAAAGAGGTCAATGCATAGCATGATGATATATCCGACTACAATCCCTAATAAAACGCCTCTTAAATCATATAGATGCCAAGTAGACGGAAGGATATCAAAAAACAATAAGCCCAATAAGATTCCACCGCATATAGCATACATAAATTGGATTCTTCCCCTTGCCAGATGGTTTACTAATTTGAGAAGTCCTCCACCTGCTAATAAACCCAGTAAAGAACCTAAAGTAAATAAGATATTCATTTCTATATGCATAATTGCTACTTCCTTTCGGCTATATGGTTTTGTACAACTAACCTATTCAAAGGAAAGGCAATCATACCTATGTTTTATAAATGGTTAAAAAAAATAAAAGCACATGATATTAACTTGGGAGTAACTTTTAGGTAAATCACTAATAAAAAAGGACATACTAATGTTATCTAAAAAAGAGGTGTTACTATGGAATCTCCTTTTGAAATGATAACCAATGTGGACAAGGTCGAAAATGCTTATTATATAGAAGTGAAACCAGGGGAGTACAATGCAAAGTATTGGAATAAAGAATCGGTCTATTTTGCTGATGAAGCTTTTGCTTATTTCTACACCACTATTTGCAAGTATGTGCCACAGTATCAACCTACCCAAGTGACAGAAATCAAAGCAGAAACATGGCTGAGGATCAGTAATCAGCTGCAAGAACTCGCATATTTTTTGAGCACTAATCCGCCTATGATTAAACTAAAGAAATGGATTGATTTTAGCAAAGTAAAGGAAACGTACAAACAGTTTGATCATCACAAAAACAAGTACATTCGTGAGTTAATTAACATGATTAACGAATTTACAGTGTGGATAACAAAGGTATGTCAAACACAATCGTACATCACCATTTTGGGCACTTAACGGGAATCGATGTTGCTTATTTTAATCTACAAGCTATGCAGAAAATGAAAGAATTGCTCAAAACGAATATGTGGCATATTACGCTAAAGGAATAAACGACACTCACAGCGAAAAGAGCTATAAGGAGATGCAAAGAGTATCTTGCATGAAACCTTAGAGGCTTGGAATGAAGAGCAAAAATCCAAAAAACAAATCGTGAGTTAAATCACTAAAAATGCTCTCAAATGAAGCAAGTGATTCTATAAATCAAAAAAAGATACTTTATAAAGTATCTTTTTTTGATTTAAGTTTTTGAAGAATGTAAAATCTAATTGGTATCATTCGGTACTTCAAGAGAAGTAGGTTTGGTGTTCCTTTTGAAAAATGAAAGAATTACCATTACAAGAACGAATGCTACACAAACTATAGAGCTTAACCTATTCGCACTGTCTATGAGAAAGACTATGAAGCTAATAATTAATGTACATGTGGCAAAGAGCGTTAAATAAGGGAAGCCCCAAAGTTTAAAATATGGTTTTTCTTTATATTGAGGACGTAGCTTTAGCTGAGCTAAGCAAATACTAATCCATATAAGAGAAACTGTAAATCCAGGAATAGCTAATAAATAAGAAAAAGCTTTTTCAGGATATAAGTATACGAGGTACGTTCCCAATAATAAAAATAGGACACTGAAAGCTAAACTGTAAACAGGTACGCCTTGTTTATTTACATAGGACAAACTTTTAGGAGCATCTCCTGACTGAGATAAAGAATGAAGCATCCTTGTACAGCCATAAATACCTGAATTGGCTGCTGAAAGGACAGCTGTTAATAAAATAAAGTTCATAACATGAGAAGCACCTTGAAGCCCGGCTGTTTCAAATACCTGCACAAAAGGGCTAGCATTTGCATCAATTTTATCCCATGGTATCAAGCCACAGATAATAAAAATAGGCAAAGTATAAAACAGAACTACTCTCCACATAACGCCTTTAACTACCCCTGGTAATACCTTTTCAGCATCTTTCGTTTCTGTAATAGTTAAACCAATGAGTTCTGATCCTCCATACGAGAAAATGACTACAAGTAATGTAGAGAAAACGGCTTTCCAGCCATTTGGTATAAAATCACTATAATTATGAAGATAATGAGAAGATGAATTATTGCTTGGCATAATTCCAAATAGTATCGCTATACCTAATAAAATAAAAACAATAATAACAAAGATTTTAATACCAGCAAACCAAAACTCAATTTCTCCAAAAGACTTTACGCTTGTAGCATTAATTAAAATAAGTACAATTGAACAAATAAGACAAAGAATCCATAAAGGGATAGAAGAAAACCAATATTGCAGAAAACTACCTGCAGCGATGACTTCAATAACACACACAGTAAGCCACATAAAGCAATAAGTAGCTCCCGTTACAAAAGAAAAACGGCTTCCAAAAGCTTTTTGAATTAGATCTTTCATATTGTGCGATGGGTATACAATAGCCATTTCAGCCAAAGCCCCCATTACAATGAGAAGCAATAGTCCAGCAAATAGATACGAAAAGATAACCGAAGGTCCTGCTAATCCAATTGTATCAGCACTTCCTTTGAAAATCCCTGTTCCAATCATTCCTCCAATAGCAATCATTCGAATGTGTCGCGGTAATAATTGCTTTTTTAACGTATTCTTTGATGCAGTATTTTCTTTCATGATGCCCTCCTTTTAACATAAAAAAGTCCCTGCTGAATTATTCAGCAGGGACGAAAATTTCGCGGTACCACCCTATATTGTAAAAACATCTTACCTCTTAATTAGCATAACGGTTTTATCCGTCCTCTCTAAAATACCATTAGAAGAGGAAGCTCTAGGAGTGAATTTCATCTCTAATCTTTGTACTGACTTCCACCAATTATCAGCTCTCTATAACAGGGAGATTAGGATTACTTAAGATCCTATCTTAGCTTTTGTTTATTAAATTAAAGTGTATGTAATGTATATCATCATAGTTAGTTTGAAATTAAATGTCAATATGTTTTTATCTATTTACAGCTATAAGAAGAGTTATTAGATTTTACACAAAGATAACAATTACCATTATTCAGTATTTAATCATTCCTTTTCCCATCTTTTGTACTGTGATTGAATTGTACGCTTTTCTATAATAGAAAACCTACTGTGCAAACAAGAGTACAGTAGGTTTTTAAATCAGAATAAAAATGGTGAGAAAATATCTCAGTATTGTATTTTATCCTAAAGAATATAACAAGGCAGGAGTTATTCTTTTCTTTTACAACATTTGAATTATGAATATACAAAACCTTTAATAATAGGAATTTTAAAAGTTTGTTACTTCTTATAATTCATATTAAGTGAACAAAAAACTCCTCTAAATAAAAGGTCTGGAGGATATTTTTATAGAAGTATAGTTAAGTTGACTACTGATACCTTGTGTAATGTCGATAATGAATTGGGAAATAGGGGGAGTTTCAAATGTCACATCACTCATTAAAATTGTACGATTACCATGTATGGGCAAACCAAAAAATTTTCGACCGATTAAAAGAACTTTCTGAGGACATTTACGAAAAGGAAATTCAGAGCGTTTTTTCTTCTATATCAAAGGTGATGGCGCACATTTATGTCTCTGACAACATATGGTTAAATTGTATTTCTGGTGAAAAGTTTGATGAAGCATCTGCGTCGGCTAATCAATTGAGAGAACAGATTGAAACGAAAAGGATCGAGGAAATAGAAACGATGTTTTTCGATTTATCTGACAGGTACAAAGCATTTCTCAATCGTCAAGAAGATATAGAAACCGCCTTTGTGCTGGAAACTTCAATTGCTGGACGACTCGAAACCCGTTTATCTGATGTAGTACAACATGTTGTCAATCATGGAACATATC